>Ga0190275_10003370_pt1 | contig 11392 bp, 7 predicted proteins | sample Popmic550T_FD_133745 | JGI IMG/M metagenome (GOLD analysis project Ga0190275, IMG submission 133745) | Populus adjacent soil microbial communities from riparian zone of Yellowstone River, Montana, USA - 550 T | ecosystem: Environmental > Terrestrial > Soil > Riparian zone > Trees stand | place... | reverse complement strand
GACCGCCGGACGTTCGAGCGGTTCGTCGACGGCGCGGCGGCCCGCCCGCCAGGCTGCGACGCGGTCGGCGATCTCGTGTCCGGCGGCGGCGATGCCCTCGGGGTTCTTGATCAGGGTCACGATGAGCAGCACCCCGCTGATGACCCCGAACCACGCGCCGAGGTCGACCCAGCGGTCCAGCGCGATGAAGGTGATGCCCGAGGACGCCAGGATCCCGGCGTTGATGCCACCCCACACCGACGTGACACCGGCCAGGTAGGCGGTCGACAGCAGGGCGAGCCCGCCCAGGGCGGTGAACGAGTCGAAGGTGACCACGCCACGGCGGTACGCCAGCAGGCTGCCGCCGAGACCGGCGATGAACGAGGCGAGGGCGAAGCTCAGCACCTTGACGCGCACCACGTTGACGCCGGCCGCCGCGGCCGAGCGCTCGTTGGCCCGCACGGCGAGCATGGCCGAGCCGAGGGTGCTGCGGCGCAGGACGGCGACGCCGAGGGCGACGGCGACGAGCGTGACCAGGCACACCAGGCCGAACTCGATGCGGGGGAACGCCTGGCCGACGCCGATGCTGAGGTCGATCCCGAACATCTCGGGGGGCGTGACCCGGGCCCCGCCGGTGCCGACGATGTCGGTGTTGCGGAACCACACCGCCTCGATGGCATAGGCCAGGGCCAGCGTGACGACGCCCAGGGTCAGGCCCCGGGTCCGCAGGGCCGGCAGGCCCACGACCACGCCGATGGCGGTCGACACCAGCGCCGCCAGCAGCGGGGCGAGGGGGAAGGGGACGCCCCAACCCTCGGTCAGCCCGCTGAGGGTGAAAGCGGCGGTGCCGGCCAGGGCGAGCTGGGCGAGCGACACCTGGCCGGCGTAGCCCGTGACGACGATGAGCGAGAGCCCGATGACGGCGGCGATGAACGTGCCGATGACGGCGGCGCGCCACGTCCCCGTCGTGAGCACCAGTGCGAGCACGCCGACGGCAGCGCCGGCCACCGTGGGCAGCACGAGCGAGCGGGGGCGTGGGGCGCGCCCGAGCCTCTGGAGGGTGAGCACGCCGCGCGGCGGCATGCCCCCGCCCACGACCACCAGGGCGATGAGGATGACGATGAGGGGCACGAGCTCCGCGGCACCGGTCTGGGGCATCCACGAGTAGTCCCCGGCCAACGACATCGCCTCGGACTGCAGCATGCCGATGGCGATGCCGGCGGCCACGATCGGCACCACGTGTTGGAAGCGGCCCACCACGGCGGCGGCCAGGGCCGGTACGACGAACAACGTGTAGGTCACAGGGGTGAGCGGGCTCACGGGGGCGATGAGGATGCCGGCGATGCCGGCGACCACGCCGCTGATCATCCAGTTGATCAGCGCCACCCGATCGGGCGACACACCGCTGACGTAGGCGCCGGTCTGGGTGTCGGCCGTCGCCCGGGTCAGCAGGCCGAAGCGCGTGTAGCGGAAGCCGGCGGCGAGCACCAGGCTCAGGCCGACGATCGTCAGCGCCAGGTAGAAGCGGTCGGACAGCACGATCACCGACCCCAGCTCCCACCGCTCGGTGGGGAAGATGGCTGCGACGCTCACCGTGTTGGTGCCCTGGCGGATCGCCAGCACACCCTGGATGACGACCAGCACGCCGAGCGAGGCGACGGCCCGGGCCAGCTGCGGGGCGTCGCGCAGGGGGCGGAACACGAGCACGTAGAGCACGGCGCCCAACAGCGCGGCGATCACCAGCGACAGCGCGAAGGCCGGCACGAACTCGAGCTCCTGGCCGAGGTCGATGGTCTTCGGCAGGCCCGGGAAGGGCACCAGCAGCGTGCCCTTGCGCAGGCCGGCATAGGTGTAGGCCACGTAGAGCGCCATGGCACCCGTCGCGAAGTTCACGACGCCCGAGGCGCGATACGTGATCACGAGGGCGAGCGCGAGCGCAGCGAACACGCCCCCGCTGCCGAGGCCGAGCAAGAGTGAGGCTACGTGGTCCACGGCGGGGGCCTCCGGGTGTCCAGGAACGGTTGGCGGGACGGAACACGTCCCCTCGTCGCCACTGTGCGCCGCCGGAGACGGCGGCGCACAGCGACGGTTCGAGGAGACAGGTGGGTGCTAGAGCCCCTCGACTGCGTCCGACGAGTCGATGGCCTCGTACTCGGCGAGGTTGCCCTCGGCGTCCAGCGTGGCTCGCAGCGCCTGGTTGGTGCAGACGGCCGGCTGGGGCGGGAACGTCTCGCCGCCGCACTGGAAGGTGACGCCACCGGCGCCGGGATAGTCGGTCTCGTCCATCGTCTTGATGGTCTCGGTGACGGTCTCGGGGGTGACGTCGCCCTCGATGCCCTCGAGCGACGCGGCCAGCGAGGCCACCACGCTGTAGGCGCCCATCGCCAGGTTGTTGTCGACGTCCTCGACCTCCTGGCCGAAGGCGCCCATGACCGCCTGGTACAGCTGGTAAGCGGGGTCCTCGGTGTCGCCGAGGGCCATGGTGGCGGTGATCGAGATGCCCTCGAGCTGGTCGCCCGGGATGGCCTCTCGCGTGGCGTCGGTGATGCACTGCGAGACCGCGGTGATGGCCCCGTCGTAGCCGACGTTGTTCAGCCCCTGGATGGCGGCGATGCAGAACGCGTCGTTGCCGACGATCTGCACGACGCCTGCGTCGCTGGAGGCGATCTCCTGCATCTGGGGCGTCATGTCCGCCGTGCCCGGCGGGATCTTCACCAGGTCGTACTCGAGCCCGGCGCTCTCGAGCACCGTGGCGGCGTCACCGGACTCGAACGAGGTGAGCGCCTGGGGGACGTCGATGTTGACGAAGGCGATCCGGTCGGTGCCCTCGGCCTCGGCCGCGGCGATCGGGGCCCCGAACAGCGTGGCCAGCGGGTTGAGCATCGTGAAGCTGGACTCCGTGTCGGCCAGCAGGTCCGTGGTGCTGGTCTGCAGGAACATGGTCGGCACGCCGGCGGCGTGCAGCGGCTCCCACACCGAGTCCGCCACCGCGGACTGGCTGAGCGCCACCGCGACGACCTCTTCCTCGACCATCTGGTTGGCGCAGTCGGTGCCACCGGCGGGGTCGGCGCCCGTCTCGCAGGTCACGACCTCGATCGGTCGGCCGGCGACGCCACCCCGGTGGGTGTTCCAGAACTCGGCCGTGGCCTGGGCGGAACGGAGCTCGTCGGTGTTGTCGAACGCCTGGGTGGCCCCGTCGGAGACCATGCCGATGCGCACCGGGTCGCCCTCGGCGAGCTCTTCGGGGCCGAGCAGGTCGGTGGCCTCGGAGCCCGTGGTGCTCTCCTCTTCCTCCTCGCCGCCGCCCTCGTCGTCGTCGCCACCGCATGCGGCCAGCGCGAGCAGCAGCACGCTCGCCACCGCGAGGGCGCTGCGCCGTCGGGGCCGCCGCCCCCGACGCACTGGTTCTCCCGCCACGTTCTCCATGTGCCCGCTCCTGGGTTCTGGACGCTCTGTCCTGGACATGTGTTCCCTCTCGTGATCGACAAGGCTTGCTGTCGGGCCCGATCGGCCGTTCGGCCGGGGGCGGCTGTCGGGGGTCATGGCGCCGGTACGTCGAGCACGACCGCGGTGGACATGCCGCCGCCTGCGCACATGGCGGCGACCCCGGTGCCACCACCCCGCCGGCGCAGCTCGTGGATCAGGGTGACCACCATGCGGGCACCGGTCATGGCGATGGGGTGACCGAGGCTGCACCCGCTACCGAGCACGTTGACGATGTCCTCGTCGATGCCGAGGACCCGGGTGGTGGCCACGCACATCGAGGCGAAGGCCTCGTTGATCTCCCACAGCGCCACGTCGTCGACGGTCAGGCCGGCACGGTCGAGCGCCTTGGGGATGGCGATGGTCGGGGCCAGCCCGGTGCGCTCGGGCGGCACCCCGATCGATGCCCACGCCCGCACGACCGCAAGCGGCTCGAGCCCGTTGGCGTCGGCCAGCGAGCGCTCGGCCAGCACCATGGCGGCGGCACCGTCGTTGGCGCCACACGCGTTGCCCGCCGTGATGCTGAAGTCCTCGATCTCGGGGTGCAGCGGCTTGAGCGACGCCAGCCGCTCCATGCTCGTGTTGCGCCGGGGGTGCTCGTCGACCGCGAAGGTCGAACGGCTGCCGTCGCGGTGGGTGACCTCGAGGGGGACGATCTCGTCGACGAAGCTGCCGTTGTCGATGCCGGCGACGGCGCGCTGGTGCGAGCGCAGCGCCCAGGCGTCCATCTCCTCGCGGGTGACCCCGGCCTCGACCGCGGCGTTCCAGCCGACGGTGATGGACATGTCCATGTTGGGTGCTTCGGGGCGGTCGCGGTGCGTGGGCGACATCCAGTCGTCCCAGTCGTCGGTGCCCGGGGTGCGCCGCTTGGCGCGGGGCGAGGTGGACGACGAGTGCGTCCCCCCGGCGACGACCACCCGGTCCATGCCGGCGCCGATCGTGGCGGCCGCGGTGGTGACCGCAGCAAGGCCGGCGGCGCAGTGCCGGTTCTGCGCGAGCCCGGCCACGTGGTCGATGCCGGCCTCGATGGCCGCGTAGCGGGCGACGTCGCCGCCGCCGTAGAGGGACTCGCCCAGCACGACGTCGTCGATGAGCGCCGGGTCGACGCCGGACCGGCGCACGGCCTCGGCGACCACCGTGGTGCCGAGCTCGAAGGCGTCGACGTCGACGAGCGTGCCTTTGAAGGCCGTGCCGATGGCAGTTCGCGCCGTGGACACGACGACCGCTTCAGCCATCGCCAATCCCCTCTCTGTCTCGGGGGGCACCGCTCGGCCTCGCAGCCAGAGCACTGTGCCCGCCGTCACGTGAACGATATATTCGCACGGTGAGAATGCCATTGCAACATGAGGTAACGGCACTCCAAAGGTTGTACCGAACGGTCGGCCCAGACCCTAGCCCACGGCGCGCCATCAGGGCTTTCGGTCGCACGGTCGGCACCTCAGGCTCAGTACGGCACGCTCCGCGAGTATCAGAGCGGTGCCTCGCCACGCTCGGGGGGAAGCGGCCGGATCATCGCGTCCTGGACGAACGACGCGGCCAAGGCGCCGTCTCCGCGGAACACGTCCGCCCGGCCATAGGAGCGCCCGTGCCCGGCGTAGGGACTGTGGTGCGACAGCAGCAGCCACTCCCCCGCCGGCGCCGGCTCGTGGAACGTCAGCGTGTGGCTGACCACCCCGGTCGACACCGTCACGTGGGCCTGCGCCTGACCGACCCCCGCATGGGGCCGCATGGCCGTGGCGATGAGGAAGCCGTCGGTCGCGAAGGCGAGCAGCGCCTGGTTCACCGCGGGGTCCTCCGGCGCGCCGGCGAACCGGGTCCACACGTCGAGGTCGGCCGGGCCGACCGCCTCCGGGTCGTTCACGTCGACGTCGCCCGCGATGCGGACCTGCCACGCTCCCTCGTCGTGACCCTCCGGGCTGTTGCCTTCGGGTCCCCGCCTCAGGGGACGCGGGTCGGCGTGGCGGATGAAGTCGGGCTCCTCGGCGGTCAGCAGCACCAGCGAACGGGTGCACAGCCGGTCGCCCTGGCTGATGGTGACCGTGCTGCTGGCGAACGCCCGCCCCGCGTGCATGCGGTCGACCTCGATCTCGACCGGCGCGTCCGGCCGGCCGCCCCGGGCGAAGACGGTGTGCACCGTCTTGACGGTCTTGTCGGCATGGCCGACCAGGCCGGCCATGATCGACTGCGCCAGCAGCTGGCCGCCGAAGATCACCCCGTGGCCGGCATCCGCGTTGCCCGCCCGGTAGCGGTCCGGGCCGGTGGCCTCGAGGTCGAGTGCTCCGACCAGGGCCTCGATGGTGAGCACCGGCTACTTCGGGGGGAAGCGCAACGCGCCGTCGAGCCGGATGTTCTCGCCGTTGAGGTAGGGGTTGCGGGCGATCGACTCGACGAGCAGCGCGAATTCCTCCGGCCGCCCCATGCGCTTGGGGAAGATGATGTTCTCCGTCAGCTTCTGCTGCACCTGCTCGGGCACGCTGAGCATGATCGGCGTACCCATGGTCCCCGGCGCGATGGCGCACACCCGGATGCCGAGCGCGCCGAGGTCGCGGGCGAGCGGCAGCGTCATGCCGAGGATCGCCCCTTTGGCGGCGGCGTAGGCGAGTTGGCCGGTCTGGCCCTCGATGCCGGCGATCGACGCCGTGTTGACCACCACGCCGCGCTGGCCGTGCTCGTCGGGCTCGTTGGCGGCCATGGCCGCGGCCGACAGGCGCGTCACGTTGAACGTGCCGAACGCGTTCATCCCCATCGTGTCGACGAAGACGGCCTTGTCGTGGGGCGTACCGTCGCGGCCCACCGTCCGCCCGCCGCCCGTCGCCCCGCCGGCCACGTTGACCACCAGCGAGAAGGTGCCGACGGAGCGCGCCGCCTCGATGGCGGCCGCCACGGCGTCGTCGTCGTTGACGTCGCCGCCGACGGCGACCGCGCCGTCGCCCAGCTCCTTGGCGAGCTCGGACCCCCGGTCGGTGTCGCGGTCGAAGATCGCCACCCCGACGCCCAGCTCGGCCAGCCGGCGCACGGTGGCGCCGCCCAGCCCGCCAGCTCCGCCGGTGACCAGCGCAGATCGTCCGTTCAGGTCCATGTTCTTCCTCTTCCCCTCAGCGATTGTGATCGGTGGTGATCAGGCGTGTGCGGCGGGAGCGGGCGCGTCGACGCCCATCAGCCGGCCCAGGTTCCCGCCCATGATCGCGGCGACATCGGCGTCGGCCAGGTCGTCGGGCAGGTGATCGAGGTAGCTGCGCGGCTCGGCCAGGCCCTCGGGATGGGGGTAGTCCGACCCGAACAGCAGGTGGTCCGCGCCCAGCACCTCGACCAGCTCGCCGATGTCGTCCTCGTGGAACGGGCTGAGGTACACGTTGCGCTTGAACGCCGCCACCGGGTCCTCGTCGAAGGCCTGGGGCATCTTCTTGTGCACGTCGGTCAGGTGCTCGATGAAGGGGACCACCCAGTCGCCCCCGTTCTCGATCGACGCGATGCGCAGGTCGGGGAAGCGGGTGAACGCCCCGTGGCACACGAACGCCGCCATGGCGTCCTCGATCGGCCGCTTGCCCATGGTGAGCATGCGGAAGGGGTCGGGCCGGAACGGCAGCATCTCGCTGGGCCCGGTCCAGTCGCTCTGGTACCGCGAGTAGCCGCTGTCCGATGCGTGCATCGACACCAGCACGTCGTTGTCGACCACCGCCTGCCAGAACGGGTCGAACTCCTCGAAGGCGTAGGACCGCGAGCCCCCGTAGGCGGGCACCGGCGCAGGCCGGATGAGCACGGTGCGGGCGCCCCGCTCGACCGCCCACTCCAGTTCCTCGATCGCCTTGTCGACGATGGGCAGCGTGATGACCGGCGCGGCGAAGATGCGGTCCTCGTAGTTGAAGGACCACTCCTCGAACATCCACTCGTTGAGCGAGTGGATCACCGCGTGCACCAGCTCGGGGTCGTCGCGCATGCGCTCCTCGAGGAGGCTGGCGAGGGTCGGGAACAGCAGGCACCGGTCGACGCCCTGGCTGTCCATCAGCTCGAGGCGCGGCGCAGGCGAGCGGAACGCCGGGATGCTGTGCATCGGCTCACCGATGATCTCGCGGTAGGACTTGCCCTCCGGGTTGCCGATGCGGAAGTACTCCTCCTGGGCACCCGGGCGGGCCACCACCTCGAACGTGGGGTTCGGGATGTAGTTGCTGATGGTGCCCCGGACCACGATCTTCTTGCGCCCGCGCACGTCGACGTAGTCGATGGCACCCTTGTAGCGGTCGGGCAGGTGGCGGGTGAAGGCGTCCTCGGTCTCATACAGGTGGTTGTCGGCGTCGAAGACCGGGGAACCAAGCTGTCGCGTCATGCCTCGAACGCTAGGTATTTCTAACGATCGGGTCAACTGCATGGACTCCGGCCTGGCCAACCCGCTGTCGAGGCAGCCGAGGCGCCGAGGGCGGCGTGCACGAGACCTAACGTTCCGGTCATACTGGCGCCCGACACAGGAGGGGTCATGACCGCAGTCATGCAGGGCGTCCGCATCCTCGAGGTCGCCGATCACACCTTCGTGCCGGCGGCCTCCGCGCTGCTCGCCGAGTGGGGCGCCGAGGTCATCAAGATCGAGCACGTCGAGCGCGGCGATGCCATGCGCGGCCTGGCGTCCAGCGGCCTGGCGGTGATGGGCACCAACGTCCACGTGCTGCTCGAGCACTCGAACCGGGGCAAGCAGAGCATCGGCCTCGACCTGACGTCGGACGAGGGGCTCGAGATCCTCTACAAGTTGGCGGCGACATGCGACGTCTTCCTCACCAACAAGCTGCCGGGCGTCCGCCGCAAGCTGCGCATCGAGCTCGACGACATCAGGGCGCACAACCCGAACATGATCTACGTCCGCGGCAGCGGCCAGGGCGAGCAGGGGCCCGACGCCGACCGCGGCTCCTACGACATGCTCGGCTACTGGTGCCGCTCCGGCATCGCCATGGCGATGAAGCAGCCCGAGTACGACTACGTGCCCGGGCCGCCCGCTCCCGCCTTCGGCGACTCGATCGGTGCCATGACCATCGCCGGCGGGATCATGGGCGCGCTGTACCACCGCGAGCGCACCGGCGAGGGCACCACGGTCGACGTGTCGTTGCTCGCCACCGGCATGTGGTCGATGGGCGCCGCCCTGGCGTTGGCGATGCAGCACGGCGTGGCGTTCACCCCGCCGCCCCCCAACGCCCCGACCGGCAACCCGCTCAGCGCCACCTACGCCACCAAGGACGGCCGGTACCTCACGCTCACCTGCCTGCAGGCGGCCAGGTACTGGCCCGAGGTGGTCACGCTCATCGGGCAGCCCGAGCTGGCCACCGACGAGCGCTTCGCCGACGCCGCCGCCATCACCGCCAACGTCGCCGTGGCCACCGACCTGCTGCGCCAGGCCTTCGGCCAGCGGACCGCGGACGAGTGGCGCGAGCAGCTCGCCGACTTCTCGGGACAGTGGACGGTCGTGCAGGACATGATCGAGGCCACGACCGACCCCCAGACCTTGGCCAACGGCTACGTGCAGGAGTGCACGACCGCAGACGGCACCCCCTTCCAGCTGGCGGCGGCGCCCGTCCAGTACGACGGCCGGGCCGCCGAGCCCAGGCGGGCCCCCGAGTTCAACGAGCACGCCGACGCCATCCTCGAAGGGCTCGGCCTCGACATGGAGGCCATCCTCGACCTCAAGGTCCGCGGCGTGGTCGCCTGACGGCCCGCGCCCACCCGCCTGTCCGACCATCCAGCACGACACCGACGACACGACAACGGAGACACCACATGGGCACGTTCGACGCATTCAGGTATGACGGCAAGCGGGCGCTCGTCGTGGGCGGGGCCACCGGCATGGGGGCAGCCACTGCCGAGCTGGTGAAGGACGCGGGCGCCGAGGTCATCGTCATGGACCGGGCCGAGGTCACCCTCCCCGGGGTCAAGGCCATCGGGCTCGACCTGTCCGACAAGGCCTCGATCGACGCCGCCCTCGCCGAGCTGGGCGGCCCGATCCATGCGCTGTTCTCGTGCGCCGGCGTGGCCGACGGCACGCCCGGCATCGAGCGCATCAACTTCCTCGGGCACCGCTACATGATCGACCGGCTGCTGGCCGACGACCTCCTGCCGCAGGGCTCGGCCATCGGCATGATCTCGTCGGCCGCCGGCTGGGGTTGGCGCCAGAACCTGACGAAGCTCGACGAGTACCTCGCCATCGCCGACTTCGACGAGGCGGCCAAGTGGGCGCAGGACAACGGCCACGCCGACTACATGTGGTCGAAGCTGTCGATCTGCGCCTACGTGGCGCGCCAGGCCATGCCGCTCCTCGCACGGGGCGTGCGCATCAACGCCATCCTGCCCGGGCCCACCAACACGCCGCTCGCCCAGGCCAACAAGGAGATGTGGCTGAGCTTCGGGCAGGACTACCGCGACCAGGTCGGGGTCGAGGCGTCCACACCGCTCGAGCAGGCCTATCCGCTGGTGTTCCTGTGCAGCGCGGGCGCCTCCGGGGTCACGGGCATCACGATGGTCACCGACGCCGGCTACTTCGCCGCCGGCACGTCGGGGGCCTTCGAGCCCGCCCAGGGCGCGGTGGGCTTCTTCGAATCGGAGTTCTGACCGCCCGTGCGGCTCCTCCCCCAGCTCACGCCATTCAACGAGTGGTTCTGGACCTCGGGCGCCGACGGGCGCCTGCGCATCCAGGGCTGCCAGGACTGCAAGGCGCTCGTCCACCCGCCGGTCCCCGTGTGCCCGGCGTGTCGCAGCCGATCCTCCGCGCCGACCGAGGTGTCCGGGCGGGCGACGATCGTCGGGCTCACCGTCAACAGCCACCCGTGGCTGCCCGGCTTCGACCCGCCCTACGTCATCGCCGTCGTGGCGCTGGCGGAAGATCCATCGGTGCGCCTCACGACCAACATCGTGGGCTGCGACCCGGACGACGTGCGCATCGGACAGGAGGTGGCGGTCCGTTTCGAGCGGCACGAGGACGTGTGGCTGCCGCTGTTCGAGCCCACCGGCGAGATCGACCCGGTCGACCGGGTCGGCGAGCCCGTGCGCCCCGCGCCCCGGCCCCCGGTCAGCGACGACCGGTTCGAGCACAAGGCGGTGCTGTCCGGCGTCGGGCGCTCCGCGATGGGGCGGCGGCTCATGGTCGACCCGCTGTCGCTCACGATCGACGCCTGCCTGGCCGCCGTCGAGGACGCAGGGCTGAGCCTCGACGACATCGACGGCCTGTCGACCTACCCGGGCGGCATGACCGGCATGGGCATGGGCGAGGGCGGGGTCACCGCGGTCGAGGAGGCCCTGCGCCTCCACCCGACGTGGATCAACGGAGGCATGGATCTCCCCGGCCCGGGCGGCTCGGTCATCGCCGCGATGATGGCCGTGGCCAGCGGGCTGTGCCGGCACGTCTTGTGCTTCCGCACGGTGTGGGAGTCGACCTACTCGAAGCTGGGGCTCGGCAGCGGCGGCGGCCTCCGGGTGTCCGGGCCCATGCAGGAGTGGCGGCTGCCGTTCGGCGCGATGTCCGCATCCAACTGGATCGGCGTGAACGCCAACCAGTACCTGCACCGCTACGGCGCGACGCGCGCGGACGTACTGGCGCCGATCGCGCTCAACGGCCGGGCCAACGCGGCCCGCAACCCGGCGGCGATCTACCGCGACCCGATGACGATGGACGACTATCTGTCGGCTCGCCCCATCACCACGCCGTTCGGGCTGTACGACTGCGACGTCCCCTGCGACGCGTCGATCGCCGTGATCGTGTCGGACGCCGCGGCGGCGGGCGACCTGCCCCGGCCCGCGGTGCGCATCGAGGCGGTGGGCACCCAGATCACCGAGCGGATCTCGTGGGATCAGGACACGCTCACCCACGAGCCCCAGGTGCTCGGCCAGTCGGCCCACCTGTGGACCCGCACCGACCTGCGCCCCGACGACGTCGACGTGGCGCTGCTCTACGACGGCT
>Ga0190275_10003369_pt1 | contig 11393 bp, 19 predicted proteins | sample Popmic550T_FD_133745 | JGI IMG/M metagenome (GOLD analysis project Ga0190275, IMG submission 133745) | Populus adjacent soil microbial communities from riparian zone of Yellowstone River, Montana, USA - 550 T | ecosystem: Environmental > Terrestrial > Soil > Riparian zone > Trees stand | place... | reverse complement strand
TCGGCGGTTCGTCGAGGCCGAGCTCGGCCACGCGCTGGCGGTACCCGTGCGCCGCCACCCACCCGAGCGCGAACCCCATGCTGACCAGCAGCCAGCCCCACAGCAACGACCACCAGCTCACCGCCGGCTCCCGTCGTCGATGCGTACCCGGGCCAGGGCCTCGTCGAGGCCAGAGCCAGTTGCTGGGCTGGGGTCGGTGGCCATGGCCCGGCATCCTATAACTATGACCATAGTTATGGGTAGGACCTCGGATTGCCCATACGGCCTGCCCATAAGCTACCCTTGGGAAGCACTGGCAAGCATTGGTACCGCACCCGGTGTGACCTGCGGCTAAGGGATCGTGTGGGAACGCATGTACGGCCGAGGGTGGACTGTTAATCCGCAGGTCGTGGGTTCGAGCCCCACCCCCGGAGCCCAAATTTAGGGGGTTTTCGGAGCCCCCGAGCGAAGTTGCCCATAGCGGTGCCCATAACTTGCCGGTGCCTCCCGCCCGATCGGGCGAGGAGCTACCAACGAGGTGAGGAAGAGCCCATGAAGGGGAGCAAGCGCCGGCGCAGCCAGTTCGACGCCACGGGTCACGCGTCTTGGGAGATGCGAGTCCCGCTCGGCGGTCGGGATCCCGTCACGGGCAGGCCCCGTTATGCCACCCGCACCTTCCGAGGCACCGACGCCGCCGCCGATACCGCGCTGGCCGAGCTCGTCGCCGAGGTCATGGCCGGTCGCCGGCGCCGGGGCAGGGCCGTCCCCACCTCCGGCACCTTCGGGTGGCTGCTCGACCAGTGGCTCGAAGCCAAGGCCGCCGTGCGCAAGCCCACAACGGTCGCCGGGTACCGGGAGAAGGTCGACAGCTACGTCCGGGACTTCGTGCCACCCGGCGAGACGAAGCCCCTCGGCGAGACCCGACTCGAGGACCTCACCGTCGGGCACTTCGACGCTCTCTACGGGTCCCTGCGCAATCGTGGCCTGTCGCCGGCCACCATCGACCGCACTCACGCCGTGTGCCGCGGCTCGATCAACTTCGCCATCCGGCGCGGCTGGTACACCCGGCTCAACCCGACGCTGCCTGCTGAGCGGCCCGCGCTCAAGCGACGACGCAAGCTCCGCGTCCCCAAGCCCGACCTCGTGACGGCGCTGCTCACCACCTACGCCGCCGAGGACCCCGATATGGCCACGGCGTTCCTGATGACCGCCTCGGTCGGCTCCCGCCGTTCGATGGGCCTCGGGCTGCGCTGGCGCGACGTCGACTTCGCCGCCATGACCGTCGACCTGATCGGCAGCGTCACGTCGGTGCGTGGCCAGGTCCACGAGGACGAGCACTCCAGCAAAGAGGACGAGGACAACACCGTCTCCCTCGACCCGTGGACCATGGAGATCCTCCGGCGGCACCGCGAGCGATGCGACGAACGGGCCCGTCTGGCCGGTGTCTCCCTTCGGCCGTCGTCGTACGTGTTCTCACCGGACCCCGACGGCACCGGGCCCTGGCATCCCGACACGCTCACGAAGACCTGGCGGCGGATCGCCGACGACGCCGGACTGGAGGGCGTGCGCCTGCACGACCTGCGCCACATGGTCGCCACATCGCTCCTGCGCGCCGGCGTGCCCCCCGAAGTCGTCAGCAGGCGCCTCGGTCACGCCCGCACGTCGGTCACCCTCGACATGTACGGCCACGTCTCCGACGAGGTCGGCGCCAGGGACGCCGCCATGATGATGGGCGACCTGATGCACGGAGCCGACCCGGACAAGCTGCGCAAGAAGGCGCACAAGAAGCGAGCGAAGCAGTCGAAGAAGGCGCTCGTGCCCATCGTGCCGGGCGTGCTGGCCATCGTCGACACCTGACGCTCCGCTCTGGGCTCAGCGCCGACGCTCCAGGATCAACTCCAACACGGCCTGCGACAGTTCCTGTAGCGCCCGCATGACCCGGTCCGCTTTGGGAGTGAGATCGTCATCGTCGCCGAGGTGTGGCTCCTCGGTCCGTTCGATCGGCTCCTGACCATCGAGGATGCGCTGGGCCGAATCGTCGGTCCATCCCAGTGCCCACGACAGGTCGACCAGCGTGTGCTCACGCCGGTTGGTCTTTGGCACAACGCCGTGCTCGATCTTCGTCCAGGTCTGCACGCTGAGGCCGATCTTTCCCTTCCGAACCACCGGTCGGCTTCGAGTGTGCTCTGCCGCCTTCTCCATGCTGCTGAATCCGAGTTCCTCGCGGCGTCGGCGTACTGCGCGGCCGAGTCTGATGCAGGCAGCATCTTCAGTCCCCATCACCAACCCATAATTGCCGAATTACATCGCTGTAGTCATATCCAAAGCTATAGGTCACATCCCGGCCAACGGGCCGATACCTATGTCGCTAGTTATGGTTCTTGAACCCTAACTAGGGATTGACGACCAGTAGTTATCGGATTTACGTTCGCCCTTACCGGTTCAGTCCAAGCTGAACCAAGCGACTGGGGGGGCGAGTTTGATATGAGGCTGAACGGCTGGTCGATGCGAGCCATCCGCGAGGCTCGGGGCGCGTCCGGCAGCGAGTGCGCCCGTCAGCTCAATGTCTCCCAGGCGACGTGGTCGAACTGGGAGAGAGGCGTCCGAGAGACATCGGCGCTTCGGGTGCTCCAGATCGCCCAGCTGCTCGACGTCGACTACCGGGCCATCTTGATCGACCCCACCCAGTCCGACGTCGAAGAGCTGACGGCGACCGTTCGTGCGGCGGCGTCATGAACGCTCACCGCCCCAAGTCGCTGAGCGCCGTGACCGAGGACGGCGGCCAGGACCCGGAGCTCGACCTCTCGATCGCGCCGGTCACCGGAGGTCCTGTCCTCCACGATCGCCCGTCCGGCTCACGGCCCGTGGTGCGTCGCAAGACGACCTACTCGGTGACCGAGGCCGCCGAGCTGCTTGGCATCCACCGCGAAACCGCGTACCTGCAGATCGCCGCCGGGACGTTCCCCGTCCCGGTCATCCGAGTTGGCCGTCAGATGAAGATCCCCCGAGCGGTCCTCGACGCACTCCTCGGACTCACCGAAAGCTGAGCCGGGCAACACCCACATGTTCTGCAAGGAGGCTGCTTCGTGCTGCCCAAATTCGCCATATCCGTCGTGATTCGATTCGGTATTGAAGGGCGCCGGCCATGACCCTGCGCAGCCTCTTCGACCGACCCCCGCTGCAGCCACCACCACCGGAATCGGATCCAGCGGCCGAGCCCGAGCCGTGCCGGTGCGGGTGTGTCGCCCTCCGTGTGCGCAACGCCCACCTCGAGGACAAGGTCCGTCGCCTCGAGGCCGTGCTCGCCGGCGACGGCGCACTCCAGGACGACGACACCGACCGCCAGCGGGCGGCGCAGCGCAACTGGCCGGCGTGGGCCGGCGCGGGCCTCGTCGACACCCCGGAGCCGAAGCCGTGACCGCCACCGCACCACAGGGGATCCCGCACCCCGAGACGGGCGAGCTGCTGCTCCCGATCCGTGGCGAGGTGAAGGACGCCGGCCGCCAGGACGAGGACCTCGTCTGCTGGGGTGTCACCACCTGCCTCGGGGTGATGGACAAGTCGGGGCCGCTCGTGAACTGGGCGGTCAACGAGACGGCGGCCCGCACCGTGGCCCGCCTCGCTTACGTGCGCCGGCGCCTGAGCGAAGAGGGCGAGGAGTCGGCCGTCGACTACGTGAAGGGCCTGCGCTGGGACACCGGCGGCAACCTGTCCGACGCTGCGCTCGGAACGCTCGGCCACAAGCTGTTCGACGACTACGCGCTGACCGGCACCCGCCCGAAGGTGACGACCGACCTGCACCCGGACCACGCGTCGAAGCAGAAGCTGCTTTCGGACGCCGACGTGTTCTCCCTGCACCGGATGCTCGACCAGTTCGACCGGTTCCTGCAGCAGTTCCAGCCGTCGTACCGCTGCTGCGAGGTCGTCGTCTACCACCCCGAGTTCGGGTACGCCGGGCAGCTCGACGCCATCTTCGAGATCGACGGGATCCCGTTGATCGCTGATTACAAGACGAGCCGGAACGCGTGGACGGCGGCCGGCAAGGAGAAGAAGCCGTACTCCGAGGCCGCGCTGCAGCTGGCCGCCTACCGGCATGCGACGCACGCCGCGGTGTGGCGGGCCCGGCGGTACTCCAACTACTCACGCCGGTACTACCTGCTGTCCGACACCGAGCGCGCCGCCGCGGTGCCGGTCCCCGAGGTCGAGGGCGGGGTCGTGATCCTCGTGACGCCGGACCGATTCGGCGTCTACCCCGCTCGGTGCGGCGACCGCGAGTTCGAGGCGTTCCTTTACACGGTCGAAGTGGCCCGGTGGATGTTCAACGAAGCGTCCTCGGTGATCGGTGACGAGATGGTCCCACCGCACGAGCTGCCTGAACCCGACGGCGACCCGTTCGCCGGCCTACCGCGGGAGGGATGATGGGGCCGGGCGCGTTGCCGTCGCTTCCGGCGCCGTCGGCGGTTTCCGTCGAGCAGGTCGCCGCGCTGGCCGCCGCCATCGAGACCTGGGCCGAGGCGATCGACGACGTCGACGCCCTGGAAGAAGCCCGCGCCCAGGTCGCCGCCATCGAGACCTACCTCCGACGTCGCCACAACGCCGCCTCAGCCGACATCGCCCGTGCCGACCGACGTCTCGAAGTCCGTATCGGAACACTCCTCGCGCCACCGCGGCAAGGACGACGGACCGACATCAACGGAGATACTTCTTCGGGCACGAAGAAGTTGAATCCCGGCCGTGAGAACGAGTTCCGCAGAATCGCCGCGCACGCCGACGACCTGGCCGTGGCCGAAGCCATCGAACGGGGCGCCTCCCGCTCCGAGGTGCTGCGCACGATCCAACGCGGCGAGGTCCAGGCCCAGGTCGACGACGGCCGCGAGTTCCTAGAGAGCCTGCCCCCATCGAAGGACCCCGAAGGCGACCTGCTCCGGGCCCGCGTATACGACTCCATCCTGGCCGTCGAGGACGCCGCCAAGGACATGGAGCGATGGACCGTCGACGACATTCGATGGGCTATCGAATCCGAGTCGCTGGCCCATGTACGCCAGCTCATGACAGCCAGGTTGACCGACTCGCTCAGCGTGCTGGGCCGATTCTCCGAGGTGACTTCGTGATCCCCGCCGACAAGCGCACGATCAGGCAATGGCTGCGTGAGTACGCGGAAGAGGCGATCGACAGCCCAAACGGCGCCCACCCCGTGGCGCTCGTCTCCCGCCTCCTCGACGAGCACCCCGAGGTACGTGGCCACGCCGATGAGCTCCTGGAGGATGCCCTGCGCGGGTGGGCGAACGAGGCGATCAAGCCGAAACGCATGGAGACTGCGCCGCTGCCCGGCCTCGGTGATTCCTGTCCGATCACCGTGACGGCGCCCGACGGCGAAGGCGGCTACATCGTCAAGTCGATCCGGCTGGCCACCGTCGCCGACCTCGTCGCCGACGTGGCCATCCACGAGGAGAACGTCACCCACGCGCTCCGAGGCCGCCGACTCGCGTTGCGGCGCAACGATCGACTCGTCCCGTTGATGGAAGAGCACGGGTTCGAGCTCGCCGGTGATGCGCTCGACCTTCTCGAACAGCAGGGCGAGCCGTGATCTGGCCGGCCGTCACCATGCTGCTGATCGTCGGGGCCGCGTTCATCGTCGTGGGCTGGTTCACCGCCCTGAAACCGCTCGGCGCCGTCGGGATCGGGCTGGTGGCCCTCGGCGCCGGGTGGGCCACCTACGAAGGACTTCGCAGGCTCTGGGAGGACCAACCGTGAGGCTCGTCGACGAACAGCGCCGCCTACGGGAACGCGGCCGCATCCGCATCGGCATGTCGACCACCAACGACCGCGGCAAGAAGATCCCCCGCAAGCTCGACCGGTTCCGGTTCACCTCGACCGACCGGGCCACGATCGAGCAGGTCGCCGCCGTCTACGGCGGCCAGGCGCAGCCGTGGAACGACGGCGGCCGTTCCGAGTGGGAGGTCGTCTCCGACGCCCGCGAGTTGTCGGTCGTGTTCATCACCGGGGGCGTGTCGTTTTCTCAGTCCCGTGAGCAGTGGCAGGGCGGGTTCCTGGTCCGGATGTGCGACGGCGCCACCGCGCACGTCCCGGGACGCTCGGGCCGGTTCAAGACCGAACCGTGCTCGTGTGACCTCGACGGGGAACCGGTCTGCCAGCTCTCCACGCACCTCGGGCTGATCCTCCCGCACCTGCCCGGCCTGGGCTTGTGGCGGCTGGTGACGCACGGCCAGAACGCCGCCAAGGAGCTCGCCGGGTCCGTCGATCTGATCGAGTCGGCGTTCGCCGCCGGGCTGTACCGGGTGCAGGCCCGGCTGTTGATCGAGACCCGGGAGAAGCGCCGGATCGTGGACGACAAGCCGATCGTCCGCAAGTTCGCGGTGCCGGTCCTCGAGCTCGACACGAGCGTGGCCGCCCTGGGGGGTCTTCCACCTTCCCCTCCCGTCGGGGTGGCCATCGACGGCGGTCAGCGTCAGGCCGCCGCCGCCCTGCCGGCGGGCACAGGATCCTCACCGCCTGTGCCCGTCGGTTGGGCACCCGTCGACCAGGCCGCCCTCCCGGAGACACCGGTGCCGGGTGTGCGTGAGCAGCTCGACGCCGTGCACAACGAGCCGAAGCGCCGCAAGAACTCCCCGCCGCCGCTGCCCGCCACCGGGCTGGCACCGCGCCCGGCGGCCGAGGCCGACGCGGACCGCTCGACGTGCGCCAGGTGCACGAAGCCGTTGGCTGGTGCCCCGGTGCGCCGGAACCCTGACGGGCCGGGGTGGATCCACAAGAGCTGCCCGTCGGGCTACACGCAGGTCACGTTCGCCGACACGGCACCCGACGACCCGGCCCCGGCGTCCGCGCCCGTCGACGTCGTCGAGACGCCACCAGATCCTGCTGCCAGCCAAGAGCAGGCGCCCGGCCGGGACGGCACGTCTAGCGACCCCGCCGATGTCGCTGAACCCGTCCCGGCCGGCACGGCGGCGCCCGCCACCAAGGCCGCCAAGAAGGCGCCGGGTTACACCCGGGGCCTGTCCGCCGCCCAGCACCGCAAGGTGTTCGCGCTCATGGCCGAAGCGTTCCCGGCGTGGGAAGGCGCCGACAGCCGGGACGTGGACGTCTTCCGCAAGGACGCGCAGCTGGCCATCGCCCGGTGGGCGGGCGCGCCCGACGACATCGGGTCACGCAACGACATCCCCTACGCCGTGGGCAGTCCGCTCATCGAGGCCCTGCAACGTGTCGCCGCCGGCGAGTGGATCTTCATCGACGGTGGCCTCTTCGACGGCGTCACCAACGAGCCCATCGAGTTCCAGGAGGAGCCATGACCGACACCCACGACCTCGACCGTTCCGCCGACCCACGCGGCCGGCGCAAACCGCTCGTGTTCGTCGCCGCCGTCTACGCCGGCAACCCGCTCGAGTGGGCGCACGGCATTCTCCGGTCAGCCCAGTCGCTGTGGGCCGCCGCCGACGTCGTGCCGGTCGTCCCGCACCTGCGCCTCGGCGTCATGGACCCCGACGAACGCCGCGCCTACGAACGCGACCTCATCCGGATCTGCGACGCCGTCGTGGTCGTCGGCGGCCGCGACGTCCCCGAAGGCGGCGAAGGCGTCGACCCGTGGATCGTCGACGCGTTCAACTTCAACGTGCCCGTGTTCGACGGGCCCGGCCCGCTCATCGAATGGGTCCGTAACCGGTGATCCCGGTGTCGTCGCCCGCCGTCATCGGGATCGACCCGTCGTCGACGTCGACCGCCATCGCCCACCACGACGGCGCCGTGCGGCTCGTGAGACTGTCGAACCTGCCGAAGGGCTCCGTGCCCGGGGTCCGCATGAACCGGATCAAGCACATCGTGGCCGACGTCCAGGTGGCCGTCGACGCCGCCGGCGACGTCGCCCTCGCCGTCATCGAGGGCTACGCCTACGGGACGCTGCACGCGGCGGCCAGCCAGGCCGAGCTTGGTGGGATCCTGCGCTGGCACCTGTGGGGTCAGGGCATCACCGTCATCGAGCTCGCCCCCGGGACGCTCAAGAAGTTCGCCACCGGCGACGGCGGCGCCAGCAAGACCGCCATGGTCATCGCCGCCCGGGACCGGCTCGGCTACGACGGCCTGTCCGACGACGAAGCCGACGCCCTGTGGCTGCGCGCCGCCGGGCTCACCGTGCTCGGCGAACCGCCCGCGGGCGTCACCAACGGCGCCGCCAAGAACCTGCTGAAGGTGGCCGTGCCATGAGGGGGGAGCGCTGATGGCCCGCATCCGAACCCTGAAGCCCGAGATCACCGCCGACGAGAAGCTCGGCCGGACCAGCAGGGACGCTCGGCTGCTGTTCGTGTTCCTGATCACCAGCGCCGATGACGGCGGCCGGTTCCGGGCCGCACCGGCGATCCTGCGCGGCCTGATCTTCCCGTACGACGATGACCTCACCAACGCCAACGTCGCAGCGTGGCTGGCTGAACTCGTCGGCGAGGGCCTCGTCCGGGTCTACGAGGTGCACGGCGAAACGTTCGGTGAGCTGGTCGGATGGGAGAAGCACCAGCGCGTCGACAACGCCGGCCGCATGCTGTTCCCGGCCCCCGGATCGACCAACGGGTCGACCACGTCGGGTGACGGCGAGCCTGTGGATCTCGGAGGGCCGCCGAAGAATTCGGAGGATTTCGGAGGTTCGCCGCGAGATTCCGCGAGTCGCCGCGGGGTTCCGCGAGATTCCGCTAGGACCCAGGACCCAGGACCCAGGACCCAGGAAGGGGAAAACACACGCGGACGCGCTCAGCGCGCCGGACGCTCCCGGGCCAGGGCGCCGGCCTCCGGCCGGGGATTGCGTGTGTGTCCCCACCCTGAAGCGTTCGAGCAACTGTGGGACGGCTGGCCCGCGGCCAAGCGCACCCGCGTCGAGGAGGCCCGCTCAGCGTGGGCCGACGCCGCCGGTGACGACCCGGCCGCCGTGCTCGCCGCGGCGGCGACTTGGCAGCGCTGGTGGGCCGCCGAGGCCACGCCGGTCAAGTACATCCCCCGGGTCGGGAACTGGCTGCGCTCCGGCGACTGGAAGCTCACCCCTCCCTCGAGCGGCACCGACGAGCAGGCGCGCCTCGAGCGCAAGCGCCAGGTCATCGACGACTTCGTGAACGGGAGGGACCCGCCGTGACGATCAGCCGGGACCAGGTGGCCGAGTGCTACCAGCTGGCTATGACCGCGTACCGCTGCGACATCAAGCGCGAGGAGCTCAACGCGTGGCTCGCCGTGCTGGGCGCCGCCGACATCGACGGTGACGTCGCGGTGACGGTGACGGTGCGGATGTGCATGCGTCCGGGGCAGTGGCCGCCGACGCCGGGCGATGTCGTCGGCGAGACGCTCGCCGTCATGGGCCGGCCGCCGGCGCCGGCGATCGACGCGGCGGTCGGGTACTACCTGGCCGGCGACTGGGACGTCCACCCCGCGGTCGCTCAGGCGGCGCGGGCGGTGTGGTGGGACCGGGTCGCTGCCGAGGCCCAGGCGGTGCGCCAGTTCCGCCAGCTGTACGCCGCCGCGCTCGACGACACCGTGCGCCGGCCGGCGCCGGCGGTGCGCCGGTCCGAACCGGCGGCGATCCGTGAATCCGTGCAACGAGCGATCACCCGAGGAGACCGACCATGACCACCACCCCGCCCACGAACGGCGTGCCCCTGGCGCAACGTCACCAGAAGCACGCGGCGCCGACCGAGCGTCGGGTGCTGGCCATCGACATCCCGACCGGCGCCGACGGCGAGCTGGCCGCCATGGCGATGCTCGTGGCCACCCTCGAGGCATTGCCGGCCGAGGACCGCCGCCGGGTGATCGGCTGGGCGTACGACCGGTACAGCCGTGCTCGGACCTGACCATGGCTGAGCACCGCTGCACCGAGTTCGAGAGCCACAAGGGCTGGTGGCGTTGCAAGACCTGCAAGCAGCCGATCCCACGCTACGAGACCGTATCGGATGCCATCGCGGCGATGCGGGCCACGTTGGCCAACACCCGGTGGCGTGACGCCGAGCAGCGCCAGCCGTTGCCGAAACGCAAGCGCCGCACCGCGATCGGGCCGATCCCGTGACCTGTCCGTGCGGGTGCGGTGCGTTCCCGCACTGGTGCCACGGGTGCGGCCAACCGGAGAACCCCGACGGCGCCTACCGGATCTGCGGGGAGTGCGGGCACGTGTTCCCGACCGAAGCCGACCTGATCGCCCAGGACCTCGACGCCCAGCGCGCCGGGCTGGCCATGGGCGCGCTCGTCGCCATCCGCAATGGCGGCCGCGGCGATCTGCGCCCACCCTGCCCGGCGGGGTCCGGCGACGAGATCCGGATCTGTCCCGTCTGCGACCACGATTTCTGAGAGGAGCACTTCCGTTGCCGTCGTACCCGAAGTACCCGTTCACGGCCGGCGAGGCACAGCGTCACGACGCTCTGGTGCCGTTGTTGGAGCTCGCCGTGCCGTTGTGGATTCACCATTGGCGAGGGTCGACGCCGTTCACGCGTACATCGAGGGCGGCCTACTGCGGCGAGATGGTGGGCGCGCATGGGGACCTGCTGATGTTCCGGTCGCGGCCGGTGCCGGCCCGCACGCTCGACGGCGGGACCGAAGTGGATGCGACCCCGGGCACGGCCGAGTTGTTCGACCGGCTGGCCGAAGGAATCGCTCTCGGTGCGTTCCAGCCCGGCGGGATCACGATGTTCGGGCACCACTGGGAGGTGCCGGCGTGACCGTCGAAGAGCTGCGCTGGTACCCGGAGACGGGCGCGGCGACACGGGCCGAGCGCGAGGCCCAGTACCGCATGACGCTCGTGGAGGCGCTGCGGGGTTCGGTGCCGATGTGGATGGCGCACTGGTGGCGGTGGCCGCCGGCGATCCGTGAGGCCCGCGGCCGGTACTGCGGGCAGGTCGTGGGCACGTTCGGCGACCAGATCCAGTGGCCGTGCAAGGGCCGCAAGGCGCGGGTCGAGCCCGACACCGATCCGCCGATCGTGTTGGCCGGCTCGCCGGGGACCGCCGGCACGTTCAACCGGCTGGCCGAGGGTCTGGCCATCGCCGCCTACCAGCCCGGCGGCGTCACCGCCTTCGGGATGCACTGGGAGATCGACGACCACTGGGGGACCGCACGGTGACCGCCACCGAACCGACCACCTCGGCGACGTCGCTGGCCGAGTGCATCGCCGAACTCGGCGACCCCGTCGTGTTCGTCCGCCGACGGATCTCCTGGACGTTGCGTTCCAACCCGGCGTCGTGGACGACCGACATCATCGACGCCGCCCTCGAGGAGCTCGTGAAGGCGTGCCTGGCGTGGCGGCCCGACAACGGCTACGAGCTCGGCGCCTACGTGACGCTGCGCCTGCACACCCGCATGCCGAAGATCACCGCCAAGCTCGCTGCCCGCCACGACGAGCTCGGCCGGGGCCAGTGCCTGTCGGACGCCGAGTGGATGATGCG
>Ga0190275_10003368_pt1 | contig 11394 bp, 9 predicted proteins | sample Popmic550T_FD_133745 | JGI IMG/M metagenome (GOLD analysis project Ga0190275, IMG submission 133745) | Populus adjacent soil microbial communities from riparian zone of Yellowstone River, Montana, USA - 550 T | ecosystem: Environmental > Terrestrial > Soil > Riparian zone > Trees stand | place... | reverse complement strand
TGGTCGCCGAGTCGGGGACGGTGCTCGGTGCCGGCCGCAGCGGCACCGGCAACCCGACCTCGTCCGGTGCCGCGCTGGCCCTGGCCAGCATGGCCGAGGCGGCGCTGACCGCCTGGCGCACGGCGGGTGCGCCGGCCACCGAGCTGCTGGTTGTCTGCGGTGCGGGGGTGAAGGACCCGTCCTTCGGCGCCCTGCTGGCTGCTGCGCTGGAGCAGGGCGGGCTGCGAGTCGAGGTGCGGATCGTCGGCGACATCCTGGGCGCGTACTTCTCTGCCACGGCCGAACCGGACGGATACGTGATCGTCGCGGGCACCGGCACCACCGCCGGACGGATCCGCGGCGGCGCGATCGTGGACGTTGCCGACGGCCTCGGCTGGCTGCTCGGCGACGGCGGATCCGGATTCTGGGTGGGCCACCGGGTGGCCCGGGCGGTCGCCGCCGACCTCGGTGGCTACGGCCCCGCTACCGCGCTGACCGCGCTGGTGCTGGACCGGCTGCCCCACTCGCCAGACGCCGCCCCGCCATGGCGACCGGACGGCCTGCACCGGTTACTGGGCTGGACCTACTCGATCCGACCCGTGGAGTTGTCCACCCTGGCCCCGCTGGCCTTCGCGGCCGCAGGCGATGAGGTCGCCGACGAGATCGTGCAGCGCGCAGCGGCGCTGATCGTGCAGCGGCTCGAAGCTGTGGTGCAGGACGACGGTGGCCCGATCGTGCTCACCGGCGGGGTGCTGGGCCCTGGCCCGATCGCCGACGCCGTGTTCGCACGCTGGCCGGGGCGTTGCGTGCGGGCCGCCGACGGCACCGCCGGCGCCGCACTGCTGGCGCTGCGTGAGGCGGGGCTGGCCTCCGGCGGCGCAGAACTGGATCGGATCCGAGCCGGAATCGCGTCCGCCTGATCCGGGGGGTAGCCACCGGCCACGCGTCGTAGGCTCGAGCCATGGACCCGGCGCAGATGCGGATCAGCTACGAGCGGGACAGCCTGGACGAGGCCGCCTCCGAGAGCACGCCGCTGCGCCAGTTCCAGAACTGGTTCGCCGAAGCGGTCGCCGCGTGCGTCGCGGAGCCCAACGCGATGACCCTGGCCACCGTCGGGCCGGACGGACGCCCGTCCACCCGGATCGTGCTGGTCAAGGGCTTCGACGATGCCGGGGTGGTGTTCTTCACCAACTACGACTCCCGCAAGGGGCGCGAACTCACGGCCAACCCGCGGGCCGCCCTGCAGTTCCACTGGGTCGAACTGCAGCGGGTGGTCCGGATCGAGGGCGCGGTGGAACGCACCTCCGCCGAGGAGTCGGACGCATACTTCGCCAGCCGTCCGCTGGACTCCCGGATCGGCGCCTGGGCATCGCCGCAGAGCGAGGTGATCGCCAACCGGGGCGTGCTGGCCGCCAATGCTGCCGCCGCCTCGGCCCGGTTCGGCCTCAACCCGCCGCGACCCGAGACCTGGGGCGGCTACCGGGTCGTTCCCGATGCCTGGGAGTTCTGGCAGGGCCGCAGGTCGCGGCTGCACGACCGGCTGCGGTACCGCCTGGGGGACGGCCAATGGCTGCGCGAGCGCCTCGCTCCCTGAGCCACCGATCGAGCGTGTCGAGACAGGTTGTTCAACCCCACCTGCGCATCCCGGTTGTGGGGGGTGAGAGTCCGTCCCCGGATCCGAACGGCGGGGGTCTCGACATGCTCGACCAGCCGGGATCAGGGAACCACCACCACCGGCACGGTCGAGTTGCGCACGATCTTCCCCGCGCTGGATCCCAGGAACACGTTGGCCAGCTGATGGGTGGAGGAAGACCCGACTGCCAGCACGTCACCTGGTGCCCAGGGCACGCCTGCCAGAGCCTCCGTCCAGCTGGTGCCCTCGGCGACCAGCGGCTCCGGATCGAACCCGAGCCCCTTGAGGTGGGTGACCGCTTCAGCCTGGGCGCCGTGCACCTGCTCCAGCAACTTGTCGAACACCAGCGCCTCGGCGGCCCGCACCGGCGAGGTCACCATGCTCTGGTGCTGCAACGCGACGGTGAGCAATCGAACCTCGGTGCCCACCCGCCGGCAGATTTCGGCGACCCGGTCCAGCAACTGCCAGGTGAGGTCGTCGTCGCGGAAGGCGATCGTCGCCCGGGTGATCTTCGATCCAGGCTCCGGGCGGTAGCCACGCGGCGCGATCACCACAGGCACGTGTGAGGAGTGCAACAACCGGCCGGTCTTGGACGTCACCGTGACCCGCCCGTCGGGGCCGTCCGGCCCGGAGCCGACGATGATCAGCGACGCATCGAGCGCGGTTGCCTGCTCGAGGATCGCCGCGGGCACCGAACGTCCGGTGACCCAGGTCGAGGTGGACGACACCTCAGGCTGCTCGCGCAGGAACGCCTGGGCTTCGGCTGCGCTCGCTTCGCCCTCCTGCTGTGCCCAGGCGACGAAGTCCCGATCGGTGTGGCTACCGGCTGCGGTTTCCCAGCCACGCGGCACCACGGTCAGCGCATGGACGGTGTCCGGCATCGACCTCGCCACCTGGCAGGCGAGTTCGAGGGCGGATTTGTCATCCTTGTACGGGCGGTAGCCGACGAGGTACGTCATTCGTCATCTAGCTTCCGGCCGCCAGGCTCGGCGATCTCTTCGGGATCTACGTAGTGGTTCAGCGTGGCGTGCTTGCGTCCGTAGGCGAAGTACCAGATCAGGCAGAGGGCGATCCAGCAGGAGAAGATCACCCAGGTGATCGCCGACAAGCCCATCATGATGTAGATGCAGACCAGGACGGTCAGGATCGGTGTCACCGGGTACCCCGGCACCTTGAACGGACGTTCCAGGTCAGGATGGGTGCGGCGCAGCGCAATGATCCCAATCGCCACCACCGAGAATGCGATCAGGGTGCCGACCGACACGGTGTCCCACAGGTAGTCGGCTGGGATGAACCCGCCGATCAGGGCGACCACGATCGACACCACAACGGTGTTGAAGACCGGGGTCATCGTCTTGGGGTTGACCTCCAGGAACCTCTTGGGGATCAACCCGTCGCGAGCAACCGCGAACAGGATCCGGGTCTGGCCATACAGGGTGACCAGGGTCACCGAAAAGATCGAGATCACAGCGCCGCCGGCCAGCACGGTGCTCCAGACCTCGTTGCCGGTGACGTCCTTCAGGATCAACGACAGCACAGCCTCGTCGCTGGAAGTCTGTTCGAAGTATTCCACCGGCTTGGCAGCCAGACCGGCGGCGGCGACCGCGATGTAGATGCCTGAGACGATGCACAGCGCGCCGATGATCGCCCGTGGCAGCGCTCGCTGTGGATCCTTCACCTCCTCGCCGGCGGTGGCGACGGCGTCCAGCCCGATGTAGGAGAAGAAGATGGTGGCCGCAGCCGCGCTGATCCCGATCACCCCTTTGTCCCAGAAGTTTTCGAAGTGTTCGGCGTTGAACACGCTGAAGCAGATCACCACGAACATCAGCAGCACCGAGAGCTTGATGATCACCATCACCGTGTTCACCCGGGCCGATTCCGAGGCGCCGCGAATCAACAGCAGCATGCACATCAGCACCAGGATCATCGCCGGCAGATTGACCCATCCTCCGGTTGGCTCCCCGTCCGGGCCGGGGATCGGTGAGACCGAGAGCTGATGGGGAATCTGCCAACCCACGGTCTCGACCAGGAACTCGTTGAGGTAGCCGCTCCAACCCACGGCCACGGCGCCGGTCGCGACGCCGTACTCGAGCAGCACACAACCGGCGATGACCACGGCAACCAGTTCGCCGAAGGCGTGGTAGGCGTAGGAGTACGTGGATCCGCTCACCGGGATCGCCGAGGCCATCTCCGCGTAGCACAACGCCGAAAGCCCCGCGGCGATACCCGCGATCAGGAAGCTGACCAGCACCGCGGGGCCCGCCTTCGGGATCGCCTCGCTGAGGACGAAGAAGATCCCGGTACCAACGGTCGCTCCGACGCCGAACATCATCAACTGGAAGGTGTTCAGGTTCCTTGCCAGTTCCTCCCCTTGGTGGTGCTGGTGCTGGAAGACGATCGGCTTGCGCCGCCAGAGTTGTTTGCTCAGCGGAAGGCTCATGGAAACTCCCTTGGGGGGTTGCGAAACGCCGTGGCCACAAGCTACCGCGCCTCAAAGGACGGTGGGAACCCTTCGATCGCACGCACCTCAGGGTCGCTGTGGGGGTGGGATCCCGGGTTGCTCCCCGGATCCAGGTCCGCCGGAACTCAGTCCTGGCTGTAGATCAGCAGGGTGTACGGAGCGATGTCGATCGCAGCGTGCGCCGCCATGCCGTCGAAGCCCCCCTTCCACGCCGTGGTGTCGAAGGAGTCGAAGTCGCCGAACACCTCGGAATAGGTGCTGGCGTCGCTGTTGAAGCGCAACTTCCACAGCCCGTCGTTCGGCATGCCGATCCGGTAATCCTGCCGCGCGTGGGAGTCCAGGTTGGCGATCACCACGACGTCGTCGCGGGGGCCGTGATCCCACCAGCGCTGGAACGCGATCAGGTTGATTTCGTCGTTGGCGTGGATGATCCGCAGTCCGGAGCCGAGCATCCCCCGGGTCAATCCGGCCAGGTTGCGCCGCAGCGCGATCAGATCCCGGTACAGCCGGACGATGCCCTGATACTCCTTGTCGAGTTCCCAGTCGATGGGCACGTCGTCGCGGAACCAGCCGCCCTGCAGGAACTCCTGGCCCTGGAAGATCATCGGAATTCCCGGCGATGTGAACACCAGCCCGGCACCCAGGGTGGAGCGCTTCTGCGACCAGTAGCCCTCCGGATCACCGGGGTCGACCTCCTGCGGCACCCGGGACCTGCCGTTGGCCACTTCGTCATGCGACTCGGTGTAGATCACCCGGGCGTAGGTGTCGCCGTAGTTGTAGGCGATCGCCTCAACCACCGACGGCACCGAACGGTAAGCGTCGTTGGCGACGATGATCGCCTCACGCACCGGATGCACGAACTTGGCGTCCCACTGGGCGTGATAGGCGGCGCCGTTCGTCCCGGTGCTGGTCACCGCTCCGTCGCCGCGCAGGTCCTCGGCGATTGTGATGACGTCCGGGAACTCCTGCCGGATCCCGTGGTTCAGCCACGCCTGCAGGCTCCAGCCGTCCGGAAGGTCGAGGTCGCCGTCTGCGTCCACCGAACGCATGTAGGGGGTCATGTCGAACCGCAAACCGTCCACGTGGTAGTCGCGCAGCCACATCCACGCGTTGTCCCGGATGAACGAGCGGACCTCGCCGCGGCCGTAGTCGGGACGGGTGTCGCCCCAGGGCGTCGAAGAGCGCCAGTCGTTGTAGAAGTAGATGCCGCCCTTGCCGCCCTCGGACCAGCCGTCGAACTGCCAGAGGTTCAGGTCGGACGGCCCGAAGTGGTTGTAGACCACGTCCATGATCACCGCGACGCCGGCCTTGTGCGCTTCTCGGACCAGGGTCTTCAGCGCGTCCGGGCCGCCGTAGCCGCTCTCGACCGCGAAGATGTGCGCCGGGTTGTAGCCCCAGGAATAGTCCCCGGCGAACTCGGCCGCTGGCATCAACTGGATCGCACTCACCCCCAGCCTGCGGAAGTGCCGGAGGTGCTCCTGGACTTCGTCGAATGTGCCCACCCGGCCCTCGTCGGGGGCGAACGAGCCGACGTGCAGCTCGTAGATGACCAGGTCGTTGTGTGGCGGGCAACTGAACCGGTCGTCCTGCCAGTCGAAGGCGGCGTGGTCGTAGACCACGCCGTTACCCACCGAGTTGGTCACCTGGAAGGCGTACGGGTCTACCCGGTGCAGCGACTGGCCGCCGTTGGTGATCAGGTACTTGTACTCCGTACCCGCGACGACTCCCGGCACGAACGTGTACCAGTACCCGTTGCCATCGCCGGCCAGGGGATTCGCCGTGTCGGACCAGTCATTGAAGCTTCCCTTGACCGCCACCGCGCTCGCGTGCGGCGCCCACACCCGGAAGCCGGCGCCGGCGCTGGTGACGATGGCACCCATGCCGTCGAGCTGCTTGGCGGGCTCCGGATCCGAATGCGGCGGGGGGTTGGGTTCCTTCGCGGCCCCGGCTGTGGAGCTAACCGACGTGCCACGGGTCGCGTTTGATCTCGCTGGCTTCTTCCGCTGTGCGGCCGTGGCGGGCGTCCTCTTGCCCGATGTCATGCGGCACAACCTACCGGCGGGGTTCGAGTCGCCCTGCGTGCCGCCCTGCGTGCCGCCGCCTATCTTTGGTGCATGTACTTTTCGTTTCGCGCCCTCAGCGCCGCGGGTGCCGTCCTCGTTGTGACGGCCTGCGGCACCAACCCGCCCCCGGTGGTCAGCGCCAGCCCCTCGGCCGGCAGCGCGTCACCGTCCGCCTCGGCCAGCGTCACGCCGTCCGGCACGGACACCGGCACACCCAGCACAACCGTGTCGCCGAGCGCGCCCGCGGCGAACGCGGTCGTGCTGCAACCCAAGGGCATCGACGGCGCGGACTTCGGTACCCCCGAGGACGACGTGGAGGCGGTGCTGACGGCCAAGTCCGGCAAGCCCGACGACTCGTTCTCCGGGCCGGTATGCGAGTTGAACGACGCCACGCCGTACGGGCGTCAGCTGGTCTATGGCGGCGCCGTGTTCCTCTTCCAGAGCAAGCGCAACGGGAACAGGAACGCCGCCCGCACCTTCACCAGCTGGGTGGTCAACATGGAGCAGCCGTTGAAGCCTTCGATGAGGCTCGCCGATGGCTACCCGGTGGACACAACCTTCGCCAAGCTCAAGCGCGAGTTCCCGCGGGGCAAGCTGACCAGCGTCGCGCTCGGCGAGACAGCCGTATACATCTTCCGGACGCCTTCCGGGATCTGGTACCGCGGCGACGACAACAAGACTCCGACCGACATCGGGGCCGGGTCGATGGGCACCTGTGAGTAGATGACCGAACAGCTGCTGGCGGGCCGCTACCGCCTCGAGTACGAGATCGGGGCCGGCGGCATGGGCCGGGTCTGGCGTGCTCGGGATGTGCGGCTGGATCGTGAGGTGGCGGTCAAGACCGTCGACCTCGCCGGCGTCACCGACCCGCACGTCGCCGACCGGTTCCAGCGCGAGATCATCCTCACCGCCAGGCTCACCAGCCCCCACACGGTGACCGTCTTCGACGGCGGCGTTGACGGACGGACCGCCTACCTGGTCATGGAACTGCTGCACGGGGAGTCGCTGGCGGACGCGATCGCCCGCCGGGGACCGCTCAACCTCGCCCCCACTCTCGACGTCGCCCGGCAGGTCACCCTCGGGCTCGCCGCCGCGCACGCCGTCGGCCTGGTCCACCGCGACATCAAACCGGCCAACGTCATGCTCAGCGACGGCCGGGTGAAGCTGCTCGACTTCGGCATCGCCCAGCTCACCGGCCAGGTCGACCCGCACCTGACCGCACCCTCGATGACCATCGGCACCGCGGCCTACATGTCCCCGGAGCAGGCGGCCGGTCGCCGGGTGGACTCGGCAACAGACCTGTACGCCCTCGGCTGCCTGATCATGACAATGTTCACCGGCCGGCCCCCGTTCGACGGCGACCAGGCCGTCGCGGTCGCGTCCAACCAGATCAACGCCATGCCGCCCCGGTTGCTCTCCCGCCGCCCGGACGCCCCGCCCGCATTGGATGCCCTGGTGGCCAGGCTGCTGGCCAAGGACCCGCTGGATCGTCCGGACACAACGGCAACCCTGCGTGCGCTCGAGCAGCTGCAGGCCAATCCGTTCGCCCCGCCCCAGTTCAGGCCGGCGCCGCCGTCCTCGCCGGCGCCGACGCCGATGCCGCAGACCCGGCCCTACACCCAGGTTTCGGCCCCAGCGGGCCCAGCCCCGCGGGCTCCGGCCCCGGCCACCCTTGCCCACCTCCAGCCGTCCGGATCGTGGTGGATCGCCGGCGTCCTGGTCAGCCTGATGGCGGCGATCCTGGTCAGCAGCGTGGCGCTGAATCTGACCGGCCAGGCGATGGCACAGCTGGCGTCGGCCCAGCCGTCCCGCTCCGCGACGGCGAAGCCGACCCCGAGCCGGACCACCCCGGCTCGGACGCCGTCGACCCCGGACCCTGGTCAGTCGGTCGCGCTCGGCGCCGCCCTGCAGGGCGTCCGGTTGGCGCTGAGCTCATTGCCAGACAGCGAAGCGAAGGCCGAGTTGCTGCGGCTGTGGGGCGCCGCCGGCTCCCGGATCGCTGCCGGCCGCAACCCCAAGGCGAACCTGGCCGCCTTCGAAGCGGCGGTAAAGTCGTCGCAATTGCAGGGCTGGGAAAAGCAGGCTGTGCTAGCCGCTACCGGGATCGTCCGTTCCCTGCTGTGAACCGAGGCTGGCCAGCAGCAGGGCCTCGGCCCGGCACGCACGGGCGAAGTCGCCCAGGTGCAGCGACTCGTCGATGCCGTGCATCCGCGAGTCCGGATCGCACACCGCAGTGACCAGGACGTCGGCCGCCGGGAAGGCGCGCTGGAACTCGGCGATCATCGGGATCGAGCCGCCCTGGCCGATGAACACCGGTTCGACGCCGCCCCACGCCTGCTGGAACGCGGCTCGAGCCGACTCGGCGACGGCGCCGGTGAACGGGACGTTGGTTCCCGATCCGCTCGAGCCGTCGGTCACCGTGACCCGGCTGCCCCAGGGGGCATGCCGTTTCAGGTGCTCGGTCAGCGCTGCCAGCGCGGCGCTCGGGTCGGCGTCGGGGGCCAACCGGACACTCACCTTGGCACGGGCGCTGGCTGCCAGCGTGTTGGACGCCTCGGCGACGCTGGGGGCGTCGATTCCGATCGCGGTGGCCGTCGGCTTGGTCCACAACCGGCCCGCGATGGGCCCGCGCCCGAGCAGCCGCACGCCGTCCAGCAGGCCTGTCTCGTCGCGTAGCCGCTGTTCGGGATAGTCAAGCGCCGGGTCGGGCATGCCCGTCAGGCCCTCGATCGCGACGTTGCCGTCGGTGTCGTGCAACGTGGCAAGCAGCCTGCACAGAGTGGTCAGCGCGTCCGGCACCGCCCCGCCGTACTGGCCTGAGTGCAGCGCGTGGTCCAGGGTCGCGACCTCGACCACGCAGTCGACCAGGCCGCGCAGGGTGGTGGTGAAGGCGGGGCGGCCGACCTCCCAGTTGCCGGAGTCGGCGATCACGTAGACGTCGGCGGCAAGCAGATCACGATGCTTTTCGATCACCGCACCGAGGGTGGGTGAGCCGACCTCCTCCTCGCCCTCGATGAACAGTGTCACGCCCACCGGTGGACGGCCGTCGAACGCCCGCAGCACGGCCAGGTGCGCCATCACTCCGGCCTTGTCATCGGCGACGCCGCGGCCGTACAGGCGTCCGTCCGCCTCACGGACCACGAACGGGTCAGACGTCCATTTCGCCGGATCGTCGGTCGGCTGCACGTCGTGGTGCGCGTACAGGCAGACGGTCGGCGCGCCGGCCGGAGCCGGGAACCGGGCGATCACCGCCGGCAGCCCGCCACCCTCGGCGACCACCCGCACGTCGGCACAACCCAGGTCCGTAAGTCGGCGCACGATCCACTCGGCGCTGGCCCCGACGTCAGCCGCGTGCGCGGGCAGAGAGCTGACCGAGGGGATGGCCACCAGGGCGGCGAGATCCTCTACTACGGAGGGCAGGACGGCGTCGACGGCTTCGGTGACGTTCATACCCGCACCCTATCGACAGCCCTGAGCCGACCCCGAAGCACCCCGCGGGAGGTTGAACCGCGGGCCGCGGCGAGACAGGCTGGAGCTTCGGGGTGTGACCGACGCGCCCCACCGAGGAGCATCCAGTGTCGAACAACACCCGTATCACCCCCGACCGCGTGGGCAAGGTCGCGACCAAGGTGGCCGCCGAGACGGCGTACGTCATCACCGGCTTGGCCGACGTCCTCGCCGGGACGGTGCAGGACGTCGTGCGTCAGGGCAAGCACACCTACACCGAGCGCAAGTCCGCCGGCGGCAGCCCGGTCAAGGACTTCGCCAGGCAGATGCCCGATCAGTTCAAGGGCCTGGCGGGCGAGGTCAAGGAGGCCTACGAGTCGCTGTCCGCCCGCGGCCGGGCGGTCTTCTCCGACGGCTTCTCCAACACGGCACACCGTACGATGCCCAGCACCCAACAAGGCCCGGACTACTACCAGCAGCCTCCGGTCAGCTGACCGGTTCTCCAAGCCTGGTGCCCGGGGAGCATGTCAGGATGACGTGGTGAGTGTTCCCGAGATCGGCGTCAGTGAGCTGCCCGACGACGCCGTCGTCCTGGACGTCCGTGAGGCTTTCGAATGGACGGCGGGACGCGCGGCCAACGCCGTGCACGTTCCGATGGGCCGGCTGCCGGCCAGCCTGGGTCAGTTGCCCAACACGGCCGGGCCGCTGCCGGTGATCTGCCGCTCGGGCGCCCGCTCGGCGCAGGTGGCGGCCTTCCTGATCGCGCACGGAATCGATGCGGTCAACGTGGCGGGCGGCACCCAGGCATGGGCTGCGGCCGGCAAGCCGATGACCGCCGACTTCGGCAACCCCGTGGTGGCTTGAGCGCGAAAATCCACCCGCCAGTGAATCGTGACCGCCTCAATCAGGGTGGATCGCTGTCAGTTGGCGCGTAGGTTTCACCCCTGGTAGATAAGGGCGCCGGGGAGATCCCGGTTTGGGCGTGCGCCCGCGCGTCGGCAAGATGGCGACATGAGCCTTGATCCCGCCAACCCGTTCGCCACCGCGTCTGGCTTGCCCTATGAACTGACCCCGTGGGCTGATGTCCGGCCCGAGCACTACCTACCCGCGGTGGAGGCAGGCATCGAGCAGCGGCTCGGCGAACTCCAGGCAATCGCCGAGAACCACGAGCCGCCCAGCGTCGACAACGTGATCGACGCCTGGGAGCGCTCAGGTCAGGTGCTCAGCCGGACGCTGGGCGCCTTCTGGACGGTGCAGCCCGCGGACACCACCGATCAGCTGGACGCCATCGACGCCGAGATCTCGCCGAAGCTGGCCCGCTACGGCGACGCCATCTACCAGAACCAGGCTCTGTATGAACGGGTCACGGCCCTCAACGAGCGGGTCGAGCGCGGCGAACTGACCGCCGACGCCCAATCCCGGTACTGGCTGGAGACGCACCTTCGCGACTTCGTCCGGGCCGGCGTCGGACTGCCCGAGGACGACCAGGCCAGGCTGCGCGAGCTGAACGCGCGGCTGGCCGAGCTCCAGTCGTCATTCGGGCGGACCGCCCTGGCCGGCTCGAACGCGGCTGCGGTTCTGGTCACGGAGGAGGCCGAACTGGACGGGGTGTCCGAGGCCACCCGGGCGGGGGCAAGGGCAGCCGCCGAGGGACGCGGTCTGGCCGAGGGCTGGCTGCTGGAGCTGGACTCCTGCACCCCGCAGGGCGTGCTGGCCGAGGCCCGCGACCGCGGGTTGCGCCGACGTATTCACGAGGCGTCCGTAGGACGGGGCTGGTCGGGCGAGCATGACACCCGCGCGGTGCTGGTCGA
>Ga0190275_10003367_pt1 | contig 11396 bp, 8 predicted proteins | sample Popmic550T_FD_133745 | JGI IMG/M metagenome (GOLD analysis project Ga0190275, IMG submission 133745) | Populus adjacent soil microbial communities from riparian zone of Yellowstone River, Montana, USA - 550 T | ecosystem: Environmental > Terrestrial > Soil > Riparian zone > Trees stand | place... | reverse complement strand
TTGATGGTTTGCACGATTTGTTCATCTTCTTCATCGGCGAGCGGACGGAACGGCGGAGAATAACTTCCCACAATCTGCAGCTCCGGGTAACGTTGTTTCAGCCTGTTCGCCAGTCGCTCCGGCACGTCTTCTGCGCCACCATACAAGAAGTGTCTATAGCCCTTCAAAATTGATCGCTCGCACAACGCGAGCATCAGGTCGGGACCATAGACTCGCTCAACATGACGAAGTCCATGAAGGCGAGCCAGCCATACCAGGGGCATGCCGTCCGGCGTCACCAAGCCAGCGGCATTGTGCGCTCGCCGCAAACTGTCGTTTACTTGGCTTTCCATTATTCCGTGAACGCCAGTGACGCACACGTAATAAGTTTGACGCTGCGCAATCCACCTCTCAATGGTGTCTAGCGCCTGTGCCATGTTTATGGCGCTAACCTCTACGCCAAGGACGTTGACTCGTCCTGGTTCCGAACTACCTCGTTGTATGTTTTGCGCCACCGTACTCCATATCTGGCGATCTGTGCCCGTTTTTCGAACCACCTGGAGCCCCGGTTTCGGCCTAAGCTCGGGAAGCGCATCCTCTCTGGTGGTCGCGGCCCAAACTACCTCATAGGGCCTGCGGTAGGCAACCGCCGAGTATTTTCCTTTGCAGTTATAATACTCTAGTGGCTCCTCTTTCCCTCACGTACTCCAAGCTCTACTCTTCCAGGAGCAACTTGCCGTTCTCCGTAGACCTCTCAAGAACATCTCAAGGCAACGTTTGTCCGCGCGTGGCAGGTACACACCCAAAGACTATTCGGTGGTGAGATCGACTGAGGCACCACGTGCAGTACGCTGCGGCAAGCTTGAAGACTTGCCTTGTCACTCGTTGAGAGCCTGCGCCCGGTACATTGCATTCTCGAAAGAACTGTACTAACGGGGCAAGTCTACTCACCAGTTCAACCTTGGGCTAAGCAGTCTAGATTGTGGCGAATCTCGTCTGTGAATCTATGCACGCTCATCCTCCAGGTGACGTAAGATACTATCAAGCGTACCGGAAGAAGATCCACTTGCCCCCAACTTGATGGCTCAACCACGTTTCCCTAGCGTGCTACCGACCGGCCCGCCCGCTTTGTTAAAGTGCGTAATGGGATACTATGAGGCTCCGCGAAGAGGCGAGTAGCGAAAGTCTGTTGGCGGAGCCCCATGGTGGGTTGCGAACCCGAAAGCGCGACAGCGAGGATGAATCATCGGACGCGGATGTGAGAAGTTCGCTCGAGAGGGAAGGTAAGGTTGCGGACAAGACCTGTAGGAGGACTCTCGGTACCTGTTCTTCTGGGCATCAGGTTGGAACTGGAAGGCCCTGGACGGGCGTATACAGCCTATCCAAACCTTCGCGAGGTACGCTGGCTGTTTCCTACGGAACGCCCCGTCCTGCGTCAGGCTGGTATTAGAGGACTGTATCAACCGAGTAGCCTGAAGGGCCGAATGCTGAAGAAGTTAGTAGACACCGGAGTGTTACGGGGCGAAAGTGTATGGTTGGAAGTGAGTACGCTGGCAAGATTAGAGTCCACCATGGCTCGAGCCCTAGGTGAGGTAGAAATACGCTTGGCCTTTTACGTAGGTGTGCCAGCACCCCAACAGAAAATCACCGCGCAGGTGCTTTCGCTCTCCGGGAAGACGCTAGCTTACGCCAAGATAGCCACTTCACCCCTAGCCCAGGCGGCGGTCGAAGCTGAGAGGCGCACTCTATTGCGGTTGTCGGAGAGCGAGCCGGTGCGCGGCAAGGTACCCGAGGTCCTCGCCTATTTTTCTTGGCAGGGGGGCAAGGTACTCCTCATCACGAGCGGCCCAGGGGAGGCCGGCCCCAAAAAGCTATCCAACGTGCACTCGAGCTTCTGCGAGAGTATCTTCCTTCCCTTTGCCGAGGAGAGTGTTTTCAGTGAGAGTCCCATGTGGGCCCGAATGACCAAAACCTTGCTCCGGCTGAAAGCAGACCTCCCCGATCCCTTACCTGTCTATTACGATCGAGCGTTCCAGCAACTCAGTAGCGAGTTAGGGCCGGTGCTCATACCCTTGTCGCTGGCCCACTGTGATTTCGCTCCCTGGAACACCCGGCTCGGACCGGAAGGTTTGTTCGTTGTTGACTGGGAACGTGCCGAGCAGTGGGTCATCCCGCTCTACGACGTATTTCACTTTCGGGCTATACAGGCTGCTTTGTTCAAGCGGGGTAGGCACCTCCCCGACCGCCAGTTCCTGGGTCATTTATTGCGTCGCCTTTGGCCCGAGGGGCACAGGCATCTACCTTGGTTGTATCTTGCGTATTTGGTAGATATGAGTTTAGTTTATAGCGAGGCGCAGATAATAGCCCCCGGTGTTGGTGAGCAACGGGTGTGGCGCTGGTTTATAGAGCAGATCGAAGCCTTCCTGAAGGAGGGTTCGCCACTGTAGCCCACGTGCGAGTACATGGTATTTTGTCCGGGTAGCGGTAAACTGCTTACGCAAAGGCCGTTGTATACACAGTTGCGAGAGAGTCCCCCAAGCCATGTATGATCCGACGCATAACAGCAACGAGCGTGCGGTACCAAGAGACTTTCCGCAAACGTTGGCACCTTACGCCGAGACCCAGCGCTACCTCACTGTAAGAGAAGTCTTGCAAATCCTATGGAAGAGAGCTTGGGTCATCGTCCTAGTAGCGGTCGTTTTGGTGGGCACCGCCGTAGGGGCAAGCCTCGTGCAGGCACCTGTGTACGAGGCCTCCGCCAAGTTACTTCTGGGTCAGAAGCAGACTGAGGATCAGTTGCCTACTAATCTTATGGGCGAGGTTGAAGGGCTTCAGCAACTCACCCATACCATGGTAACGGCGGTCGATAGTCGTCCCGTAGCCGAAGAGACCATCCAACGGCAAGGATTACAGATGGATCCACAAGACCTCCTGGATAATCTAACCGTTGAACAGCTTGAGGATACCCAATTTCTCCAGCTGACCTACAGTGATACCGATCCGGAGAGAGCAAAAGAGATCGTTAACGCGGTTAGCGACGTGTCCTCAAATAAGATTGTTGAGGCGAATGCCAGTCCCAGCAACATAACGGTAACGGTATGGGAATACGCGGCGGTGCCTCGTGTCCCGATAAGCCCTGACCCTGTAAGAAACGGGCTTCTGGCTCTGGGCTTAGGACTTATGATCGGCGCGGGCCTGGCTTTCCTGCTGGAATACCTGGACGACCATTGGCGTTCGCCAGGAGAGGTTGAGCAAGTATCGGGTGTACCCACGCTCGGCATCGTGCCGGAATTCAAGGTCGCGAAGTACGCAAAGAGAAAAGTGCACTGAATGCGTCAAGGGTGGAGAGGTAGGGTACCAGGATGATCAGGTGGCTAGCGAAGGTTGACAACGACTCATCTTGGGATGATGAGCGCTATCCTCGTTCCAACACATTGGTGGCCCTCCAAGACCCCACTGGCGCGGCTTCGGAGGCTTACCGCATGTTGCGCACCAACCTTCTTTACAGTCGGGTAGATACTCCTCCCAAGGTTATCGTGCTGACGAGTGCAGGCCGTGATGAAGGTAAGAGCATTACCACCGCTAACTTGGGCGTGACGCTGGCGCAGGCGAGCAAGGATACTCTGATCTTGGACTGTGACCTTCGCAAACCCGTGCAGCACAAAATCTTCAATACGCGTAACGTAGGAGGCTTGATCGACGTCTTGGTGGGTGAGCGAGATCCGCAAGAGATCTGGCAAGAACCGATACCTGCGTTGAAGCTGATGCCTGCCGGCGCTCCGCCACCCAATCCAGCGGAGATGTTGACCTCTCGACGTCTCGCAGAGTTCTTGGGCCACATGAGGCAGACGTTCGATTACGTGCTGGTAGACACTCCACCCGTGGGGTATGCAGCCGAGTCCCCTGCCTTGGCGGCCATCGCAGACGGGGTCTTGTTGGTCTTGGATAGCAAGCATACCCGCAAGGGATCTTTACGACAAGCCTTACGCCGGTTGGATAACGTCGGGGCCAACGTGCTCGGGACGGTCATGAACAAGTATGATGCTCCCAGGGGTAGGACTACCGACGATGGCTACTATCCTCTGGTTCCGACTGACTATTAGACGGGTGGCCATCTGTATCGGCGGGCGCGGCCGGAAGGTCGGATAAGTTGCGCGCCAGCTTGTCACGCCTGAAATCGGCCGTTGTCGGTCACCCGAACAGTTCGCCCCTCAGGCGTCGTTTGCTCTCTGGTAGCAGCTGGGCCTTCGGAGGGAAGATCGGGGCGACGGCGATCACCGTTGTAACCAACGGCCTGCTAGCACGCATGCTCTCCCCGCGAGAATTCGGCGCCTACTTGTTGGTGCTCAGCATAATCTCAGTCGGTGCGGTGCTCGGCTCTCTGGGACTCCCCAAGACGGTGGTGCAGTTCATCGCCAAGCACATGGTGCTCGAACAACCCGGCCGTGCGCAGAAAGCTATCCGCACAACGCTCGGGCTCGGTGCCTTGGGAGCTTTGGGCGTCAGTCTCGCCTATGTGCTTATCGGTGGTGACCTCGTGGGAGAACACCTTTTTCACTCTCCCCTTCTCGTGGCGGTCACCGGCCTAACGGCCGGGTGGATGGCGATCTCGGCGATGCAGGAGATCATGGCCGAGTCCTTCCGAGGGTTCCACGACATCCGCATGGCCACCCTGTTCGGCGGCGTGGCGACGGGGGGCAAGAGCTCCGGCTTGATAATGAAGGGTATGTTGCTCGCCACTCTGGTGCTCCTGTGGTCAACGAGCGGACAGACGGACCTGAGGACCGTGATGCTGGTCTCCATCGGTTCAGGGGCTGCTAGCGCGCTCTTGGCGCTGTTGTTGTTGCACAGGAGGGTTTCGTCCCTCGATACGCAGGGTGCGGAGAACCCGGTAAGCGCGCAAGATACGCTGCGCGATGCCTTTCCAATACTGCTCATTTCACTGACTTCGTTCATCCTGCTGTCGGCGGCAGACCTCTGGATCTTGGCCGCCTTCCGCTCTCAAGAGGAGGTCGCCGTCTATGGTGCGGCCGCTCGGCTTGTTGCGCTTATCGTGATGCCGCTCCTGATCACTAACCTCGTGCTGCCGCCTGTCATCGCAGAGATGTACGCCGAGGGCAAGACGGCCAAGCTGGAGCGCACGCTGCGCGCCTACAGTACCATTAGCGGCGTCCCATCCCTCTTGATAATCATAGCGTTCGTGCTTCTGGGTGGACCTATACTGGGGTTAGTCTACGGCAGCTACTACGAGACCGGCACAACGGTGTTGGTAATCCTGAGCGTTGGGAGGCTAGTGGCTGTCTGGTCTGGATCCTGCGGAGCAGTGCTTCAGTTCACAGGTCACCAACGATCAATGCTCTGGGTCAACCTTCTGACCAGCCCACTTTTCCTGATCGGAGCCTTGTTAGTGGTGCGACAATATGGACCAATTGGAGTTGCTAGCATGACGGCCGCGGTTACGATCTTGCAGAATGTAGCACTGGTGCTGGTCGCCAAACGGAAGACCGGTATGTGGACCCACGTTAGCTTCTCCTTGTCGCCCTTACGAAAAGGTTTGTCAAATCGATGAGTATACGTGTACTCTACGTCTTATGGCTCACCAGGCGGTCACCCTTTATCCATGCTCGAGTGCCCGGCTCTACAACGTTCGATAACACCACTGCTATGGCAGCAGAGCATGAACGAGCGTACAAACAAGGAGTAGTCTGATGAGGATCGTGGCCAACTCAATACCAAAGAGCGGCACCCACCTCCTCGACCGACTGCTTGTGCTGCTCGGCCTCGGGCTAATAGACCTGGGAGGGCTCGGGGGGGTAGTAGATTTGGAAGGGATCAAGCCGCGTCTCGTAGAGGCCGGTCGGTTTTCCCCAGTCCGCCAACGCCTGGGGCCCCGTATCGGACTCCGTAAGCCGGAGGACATCATGCCGATAGGTCCACATCTCCTGGAAGGAGGCGTGTTCCCCCCGGCCCGCAGACTAAGAAGGGGCCGGGGAGACAAGGTCACCGTCGGTGTCGTCACCCCTCAGCAGATAGGCCGCCGCTGGCTCGCCCGACGCCTCTCCCGGATCCCCAACGGGTGCTTCGTCAACGCCCACTGCATCTACACCCCCGAACTGGCCGAGCTCTTCCGAAGAGAAGGGTTCAAGACCGTGTGCCTCCTGCGCGATCCGCGTGATTTGGCCGTCTCGCAGATGCACTACCTCAAGAACAATCCTCCGAAGAACTTCACCGCTCACGAGGCATTCATGGCCCTGCCCTCCGACGACGAGCGGCTCCTGGTCTGCATCCGCGGGGGCGAACTGGGCGGGCGCAAGCTCCAGTCCTTGGATCAGCGCTACCGGCAGTTCTTGGGCTGGGAGCAAGACGAAGGGGCGGTGGTGGTCAAGTTCGAGGATCTGGTGGGGCCCAGGGGCGGCGGGAGCGCCGAAGTCCAGCGGCGGGCGGTGGAGCGGGTGGCGACGCACGTGGGAATCCCGTTGGACGAGCGCACGATGGGTCTGGTTGAGGAGAATCTCTTCGGCCGGGGTCGGACGTTCAGGAAGGGCCAAATCGGAGGTTGGCGGGAGGAGTTCTCGTCCGAGCACGAGCAGGCGGCCAAAGAGGTAGCGGGGCCTCTACTTGTGGAGCTGGGCTACGAGACGAGTCCCAACTGATAGCGCCTGACGCATGGTCTTATGAGGCGTCACACTTACTGTGACAGCAGAACCGATACCTCTATTTCTCTTTTCGCAGCCCCGCTCCGGTTCTACCCTGGCGCAACGCATTCTGGCGGCACACCAGGCGATTGCGACGGCTTCCGAGCCCTGGATCTTGCTACCCTACCTATACACGCTTCGGGAGCACGGGATCTACGCCGAGTACAACCATCGGCTTCTCGTTCAGGCGGTGGAGGACTTCTGCGCGCTGCTGCCCGGTGGGCGTAACGACTACCTCGCGGAGATCCGCGAGTTGGCGATTCGTCTCTACCGTAAAGCGTCTCCGAATAGCGTTCGCTACTTTTTGGACAAGACTCCACGTTACCACCTCATCGCGGACGAGGTCATAACCGCGTTCCCGGACGCCAAATACCTCTTCCTCTGGCGAAATCCTCTAGCGGTAGTAGCGTCCATAATAGAGACTTGGTCAGGCGGCAAGTGGAACATCTACCGTTTCAAGGTGGATCTGTACGATGGGATTGAGAACCTGATGCGGACCTACGAACGCCACGCGGATAAGGCACACGCGGTGCGGTATGAGGCACTAATTACCAAGCCCGAGGAGAGCTGGGCTGAAGTGTTCCGATACTTGAACTTGTCCTTCGATCGCTCGACCCTGGAACGTTTCGGCAATGTCGAGCTCGAGGGGAGATGGGGGGATCATTCCGGTTCCCAGAAGTATGCTGAGATAAGCGCTGATTCCTTGGAGCGGTGGAAGCAAACCCTAAACAATCCAGTCCGCAAAGCTTGGTGTCGACGCTACTTGCGCTGGATCGGACGGGAGCGGCTAGCAGTAATGGGCTACGACCTGGATGGCTTGATCGCCGACCTTGACTCGCTGCCTGCGTCCTACCGGCGGGTAGGGTCAGACTTGGGGCGTGGCTGTTGGGGCGTGATTCGCGATGTCTCGGAGCCGAGAATCCTCGGGCAGAAGCTCTCTAAGCTCCCGGCCTGGCACCGGATCCACGTGCACAGATAGCAGGTCGGAAGAGTGGGCGATGACGAACGCCCTGTGAAGCGACCAGCACTGGCGTCATGATCGAGGGTAGGAGAGCGAATTAGGCAGCTCATCGAAAGGCGACGCTGCGAGCTTTCGTATCTGCCGTCCTACTCGCCGGACCTTAACCCGATGGAGGCATTTAGCAAGACAAAGCGCCTAAACTTACTGATTACGATAGTGCTCTACCTGTCGTCCTTCAACCAGGATGAGAGATCGCGCCCGATGAGCTGCTGCAGCTTGAGGATGTCCTCCGTATACCTTTCGATCAGCGCCTTGCGGATCTCTGGATCGATCGGGGGCGGTTCGGTGAAGGCCTGGCTTTGCACGGCTTGCCGCGCCTTGGAAACGTACGGGAAGATTCTAGATGTAGGCGGGAAGACCTTCCTGAGGACGCCGACCGTCGTGTCCGCCGCCCTCACCATGGCACGGGCGGTCTGGCTCTCGGGCACACCAGCCGGATTGTGCGCCGAGGAAATGTCCGAATCGAAGGCGTCCTCCACTCCGAGGAAGCGAAAGACGCTCCGCACCATGCTGGCGGGGTCTTCTTTCAAATCGTCGTAGAGCCAGACTCCCACGCTTTCCCGCCCAAACACCTCATAGTAGCGCTTGAGTTGCTCGTAATAGAGACCCCGGTTGCGATAGTGGAACACGTAGTGCCAGCCGTTGCGTATGCGCTCGTCCTCTTCGCGAAGGGCCTGCGCGAAGTCGGTGAGTGGCTCCACACCGATCCGTAAAGCGTGCAGGAAGGCTGAATAAGCCCTGTCAGCAGGATTGCGCAAGAGGGCGACTGACCGGGCTTCCGGTGCATGTTCTTTTATGCGCTCGGGGGTTCCGGGGGCATAGATGTACAAGGGAGAGGCCTCACCGATGGCTGTCTCGCCATCCACTCCCCGAAACAGCGCCTGGTATTCCTCGAGGTTGGCGAACCTGGGGGCTTGCCGGCGCCCCGCAAATTCTTGTTGTACGACGTCACCTTTGGAGTTGATTTTATGGTCGAAGAAGAACGGTTCTTTGACGGGACTCATGTAGATTTGAGGGTGTTGGTTGAGGTAGTGGTAGAGTGAGGTCGTTCCCGCCTTCTGCGCGCCTATTATGAAGAAGTTGGGCATCGTCATCAAATCACCTCAACCGCCGGCCGCTGCAAGAATGTTTCGCCATGCAAACTCGGTACCATCTAGAGAGTCTCGCCGAGCTAGGATGCCACCCTACTTAGGGTGTGTCAAGAACTACGGATAGGTCTCATCATCGCAATCTGCCAAGACATTTCGACCTTGCGATGTGACCAGTCTTGAGTCAGTATTCGTCGGCGATGGTTTCGACTTATCTGGACGAACGGTGTCCGTAGCGGCGAAGGCTTCTGTGCTCGCCGCCCTGGCGTTTCTGTGCGGCCTGGGGATTGTCTACGCGCCGGTTCCGACCTTCACTGCGGTGGCGGCCGCCTTCACGCTCGGGTTGTGGTGGTTCATCAGAGGTGAAGGACGGTACACGCCCAAGCGTTCGAGGTACAAAGAACAGAGTAGCAAGCCCCGCAGCACACGGACTACCAGGCTTGTCTCAGGGTATCTGCTTATCTGGTGGCTGGCACTGATCGCCCCGATCGCCACATACACCCCGCGGGGAACGACGAGTGCTGAGACAGCCGCGGCTGTGGCCTCGGGTACGCTGCGAATCCAGGTGCTGGTCCTCTCCTTCGGGCTTGTGGGGTCCTTCTTCTTGCCCGCCGCGCTAAAGCGCTTTGATCCGAAGTTCCAGTGGGTCGCGGCACTGTGGGTGCTTTACTTGTGTTGGGCGTTCGCCAGCTTGTCTTGGAGCATCTATCCTGCATCTACCATTCGCAATGTGGGCGCTTTCGTCCTCGTGACGGTGGGCACGTTCGGTCTGGGCGCCGGTTTCTACGGTAACCTACCAAACGGCAGGGATCTCCTCCTGCGACATATCTTCATAGCCGGAGTACTGTCGGCCCTGGTGGTTCTCATACCTCTGCCTTTACACCTGGATCAGTACGACCTCTTGGATCCGTCTCAGCGCGTTAGCGTAGGCGAGAACGTTTCGATGACCACGTTCGTCGTACGTCCCGTGATGTGTGCCCTGCTGGTCCTCGTCGGAACCCAGGTCCTCCAGGTTCGGCGGTGGCGCAAGCGCGATTGGTATTGGGTTGCGATCCTCATCCTCCCCTTACTAGCATTGAAAGCGCGGGGACCTATCTTGTGGTGTATGTTGGCGTTCGTTATCTTCTATCTCTTCTACAAATCTCGAATCCGAGACCGTGTGTTGCAGGCCGCCTTGCTGCTCATGATCAGTATTGGTACCTACGTCTATTACTCAGAAGGCATATTTGGCTGGCTCGTTCCCTACCTGACCCGGGGTAGCACCGAGACGACCGAGTCCTTGACGGGCAGAGTTCCGCTCTGGGAAGTACTCCTCCCATATGTCGGACAGAATCCATTGTTGGGTGCGGGGTTCGCAGCTTTCTGGAGCCCCGATAATCTCTATCAAATTCAATTGATCACAGGGTTCCCGTGGGTGTCCGCTCACAACGGATACCTGGAGGAACTGCTCAATACGGGACTGGTGGGGCTGGCTCTCCTTCTAGTGTTTTGTTTCTACGCCTTGGTGGTAGGAGTGAGAACGGCCCGCAGGGGTGATCCATTCGGGTGGCTGGCTTTCTTGTTCGTGCTCTACTACCTGTTGCTCAACCTGACCAACGCCCTCATCCAACAGTATCTTGAAATTCCATTGATAATCGTACTGGTGATGCTCAGCCTGATGAGTAGCAAGACGGTGATGTACTCGTCAACCGTACAAGGAGGAGTACCGGATGCTGCCCAAGGGCGTGTGATTTCTTCGCGTTAGGCCGTTTCCGGCATCTCGCGGGCGGCGCCACGTATGTGTTATGTTGGAGGCGCTTGGGAGTGCCGAGTCGGGGCTCGACCATATTCGGCGGCATGCACCCGGACTAGTCTAGGTGCACGGACAGGAGTTGGATAGGTAGTATGAACGGCAGCAACGGAGTATGGCCGAAGATATCGGTGGTAACGCCGTCGTTCAACCAGGGCCAGTATATCGAGGCCACGATCAGGAGCGTGCTCGAGCAGGATTATCCTGACCTGGAGTACATCATCATCGACGGTGGATCGACCGACGGGACCGTGGAGACCATCGAGAAGTACTCGGAGCATCTGGCATACTGGATAAGCGAGCCGGACGAGGGGCAGACCGACGCGCTCATAAAAGGGTTCAATAGGGCGACCGGAGACATCCTGTGCTGGCTGTGCTCCGATGACCTCTTCGAGTCCAGAACCCTGCAAGAGGTGGCCGAGATCTTTGTCCAACATCCCGACTGGCAGGTCGTGTACGGCGATAGCTTCTGGATAGACGCCGACAGCCGTCCCATCCGGTTTAAGAAGGAGATCGGCTTTAACCGCTTTATCTGGATGTACGACTATAACTTCCTCCCACAGCCCTCCACGTTCTGGCGCCGCGGAATCTACGAGCAGGTAGGCGGCCTAGACATGCGATGGAATCTGACCATGGACGCCGACCTCTGGATACGCTTCGCCGAGCACACCACGCTGCACCACGTTCCCCGCGCCTGGTCCCGGATGCGCTACTACCCGGAGCAGAAGAACTTGCGCCTGCGCGACAAGAGCGACGAGGAAGACGCCCTGATACGGAGCCGCTATCTGCCAGACGAGCCCCCATGGCTCCGCGGGTCGAAGCGG
>Ga0190275_10003366_pt1 | contig 11397 bp, 9 predicted proteins | sample Popmic550T_FD_133745 | JGI IMG/M metagenome (GOLD analysis project Ga0190275, IMG submission 133745) | Populus adjacent soil microbial communities from riparian zone of Yellowstone River, Montana, USA - 550 T | ecosystem: Environmental > Terrestrial > Soil > Riparian zone > Trees stand | place... | reverse complement strand
CGCGCCCGGCTTGATCCACTCGCCGCGGATCAGCTCGGGCCGACCGACGGCCGCGACGACGATGTCGGCCTCGGAAACGAACTGGGCCAGCCCACGCGTCTTGGAGTGACACACGGTCACGGTGGCGTCGCGGCCCAACAGCATCATCGCGGCCGGCTTGCCCAGGATCGAGCTGCGCCCGACGACCACCACGTGCCTGCCGGCGATGGGCACCTGGTAGGCATCGAGCAGGGCGACGATGCCGGCCGGTGTGCACGAGGCGAAGCCGTCTTCGGTGCCGGCCGCCGCACCGGACGAGCAGCCCGGGGTCACACCGTCCACATCCTTGCCCTGGCTGATGGCCGCGAAGACCGACCGCTCGTCGATGTGCGCGGGCATCGGGTGCTGAACCAGGATCCCGTCGATCTCGTCATCGGCGACCAGGTCCTCGACGACGTCGACCACCTCGGCCGTAGTGCTCTCGGCAGGCAGATCACGACGCACCGACTCCATCCCGACCTGGCGGCAACGGTTGACCTTCATCCGGATGTACGTCTGCGAAGCCGGATCATCGCCGACCAGCACCGTGGCCAGCCGCGGCGTCCGACCGGTCGCCACCCGGTAGGCGGCTACCCGATCACGGGTCTCGTCCAGCAGACGTTGCGCCACGGCGGCGCCGTCCATCAAGGCCGCAGGCATCAGGCGGGGTGCTCCTCGCTCGGCGAGGCACCCAGGCGGTCGATGCTCGCAACGGTGCTTCCCGGCGGTCACCCACCTACGCCAGTCGCGGGCGACAGCGTACGCCCGGCATCTTTTGGAGCAAAAACCACGCTCAGTGTGGATAGCGGTGCAGAACTCCCCAGGAGGGTCCAGGGTCCAGGTCAGCGGTGAGCGCCGTCGCGGTGGGCGCGGTCAAGGGCGGCCCGGGCGCGGGCGTACCGGTCGAGCTCGGCCTGCACCGGCTGCACCACCAGCTCCTTGGTCACCACCGTCACCGAGCGCCGCAGGGCTGCGCGAGCCGCACGTTCTCGCCGAGTCGCTCCGACCACGACGCCGATCCGGCTCAGACCGGCCAGCAGCAGGCCGGCCAGGACACCACCGAGCACCAGCACAGTCGGTGCCGGCAGCCGACCCCAGGTCACCTCCGGCAGCGGTGGCAGCTGCAGGTACGCCAGCAGAAAAGCGCCGCCCAACCAGAGCAGGCCGGCCACCACCGCGGCCAGCAGCACCCACTGCAGCACCCGTACGGCCTGCCACCAGCGCCGATGCCGGTCGACGTCGAGGTCGGTCCGGGCCACGGCCCGGTCCAGTGCGTCGGGCAGCCCTATCTCCTGCGAACGGGCCGCAGCCTTGACCGCGTCCGCCCATCCCCGGCTCAGCCCGATCGAGGCCCCGGCCGCCAGGTCTCGGAGAGCCGTGTTCACCCGAGCCTCCTGCACCCCCGACCGCGCCGGCAGCGAGGTGCGCCCGACGGCCGTCGGGTCGATCGCCTTGGGCTCCCCCTTCTTCCCCGCCGGAAGCCGGTCCAGGTGCAGCCGCCGCAGCGGGTCCGGTCGCAGCTTGCCGAGCCAAGCCACCAACGGCCAGCCGGTCGCAGCGGCTCCGCGCACCCGCCAGGCGTCACGGACGGCGTCGCCGACCAGCCGCGCTCCGGCGGCCTCGGCCATCGCGCCGTTCATGGTCTCGACACCCCGCCGGCTCAGCTCGGGCACCGGGGCCGGCCCCGAGGCAGCAGCCAGCCGATCGGCGGCGGTGGTCACGTCCGCGGCCAGCCGGCGCGCGGCCGCCACCTTGTCGGCGACCCGCCCGGCGAGCAGCTCGCGCAGTTCCGGCAGCCCTTCGCCGGTCTCGGCCGAGGTGGCGCGGATCTCCGTCGCGGCCAGACCCTCGGAATCGAGCAGCCGACGCAGGTCGCGCAGACACGCCGTCCGCTCCGCCGGCGCCAGCTTGTCGATCTGGTTGAGCACCACGACCATCACCGAGGCGTGCTCGGCCAGCGGCTGCAGATACCGCTCGTGCAGCACCGCGTCGGCGTACTTCTGTGGATCGACCACCCAGACGAGGACGTCGACCAGCTGCACCATCCGGTCCACCTGCAGCTGGTGGCCCTTCTCGGTGGAGTCGTGGTCCGGCAGGTCGAGGAGCACCAGTCCGTCCAGGCTCGACTGGTCCGGACCCGAGCCGGACCCGGCGGCCAAGGCGTGCCGGCGAGCCACCTGCAGCCAGTCCAGCAGGTCCTCGGTGGGCTCATCGCCCCAGGTCACGGCCAGCGGCTCGGACGTGGTCGGCCTGGTGAGTCCGATCCGGGCCAGGTCGGTTCCGGACAGCGCGTTGAACAGCGACGACTTGCCCGAGCCGGTCGCCCCGGCGAGCGCCACCACGGTGGCCGAGCCGGAGAAAGCTAGCCGCTTGTCCACCTGGCGCACCACTCGCTGCGCCTCGGACACCGCCTCGGCCGGCACCCGACCCTCACAGGCCTCGGCCGCGTCGCCCAGCGCCCGGACCCGATCGGTCAACCCCGCGGTGTCCTCGGTTCGGCCCCTGCGCCCGAAGATCGCCATCAGCGCCAGCCGCCCGGTGGCGGACCGTCGGGCTCCTCCACGAGCTCGGCGTCGACGACGTCATCGCTCACCTCGTACGGCACCTGGCGCAGCGTCGGTGGTTCCAGCGCCGGGCGACTCCCCGGCAGAGCGGTCGGCCCCCGGGTCGACGACGTCGTGGACTCGGTGGACGCCGTAGCGCTGCCGGAGAGCTCGCGCTGCACCGCCGCGACGGCAGCGCGGACCCGGTCAGCCACCTCCGGATCTCCCGCGGCCTCGTCCAGCAGCCGGTGGTAGCGCAACAGCTCGGACGACATCAGTGCGGAGACCCGGCTGTCCAGCTCCTCCTTGGCGATCGTGGCGAGTCGACGGACCGCCTGGTCACCGAACACGGCTTCCAGAACCCGCTGCGCGACGACGGTGGTGCCGCCCGCGATGCCGACCTCGGCACCTGTGATGCCACCTGTCTGCGCGAACACGACGATCATCAACGCCACCCCGACGCCGTTCACCCCCAAGGCCATGAACCGAGCCCGGGACCGCTTGGCCATCCCCGTGTCGGCCACCAGGTCGAGCACCGCTCCCTGCCAGTCGCGGATGGCGCGGGCCGCCTGGTCGCCGAAGTCCGGAGCCGCCCGCCCCAGGTCCTGGGCGCTCCGGTCGAGCAGCTGTCGTCCCGCCGAGTTGGCCAGCCAGGACGCCTCCGCGCGCTCGGCGGCGGCGTCGGCCTCGTTGCGCAGCAGGGCCTCCAACCCCGAGCTCACCGCCACCTTGAGGTCGCCGGTGCCGGGCGGCTCGCCCCGGAACATCGAGGTGATCCGGTCGCGCAGCCGGCCGATCCTCTGCTCCAGGGCACGGAAGAACTCGCCGGTGCCCACGAACTCCTGCCAACGGGCGAGTACCTCGCCCCGGAGCAGGGTGCCGTCCTCGGTCTGCACGGCGACGGTGCGGACGGCCTCGGCGTACGACTGGTCGGCGTCGGCGCGCAGCCGGTCCAGCGTGGCTCGCTGCTCGTCCACGGCGACCGCGACGTCGGGACCGCGCCGGACGATGGCGGCGATGGCTCCGTCGAGGGTCTGGTGGACCACTGCGGCCCGGCTGGCCTGGTCGGCCGCCAGCCGAGCCAGCCAGGCCCGGATCGGCTGGATGGCCGCGACCGGCAGCAGTCCTTCGGTGTCGACGTCGGTCTCCGGTACGGCGAACAGCGGCGAGCCGCCGAGCCCTCGATCACCCATCAGCCGCCCGAGATGGGCCGGCACCTCCGTCATCGCCCGCGGCGGGATCCGATCCAACACGACCGCGACGGCTGCGCTGCGGTCGGCCGCCGAGAGCAGGAAGTCCCAGGGCACGGCGTCGGCATATCGGGCCGCGGAGGTGACGAACAGCCACAGGTCGGCGGCGGCGAGCAGCTGAGCGGCGAGCTTGCGGTTGTCGGCGACCACGGAGTCGATGTCGGGCGCGTCCAGGATCGCCAGCCCCGGTGGGATGCCGTCGTCGGCGACCAGCTGCAGCGAGCGGGTGTCGGTCGTGGCACCGGTGGAGCGGGCCAGCCCGGGAAGAACTCTCGACCCGGTGAACCAGTGCGCGTCCGCGGCATGGTGCACGAGCACCGGAGCCCTGGTCGTCGGCCGGATGACCCCGGGCGCGGAGACCCGACGCCCCACCAGCGAGTTGACCAGCGTCGACTTCCCGGCGCCGGTGGAGCCGCCGACGACGGCCAGCAAGGGCGCGTCGATGGTGGCCAACCGGGGCAGCACGTAGTCGTCGAGCTGCTTCACCAGGTCAGCGGCGGAGATGCGCTGCTCCGCCGAACCCGGCAGCTCCAACGGCAGTCGGACGACGGTCAGGGCATCCCGAAGGGCAACCAGGGCCGTCTCCAGGCCCTGTTCCGGACCCGCCATCGCACCTCCTGTTCGACCGTCGCAGGTCTGGACCGTCCGACCGGCCGGTGCACGCCGGTCCGATCAGCTCACTGGCCGGGCGGCTTCCAGGTGGGGTCGACCTCGGAGTACTGGGTAGCAGTCTGCCCCAATGGTGCTGCAGCCGGGTGCGCCGGCATCGAGGGCGCCGGGTAGTTCCCACCCAGACCGGCCGGCCCGGGAAAGCTGGGTGGCGGGTAGGACGGGAGTGCCTCGATCGACGGGCGGCGCCGGAACGACGGGTACGCCGCCCGGGCGCCGGGCTGCACCACCGCCAGACCGCGCAGCCCGTAGACCTTGTGCAGCAGGAGCTTCTCCCGCGCCAGACCCGCGTCGTCGACGATGCCGCGCGCCATCGCGTCGCGGAGGTAGGCCAGCTCGGTGGCCGAACGCTGGAACCGTACGGTGGCGAGCAGGACGTCGGGGCCGAGGAAGATCGCCTGCCACAGTGCCCGACCTCGGGTGCGCAGCCGCGCCAAGGCGGCCGGGTCCCTTTCCGGCAGCCAGCCGAGCCGGACGTAGTCCACCAGCCTGGTGCGGATCAGCCGACCTTCGTGCAGGACCTGGCGGACGGTGAAGACCACCACCCCGATCACCAGCGGGATCGCCACGAACAGGTAGATCAGCAGCAGGCCGGTGCCCTGCAGCAGGGACGCCGAGGCGTTGAAGGTCATGTGCAGGAACGCTGCGGCGGTATAGCCGGCGAGCGGCGCAACCACCCGTACGACCTTGCTCTTCGAACGGAGTGCGACGGCCAGGCCGATGCCGGTCATCGCGGTGAACAGCGGATGACCGAAGAACGTCATCACCCCGCGCAGCATGAACAGGCTCTGCAGGGCCTCCAGCGGAGGTACCTCACCGAAAGACCGCGCCGCGTACCGGTAGGCACGGCCGTAGTAGAGGATGTTCTCCACGAACGCGAAGGCGGCGCCCGACAGGCCGGCGAGCACGATCCCACTGACTCGGCTGACCCACTGGTAGCGCATCAGGATCGCCAGCCAGAACAAGACCGTTCCCTTGGCGGCTTCCTCCACCCAGGGCGCCACGTAGATCGCTGCCCGGGCACCCGTTGCCGGGTCGCCGTCGCCGATGATGCTGAGGTGTGCGGCGGCCCAGGTGTTGACCTGGGCGGACACGAAGGTGGCCACGCAGGCCCCCCAGCCGAAGGTCATCAGCCAGACCCAGAACCGCTGCGGGCGGTAGCGGTCGGCCCACAAGAACAACAGCGAGAGCGGGATAGCGGTGATCGCGGCGTACTTGGCGGCGATCGGGATCGCCTCGGTGCCCAGGCCGGGGATGGTGCCGCCCGGAACCTCCTGGTCGGGAACGACCTGGCGGTAGAGCAGCACCAGCAGAACGGCGTACACGAGCAGCATCACCACGGTCAGCCAGACCAGCGGCGATCGCAGGATCCGCCTCGGGATCGGCTCGGCAGGATCCGGCTCGGCCGGGATGTTGTTGCGGCGGCGTGCTCGGCGGGCCGCGACCGCCGGGTCGGGCGACCGGCGACTCCGCCTCGAGGCCTTGGCGGGCGGAGCGGCCGCCGGCGCTGAGGCAGGTGTCGGTGACGGGTCCTGGAGCTGGTCAGGGCTCGTGGTGGTCGCCGACATGCGGGCCAGCGTACCTGCGCCGAGGTGCCGGTCCAGAGGCTCGAGTGACGCCCTCCCCGTGGTCAGCGGATGGCGCCGTCCAAGAACGGCACGACGACTGCGAGGAACTCGCCCGGTCGCTCCTCGTGCACCGTGTGGCCGGTGTCGAGTGAGGTGAACGAGCCGCGCGGGATCAGCCGGGACAGCTCGGCCAGCTTGTCCTGCGGCATGTCCGAGTGCGCGCCGCCGACCACCAACGTCCGGGCCTGGATGTCCGGGGCGAAGTCCCACCAGGACGGGTCGGGATCGTTCCGCCAGGTACGCAGCATGGCAACCGCCCGCCAGTCGCAGGTCTCCCCCGGCTCCGGGCCGAGGGGAAGCTCCCGCGGCGGATCGGCCGGGATCGGCGGCGGCATGTCCTCCAGCACCAGGGCCCGGACCCGGTCGGGGTAGGTCGCCGCGAGCAGGTAGGCGACCACCCCACCCATCGAGTGCCCCACCACCGCGGCCGCGAGCACGCCGAGGGCGTCCATCGCCTCCAGCACGTCATCGCGGAGGTCGCTGAGCTCGTACGAGGTCGCCCAGTCGCTCTGACCGTGTCCGCGCGCGTCCAGCGCGATCACCCGGCACCGTCGCCCCAGTCCCGGGCCGATCAGCGACCAGTCGTCGGCGTCGGAGCCGAGCCCGTGCAGCAGGATGACCACTGACCCGTCGGCCCGGCCCCACTCCCGGTACCCGAGGGTGAGACCGCCGGAGGTGGTCAGCTGGTTCCTCACCGCAGCAGGAGCGACACTCATAGCGGCGAGGCTACCGAGTCGGCGCGCCGGCGAGCGCCCCCGGTAGGAATCGAACCTACGACCAAGAGATTAGAAGGCTCCTGCTCTATCCGCTGAGCTACGGGGGCCGGGATCGGCATCCTACTGTCGTCGCCGCCTGGCTCCGCAGCCTCCAGGATGACGACGCCGGGCGGAACGAGCTGAGGGCCGATCGTGACAGGATGGCCGGGCTATGCAACCCGACCCCTCCGAGACGTTCAGCTGGCGGCAGGTGGCGGTGCCGGTCTACGGGCCGACCTTGCTGGTCTCCATCGGCGCGGGCGCGATCCTGCCGCTGGTCGCCCTCTCCGCCCGTGACCTCGGGGCCAGCGTCGGCGTGGCCGCGCTGGTGGTTGCGATGCTCGGGCTCGGCCAGCTGGTCGGGGACCTGCCTGCCGGAGCGCTGGCCGCGCGGATCGGTGAACGGTGGGCGCTGATCATCGCCTGCCTGGTCGACGTCGGCGCCCTGATCGGCGCCTACCTGTCGCCGAACGTGGCGGTGCTGGCCGCGGCGGTGTTCGTCGCCGGGCTCTCCAACGCTGTCTTCGGCCTCGCGCGACAGGCCTACCTGACGGCCGCGATCCCGCTACGGATCCGGGCCCGGGCGATGTCCACGCTCGGCGGCACCTTCCGGATCGGCAGCTTTCTCGGACCATTCGTCGGCGCGATCATCGTCGCTCGGGTGAACATCGCGAGCGCGTACGTCTTCGCCGCCGCGATGAGCCTCGCCGCGGCCGGCCTGGCCGCGCTGCTGCCGGACCTTCCCGAGCACACGGCCAGGCGCGATCTGACCTCGTCAGCCGTGGCCCGACCGTCGGTGCTGTCCGTGCTCGCACAGCACCGTCGCACTCTGCTCACCCTCGGCACCGGGGTGCTGCTGCTGTCAGCCGCGCGGGCGACCCGGCAGGCGATCGTGCCGCTGTGGGCCGAGGCGCAGGGCATCGACGCGGCCACCACCAGTGTGATCTTCGGCATCTCCGCCGGGGTCGACATGCTGCTGTTCTACCCGGGCGGAGCGATCATGGACCGGTACGGTCGCGCTGCTGTCGCCGTACCGGCCATGATCACGCTCGGTCTCGGCTTCGTCCTGTTGCCGTTCACCCACACAGCGCTGGGCGTCGGCGCGATCGCCTGCTTGATGGGTCTGGGCAACGGCATCTCCTCCGGCGTCGTGATGACCCTCGGTGCCGATGCGGCTCCCGTCGAGGGCCGATCGCAGTTCCTCGGCGGTTGGCGGCTCTGCGCCGACGTCGGCAACGCGCTCGGCCCGCTGGCGATCGGCGGCATCACCGCTATCGCCACTCTCGGGCTGGCCTCCGCTGTGATGGGTGTGGTCACCTGGCTCGGATCCGGCTGGCTGGCGCGCAACGTAGCCGTAAGATCACAGCGGTGAGCGACGAACTGGTCTGGATCGACTGTGAGATGACCGGACTGGATCTCACCGCGGACGCGCTGATCGAGGTCGCCGTGCTGGTCACCGACGCCGAGCTGAACGTGCTCGGCGACGGTGTGGACGTCGTGATCAAGCCGTCCGACGAGGCGCTCACCCAGATGGGCGACTTCGTCCGGACCATGCACGCCTCCTCCGGCCTCTCGGACCTGCTGGCCGGCGGCCTGACCATGGCCGAGGCCGAGGAGCAGGTGCTGGCGTACGTCAAGGAGCACGTGTCGGAGAACCGCAGAGCTCCGCTGGCCGGCAACACCATCGGCACCGACCGCGCCTTTTTGGCCCGGGACATGCCGACGCTGGAGGGCTACGTCCACTACCGCAACGTGGACGTCTCCTCGATCAAGGAGCTGGTCCGCCGCTGGTATCCGCGGATCTACTACCACTCCCCGGCCAAGTCAGGGAATCACCGGGCCCTGGCCGACATCCGCGAGTCGATCGAGGAGCTGCGCTACTACCGGGAGGTGCTCTTCGTGCCGCCGCCCGGGCCGGACTCGGCGACGACGAAGGCGGTCGCCGCCCGCCATCAGGGAATGCTCAGCCCTACCGACGCGGTCGCCGCGCGGGCCCACGAGTCCACCGACGAATCGGCAGGCGCACCGAGGTCCTAGTGTCACGCACCAGCGGGCCGGAACTCGATTCGGTTCGACGGCCGCTGACCGCTATGCTTCACGTCGCTGTCGACGCCTCCTGCCGTGCTTGGGGCGCCGCGCGCATGGTGGGTGTAGCTCAGTTGGTAGAGCACCTGGTTGTGGTCCAGGAAGTCGCGGGTTCGAGTCCCGTCACTCACCCCAGGGACCGGCCCCAGCATCTCCATGCTGGGGCCGGTCTGCACTTCGCGCTCCCGGGCTGGCCTTTCGACCCTGGGAGAGGTGGACAAGGAGCGAGGTTGTCCAGGAGCTTCTTGACCCTCGCGAGATCAACCGCCACCGCTGGATCATCAAACCGCTCGATCGGTCATCTCTCCCTCTTCCGCATGCTGCACACCAGTCGAACTCCGGCGATGTCAGACCCCTCGCCTAGCGTCTGAGCCGTGCGAGTCGGCGTCTACATCGACGGGTACAACCTGTACTACGGCGGTCGCGGCTTGTGTGGCCGATCGACGCCCGGATGGCGATGGCTCGACCTGAAGGCTCTTGCGTCCGACCTGATCGCCGCACATTCCCGCTGGCCAGAGCCGCTCATCGAGACGATCACCTACTGCACCGCGCGCGTGAGCGGAGCCAGTAACCCCGTCGGCCAACGCGAACAGGACGTCTACCTTCGCGCGCTGGAACGCTCCGACTCAGTGACTCACATCAGCTTCGGCAACTACGTCGCCCGCGTTGCCACAGCGCCCCTCGCAATCGCCGGTCGGAATGGCAAACCGGTCATTAGTCACCCTCAGTGGCCGCTCATGGTGCAAGACGGAGCCGAGCAAGACGTCCCCGACGCTCGCTTCATGGCCTCGGTTGCTCGCCGAGAAGAGAAGGGCTCCGACGTCAACGTCGCCTCTCATCTGCTCATCGACATACTGACTGGCGCGATTGACGCAGCCGTGGTGATCTCCAACGACAGCGACCTCGCCTACCCCGTCGCCTTCGCGCGAGGCCGCGTCCCTATCGGGCTGGTCAACCCCACCAAAGGCTACCGGGCGGGCAAGTTGGCCGGTGGGCACGCCGACGGCGTCGGCCACCACTGGTGGTACCAGATGCAGCCGTCCGACTGGTACGACCACCAGCTGCCCCAGACCATCGGCTCGCGCATCACCAAACCTCAGGCGTGGTAGCGCCGAGCATCGCTGATACACTAAAGACACACCACCCGGCCCCTCTGGGGCCGGGTTTTTCGTTAGGCACCTCTCTTGCGCGATCCGGCGGGCTTCTGCGCACGGACGCTACATGCGGCTCAATGACGAGCCGGAAGATGTCACGCACATTGCTGGACCAGCTCCTCGGCGGCCGTCACGCCCGGAGGAAGCAACGTCACCGTGCGCTTGTCGAGGTCGAAGTCGATCAGGCGGATTTGTGCAGCGCCTTCAGGACGTCCTTGCGAAAACTCGGAAGTCCCGGGTGCTCAAGCCACCTGAACAGGTCAGCCTCAGCAACCTCCCCGGCCTCCGTCAGCAGCAGCACGAGCGTTTGCTGCTTCCAGGTCATGCCAGTGCGCAGAACCCGCTTCTTGTCGCCGCGGGTCCACACCCATGCGACCTCGCGCTCGATGAGTGCATCCACGACACCCGTGGCCTCGTCGATGTGCAGCGTGTGCAGCAAGCGGACCAACTCGGCCATGAGCCACTTCGCTGTATAGAGCACTACAGTCGCGTCCATGCGGTTCGGGTCCACCTCGGCCCCGGCGTGGCCGACCCCGCGGTTGTTCCGGATGTCGTACAGTCCGACCATCATGCGGGGGATCAGGGTCCGGGCCGACCGGCTGTCGGGGACCTGCGCGTACTTCTGCTCCAGTCCCAGACAGGTCTGCGGGAAGCGGTTGGGCTTCTTGGCGCGGGCCGGGTACATTCCTCCATCCAGCCACCCGAGGACGACCGTATAGACCGCCTCGCACAACTTGCCGCCGTTGAGTTCTGACGGCTCCCACTTGTGCTCGCGGTAGTTCTTGACGATCTCGTTGAAGGCGTTGAGGAGATCATCCCGCAGCGTGCAGGGCAGGACGGAGAACGCGTCCTGGAGGGCCAGACTCACTGCATCACCCGCCGTGGCCGAGCATTCCCTGCACGTACACGAGACCCTCGCGAGTCACCTTGTACGTCTTGCGCGCCTGACGTGCGCTGCCCGACTTCTGCAACTGGATGACGCGCTGGGGGCGCTTCCGGATATTGCTCGAGAGAGCGTCGGTGATGTTCGGGATCGCGTGGCCGAGGTTGCGCAGGTCCTTCTGTAGCGCGGTGGACTGCCACTTCTCATCGCCCTCGTGAACCTGCCGCCAGTACCCCGGCCACGAGCGCCTTGTCCTCGTTGGTCTTCGGGTCCGCCGCCGCGAAGAGGTCGCCGAAGTCCGCGAAGTCGGGAGGCTCGCATGAGTGATCCAGAGATCAACGCAATGTCGGCGGTGGCGACCGCGCTCGCCGACTTGGAGGAGGACCAGCGAGGCCGAGTACTCCGCTGGGCG
>Ga0190275_10003365_pt1 | contig 11402 bp, 9 predicted proteins | sample Popmic550T_FD_133745 | JGI IMG/M metagenome (GOLD analysis project Ga0190275, IMG submission 133745) | Populus adjacent soil microbial communities from riparian zone of Yellowstone River, Montana, USA - 550 T | ecosystem: Environmental > Terrestrial > Soil > Riparian zone > Trees stand | place... | reverse complement strand
GCTGCGCTCCGGGCCGGGCTTCGCGCGCCGTAGGCAACGATACCGCCGTTGCCAACGGCGCCGAGCCGCCGGCGCGCCATGGCCCGCTCGTTCCCGCGGCGCCGGACGCGTGCGCGCCGGCGTCTCGGCCCTCCGGGCGCGAATCCCTCACGCAATCCGCTCGCGGAACGGAGTGCGTGGGATCCTTGTCAGTCGTCGGCGCCGGGGTCCTTCTCGCGCGCCACCTCGGCCTTCACGGCGGCCGGCGCGTCGGCGAGCGCCTCGCCCTCGTCGGTGTCCACGGCGGGGAGCGCCAGGGTGAAGGTGCTGCCGCGCCCCGGCGCGCTCTCCAGCGTCAGCCGGCCGCCCAGCAGCTCCGCCGTCCGCCGGGCCACGGAGAGGCCCAGCCCGGTGCCGCCCACCTCGCGCCGGTTGTGCTGCTCCACCTGCCAGAACGGGGCGAACACGCGCTCGTGGTGCTCGGAGGCGATGCCGATCCCGGTGTCCACGATGCGCAGCAGGTGGTGCGAGCCTTCGCGGACCCCCTCGACGCGGATCTCGCCCTCGTCGGTGAACTTCACCGCGTTCGTAACCAGGTTGCGCAGGATCTGCTGCACCTTCTCGGGCTCCACCTCCACGATCGCCGGCTCGCCGGGGAGCCGCACCTCGAAGCCGAGCCGCTTCTGCCGCGCCAGCGGCTGCAGCAGCGCCGCGGCCTTGCGCACCACGTCGCGCAGGTCCACCCGGCGCAGGCGCACCGTCTCGCTCCCCGCCTCCATCCGCGAGAAGGCCAGGATCTCGTCGATGATCCCCTCCAGGTGCCGCGCGCACTCCTTGATGCGGTCCAGGTGCGCGCGCTGGCGGTCGCTCACCGCGCCGCCGATCCCCGCCTGCAGCAGGTCGGCGTAGCCCAGCACGGCGTTGAGGGGTGTCCGCAGCTCGTGGCTCATCACCGCCAGGAACTCGCTCTTGGCGCGGCTGGCCTCCTGCGCGGCGGCGAAGAGGCGCACGTTGCTGATGGAGAGCGCCGCGCGCTGCGCGAAGTCCTCGGCGGTGGCCAGGTCGTTGCGCGAGTAGTGCCGGTCGGCGCACACCAGCGTCACGGCGCCCAGGCTCTCCGAGCGCGACACCAGCGGCACCGCGATCACCGACCTCAGCCCCAGCGCGCGCACCAGCGCCGCGTGCTCGGGCCCCGAGGTGGCGCCCGCCAGCCACTCGTCGGTGGCGCGGGGCACGTACACCGGCTTCCCCGTGCGCAGCGCCACCGCGGCGGGCTCGGGCGAGCCGGTGCCCAGGGGGAACTCGGCGCGCAGCACGTCCAGCAGGGGGCAGCGGCCGTCGTCCTGGTGCGCCGCGGCGGTGCGCTCCACGCGGCCGTCCTCCTCGCGCACGTCGATCAGGCACCAGTCGGCCAGCTCGGGGACGGCGAGCTGCGCGAGGGTGGCCAGGGTGGCGTGGTAGTCGAAGCTGCTGGAAAGGACGGCGCTCACGTTGGAGAGGAAGCGCGCGCGGCGGGCCTCGGCCTCGGCGTGGCGGCGGGCGGCCTGGTCGGCCTCGCCCTGGCGGCGGCGCTCCTCGGCCAGGCGCCGGTCGGTCACGTCGCGCAGGCTCACCAGGAAGGCGGGCTCGTCCTCCCACTCCATCTCCACCGCGCGCAGCTCGGCGGCGGCGAGCTCGCCGCCGCGGCGCACCACGTCGATCTCGGTGGTCTCGCCGGCCAGGGTGGGAAAGCCGAGCTCCTCCCCCTCCAGCTCGCGCGCGGTGCGGCCGAAGAGCCGCGCCGCCGCCGGGTTGGCGAAGCGCACCACGCCGTCGCGGCCCACGATCACGATCCCGTCGGCCAGCCGGTCGATGATCCCCTTCAGCCGCTCCTCGGAGCGCGGCGCCGCCGGGGGGAGGCGCCGTCCCGCCGGGTTCATCCTTCGCCCCGCTCCTCGTTCTCCGCGTGCGACACCAGGTCGCCGGCGAGGAAGGTGGGGTTCCCGCTGAGCACGCCGCTCACGTCGCGGAACGGCCCCCCGATGTGCATCCCCGCGCCGTCGATGGTGTACTCGCGGATGTCGTGGTCGTGCGCCGAGCCGCGCATCTTCAGCACCGCCAGCCCGCGCCGCATCGAGCCGTAGCTCTCCACGTAGCGCAGCAGGATGATGGTGTCGGTGAGCGTGCTGATGTGCTTCTCGGTCACGCTGGTGCCGCCCATCAGCGAGGGGGTGGTGCTGGTGAACAGCCCCGCCGTCTCCTTCAGCTTCAGGAAGGAGGTCAGCGAGATCACGAACTCGCGGAACGAGCGCACGCTGGTCACCCGCTCCAGCGCCGAGAGCGAGTCCACCGCCACCCGGTGCGGCTTGAACTGCTCGATGGTGTCGCGCATCAGCACCAGGTGGTCCTCCATCGCCATGGCGTGGGGGTAGCTGTTCACCACCTTCAGCCGCCCGTCCCGCTCCATCCCCTCGAAGTCGAACCCCCAGGCGGCGGCGTTGCGGTAGAGCTGGTCGCGGCTCTCCTCGAAGGCGAAGAGGAGCGAGCGCTCCCCCGCCTCCCAGCCGGCGGCCAGGTACTGCGTGGCCGTCAGCGTCTTCCCCGTCCCCGTCGCACCCGAAAGGAGGATGATCGAGTCGCGGAAGAAGCCGCCGCCGCACATCCGGTCGAGCTCGGCGTTGCCGGTGCCCAGCCGCACGCTGCTCGAGCCCTGCGTGAGCGTGAGCACGATGATCCCCGAGCCGGTGATGGTGAACGGCCACTCGCCCCGCTGGTGCGCCGCGCCGCGCATCTTCAGCAGCTCCAGCGTGCGGCGGCGGCGCTCGTCCACCAGCAGGTTGCGCAGGATGATCACGTTGTCGGCCACGAACTCCTCCACCCCGAAGCGGCTCACCTCGCCGTACTCCTGGGTGCGCTCGCTGGTGAACACCAGCGTCACCCCCAGCGCCTTGAGGCGGCTGACGATGCGGTAGAGCTCGCCGCGCAGCAGCGCGTGCTCGCGGAAGAGGACGAAGAGCGCGTTCAGCGAGTCGATCGACACCCGCGTGGCACCGGTGCGCTTCACCGCGTGCTCGATGCGCGAGAGGAGGGCGCCCAGGTCGAACTCGCCCACCACGGTGGTGGGCTGCTCGGCGTTGGGCGAGGCGTCCACGAAGCTCCACATCCCCTGCTCCTCCCACGCCGGCACGTTCCACCCCATCGAGGCCACGTTGCGGCGGATGTCGTCCACCGTGTCCTCGAAGGTCACGAACACCCCCGGCTCGCCGCGCTCGATCCCCGCCACCAGGAAGTGCGCGGCGAACACCGTCTTGGCGCTCCCGGCGGTGCCGGCCACCAGCGTGGCGCGGTGCAGCGGCAGGCCGCCGTCGGCCACGTGGTCGAAGCCGGGGATCCCCGTCGCGATCTTCTCGATGGGCCGCAGTGCTGCCGTCATGCGTCGGTCAGGGAGAGGGGGTCGGGCCAGCCGGGGGCCATCCCCAGCCCGCTGAGCACCTTGCCGGCGTCGGACAGGTCGCCGGTGATGCGGCGGCGCGGCTCGGGCGACTCCTTCACCACCGTGGGGGTGGTGAGGATGCGCTCGCGCTCGGCGGCGTCGGGCTGGCGCGTCACGTCCACCAGCGCCACCTCCCACTCGTCGCCCAGCGCCTGCGCGCAGATCCGCCGCAGGCTGGCGTGCGCCTGCTGCGAGCGCGCGGTGTCGCCGGCCACGTACAGGGTGAAGCGGTGTCGGCTCATCGGGTGCGGCGAGGTGGCGTCCGGCGCCGCGCGGCGGCGAGCCGGGTACGATGGAACGGAGGGTCTTTATTGCGGGAATCGGGCCGCGGGCGCGGGGCGCGCCCGCAACGGCGCGGGGACGGACGGCTCAATGCGGGGATGGGCGGCGCAATCGCGGGGCGCCCGGCGCGGATGCGACGAGGCTCGCCCCGGCACGGGTGCCGGGGCGAGCCTTGGGGGCTGCGTCGCGTGCCGCCGGAACGGCTTAGGGAACGACGGTGCTGCCGCCGCCGCCGGGGCCGCCGCCGCCCGGGATGCTGGGGCCGGTGGTCAGGGTCAGCTCGGTGAGCCGCGGAAGCTCGGTCACCCGCGGCGTCTCCCAGGGCTGGCGCGGGGACGCGGCGGACGTATGCGTGGTGCTGTGGGGCATCGGAGTGTCTTCGGGAAGTGACTGGTGCCGGGGGCGCGAGCGGCGCGAACGGCGAAGGAGGTGCGCCGGTGGGTGGCTGCGACTTGTAGTGTAGCAACCCGGGCCCCGGTTCGCAATGGACCTGACGCAAAGTCGTTGCGCCGTGGCGCCGGCCGCCACCGCTCAGGTGTCGAGGGTGGCGGGCTCGGCGGTGCGCAGCACGGGCGTCTGGTCGGCCGCGGCGGCGGCTTCCAGGTTCAGCCGGATGATCACCCCCAGCAGCTCGCGCGCGGTGTGCGGCGAGAAGGTGGGCGAGTGCGGCAGCACCAGCGGGAGCACGGCGTGCGGGCCCAGCGCGGTGCGCGCCGCCCGGGTCAGCAGCACCGGCTGGCTGCCGTCCAGCGCGGCCAGCCCCGCGGCGTCCTCGGCCAGCACCACGCGGATGCGCTCGGGGGTGTCGTCGGCGTACATCGCCCGCATGCGGTCGCCGAACGACTCCTCCACCGCCACCACGGTGAGCGGCGCCTCGCGCAGCTGCTTCTGGATCGTCTCCACCACCTCGGGGTTCACGGTGAGCACCACCGCGGGGATCCCCACGTTCTCGGCGGCCTTGCGCACCAGCCGGGCGTGGTAGCTGGTGGTGACCACCAGGTCGCAGCCACGCAGCTCGTCCTCGACCCAGTGGAACTCCACCGAGCGCTCGGGGCGGGGGAGGGGGACGGGCGAGATGCTCACCGGGTACGGGTTCAGGCCGAACTGCTCGGCCAGCTCGCCGGTGTAGGCCGTCATCTGGTCCACGTTGCTCTCCACGCAGGCGCAGCGCAGGGTGCGCGTCTGCGTGCAGCGGCGGATCAGCTCGGGGACGTCGGCGATGGTGAGGCGGCGCTTCCACGCCTCCACCAGCACGCCGGCCAGCCAGCGCGCGGTCTCGGCCAGCAGCTCGCCGCCGAACTGGTCCTGCGGGGCCAGGTACACGCCCGAGCGGCCGCGCACCTCCACCAGCCCCTCGGCCTCGAGCGTGCGGTAGGCCTGCGCCACCACGCGGTGGTCCACCCCCATCTCGCGCCACAGGGTGCGGATGCTGGGAAGGCGGTCGCCCGGGCGGAGCTGGCCCAGGTGCAGCGCGTTCAATATGCGGTCCCGGAGACGGTCGCTGAGCCCGGAATCGGGTTCCATCGAGTGCACTCCCTGGGCGGAGTCGGGGTGGATGGCTGGACGCAAAGCGCGTGAATGTAGCACACGCCCGTCAATTTCGCGCCTGTTCGGCGGATTGCAACGCCCGTGGCCCCCCTTTCGTGACGGCGGGGGGCCGCGGGGCCGCTTGCGGCGCGCCCCGAGGGGGCGTAGCGTGCCCTTCGCACGGCGCGCGCGGCCGGCCCCGCGGGCGCCGCGTCGGCCGCAGCCCCGGCAAAGTGGAGCAGCTCGCATTTCCCCGCGCCGCCTTGCGCCCACCCCCGCCCCGACATACTCTGCAACCAGGGACTCGCGCCCGCTGGCGTGCTCTCTGCGTACGTGGAACGGACCAGAAGAGAACGGAGATCCCTAGTTTGTTCGCCAAAAGCCCGCCCGCACCCCAGCAAAAGCTGAGGGGCGCGGGCGCTCCGCGCGGGGGCTACCCCCACGCCCTCCCCCGCTCCGGCGAGAGATGACGCTCGGACCAGTTCTGGTCGTTCTCCTTCTCATCCTCCTCACCGCGCTCTACGTCGCCGCCGAATTCGCCGCGGTGTCGGTGCGCCGCACCCGCATCCGGCAGCGCGCCGAGGGAGGCGACGCGGCGGCCAGGCAGCTCCTCCGGGTGATCGATCGGCCGGAGTCGCTGGACCGCTACATCGCCGCCTCGCAGATCGGCATCACGCTCACCAGCCTGATCCTGGGCGCGTACTCGCAGGCCACCATCGCCGTGGAAGTGGCGCCGCTGCTGGAGCGCGTGGCCGGCCTGGGCCCCGAGGCGGCCCGGTCCACCGCCAGCGCGACGGTGCTGCTGGTGCTCACCGTGCTGGCCATGGTGCTGGGCGAGCTGATCCCCAAGTCGCTCGCGCTCCAGTTTCCCACCGCCGTCGCCCTGCGCACAGTGCGACCCATGCGGTGGTCGCTCGCGCTCTTCTCGCCCTTCATCAGCTTCCTGAACGGGAGCGGCGCGGCGGTGCTCCGGCTGATGGGCATCCCCCACACGGGCCACCGCCACATCCACTCGCCCGAGGAGATCGATCTGCTGATCGCCGAGAGCCGCGACGGCGGGCTGCTGGAGCCCGACGAGCACCGGCGGCTGCGGCGGGCGCTGCAGCTCGGCATCCGCCCCGCGCGCCACCTGATGGTCCCGCGCCAGCAGATCGCCGCCATCGAGATCTCCACCCCCATCGATGAGGTGATGGAGGTGATGGCCGAGAGCCCGTACACGCGCCACCCCGTCTACCGCGGCGACATCGACCACGTGGTGGGCGTCCTGCACACCCGCGACCTGTTCGCGCGCGGGCTGTCGGACAATCCGCCCGCGTCAGTGGAGCCGCTGCTGCGTCCCATCCTGACCGTTCCGGCGACGATCATGGCCGAGCAGCTCCTGGCCCGCATGCGCGAAGCGCACACCCACCAGGCCGTGCTGGTGGACGAGTTCGGCGGCGTCTCGGGGCTCGTGACCCTGGACGACGTGCTAACCGAGGTGATGGGCGACATTGGCGATGAGCTGAAGAGCGACGAGCCCGCGCCCGAGCGGTTGCCGGACGGCCGCGTGCGCCTTCCCGGCGGGCTGCGCGTGGACATGGCGGAGCCCTGGATCGGCGCGTACCTCGACGGCGAGTCCGACACCATCGGAGGGCGTGTGACCGAGGAGCTGGGCCACGTGCCGGCGGTGGGGGAACGCGTGGAGATCGAGGGGGTGGCGCTGGAGGTGGAGGCGGTGCTGAACCACGCAGTGACTTCGGTGCTCGCCGAGCCGGCGCGGAAGCTGGAGGAGGACTAGAATGGCCGTCCTGGTCCCCGTCGTTATCATCGTGGTGCTCCTGCTGATGAACGCCCTGTTCGTGGCGGCCGAGTTCGGCATCGTGGGCGCCCCCCGCGCGACCATCGAGCGCCGGGCCGCCGCGGGCGACAGGGGGGCCCGCACCGTCGCCGCCATCCTGCGCGAGCCGCGCCGGCAGGACCGCTACATCGCCACGGCCCAGCTGGGTATCACCGTGGCCAGCCTGGGGCTGGGCATGTACGGCGAGCACGCGGTGGCGGAGTGGATCGCAGCCGGCCTGCACGCCGCGGGAATGGGCGAGTGGCGGTGGCTGACCGCGCACTCGCTGGCCACCGTGCTGTCCCTGGCGATTCTCACCTATTTCCACATCGTGGTGGGCGAGATGATCCCCAAGTCCATCGCGCTGCAGTACGCCGCCCGCACGGCGCTCTGGGTGACGCCGCCCATGCTGGCCATCCAGACCGCGGTGCTCCCGGTGGTGGTGACGCTCAACGCCGTCGGCAACGGGTTGCTGCGCCTGTTCGGCGTCCGACGCGGTGAGAACTCGGGCGAACACGTCCGCACCACCGAGGAGCTGCAGTACATCGTCCGCGAAAGCCGCGCGGGCGGGATGCTGCGCAGCGAGTCGGCCGCCGTCGTGCAGGAGCTGCTCGACTTCGGCGAGCTGACCGCGGGGGAGGTGATGGTGCCGCGCGTGCGGGTGGTGGGGCTGGAGGTGGGCACGCCGTTCGACGAGGTGGTGGCGATCGTGCGGCGGCACCCGCACACGCGCTACCCGATCTACACCGGCGACCTCGACCACATCGTGGGGATGGTCCACATCAAGGACCTCTTCCGCCGCCTGCGCAGCCGCCGCGCGGTGCACGCCGCCGACGCCCGCGAGGTCCCCTACGTTCCCGAGACCGCCGACATCGACGCGGTGATCGGCGCGCTGCGGGCGGCGCGGACGCAGATGGCGGTGGTAATGGACGAGCACGGCGGCACCGCGGGGATCGTGACCATCGAGGACATGTTCGAGGAGGTGGTGGGCGACATCGAGGAGAGCGGCTCGCGCCGCCCCGACCTGTCGCGCGACGGCCGGGGCCGGGCGATGGTGGCCGGCACGGTGCGGGTGGAGGAGGTGGGCGAGTTCCTGGGCGTGGTGCTGGAGCACGACGAGGTGGACAGCGTGAGCGGCCTCGTTCTAGACCTGCTGGGCCGCCCGCCCCTGGTCGGCGACGTGGTGGAGTACGACGACGTGCGCTTCGAGGTGACCGCCGTGGAGGGCCACGGCGTGCGCGAGGCCATGGCCACGCTGCTGAAGCCGCCGCTGGGGCAGGAGGCGGAGGACGGGGAGTAGCGCGGCGCGCGCACCCCCGGCCTCCCCCGGCTCGCCGAGGCTCGCCACCCCCTCCCCCAAAACAGACTGGGGGAGGGGGTGAATTGCGTCGGACGCTTCGGCTTTCGGGGCGAATGTCCCGCGACGATGCAGCGGCCGCAGCCTCGCGCAGTTTGCGAGGCTTTTCGTAGTTGTTGCTGCGGCTTCAGCCGCCGGTGCGGCCCCCTCGTTAACCCTTCAGGCCCGCCCCGCGCACCCACGCCAGCAAGCATCATCCCGATCGAGCAGGTAACAGCATTGGCCGCCACCCTTAACTGCTCGATCAGGTGGATGTCGATCGATCCTCCGCCGACGTGCGATTGGCGGGGTAGTGTCCATGTTCAAAAAACTGATAACTCAGCTCATGCCGAGGCGACGTTCGCTTCCCCTCTGCGCTCGCGCGACCAGGGCAATTATCCGCGCGCTTCTCAGGCCCCGTGTCCGCCGCCGATCCGTGGAGCCTCGCGCAGTTTGCGAGGTATTACGCAACCGTCTCGTAAGTGGCCGATTCGAAGGCACTTGGCGTTTCGCCTCGCGGCTGCTGTCGGCTCGCTGCTGTCGGCTCCTGCACCGCCTTTTTCAGGCCGCGCGCGTGCCGATCTGCGGCACGGTGGGCGTGCGCTGGTCGCTGTCGGTTTCCAGCATCGCCCGGCGTTTTGCAGCGTCGGCAGGTCGACGAAGTCGTAAACGCGCCGGGTCGCCCCAGGCACCGGCGAAAGGCCACCGTCAGCCTCTTTCGACAGATGCCAGTCGGCGAGAAGGTCGGCGGCTTGCCCGGCTTCCCGCGGAAAACGCACTTTCCCACGATGCCGAACGAGCATCTGTCGATCCTGGCGCTGGCGGGCGTCTTCCTGGCGTCGGTGCTGGGGGGCGCGATCAACGCCATCGCCGGCGGGGGGACGCTGGCGACCTTTCCGGCGCTGGTGGCGCTCGGCGTCCCGCCGCTGACGGCGAACGCCACCACCACGGTGGCGCTCTGGCCCGGCGCGCTGTCGAGCATGTGGGGATACCGCGGCGAGCTGGGCGGCGCGCGCGCCTGGGTGCTCCGCCTCACGCTCCCCAGCCTGGCCGGCGGCGCGCTGGGCGCCTGGCTCCTCCTGCGCACGCCGCCAGATCGCTTCGCCCGCATCGTCCCGTTCCTGGTGCTGGGGGCCACGCTCCTCTTTCTCGCGCAGGCGTCGATCATGCGCCGGCTGCGCGAGCGGCGCGGGGACGCGCCGCTCGCCGAAGGAGCGCCGGACCGCGACGATCCGGACGTCACCCCGTGGCCGTTCATCGCCGGCCAGTTCGCCATCGGCGTGTACGGCGGCTATTTCGGCGCGGGGATCGGGATCCTGATGCTGGCGGGGCTCGGCTTCATGGGCTTCACCAACATCCACCGGATGAACGGGCTGAAGAACTGGGGCTCGGTGTGCATGAACGTGATCGCGGCCGCCGTCTTCGCCCCCAGCGGGGTCGTCGACTGGCCCGTGGCGCTCGCCATCGCGTTGGGCGCGCTCCTGGGCGGCTACGCGGGCGCGCGCGCCGCCCAGCGCGTGGGCCAGCAGCCGGTGCGCCGCGCCATCGTGGGGATCGGCTTCGCGTCGTTCCTCTTCCTCCTCGTCCGGGGGATCTGACGACGGTACGAGGTCATCACCCCCCCCGAGCCTTTCGGACCCCGCTTTCCCGCGGTTGCGTGAGGGATGCGCGCCCGGAGGGCCGGGAACGCGGCGGACCGCCTGCACCGCCGTCTCGGCCGAGACGATGCCCGGGCGGGCCGCCGTGGGCCCGGCGCGGTTGGCAACGGCGGTATCGTTGCCTACCGCGCGCGCAGCCCGCTTTGGCGCCTAGGCGCCAAACACGCCCAAACCCGCCGTTCTCAAAACCAGAGGCCCCGGATCACCCGACCCGGAGCCTCGTTTCGATCGATTCTATCCATCCGCCCGTCGACAAGCCTCAGGGAAGCGGCACCTGCGTGCCGGGAATCAGCGGCGGCGCGGGCGGCAGCATCTGGATCCGCGCCAGGAACAGCGGATACGAGGTGTTGTTGCGCGCCAGCGGCTTCACCCCCTGCGGCACCATCTGCTGGATCGTCTGCGCGGTGACCTCCAGCCGCCGCTCGGTGTTGGGGTGCGTGCTGAACCACGCGGCGCTCTCGCGGTGCGGGTCGGCGCGCTCCTCGCGCAGCAGCTCGTGGAAGAGCTTGACCATCCCGTTGGGGTCCACCCCGGTGGCGATCAGGTACTTCACCGCCTCGCGGTCGGCCTCGGTCTCGTCGTTGCGCGAGTGCGAGGCGGCCCAGAGCTGGTTGCCCACCTGCAGCGCCTGCTGGTCGAGGAGCGGCGCCCGCCCCAGGATCTTGCGGTAGAGCAGCGCCGACATCCCGCTGGTGCGCATCTGCCGCTGCAGGTTCTGCGCGCCGTGGCGCAGCGCAACGTGCGCCACCTCGTGCGCCAGCACCCCCGCCAGCTCCGACACGTCGCTGGTGCGCTCGATCAGCCCGCGGTCCACGTACACGTAGCCGCCGGGGAGGGCGAAGGCGTTCACCGCGTCGGTGTCCACGATGTAGAAGCGGTACTCCAGGTCGGGCCGGGCGCTGTGCCGCGCCACCAGCCGGCCCAGGTCGTTCACGTACAGGTTGAGCGGCGCGTCGTTCACCAGCGGCAGTCGCGCGTTCAGGTTATCCGCGATCTGCCTGCCCAGCTCCTTCTCCTGCGCCTCGCTCACGCACCCCGCCAGCGCCGGCAGCAGCGCCAGCCCCAGGGCCGCCAGGCCGAGCCGGGCCCGCCGTGGGCGAGCCCGGCCCGCCGGCGCGCCGCCGATGCCGCGGGAGCTCACCGCCGGTCCTGCGGCGCCGGGGTGAGCGAACGGACGCGGGCGCGGAAGGTCTGGAAGTCGCGACGGTCGCTCACCAGCCGCGTGCTGGTGGCGCCCGGCGTCTGCGCGATCATGGTCTGCGTGATCTGGATGCGCTCGTTGGTCCCCGGGTGGGTGGCGAACCACTGCTCCACCTTGCTGGGGTTGCGCTG
>Ga0190275_10003364_pt1 | contig 11403 bp, 5 predicted proteins | sample Popmic550T_FD_133745 | JGI IMG/M metagenome (GOLD analysis project Ga0190275, IMG submission 133745) | Populus adjacent soil microbial communities from riparian zone of Yellowstone River, Montana, USA - 550 T | ecosystem: Environmental > Terrestrial > Soil > Riparian zone > Trees stand | place... | reverse complement strand
ATGCTGGTGGCCACGCTCTCAGGGCTTCCGGTGCTCCCGGTGCAGGCGCACGACAAGCCGGTCGCCGTCGATGCCGCGGCCAAAGGTCCGCCGGGCTACGACGAGGCCTCGAGCGCGGGCGTGCGCGAGTTCGACAAGGCCAACTACCTGGCGGCGCGCTTTCACTTCCTCGAGGCCCACCGCATCTGGCCGACGGCGCGCTCGCTGCGTGCGCTCGGCCACTGCGAGTACGAGCTGCGCAACTACACGGTGGCCGTGAAGCTACTCGAAGAGGCGCTCGCCTCGCAGGAGCGCCCACTCAGCGGCGCGCAACGTGCCGAGTCCGAGGACCTGCTGCAGCGGGCGCGTGGTTATCTGGCGAACTGTAAGATCACCACCATTCCTGCAGACAGTAAGGTCTCCATCGACGGCATCGCCGTGCCGAGGGGGGAGCAGACCATGGTGCTCCTACCGCTCGGTCTGCACGTCGTGGTCGTGCAGGCCGAGGGGTACCAAACCCGGAAGCGCGAGTTCGAGGTTCGGGGCGCCATCGATCAGGAGCTCACGGTCGAGCTAACCGCCGAGCCGCCTGTGTATGCGCCGGCCGACGCGCGTGCCCACATCGACGATCCGCTACATAAAAAGTGGTGGTTCTGGACCGGTGTGGGAGGCGTTGCGGCGGCCAGCTTGGTGACGGCTCTGGTGCTGACCCTGCGCGAACCCGAGGTGCGCGAACCGACCGGCGGCAACTCCGATATCGTCATCACGATCCCCGCCCCGCCGGCCGCGGCCCACTTCTGAGGCCCGGTCGACTCCACGCGCGCGAAGAGTTGACGGGTCGGGCCCAGAGAGAGATTCTAGGGCCAGGAGCCGCGTGCCGATGCTGGGGATCTTGTACGTCGACGACAGTCAGCTCCAGCTGGACAGTTTCCGCGAGAGCCTGGCTTCGGGACCTTACCAAGTTTGGACGACGACGAGCCGGCGCGAGGCCGAAGACCGCATGGTGCGGAACCGGCCCGATTTGGTCGTGATCGACTTCAACATGCCCGATAACCCGGGCGACGCCTGCCTGCGCGCGCTCAAGCCGCTCAGCACGGACAACACACGTTTTTATCTGTACACGTCCGATGCGCAGGCGTTTCGCCGTCATCGCGACATGGGCTTCGACGGCGTCTTCATGCTCAAGGGCAAGTCGTCGGTGCGCTCGCAGATCGACGCGGTGGCGCGCGCGCTAGAAAAATTTCGCACGGGCTAGCTCGTTTTCGGGTCCCGCGCACCGGCTGCGGGCTGTCTGAAGCGATCGCGTGATACAACGCCTCGGTGACTCCGTGGTCCCCGGCTCCCCCGCCGACGCCGACGAGCACTTCCGCGAGGTCGTTCGCTCTCGTCTTCTCGCCTCGCGCTCGGCGCTCTCTGCTGCGCGCGCTCCTCACCCTGGGAGCGCTGGTGGTCGTGCTCGTCGCCGCCGTGATCACGCTGGTGTCGCAGCTCGATCAGCCGTGGCTCAAGCGCCCGCTGCAGCGCCTGGTGTCCACGCACGCGGGCTTCGACATCGACTACGGGGCCGTACGCCTCAGCGGCTCGCCAGCGCTGCGCATCGACATCGAGCAGCTGCGGGTTCTCTCTCCCGTCGCTCTGCGCAAGCACGCGCCGGAGCTCCTGCGAGTCGGCCATCTAGGTCTGCAGCTCGCCCCCGCCGCGTTGTACGGGAGCACACCCTGGCTGCCGCGGGTCGAGCTCGACCAGGTGACGCTTGCCGTCGTCGTCGACGAGCACGGGCGGACCTCGTTCGACACACCCCCGAGCGCTGCGACCGAAAAGAGCGCGCCTGCCACGCCGCTGTCTCGACGCGCAGAGGTCATGCTCGGCGACCGACTTCCGCTTCGTCGGCTGCACGCGTCGGACGTCGCCCTCACGCTCGTGCACACCGAGCGCGGCCTCGTCGTAGGGCGCGACCAGCTCTCGGGTCTCTCGCTCGACGTCGACGCCATTCCATTCGCACACGGTACACGTCTGCGCCTCGCCATCGGCGCGCCGCGCGCTCCCGTCGCGCTCGCGCTCGAACGCCGGTCGACGTCGGGGCGGGAGCTGACCGCACAGCTACGTGTGTCGCTCGCGCTGCAGGCCACTGCATCAGAGGCTCAGGTCAGCCTGGATGCGCGTGTGACGCGACAGGACTTCGTGCCCGCGCTCCCGCTCGACGTGCTCGCGCAGCTCGACGCGCATGCCCGCTTCGATCCAGCGCATCAGTGCACCGAGCTCACCGTCACGCAGCTGGAGCTGGCCGACGGGGCTGTGACCGCCGGGGCCGCTCTGCGGCTGCCCGATCGTGGCGCGCCCAGCGTGCGACATGCGGCCGGACACATCGACGCACTGCACCTCGTCGAGCTCGCTGCAGTCTGGTCGACACCAATCAAGCTGCGCTCGGGCCACCTGCGCTACAGCATCGACAATCTCGTTCTCGACCCCCCGACCGCCGTGCGCAGGCGCGACGGGCCAGCTTCGAGCGAGCCGAGAATTCAGGTCGACGGTGAGCTCAAGGGGGTCTCGTTCGCGCTGCACGGGCGTCCGTTCTGGCTCGGAGAGGCGGCACTCTCGCTGCACGGCGCGCCCACCTCGGAAGGGCTCCGCGTGCGTGGGACGGCGTCCCTCGACGCGCTTCGGCTCGAGTCGGCCGAGCATGTCCGACAGCGTGCGGACGACGTGGTGCTCGAGCTTTCCGGTCTGCAGACATGGGACGGAGCCATCGCGGGCGACGCGAGCCTCCGCTTTTCTCGCCTCGAAGCGAGCGGGCCGACCTCGGTCGTGGCGACGGGTGGGGCCCTCTCGCTTCATACACCGACGGCGGCTCGTCTCGATGGGCTACTCGCCGTGGACGGTACCCTGGCGCTCACCCGTCTGTTGGTGACAAAAGCTGACAGTCAGGTCCTCACCGACTTGCCGGTGCAGCTTCGTGTCGCGCTACGCGATCTGATCCTCGATCTACAACATCCCGAGCAGTCGCTCGGCTCGGTGCATGCGACCTTGGGGGCGGGCGCGCTGCACGGAGAGGTCGACGCGAGTCGCGCCGTGGCGGACGTGAGCTTCGACGTGAGCGCGAGCGGGGAGCACCTGGACGCGCTGGTTCCGCTGCTGCCCGAGGGGCCGCTACGCCAACTGCCCTGGCCCACGATGGGACTCACGCTGCACACGCGCGGCCGGTTCGATCGGCTCGCCACGGCCCAACCCAGACTGCGTCAGCAGACCGAGCTGCGTGTCACCAACGCTGCATTCGACGGGCTCTCGGCGAACCTGCTTTCGCTCGCGCTCCGGTCCCACGGCACCCGCATGCGGCACGACGCGCACGCCGACCTGACACTCGAAGGACTGAGGGTCGGGGAGACCTTACTGGGCCGTGACCAGCTGTCGCTCGGCATCGTGCTCGATCGCGCGGCGCCCAGCCTGCACGTCGAGCTCAAAAACGACCGTCTGCCGGAGACCTTGCTCGACGCGTCTGTCCGCTTCGACCGCAAGTCGCGCGCCGTGGTCTACGACCTGAGTGCCCAGCTGTCACACCTCGCACCGGTCGCGACCTTACTGTCTGGCCAGCGTGCCTTCGCCGGGTTCGACGTCTCCGACACGACGCTTCAGCTGCGCTCGGAAGGCAGGCTGACCGGCCTGGTGACACGTGTCGATGCCAACGGTCCCGTGCTGGCCCCGGACGTCTTGAAGACTGCGAGCGGACAGGGGTCGTTCGAGCTGAGCGGGACGGACCTGCACTGGTCCGAGGGAGACAACGCCGTGTTCGTGCCTGCCGCCACGCTGCGCGCGAGTCTGCGCGGCGAGGGCCCGCGACGAACGGTGGAGAGCGAGCTGCACGCCGACCAGCTCGAGGGCACGTTCGATCAAAAGCAGGTCGCGATCACCGGCTTTCACGACGAGACGTCGGTCACGCTGACGGGTGGGCTCGACGGCACCATCGAGCACGCCCAGCGTGTCTCCATCCAGGCGATGCAGCAGCAACTGGTGCCGTCGTACGTCGTCGGCGACTTGACCGCGAACCTGGTCGCCCAGCGCGGACGTGACGGGCTCATCAAGCTGTCCGAGCTGCGTGTCGACAACCGCGCCGGAGGCACCACGTTTTCCCTGGCCGGCGGCATCGAGCTGGGCGTCGACGAGCGGCGCGTCTCGCTGCGCAGCACCCTCGAGCAGGACCTCACACGCTTTTCCAATCGACCCGAGACATTCGCGGGACGCGGGCGGGTGGCGGTCGACGTCGCGCTCTCGTCGCCGGACCTACGCGTGTTTCACTCGGCGGCGACACTCAAGCTGCGCGCGGCCACCATTCGTCTGCCCCAGGAGCAGGTCGTGCTCGAGTCGATCGACGGCGAGATGCCCATCGCGACCGACTTCGTGGTCGACCGCAACGGCGTCGAGATCTTGCGTGGAGCGCGCATCAACCCGTACACCACGCAGCGTTTCGCGGACCAGCACCCGTTGCTCGGCTACCGCAGCTTCGTCTCCATTGCGAATGTTCAAACACCGTTCGTGTCGCTCTCGCCGTTCGCGGCCAACCTCGAGGTCGCGCGCAACATCGTCTCGTTGTCGCAGCTGGAGATGGGTGTCCGAGGCGGCACCGTCACCGGCAGCGGCATCTTCGAGTACAACGGCGCCGAGTCGGTGCTGCACGCCAACGTGCGCGCGAGTGGCGTCAACTCGTCACACGACGAGCCGTTCGACGGCAACGCCGCGCTCACCATCGGCATTCGCGAGCGCAGCATCGAGGGCCGCGCGGACATCCTACGTATTGGCCGCCGTCACCTGACCGACCTGCTCGACTTGCAAGACCCGCTGCATGCCGACCCCTCGATCAGTCAGATCCGCAGCGCGCTCCGCTTCGGGTATCCCGATCGCGTGCGGCTGTCGTTTCAGCACGGCTTCGCCAGCGCGGGCGTCAATTTCGGGGGGCTGGCGCGTCTGCTCAAGGTCAACGACGTGCGCGGCATTCCCGTTGGCCCCTTGATGGAGAGAGTGATGAGCTCGCTGGCTTCCGCGGAGGTGACACGATGAAGCGCCGGCTCCTGACTCTGTTCGCGCTCGGTCTCGGCGCCTGCATCAACGCGCCCGAGATCGTGATGGTCGACCGGGCCACTGCACTCGAGCAGCAGGCTTCAGGCTCGTTCGACGGCGTGCAAAAGGAGCTCGATCTCGGTGCGGTGCAGCCGCGACCGCTCCCGCTCACGCCCAACCAGCTCGAGGCACTCGGCATGATGCCGGCGGCGATCGTCGACCAGACGGAGCAGACCGAAGCAGACCGCATCGACGCGCTGCTGCGTCAGCACTGCCTCGGCGAAGGGAAAGAAGGTCTGCTCGTCGACACCCACGACGACTGCATCGGCGCGACCGACCGCGAAGCCGCGCTGGTATTGATCGACCGCACCAACCGCGCGCGCGTCCAGCTGTGGCACTGGATGCACGAGGTACGCCCGGCCCAACCACTCGAGGCGCTGCGTCGCGCCTGGCACGAGGCGCACGTGCGGGGGGTGGTGTGCGGAGGCTTTCTGCAGGACAGCGACGGTCGCTGGGGACCCAAGAAGTGTTGAGACGATGCTTGCCTCTCGCTCTGGCGGTGCTCGTTGCTCGCCAAGTCCACGCCCAGGGCGAGGACTTGCGCAATTCGCTGCAGCGACCCGAGCGCCTGACCGTGGCCATCAACGACCAGTTTCTCGGTCAGCTGGCACCGGACGACAAGACTCTCTACTTCGTGTCCAATCAGGACACGCGTAAGGAGATCTACGCGTTGGACCGCGAAGAAGGGCGTCCCGTGCGCGTGTTCGACGATGCGGCAGACGTGACCTGGCCGCGCGTGAGTCCCAACGGCAAGGCGCTGCTCTACATCTCGTTCAGCAACCAGGCGACCGGACGGCTGTGCGTGCGATCGCTGCCCGACGGCAGCGACCGTCGCTGTCTCGAGGCGAGTGCCGCCGCGCTGCAAGCCGAGTGGATCGACGACGAGCGCATCGCCCTCGTGGCGCGCGCATCGATCGGGGGTGACCTGCAGATCATCGACGTGCAGGTGGGCAAGCGCCTCGCTGGGCACGCGATGTTCAGCCACAACTGGGTCAATCCCGCGCTCTCGCCCGATGGACGCTGGCTCGTGTACGTGCCGCTCGACCGTATGGCCGAGCACGTGGGACCTGGATTCGCGGCGCGCACGGCCGGAAGACTCGAGGCCGTGCGCCTCGATGGTGGTGGCGTATCGGTGCCGCTCGTCATCGACTTGCCAGGTCTGACCGGTCAGCCTGCCTTTGCGAGAGATGGACGCTCGCTCTACTTCACGCAGTTCTTCAGCGACTCCAACCACGATGGCAGCATCGACGCCACGGATCACGGGGTGCTGTTTCGCATGCCCTTTCGTGCGGAGCAGAGCGGGGCACCCGCGGCGGCCGAGCCCGATGCTCCGCTGCAGCTGACCGACTCGAGCTGGAACTGTCAGTATCCCGCGCCCGCCAGACAGGTGCTGATCAGCACCTGCTCGCGCGGACGCGACCTCGACGTGTACGAGCTCCCCCTCGATGGTCAGGTGCCGACCTCGTGGACCCGAGAGCGCCTGCGCACCGAGCTGAGCCTCGGCGGGCGGCGCGAAGAGCAGCTGCTGTTGTATCGACAAGCGCTCGGACGCGCGCCCGACCCGGCGTTCCGCAGACTCATCACCATGCGTCTGGTGATGTCGCACCTGGCGGTCGAGGAGTTCGACGCGGCGGAGTTCTATGCGCTCAAGGCCAAGGCGCTGCGTCTGCCCGAGACACGTGGCATTGGGCGTCCGCTGCTCGCGCTGGTCGCTCATCGACGCGCACGCAGCGCGCGCGAGCGCGGTCGTATGCTCGAGACGTTCGCCGACGAGGCACGCGCGCGCATGGACGCGCTGCGGGACGAGCCCAAAGACAGTCCCGCTGCCGTGGTGCTCAATCACGTGGTGCGAAGTGAGATCGCCGACGCGCTCGGCGACGAAGTGCAGGCGCGCGCAGAGCTCGTCCTGGTCAAGCTCGACGACACGCTGCCGCGCACCGTGATCGAGGCGTATTACCTGCGTGCCGACGCTCTGTTCCGCGCCCGCGACGATCGAGACGCCCTGGTGTCGCTGGGCCGGGATCTCGCCACCCGTGCGAAGCTCCCTCCCGAGTTACGGCTCGACTACGCGCGCGCCGCCGTCCGCGCGCTCACACGCGGGCTCGCCACCGAGGAGGCACTCGCCGTCGTCGCGCAGGAGCGGCGCCAAGCTTCCGATGACAGCGAGCACGCTTTTGCACTGGACCTCGCGCGCGAGGTGCGGACGATCGAGCCGGGCCGTCCCGAGCCTGCAGCCAAGGCACGAATGCTCGCGCTGTACGACGCGCAGACACGACCCGACCGCAAGCGTGCGGTGGTGCTCGATGCCGTGCAGCGCGCAGCCGACCTCGGTGCGGACTGGATCCTCGAGTGTCTGTCCGAGCGCTACATCGACGACGTGCCGCCTGGCACGCAGGAGCGACGGCGTGCCGAGCGTCTGTATCGCCGCGCGGTGATGGGTCGCGCCTATCGTCACCAGAGTAAGGCCCGTTTCGCCGAGGCGCGTGTCGACTTCGACGCGGTGTACCAGAAGACACAGGCCCTCGAGGCACTGGTCGAGTCGATCGAGCTGCGCTTGCGCGACCGCACCGCGCCCGACGTCATCGAGGCCGAGCTCTCGACGCGCCATGCGGGCTCGAAGGCCGGAGCCGCGTTCGCGCGGGCGTACTTGATCGCGCGGCGGCTTCCTTGGCTGCGCGGCGAGGCGCACACGCGTGCCATCGACCAGGCGCGCGAAGCTTTGCGTGGCGCGTGGAGCGAGCTCAAGTGCAAGCACCCGGCACGCGCGCTGGCTGGCGCGATCATGCACGAACAGTTTCTCTATCGGAACGACTACGCGGCCGCCGAGACGGCCAACGCGCAGTACACCATCGCACTCGAACTCGCGCAGTACGACCCACGCTACCAAGCCACCCTGCTCGGCCAGCTCGGCTTGCTGCACACCTTCGTCGGCAACTATCGCATCGCTCTCGACTACCTCCAACAGCGCGAGAAGTTCCCCTTCGGCGACGACCTGTCCGGTGTCGCGCTGCACCTCGCGGCGGCACGCGCGCGCCTGCACGTGGGGCTCGACACCGACAGCGCGCACTCCGCCGACGCAGCGCTGGCAATCGTCGATCGCGTTCCGGCGCTCGCGCGTTACCGTGCGCTCGCGCTCGACCGCGCCGCCATGGGCAATCTCGCGGCGAAGCGCTTCGAGCGCGCGCTTGCCCTGTACGACCAGGAGCTACCGTTGCTGGCCCGAGACGATCGGGCCGAGTCGCGCCGCAATCGGTTCGTCGTGCGCCTCGCGCGTGCCGCCGCGGCACTCGGTGCCAAGCTGCCTCGACGCGCGCTCGACGATCTCGATGCCGTCGACGAGAGCTTGCAAGACGACGGGCTGATCGAGCTGCTCGCTCCGCCTCACGTCACCGAAGACCAGGTGGCGCGCTCGTTCGGCACCATCGCAGCAGGACTGCGCGCCAACGCCAACCTCGCGCTGGGCGACCTGCTGGCGGCGGGACAGGCGCTCGAGCGGCAGCGCAATCAGCTCGCCGCGCGGCTTGCGAAGTCGGAGCTCGAAGAGGACGCGCGCGCGCTCACGTTGGCGGAGACACGCCTCGCGGCCAACGCCAGCGCGCGGCAGGACCCGATCGTCGCGGCCAAGTGGCTGGCCCTCGCACTCGCGCATGCAGACGGACTCGCAGCTCGCCTCGGCGCGCCAGCCGACACCGATCAGCTGCATGTACTTCGTGTTGGTGCCGAGCTACGGGCGGTCCGCGGCGGGCCCCCCAGCTTCGACCTGACCACGCGCCTGACCGACGGTTACGAGCGGATGGTCGCGCAGAAGCACCCCGGTTATCGCTTGTACCAGCGCTGGTTCGAAGTGTACCTCGCGCTGACCAAACACGACCCAAAGACGCCGGTCGCCAAGCGCTGAGCTCGCTCGGGTAGAGCGCGCTCAGCGCTTGGCTCATTCGGCGCGGAAGCCGCAATAGTCGCCGATGCACTGGCGCTGCTGGCTGCCTTCGGGGGCGGGGCAGCAGTCGGAGTCTTCTTTGCATCGTTCGTTCACGTCGCTGCAGGTCTTCTCCGGGACGCACGAGCCCTTGTCGGCGCCGTCCGGGATCTTGCAAAAGCCGGTGCAGCAGTCGAGACCGCTGGTGCAGTCCGTACCTTCTTGCTGACACGGGTTGAGCGTCGCAAACGCGCGCACGTTGCCGGAGTTGGCCTGACCCTCGAGGTAGAAGCCGGGCGAGCTGGTGTCGGCAAAGCTTTCGAGCCCTGCTTCGTTGCTCTGACGCGGCTTGATGGCCGAGACCCAGATGCGCTTCTTGTTGGCGTTTTGCTTCGACGCCGTGTTGGTGCCGAGCAGCCCACCGAGCAGGTCGGCGGGGTTCATGCTCATCGTCTGGGCGACCTCGCGGTGGCCCCACGGGCGCGTCGTCGTCCAGAACAGCCAGTAGTAGCCGCCCACCTGCACGGGCAGCATGGTCGGGTAGTAGTTGGCCAGCGAGTCTTCTTCGGCGAGACCCGTGTTTGCGACCTCGAGCCGCACGCGCTCTTTGCTGATCACGTCGACGTACCAGAGCTCGCTCTTCGCCGGTGTATCGCGACCGGGGAACGCGCTCATGAAGTCAGGCTCGCTGACCATGCTGAACACGAGACCTTCACCATCCGGCGTGAAGAACGGCCAGGCCGGGTAACACGGACCCGTGCAGCTGCCGCCCGGGATCGCCCCGAGCGGATCACTCGGAGGCGTGGTGCAGTTGCCGTTGCCAGCCGGCGCGGGCAGACCCGCCGCGGCCATCGGCGCGTAGTCGAGCGTGGGCGCGGGGCCCTCGTTGGAGACGATGACCTCCAGGTCGCTGAACGTGTTGGTCGCCTCGTCGTACTTCATGATGGCGAGCTCGCGACGATCGGTCCGGCCGTCGGCGCCCATCTTGGCGTGGTTGAAGGCGACCATATTCCCCTTGGGCGAGAACTGCGGCATCCACATGAACCACTCGGGCTTGAGGCCGTTGGCAGGGATGACGTTGCCCGTCTTGGTGTCGTGCAGCTCGGCCACGGCCGGGCCCGGAACCAGCGGGAAGTTGTTGGGCGCGCGCGGAAACGAGCTCGAGCCGTTGGTGCACTCGGGGTTGCCGATACTCAGGATGCGTGTGCCGTCGGGCGTGAACGCACCAAAGGTAGACTCGGGCAGCGCGCTGTCAGGGGCCGGCTGAGGCTCGGCGGTGATGGCGTAGCTCGATGCCTGATAGGCCCACGCACCGGGTGCGTAGTTGTGGAGCGAGGCCGCGAGCGACGCGCCGTTGGCCGAGACCGAGTGACACGACACGCAGGGGCCCGTGCCGGGCAACGACATGCCCTCGTACTGCAGATAGGCCTCGGACTCGGCCTGTCCGAGCGTCAGACGCATGACGGCGCCCTGACCCGCGTTGTCCGGGCTGTCGTAGGTGTTGTAGTAGATGGCGCCGGTCATCGCGCCTTGCGCGATCTTCCAGGTGAGATTGCAAGTGCTGACGGCGCTGCCGCTCTTGGTGCTGAGCGTGACCTCCAGGTCGGTGCCCTGCGTGCGGCGAACGATCTCGTTCCAGTCGTCCGGATCGATGGTGAGCTCGCCCTTGGCAGCGCCCTTGGCCGTGGTCTCGTAGCTGAGTGTGTCGAGCTTCGAGTACGCGAGCTTGAGGTACGCGCCTTCACTGGCCCCTTCCCACATGATGGTGGGAGGCGTCAGACCCGCCGGGAACACGGTCTTGTCGTACGGGTAGAGCACCTTGGCGGTGCACTTACTGCCGCCCTTGCGCAGGTCGTCGACGACGTCCTTGGGCAAGCCGCCTCGATCGGTCGCATCTTTCTCGAAGCTCTCCGACGTGGGTGTCAGGTTCGGCGGCGGGACGGGCTCGTTGATGCCGGCGTCGTCGCGCTGAATTCTGCCGCCGTCCTTTTTGGGTCCGCCATCCTTGGACGGCGCGCCGCTGCCCTCGTCGTCGTCGTCCTCCGCGCCTTTGTCGTCGTCGCCACCTCCCTCGGACGTTTGCCCGTCTTTGTCGGACCCGCATGCTGCGGTGGAGAGGGAAGCCATAAGTAGGGCAAGAAGGAGTGAGCGACGCATGCACGCAACGTAGTCGTACACGCCCGGATTGAGGAGCACCGGATAGGCAAACAGCTTGACCCAATTGGCCAACATCCCTCGGGCGTCGGACCGGCTCGACCAGGGTGGCCTGGTTCGCTGGAATTTTCCCGGCGGGCTGTCGAGAGGCGCAGACCCGGCCGGTCTGACTGTGCGTTTCCGGGCTCGGTTTACCCGGCCTATTCGTGTCTGGTCCAGAACGCGGGTTCCTCCTCCACACGTGT
>Ga0190275_10003363_pt1 | contig 11403 bp, 7 predicted proteins | sample Popmic550T_FD_133745 | JGI IMG/M metagenome (GOLD analysis project Ga0190275, IMG submission 133745) | Populus adjacent soil microbial communities from riparian zone of Yellowstone River, Montana, USA - 550 T | ecosystem: Environmental > Terrestrial > Soil > Riparian zone > Trees stand | place... | reverse complement strand
CCGAAGTTCCGGACCGAGCCGGCGTCGGGCACGCGGTTGAATTCCTCCCAGTAGCCGCCACCGCGGTCGCCGACCCAGACGTCGTTCGTGCCGGGGCGAATCGCGAGGCGGACGGCGTCACGCAGGCCGTAGGCGAGGATGCGCCGCTCGTTGGTGTCCGCGCTGCCGAACAGCGGGTTGCCCGACACGCCCGCGCCGGTGCTCGGGTCGATCCTGATCAGCGTGCCGTCGAGGCCGGTGGGGTCACCCGCGGTGCGCAGGTCCTGCACCCGCAGCCGGCCGCCCTCGGCGGTCGGGGACGTGAGCACGTCGCCAACCGCGCCGGGTGGATCCCCGCACGGGTTCGCGGGCGTCCCGGCCTGGCCGTAGTCCCAAAAAGTCGAAGTTGAACCGTCGGAGCCGGAGACGTACATGTAGCCGTCGGCGCCGAACTCGAGGCCGCCGCCGGTGTGGAACGGAAACTGGTGGCAGTAGTCCTCGACCAGCACCTGCTCGGAGCCGGTCATCACCTCGCCGTCGATCCGCAGGCGCGACACGCGCGCCGCGGCGATGCAGTTCTCGTCCTTGCCCTCGAACGCCTTGGCGCAGCTGTCATAGGTCTGCCCGGCGGAGCCGTAGAGCGGCGGCGTGCCGCCGATCTTGGCGTCGAGGTTGTAGTAGACGTAGATGTAGGGCTGCGCCGGGAAGCTGGGGTCGACGGCCAGTGACATCAGCCCGCGAGCAGAGAAGTTGTGCACCTGGGTGCGCAGGTCCGCGGCCACGGTCGGCGTCGGGTCCGTGAGGCTGGAGAACGACTTGACGATCCCGCTCTTCTCGGCCACGAAGACCTGGCCGCCCGGGATCACCTCGACGTCCATGGGGGTGTTCAAGCCGGTGATCGACGTCGTCTGTTGAAAGCCCGCGGGCAGCGTCACCGCACCCGCGGCGCCCGGCGCGACGAGCGCGGCCAGGCAGACGAAGAGGATGGTGAAAGCACCACGAGGATGTGCGGTCTTGCGAATGGACATTGGCCCTCCTTGGCCGGTGCCCGGTGCGGCGGGGCATCGTTGCGAATCCGCTGAAGCTGGGGGAAGCTTCGAGAGTCAGCGTAGCCGCGAGTCGCCACTCGCGCGCGTCGGATTTACCCGGGTGTCAGGTGCACGTGCCCGAGCCCGAGTCGAGGGTGCTCCCGTCCTCACCCTCGAAGCGCCACTCGTACGACGTCGGGTGAAGGGTCATCCGCAGCACCCCGTGGAGGCCGCCCAGCCGGACCTCGCTGTTGGCGCGGATCGTCCCGAAGCCGTGCAGCTGCTTGCCCCCGGTGCCGACGATGAACTGCCGGATGCCGGTCGGGCTCGCCTGCGCCGTCGGCGTCTGCGGCGCGAAGCGCTCATAGGTGTGAGCGTGGCCGCTCAGGATCACATCGGCTCCGGCCGCCGCCAGCCGGGTCCAGAGCGGCCCGACCGCGGCATTGTTGCCGTGCGTGGCGTCCGACGAGAAGCGCGGGTGGTGCCAGTAGCCGAGGATGCAGCGCCGTCCTGCGTACTGCGCCAGATCCGACTCGAGGAAGCTCGTCGCGGCAGTGATGTTCGTCGAGTCGAGCGCGATCAGGTGCCACGCTCCGAGGTCGAATGAGTAGTTCGGCGGCTTGCCGAAATAGGGCCCGTACCCCGAGGAAGGCGGGTCGTGGTTGCCCGGCGTCGGCATCGTGATCGCCCTCACCCGCCCCCAGTCGGAGTGGTAGTACTTCTCGAAGTTCGCCAGCTCGCCGTGCTCGTACTGGTTGTCGCCGAGGGTCAGCACCTTCGTGGGCGCGTCCTGTACCAGCAACTCGGACGTCTCGTCGTCGTGGCAGGCGTGGTTCTGGCACGAGATGTCTCCGGCCGCCGCGATCGTCGGCGGGGGCGGCGGATCCTGCGGGCGGTAATAGACCAGCTCGCCGGCCTCCCCCGGAGCGGCTGCCGAGGACGGCACGAACTGCGTCACGACCACGCCGGGGTCACCGTTCGGCAACGGCAGCGGTGTGAACGTCGGGTTTGCGAACGCCTGCGAGCCGCCGTGGGTGCGAATCGAGAGCTGCGTCGCGATCCCGCCCGCGTACAGGAAGTTGCGCCAGGAGCTGAATTCGCCCGGCGCGATCTGGCCCTCGATGAGGCGGTGGTAATAGCCGTCGTAGGGGGCTCCGTCGCGGTCACCGATCATCCCGCCGGCGCTCGCGCCCGCGCCCAGGATGCTCGCGTCTATCGAAGGCGTCGCGGCCGGGTCCCACGTCGACGGGTCGAGGTCTCGTAGCGTGCCCCTTGCCTGCCGGTCCACGCGGCAGTCCTGGAAGTAGTGGAAGCCGACGTCCACGGTCTTCAGGTTGCTCGTGGCCGAGAAGATGCTCGGCGTCCCCTCGGCGCAGCTCGACAGCGTGCGCGGCAGGACGATGGTCCTGGTCGAAGCGCCGCTCAGCAGCGCCGACTCGGTCGCATAGTGCCGCAGCGCCAGACACCGCTTGGCAGCCGGACAGCCGGCGTGGGTCTCGTAGGCGACCAGCGCCGCGCCCCGCTTGAGACTGCGGATGGTCGGCTGCGACGCGTCCACGGCCAGGTTCGCGTGGAAGCGCCAGTTCAGCAGATCGGCGCTGGTCGCCACCTTCACGACGAACCGGGTGCCGACGACGGTGTGGTAGACGCCCAGATACCCGCCGAGCGGGCTCTTCACGACCTTCAGCGTATGCATCGAGTTCCCGACGTTGTCCCGCGTCCCGTAGCTGTGCGCCGTTGAGCCCGGCACGTCCTCCACGATCGTGCGCAGCGGCGTGGCCGCATGCGCGGACGCACTCACGGCGACGCAGAGCGCCGTGGCCAGGAGCAGCCGGGCACCCGATCCACGTGACGGGCCCTCATGGCCGCCGTTGCTCCCCATTGGGCATCCAGCCCGCATTGCGTCTCTCCTGCAAGCCCTCGAGTAACCACGCGGGAATCAATTCCCGCGTGCAGACCACACCCTATGACCTTTGCAGGGGTTTTTGCAAGTGCCCGGCGCCGCTCCCGACCCGGCCCAGGAACCTCGCGATCGCGGCGTGGGTCTCGCGCGGTCGCTCTATCTGCGGCAGATGGCCGCAGTCGAGCTCGACGTGCTCCGCCGCCGGCAGAGCCTGCTCGACGTGCTTGATGAAGGCCAGCGGCGCCAGCCGGTCGTTGCGACCCCAGACGAACAGGGCCTCCGGCGCGAGCGTGCGCAGCCTCGACCAGAAGCCCGCGTCGCCATGCGGCTCGTCGAGGTAGATGTTGCGCGCCGCGGCGTAGAAGGCGGCCCGTCCCCGCGGGCTCGTGTAGATGCGCACGAACTCGTCGATCGCAGACTGTCCCCACGAGGTGTCGGCGCCCGGCATCAGCCACCGCATGACGGGCTCGACCGCAGCGCGCGGGGCGAACTGGATCAGGCCCAGCTCCGGCCGTACCCAGCGCAGGTAGGGCGCCCAGCGGCGCCCGCGCAGCCAGGCCATCGCGGGTGTCATGAGGACGAGACCGTCCGCGCGGTCGGGGTGCGCGAAGCCAACCTCGAGCGCCACCCGCCCGCCCATGCTGTGGCCCACGATGTGCGCACGCTCCAGTTCGAGGGCGTCGAGCAGTTGCTCGACCGCCCGCGCCTGGAACCCGGGGCCGTAGGAGGCGCCGAGCGGCTTGTCGGAGTCCCCGGAGCCCAGCAGGTCGACGGCCACGGTGCGGAACGAGGGTGCCAGCGCGGCGATCGAGGGCAAAAACGACGCCTTGGTCCCTCCCAGGCCGTGCAGCATCAGCACCGGAGGGCCCTCCCCCGCTTCGATGATCGAGAAGGCCCCCGCTTGCGTCCGCACCCGCCTGAACCGCAGCCGGCCGGGCCCCGCCATCCCGGAGGTGGCGGCCAGGAAGCCGACGCCCAGGTGAAGGTTTCGCCGCACGCGCAGCCGGCCCCGGCGAAACGCGTCCATGCCCCGCGCAACGTCGGACGCGATCGCCTCCCAAGTGGCGGCATCTGCGCTCAGCAGTGCATCCGGCTGCCCGCGGAAAGGCTCGCTGAGCCGCACCCGGCCACGCTCCACGATCACGTCCCATTCCTCGCCGCCGGTGACGGCGGCCCGGATCACGGCCCGCGCGCCTGGCAGGTCGAAAGCGGCATGGTCGAAGCGCTCGACCAGGGTCACGAGGGCGGCGGGCGCCAAGCGCGGCGCGGATGTGGTGGGCGAGGGCACGCGGCCGTTATAGCGGCGGACGAGCTTCGGTGTCCCGGCGGCGGCCGGTTTAGGAGATGATGGTGTGGTACTCCCGGAAAGGAGATTGGCCATGAGACGCATCCCGTTCCTGTTGCTGGTCTGCGTCGTTGCGGCGCTGGGCGTCGCCGGTTGCGGCGGCGACGACAACGGTTCTGCCGACACGACGGCCGCCACGACGGAGACCACCGACACCACCGCGACCGACGAGGGGACTGCCGGCGCAGGCGGCGGTGGCGGCGGCGTCATAAGGGTCGCAGCAGATCCGGGCGGCGACCTTGCCTTCGTGCAGAAGTCCCTCACGGCGAAGCCCGGCCGGAACACGATCCAGTTCACGAACGAGTCATCCCTCCCGCACGATGTGAAGATCGAGGAGGACGGTGAGGACATCGGGGGCACCGAGGTCGTGACCGGCGAGAAGGCCGAGGCCACCGTGCAGCTCGATGCCGGCCAGCCGTACACGTTCTATTGCTCGGTACCGGGCCACCGGCAGGCGGGCATGGAGGGAGAGCTGACGGTCGAGTAGCGCGGAGAACCGACCTAGCCGCCGGCGAAGCGCGGCGGGGGCGAGTCCGCCATGTAGACGCCCGTCGCGTCCACGTACTCCCCCTGCGTGTAGTAGACGGCGCCGCGGTCGACCGCGATCGAGTCGACCCCCACGGGCAGCGTCCGGCCGCTGGCCTGGATCCGGGGGCGGCGATCGCACGCCGAGGTGAGCGGCGCCCGCGCCACCCGCTCCACGATCATCGGGCCGGCGGTGAAGTCGTGCCAGTAGACGTGGTCGCCGTCGAGCACGGGGCTGTTCAGGGCGGTGCCCTCCGCGGCACCCTGGTCGCCGCGGTCGACCAGACATGACCGCCCGCGCCCGCGCGACCGTACGCGGTGCACGTATATCCCGGTGAAGTCCACCTGCACGCGCTCCCCGGCAGAGTAGGTGGCCAGCGCGATGGTCCGGCTCCGCACGTCGGTCTCGAGCACCTCGGGCCGGCCCAGGAACCGCGTCCGGCCGCGGGCGGCCGTGAACAGGCCCTCCCGCGCCGGGCCCTCGCGCGTGAACGCATACCGCTCCCCCCACACCGAGGCGCCGAACTCGCTGCCACGGCGGGTCGACACCGCGCGGATCCTTCGCTCCCTACCGCTGGCTACGTCCAGCCGGTACAGGTCGCAACGCCGGAACGCCTTGCGGCATCGCTCGTAGACGGCCACCACCCGGTCCTTCCCGGCGGGCCCCAGGTCAGGATCGAAGGGGTGCTTGGAGGTGGCGGCCGGGACGTCGGACACGACCGCTCCCGCCCGCTGCACGAGGTGGTGCTTCCCCCCTGCATCGCGCCGCGACCACATCAGGACGCCCCCGTGGGCGGTCACGTTCTCCGCACTCGGATCGCCATGCACGAGGGTGTCGCCCTCCGCAGGCGGCGCGCCGGCCAGTACCAAGGCCAACGCGGCCGTCAGAAGTGTCGTGCGGGAGCGCATGTCGCCAGAAAAGGCATCGTCGGGCATCGTCGGCCAACGCAACAGTCTTCCCCATCGCGGTTCACCTTCGCTCACACCGGCGCCCCTGCCGTCGATAATCAATTTCATGGAAACGGTCCCGGGCAATCCCTCGGACTCGCTCGCCCGCCGAGCCGGAGCTGCACTGCGCATGCCGTGGGTCGCCCCCGCCCTGCTCCTTGCCGTCGTGGTCGTGGTCGGAGTCGTGGCCTTTGTGTATGTCAGCAACGTCAACGACGACGTGGACCGCAAGGACGAGGCGGCCCGGGTCCTGTCCCAGATGCAGACCTCCACCGCGCGGCTCGGGAACCTGGCGGCCCTGGGGAGCGAGCCGTCGCTGATCCTGCAGGCCGCTGCGGACGCCTTCACGCTCCAGGTCACCCTCGGCCAACAGCTGCGCCGCTGGGACCGGGTGTGGGACAAGCCCACGCCCCCGGCGGTGGCCGAGCTGCGCCGGGCACAGGCCGAGCTCACCCGGCGGCTACGCCAGGCGCTGCGCGGCAACGCGCGGGCCGGGCGGGCCAGCCCCGCGGAGCTGGCCCAGGGTAACCGCCTCTACCACCGGATCGACGAGCTCCACTCCAGGGTGGCCGCCGACGCCGCGGACGCCAACAACGCCGGCGACACCAAGACCGCGGTCGTGACGGGCGTCGCGATCGGGTTCGTGGTGGTGATGCTCGCGCTGGTCCAGCTCGCACGCGGGCGCCTGCGCCGGATGCGGCGCGACACCGCGATGAGAGAGGCCCTGCACGCGGCCACGCGCGAGAGCGAGGAGCGGTACCGCTACGTCACCGACCTCGTGCCGGACCAGATTTTCACTCTCGGGGCCGACGGGCGGTTCGACTACATGAACGAGCGCACCGCCACCTTCATCGGCGGCCGGCTGGAGGACGGTGCCGCCCGATGGCTCGACCTGCACCACCCGGACGACACGCTCCACGTGCAGTCGACGTGGTCGAGCGCGATACGCGCGGGGGAGCCGGTCGAGGTGGAGTCCCGCATGCTGGGCGCCGATGGGGAGTACCACTGGATCCTCACACGGGCCATCCCCCAGGTTGACGCCGACGGCCATACCGTGCGGTGGTTCTGCTCCGGCACGGACATCACCGGCCGGCAGCGACAGGAGCAGGCGCTGCGCGAGGCCCGCCAGCGGCTCGCGGAGGCGCAGGCGATCGCGCACGTGGGGAGCTGGGAGTGGGACATCCGAGAGGACCAAATGCGCTGGTCGGACGAGCTCCATCGCCTCTTGGGGGTGCCCGCCGACATGCGGCTCGTTTATGAATCCTTCCTCGATCTGGTGCACCCGGACGATCGCGAGCGCGTCGAGACGATCATCCGCGAGGCCGTCTCGGAACGCGGGTCATTTGAATTCGAGACCTGCGTGATCCGGGACGACGGCGAGGAGCGAGACGTCTTCTGCCGCGGCCACGTGTTGACCGGTGACGAGTCCGAGGCGACTCGGATCGTCGGCCTCGTGCAGGACATCACCGATCGAGTCCGCGCCGAGCGGGAGCGCGACAGGCTCGAGGCGGAACTGCACCAGGCTCAGCAGCCGGGAGCTTCTACGGCCTGAAGCCGCGCCGTTTGGGGCCACCGCCCTGCTCGTGGCGCACCAGCTCATGGGCGCGCTCAGCCCAGTCGCACAGGAGCGGGCGCGTGTCGCGCGGGTCGATGATCTCCTCGACCCCGAACCGCTCCGCGGTCCGGAACGGCGAGCGCACTGCGTTCAACTTCGTTTCGATCTCGGCCCGCAGCGCCACCGGATCCTCGGCCGCCTCGAGCTCGCGCCGGTATGCAGCCTCGATCCCGCCCTCGATCGGGAGCGAGCCCCAGTCGCCGGACGGCCACGCGTAGCGCAGGTTCAGGCGCTCGGCATGGCCATGCGCAGCGCCCGCGACGCCATACACCTTCCGCACGAGCACGGACACCCACGGCACCGTCGCCTGGTACACGGCCACCAGCGCCCGCGTGCCGCGCCGGATCGTCCCGCGCCGCTCGGCCTCGGTGCCGATCACGAAGCCGGGCTGATCCACGAAGTTCACCACCGGGAGCCGGAACTGGTCACACAGGTCGACGAAGCGGATCAGCTTCTCGGAGGCATCCGCCGTCAGCCCTCCTCCGTAGTGGTTGGGGTCCGAGCAGAGCACGCCGACGGGGCGCCCGCCCAGCCTCGCCAGGGCCGTGACCAGAGGTCGCCCGTAGGTGCGGCCGACCTCGAACACCGAGCCGCGGTCGAACACCGCCTCCAGGATGCGACGCGCTTTGTAGGGCTTGCGGCGATCGCGCGGCACGATCGACAGCAGGTCGGGCTCGCGCCGGTCCGGGGGGTCGTCCGACGACACGATCGGAGGCAGCTCCCACACGCTCTGGGGCAGGTAGGACAGGAAGCGGCGCACCTGCGCCAGCGCGTCGTCCTCGTCGGCCGCCTCGTTGTCCACGGCCCCGGCCCGCGTCTGAGCGCGGGCCCCGCCCAGCTCCTCCTTGTCTGGCGTCTCCCCCATCGCGGCCGCGACGACGGGCGGCCCCGCGACGAACAGCTGGGCCGTGTCTCGCACGATCACCGAGAAGTGCGACGCCACGACGCGGGCCGCCCCGAGGCCGGCGACCGGCCCCAGCGCGGCGGCGGCCACGGGGACGGTCGAGAGGTTCTCCGCGGCCGTCTCCCACCCCGGGATGAACGGGACGTAGGTGAACCCCATCGTCTCCAGGGACTTCACGCTCCCCCCTCCGCCGGTGCCGTCCACCAGCCGCACCAGCGGCAGCCGCAGCTCCGCCGCCATCTGCTCCGCGTAGACCATCTTCTGCCAGATCGCCGCGTCCGCGGCGCCCCCGCGGACCGTGAAGTCGTCGCCCTGCACGACCGCGCGCCGGCCGTCCACCCGGCCCTGACCGACGACCACGTTCGCGGGCAGGAACTCCTGCAGCTCGCCGTCTTCGTAGGAGCTCCAACCGGCAAGGGCGCCCGTCTCGTGGAACGTGCCGGCGTCGAACAGCCGCTCGATGCGCTCCCTGACCGTCAGCCGGCCGCTGCGGTGCTGACGCTCGACGCGTTCGGCCCCGCCCATCCGCCGGGCCAGCTCCTCGCGGCGGCGCAGCTCCTCCAGCTCCGGCTCCCAGCTCATTGGGCGCAGCATATGCGGGCGCTTCGGCGACCGCGCCCGGATAGATTCCCAACCTATGGCCCGCCGCCGGCTGCTCTCCGTCCCGCTCCTGCGCCAGCTGCGCGGCGACCCGCTGGCCCGTGGGGCCGCGGCTCGCTCCCGTCGCTCGGAGGACCTGCGCCCGCGCACCGCGGCGGCCGACCGGGTCGTCGACTCGATCTGCCCCTACTGCGCGGTCGGCTGCGCTCAGAAGGTGTACGTGGCGAACGAGCTCGTGACGCAGATCGAGGGGGACCCGGACTCGCCCATCTCGCGGGGGCGGCTGTGCCCGAAGGGCGCCGCGTCGCGCTCGCTGGTAACAAGCCCGACACGGGTGACGACAGTCAGGTACCGGCGCCCATACGGCACCGAATGGGAGGACCTGGACCTGGACCGGGCGATGGACATGATCGCCGACCGGGTGATCGCCACCCGCGCGCAGACCTGGGAGCACCACGACGCCCAGGGCCGCGCCCTGCGCCGCACGCGCGGCTTCGCAAGCCTCGGGGGCGCGACGCTCGACAACGAGGAGAACTACCTCATCAAGAAGCTGTTCACCGCGCTCGGGGCGGTGCAGATCGAGAACCAGGCCCGTATATGACACTCCTCCACCGTCCCCGGTCTGGGGACGTCGCTGGGGCGAGGAGGCGCGACCACCTTCCAGCAGGATCTGGCGAACTCCGACTGCATCCTGATCCAGGGATCGAACATGGCGGAGTGCCATCCGGTCGGATTTCAATGGGTGGTCGAGGCTCAGCGACGCGGCGCGCGCGTGATCCACGTCGATCCGCGCTTCACCCGCACGAGCGCAATCGCCGACCTGCACGTGCCGATCCGGGCCGGGAGCGACATCGCGTTCCTCGGCGGCCTCATCCGTCATGTGATCGAGAACGATCTCTGGTTCGAGGATTACGTGCGCGCCTACACCAACGCGAGCACGATCATCAGCGAGGAGTTCCAGGACACGGAGGACCTGGATGGCCTGTTCTCAGGCTGGGACCCGGAGCAGAGCGCGTACGACCGGTCTTCCTGGCTGTACGAGGGACATTCGCCCGCCGCTCCCGTCTCTGGAGAGCAGGCGCACGGTGCGCACGGTGGTCGCGGCGGCAGGCCGGCGGTCACCGATCCGACGCTGCAGCATCCTCGATGCGTCTTTCAGATCCTGAAGCGTCACTTCTCCCGCTACACGCCCGAGGTGGTAGAGCAGGTGTGTGGCGTGCCGGGGGCGCGCTTCCTGGAGGTCGCGGACGCGCTGTGCTCGAACTCCCGCCACGACCGCACGTCCGCGTTCGTGTACTCGGTGGGCTGGACTCAGCACACCGTGGGCGTGCAGTACATCCGCACCGCCGCGATCCTGCAGCTGCTGCTCGGAAACATCGGCCGGCCCGGCGGAGGCATCATGGCCCTGCGCGGACACGCGTCGATCCAGGGCTCGACGGACATCCCGACCCTCTACAACATCCTGCCCGGCTATCTCCCGATGCCGTCTTCGTCCGAGACCGCCTCGCTCGCGGGCTACGTCGAGGCGAACACGCCCGGGACGGGCTACTGGGGCCGCGCCCCCGCGTACGTGGTGAGTCTGCTGAAGGCGTGGTGGGGCGACGCTGCCGGCGCGGACAACGAGTTCCGCTTCGACTGGCTTCCGCGCATCGACGGCGACCACTCCACCTACCCGACGATGCTCGACATGCGCGACGGCAAGGTGCAGGGCTTCTTCTTGCTGGGCGAGAACCCGGCGGTCGGGTCCGCGCACGCCAAGCTGCACCGGTTGGCGATGGCCCAGCTCGACTGGCTGGTCGTGCGTGACCTCCAGGAGATCGAGAGCGCATCGTTTTGGCGCGACGCGCCCGAGATCGAATCCGGCGAGCTGCGCACCCAGGACATCGCGACCGAGGTGTTCCTGCTGCCCGCGGCCGCGCACACCGAGAAATCCGGGTCGTTCACGAACACGCAACGGCTGCTGCAATGGCACCACAAGGCCGTCGAGCCGCAGGGCGACTGCCGCTCGGATCTGTGGTTCATGTATCACCTCGGGCGCCGCATCCGCGAGAAGCTGGCCGGGTCGAGCGCGGAGCGTGACCGGCCGCTGCTGGAGCTGACCTGGGACTACCCCTTAGAGGGGTGCCACGACGAGCCCTCCGCCGAGGCCGTTCTGGGTGAGATCAACGGCTTCGGCCCCGGGGGGCAGCCGCTGTCGTCCTACACGGAGCTGGTAGAGGATGGCTCTACTTCTTGCGGCTGCTGGATCTATTGCGGTTCCTACGCGGGCGGCGTGAACCAGACCGCCCGCCGGCGCCCCGGCCAGGACCAGACCGCCGTCGCGCCCGAGTGGGGCTGGGCGTGGCCGCTCAACCGCCGCATGCTCTACAACCGCGCCTCGGCCGACCCCGCCGGCCGCCCGTGGTCGGAGCGCAAGCGCTACGTGTGGTGGGACCCCGCCGACGGTCGCTGGACGGGTGCGGACGTTCCGGACTTCAAGGCCGACATGGAGCCGGGGTATGAGCCCCCGCCGGGCGCGCGCGCCGAGGACGCCCTGCGGGGGGACGCTCCGTTCGT
>Ga0190275_10003362_pt1 | contig 11405 bp, 10 predicted proteins | sample Popmic550T_FD_133745 | JGI IMG/M metagenome (GOLD analysis project Ga0190275, IMG submission 133745) | Populus adjacent soil microbial communities from riparian zone of Yellowstone River, Montana, USA - 550 T | ecosystem: Environmental > Terrestrial > Soil > Riparian zone > Trees stand | place... | reverse complement strand
TTTATCGAGCGGTTGGCCCATGTTGCGGTGATCAGTAAAGCGGACGCCCTGTCGTACAATCTGGTCGGACCCAACCTGCGCGGCTCGGGCATCAAGTGGGATATCCGCCGCGATATTCCGTATTCGGTCTACCCGGAGTTGGATTTTGAAATTCCCGTCGGCACCGCCGAGGTCGGCACTCTGGGCGATAGCTTCGATCGCTTTTGGGTGCGTATTCGCGAGATGCAGGAGAGCGTCAAGATCCTACGCCAAGCGATGAGAATGATTCCCAAGGGGCCGGCGATCTCGAAAGTGCCGAAAAAATTCCGCCCGCCGGCGGGCGAATATTACGCCCGGGTCGAAGCGCCGCGCGGCGACATGGGCTTTTACGTGATCAGCGATGGCAGCGAGTATCCCTACCGGGTGCGCATCCGTACCGGTTCGTTTACCGCGATGGCCATCATCGATAAGCTCGCCAAAGGGATCATGATGGCGGACTTGATCGCGCTCATCGGCAGTCTCGACGTCGATGCGCCGGAAATCGACCGGTAGAATTTATTTGAGATTCATATGCAAGCTTTTCTCGACCAATTGATCCAAGACGGCGCCTTTGCCGGTCTTCCTAAAGAAGTCGTCTACGCCATCGGCATGGTGCTGGCGGCAGTGGTGGTATTGTCGGTGTTTGTTGCGCCGCTGGCCGGCGTGACCAGCTGGCTTGAGCGGCGCGTCTGGGCGCGCATGCAGTCGCGCGTCGGCCCCAACCGGGTTGGACCGCAAGGCATCCTGCAGTGGCTCGCCGATGGCATCAAGAACATCATGAAGGAAGACATCATTCCCGCGGCGGCCGATCAAAAGCTCTTTCCGCTAGCGCCCTATATCGTTTTCATGGGCTTCCTCTGCGCGTTCGTAGTCATTCCTTTCGGCGAAACCCTGATCGTCGCCGATCTCAACATCGGTATCCTTTACATTCTCGCGGTAACGTCGCTGGTGGTGGTCGGCATTCTCATGGCCGGCTGGGCATCGAACAACAAATGGTCGCTGCTCGGCGGCATGCGCTCGGCCGCGCAGATCGTCAGCTATGAAATACCCGCGGGCTTGTCGGTTCTGACGATCGTATTTCTCGCTGGCACATTGAGCATGCAGGGCATCATCAAAGCGCAGGGCTGGGGTCCTTGGGATTGGTTCATATTTCACAACCCATTTACATTCTGCGCGTTCTTTCTGTTCTTCACCGCGGCTTTGGCGGAAGGCAACCGCACGCCCTTCGATATTCCCGAGGCGGAGTCCGAATTGGTCGCCGGGTACGTGACCGAATATAGCGGCATGCGCTTTCTGTTTTTCTTCTTTGCCGAGTGGGGCAATCTTTATGTCATCGGCGCCGTGGCGACGACGCTCTTTATGGGCGGCTGGCAGGTGCCGGCGTTTTTTGACGGCTATCCTGTGCTCAAGGGCGTGGCGCAGTTCACGACATTCTTCTTAAAGGCTTATTTCTGGGTGTTTGTGGCGATGTGGATTCGCGCGACCTTGCCGCGGGTACGGGTCGACCAACTGATGGGACTCTGCTGGAAGTACATGGTGCCGTTGTCGTTCGTTTGTCTGCTCGGCACCATCGGCTTTATGTTCATCGACGAGATTAGCCGGCGCGTCTTTGGCGCGATCACACTGGGCTTCGCCGTCGCCACCATAATAAATTTTTTCCGCCGGGTCGGCTTTCAATTTCGCGCCGCCAAGCCGGAAGCTTACTGGAAGCCGCATATCTAGAATTTGAGGATTTATGGGTGTTCTTACCAGTTATGTAAAAGATATTCAGGCTGCGATCGCGTCGACCTTCGAAGGCATGTCGATCACCTTCTCGCATTTGATGCGCAAGCCGATGACGATCCAGTATCCCGATAAGATTCCCGTGCCGATCCAGGAGACCTTGCCGCTGCGCTACCGCGGCATCCTCGAAGTCGATTTGGATATTTGCACCGGCTGTCTGGCTTGCGAACGGATCTGTCCGATCACCTGCATCACCATCGGCATCGACATGAACAAGGAGACCAAACAGCGCCAGTTCACCCATTTCGACATCGATGTCTGCAAGTGCATGTACTGTGGCCTGTGCTCGGAGGTCTGCCCGACCGGCGCGATCCGCCACTCGCAGGAGTTCGAAGGCGCGAGCTATAACCCGGCCGGCCTGGTGCGCCATTTCGCGCCCGAGCCGTCGAATCTTTACAAGCCGAAAAAGGGCGGTGAAACCGAGCCCAAATTAATTACCAAAGTCGATATCGGTTTAAAATATCTGGACGAATTTGCTACGCCGGATGGAGGAGGGGCCGCCGAGGAGGAAGCAAAATAGGCGTCTGGAGCGGGGCGGTTTGTATCTCTACAGCCGAGCCCCTTGATCTGTTACCAATCTTCCGATAAGTCAGCGAAAACATCTGCAATTTTCCGCGTTTCCAAAATTTGAGTAAAGGTATGACTGTTTCAACGGCGGTTTTTTATCTAATTGCCCTGCTCACCATCGTGTCGGCCGGCATGGTGGCGTTCTCGCGCAATATAATTTACTCGGCGTTCTCCCTGTTGGGCACGTTTATGGGAATCGCCGGCTTGTATATTTTCCTTGGCGCTGACTTCGTCGCGGCGGTGCACGTGTTGATCTACGTCGGCGGCATCCTGGTGCTGATCCTGTTCGCCGTCATGCTCACCCACCGGATCACCGATGTGACGATCACCAACCGCGCCGCCGGCACCATCCCTGCGCTTATCGTCATCGGCGTGTTGGTTTATTTTCTGATTCAGACGGTGTGGACCACGCCTTGGGTCAAGGCCAAGGAAGTCGTTTTCACTGCTACGACGGCGAAGATCGGCGACGCCTTTCTCTATGACTACTTGTTGCCTTTCGAGCTTGCTTCGTTGGTGCTGTTGGCGGCGATGATCGGTGCGGTGGTGTTGTCGCGGAAGGAGATCAAAGACTAGCCATGTCGCCCAATGAGCTGTCTTCGTACCTGACCATCGGCGCGATCCTTTTCGCGCTCGGCTTGTTCACCGTTTTGACCCGGCGCAATGCCATCAGCGTGTTGATGGGCGTCGAGCTGATTCTCAACAGCGCCAATGTCAATTACGTGGCGTTTTCCCATTTCAGCAGCGGCAATAGCGCCGGGCAGATTTACGCGATCTTTGTCATCATGCTGGCCGCGGCTGAGGCGGCGGTGGGTTTGGCGATCGTCTTGGCGATCTTCAAATTGTTCCACACCATCGACGTCGAAGCGGCGGAAACGATGAGAGATTAGGACAACGGTTCGAATTCACAAGCTCAAGGTCACAACGCTCGATGGAAAACCCCATACAAACGGATTTCATTCGCTGGATCGTGTTCCTGCCGTTGCTCGGCGCCATGGTCAATGGCCTGCTCGGCGCCAAGATTCAAAAGAGCTTGGGCAAGGGCGCCATCGGCGTGATCGCCTGCGCGCCGGTGATCGTTGCCTTTGCGCTTGCGGTTTACGCCTTTTTCATCCTCAAGGGGCTGGCGCCGGAGCAGCGCTTTCTCATCGATAATCTTTATCGCTGGATCGATCTCGGCTCGCTGCGGGTCGACATGGCGTTTCTCGTCGACCCGCTGTCGTCGGTGATGATCCTGGTGGTCACCGGCATCGGCGGGCTCATCCATATTTACGCCACCGGGTACATGCATGACGACAAGGCGTTCTGGCGCTTCTTCGCTTACTTGAATCTATTCACCGCGGCGATGTTGACCCTGGTGCTGGGCGATAGCCTGCTCCTGCTGTTCGTCGGTTGGGAAGGCGTCGGTCTGTGTTCCTACGCGCTGATCGGCTTTTGGTATCACGACCATGCCAATGCCCGGGCCGGCAACAAGGCTTTTATCGTCAACCGGGTCGGCGATTTCGGTTTTGTCCTCGGCATGTTTTTGCTGTTCTGGTCCCTCGATGCCCAGGGCCATGGCTCGTTGACCATTCGCGAGATGGCCAAATGGGCGCCGTCGATTAAGGATTCGCTCATCTGGGGTTGGCCGGTCGTTACCGTCGCGACGCTGTTTCTTTTCGTCGGCGCCACCGGTAAGTCGGCGCAGATTCCACTCTTCGTTTGGCTGCCTGATGCGATGGCCGGACCGACGCCGGTCAGCGCGCTGATTCATGCCGCCACCATGGTCACCGCCGGCGTCTACATGACCGCGCGCATGAACGTTTTCTTCTCCATGGCGCCGGCGACGTTGCACTTGATCGCATGGATCGGGGTCGCGACCGCGATCGTCGCGGCGACCATCGCGCTGACGCAAAACGATATAAAAAAAGTTCTCGCCTACTCGACGGTCAGCCAGCTCGGTTACATGTTCATCGGCGTCGGCGTCGGCGGATACGCGGCCGCGGTATTTCACCTCATGACCCACGCTTTTTTCAAAGCCTGTCTCTTTCTCGGCGCCGGCAGCGTAATTCACGCCATGCACCACGAGCAGGACATGCGCAAGATGGGCGGCCTGAAAAAGTGGATGCCGATTACCTTCGCGACCTTCTTTATCTCGGTGCTCGCCATTGCCGGCTTCCCACCCTTCGCGGGCTTTTTCTCCAAGGATGAAATTCTCTGGCTGGCGTTCACCAGCGAACATGGCAACAAGGCGGTCTGGTTCCTAGCCCTGTGCGGCGCGGGCATGACGGCATTCTATATGTTCCGCCAGTTGTTCATGACTTTTTACGGCGAGTGCCGCGCCGATCACCATACCCAGGAACACTTGCACGAATCGCCGCCGGTGATGACCATGCCGCTGGTGCTTTTGGCCATCGGCGCGGTATTCGCCGGTTTGATCGGTTTGCCCGGCGTCTTGGGCGGCAGTCAGTTCGCCCACTGGCTGGAGCCGGTGATTCACGCCCATGGCGAAAGCCATGCCTCCCACGCGCTCGAATGGGGATTGATGGCGGTTTCGGTGGCCGTCGCATCCTTCGGCGTTTTCATCGCCTTTCTCATGTACCGGCGGCAATCCCTCTCGCCGGATACTTTCGTCAATCTCGCCGGCGGCCTGCCCTATCGATTGTTCGATCGTAAATGGTACTTCGTTGAGATCTATCAAGCGGTTTTCGTCAACGGCACTTTGCTGCTGGCGCGCTTCTGGTCGGCCTTCGATGCCTACATCGTCGACGGCATCGTCAACGGCGTGGCGACCCTGACCCGCTTCGTCGCCTGGTTCAACGGACTGTTCGATACCTACATCATCGACGGTCTGGTCAATGGCCTTTCCAACGTTACTTACTGGCTGGGCAATCGATTCCGCCGGCTGCAGACCGGTAACATCAACGGCTATCTCTACGGCATCATCATCGCCATGGCGGTGGCGGTGTTCGTCAAAGTCCGATACTGGAGCTGATTTTTACTGGAGCATGGAGAAGATGCAAAATATTCTCACCTACATGACGTTTATTCCGCTGGCAGGAGCGGCGGTGGTTCTGGCGTTGCCCAACAACGCCAAGCTGGTCCGCTGGTTTTCCGCCATCGTCACCGTACCGCCGCTGCTGATGGCGATTTGGCTGTTCATGAATTTCGACCGTACCACGGATAATTTTCAGTTCGTTGAAGATTATCATTGGATCCGCGCCTACAACATTAGCTACACCATGGGCGTCGATGGCCTGAGTATCACCATGGTGCTGCTCACGGCGCTGCTCAGCTTTCTCTGTATCTTCGCCTCGTTTGGCATTGAAAAGGCGGTCAAAGGTTACTTCGCGCTGTTTCTCATGCTCGACGCCGGCATGATGGGCGTGTTTTGCGCGCTGGACTTCTTTCTTTTCTACGTTTTCTGGGAAGTCATGCTCTTGCCGATGTATTTTCTCATCGGCATTTGGGGCGGGCCGCGGCGCGAATATGCCGCCATAAAGTTTTTTCTCTACACCTTATTCGGCAGCGTCTTGATGCTGTTGGCGATTCTCGCGCTTTATTTTACCGTCGAACCGCATACCTTCGATATGCGTATCATGATGGCCCAGGCGAGCAAGTACAGCACCGCGGTGTTGCCGATGTGGCCGTTTAACGGCTGGGGTTGGAGCTTCCAGCACGCGATTTGGCTGGCGTTGTTTATCGGCTTCGCGATCAAGATCCCGGCGTTTCCGTTTCATACCTGGTTGCCCGACGCCCATGTCGAGGCGCCGACGGCGATCTCGGTGATCCTCGCCGGCGTGCTCTTGAAAATGGGCACCTACGGCATCCTGCGCGTCAACTTTCCCATGCTCCCGGTGGCGACCGCCGACTTGGCCTACTGGTTTCTCGGCGCGCTCGGCGCTTGGAATATTATCTACGGAGCCTTCTGCGCCATGGCGCAGAAGGATTTAAAAAAGCTGGTGGCCTACTCCAGCGTCAGCCATATGGGTTACGTCATGCTCGGCATGGCGAGCTTCACCACCCAGGGTTTGAACGGCGCGGTGTTGCAGATGTTCAACCATGGCACCATCACCGGCATGCTCTTCCTTTTGGTCGGCGTGGTCTATGACCGGGCGCATCATCGCGAGATCGACGGTTTCGGCGGCTTGGCGGCGATCATGCCGATTTACACCGGGATAACCGCCCTGGCATTCTTCGCTTCCATGGGATTGCCCGGCCTCTCCGGTTTCATCTCGGAAATCCTGGTGCTGCTCGGCACCTGGCAGAAGTATCCGGTACTGACGATCCTCGGCGCCAGCGGCGTCATTCTCACCGCCGGTTATCTGCTCTGGACGATCCAACGGGTTTACCTGGGACCGCCCAATGAAAAGTATCTCACGATGGCCGAGATCAACGGCCGCGAGATCTTCACCCTCGTGCCACTGGGCATCATCGTCATCATCGTCGGCGTCTATCCCGGCGTGGTGCTCGACATGCTGCGCACGACCTTGGATTCACTCAACGCAATCGTCATTCCGCACCTGCACGGCTAGACCATGGATCTGAAGAACGTCGCGAGCCTCACTTACTTTTGTCCGGAGATCGTTCTATCTGTGACGATCTTGCTGATCATTTTGCTCGATCTGCTCGCGCAGAGCCGGCGTTGGCCGGCGGCGGTGGCGCTCGTCGGCTGCCTGGCCGCATTGGTTGTTTCCTTCGACCTGTACAGCGCCCAGCCAGGCCTGCTGTTCCATCGCATGATCGTGCTCGACAATTTCGCCATCTTCTTCAAAGTATTTTCTCTGGCGGCGGCGATCCTGTGCATCCTCATGTCCATGGGCAGCAAAGAGATCGACCGAGTCCATGGCGCCGAGTATTATGCTTTGCTGCTGACCTGCACCCTCGGCATGTTTTTCATGGCATCGTCGAGCAATCTCTTGATGGCCTACCTGTCCCTGGAAATGGTCAGCCTCGGTTCCTATGTCCTGACCGGCTTCTTGCCCCATAGCCGTCGTTCCAGCGAAGCCGCGCTGAAATATTTAATCTACGGCGGCGTCGCCTCCGGCACGATGATCTACGGCATGAGCTGGATCTTCGGCATGACCGGCAGTCTGGACTATGGGGCGATTCAGGTTGCCCTGAGCCAAGAGGGACTGCACAAAGTCGCGCTGTTTATGGCGTTTATTTTCATCCTGGCCGGCTTTGGCTACAAGATCGTTTTCTTTCCGTTCCATATGTGGTCGCCGGATGTCTATCAAGGCGCGCCGACGCCGTTCACGGCGTTCCTCTCGGTGGCGTCCAATGCTGCCGGCCTGGCGATCATGATCCGTTTCTTTTTCCCCGGTGTCTCCAAGCTTTTACCGTCGGGGGATTGGGCCTTCACGGCGGGTGTCGAATGGCCGCAAGTGCTGCTGGCCCTCAGCATGCTGACCATGACCATCGGCAATCTCTGCGCGCTCAACCAACGCAACGTCAAACGCATGCTCGCCTACTCGGGCATCGCCCATGCCGGTTACATGATGATGGGTTTGGCGATACTCAATAACGAAGGGCTGGCGGCGATTCTCTTCTATGCGGTGGTCTACTTGATCATGAACGTCGGCGCCTTTCTGGTCGTCGGCATGATCGCCAACGTCACCGGTGATGAAGACATCGACGATTACCGCGGCCTCGCATGGCGCGGCGCCACGGTACCGGCGATTTGTTTGGCGATCTTTCTTTTCTCGCTGACGGGTCTGCCGCCCTTCGCCGGTTTTATCGGTAAATTTTTCTTGTTTTCGGCGGTAATAAAGCAAGGCGGCGCCTTCGCAATCCTGGCCATCGTCGCCGCGCTCAACAGCGTCATATCGCTTTATTACTATGCCAAGATCGTCAAGATCATGTTCCTCGATTTGCCGCTGCCGGAAGATAAGCAAATCTCCCTGGCCAGAAACGACTTCGCTTTGCTCCTACCGTTAACCGGGTTAACCATCCTGCTCGGCGTCTACTTCGGACCGCTGGTGCAGTACACCAACCACGCGCTGCAGTTCTACACCAAGTAGTTTTCCACGGCGCAAAATTTATTGAATTTAAAGGCGCTGGCGGCGGAACTCAGATAGCGCTGTTCAAGCTCGCGACGGCGGGATGATACCGGCGATCTTGTCGGCCGCGGCCGTGACTTCGTCCAGGGATGCACGGATTTTTTCCAGGGCGGCTTCGTCGGACATCAGTTTGGAAACCGCGAACGGTTCGCCATAGGCGACGACGTTTTTCGAAAATGGTTTTGGTAAGAGATAACGATCCCAGGAGCGCAGAAACAGCGGCCATGAGCTGGAGAAAGTTATCGGCAGAATCCACGCTCCGGTGATGCGCGCCAAGCGCACGACGCCGGCTTGAACGACATGAACCGGTCCGCGCGGCCCATCGACGGTGAGCGCGACGTTGTGGCCCAAACGCACTTGGCGGACCATGCGGCGCAAAGCTTCGCTGCCGCCGCGGCTGGTCGACCCACGAGTGACCAAGTATCCGTTGTTTTCAAGCCAGCGGGCGACGATATCGCCGTCGAGCGACTTGGAAGCCATGGTGACGATGCTTTGGTGCCGGTGGGCATCGATGGGTAAATACATCCGGCCATGCCAAAGGGCAAACAGGATGGGCACGCGCCGGGCTTGTAGATCGGTATAGTGGCGGCCATGCAACACCTCGACACGCAGGGTCGAGCGCAGCAGCGCTATGCCCAGTCCCATCAATGGTGTGAGAATCGTCGAGCCTGTCACGTCGGGGACCTTAACGGTTGGTTTTGCGGGGAAGATGTCGGTCGTATTACTCACGCACAATGCCGCTAAAATAACGATACAATACTAACTCATCGCTGCAATGACCTGCGGCAAATTTTCATTTACAGGTTCTTGTCGTCGAAGCACGCGGTCAATCGCGGTGCCCGCCTCGTGGCTTGACAACATGGAGGGGGCCAAATAACTAAGAGCGAGGTTCTATGGCTGCGCGAGCTATGCATTCCATACCTCTGGAGGGTTCATGTTAGACACGGCGAAACGCAGGGCGATGCTCAAGCAGATGGTCTTGGTGCGGGCCTTCGAGGAAAAACTTGAGGATCTGTATCAGAGCAAAGCGATGTTCGGCAGCACCCATTCCTACCGCGGCCAAGAGGCAATCGCAGTGGGTGTTTGTTCAGCGTTGCAGTCGACCGATTTGATCGCCAGTTACCACCGCGGCACCGGCCATTTGATTGCCAAAGGCGCGGACTTGTACACCCTCCTGTGCGAGTGCATGGGGCGCGAGGATGGATATTCCAAGGGGCGCGGCGGCAAGATGCATATGGGCGACATGGCCTTCGGCTTCATTGGCAACACCGGCACGGTGGGAGGCACGGTGCCGACCGCCACCGGCGCGGCCTTGTCGGCCAAAGTGCGCGGTTCGAAAGAAGTGGTCGTGAGCTTTTTTGGCGACGGCGCGGCCAATCAGGGCGTCGTCCATGAAGCGATGAATCTCGCCGGTGTTTGGAAACTGCCGGTGATTTACGTCTGCGAAAACAATCAATACGCCATGACCGTGAGTTTGGCGAAGAGCGTCGCAGTGAAACAGCTATCCGTGCGCGGCGCGGCTTATGGCTTCGAGGGTAAAACCGTCGACGGCAATGACGTCGAAGCGGTGTACGAGGCGACGGCGCTGGCTGCGCTTAAAGGACGCAACGGCGATGGTGCGACGTTTCTCGAATGTATGACCTACCGTTGGGACGGTCATTTTGGCGGCGATCCAGGAACCGCCTATCGGACCAAGGAAGAAATCGAGTCGTGGAAGCAAAAGTGTCCGATCAAGCGGCTCAAAGAAAAGTTGATTGCCGAGGGCAATTTGACCGAAGAGGAGTTTCAGACGATGTCCGATGGCGTGTACGCGGATCTCGCGGCGGTGGCCAAACGCGCCGAAGCCGCACCGCTGCCGCAGAAAGCAGTCGATCTCGCTTCCATCTACGCGCCACTCGAGGTGAGCCATGGCTAATGCAGCGGCGCCAGTTGCCACCAAAGAGCTGCGCATGCAGGAAGCATTGCGCGAGGCGCTGCGGTCCGAGATGGCGCGCGATGAGCGCGTGTTCGTGATGGGCGAGGATGTCGCGCTATTTGGCGGCGCCTACGGCGTTACCCGCGGCTTGATACAAGAGTTTGGCGAGAAGCGCGTGCTCGACACACCGATCTCCGAATCGGCGCTGGTCGGCCTGGCGGTTGGCTCGGCGATCAACGGCATGCGACCGGTGGTCGAAATCCAGTTCGCCGATTTGCTGCCGCTGGCGATGGATCAGCTGGCATCTCACGCTGCGCGTTATCATTATATGACCGGCGGGCGGATCAATGTGCCGATGGTGATCCGTACCAAGTTTGCCACCCGCGCCGGCGGCGGACCGAGCCACTCGAGTTGCAACCACGGCGCGTTCATTCATTTTCCCGGTTTGAAAATCGCCATGCCGACCACTCCCGCCGACGCCAAAGGCATGTTGCTGTCGGCGATCCGCGATCCCAACCCGGTGCTGTTTTTCGAGAGTCATCATCTCTACGGCGTGCGCGGTCCGGTACCGGAAGGCGATTACACCGTGCCGATCGGCAAAGCGGTGGTGCGCCGCGCCGGCAAAGATCTCACCATCGTTACCTGCGGCGGCATGGTGTTGAAAGCCGACGCGGCGGCCGAACAGTTGCAAGCCAAAGGCATCGATATCGAAATCGTCGACCTGCGTTCTTTAGCGCCCTTGGACAGGGAAACGATTCTCGCTTCCGTGGCAAAAACCAAACGCGCCATCGTTCTCGACGAAGGGCCGATGATCGGCGGCCTCTCCGCTGAGTTGGCGGCGCTGATTCAGGAAAATTTATTCGCCGATTTGAAAGGCCCGGTCGTGCGTATCGCCGCGCAACCGATTCCGCCGCCGCACAGCCCGCCGCTGGTCGATGCGATGATTCCCGACGTCGATCAAGTGGTCGAGGCGGTGATGCGCTTGGCCGAAGGCGGAAAGATCGCCTGACCACAATCCGTCGCACCGATAAATCTTCTCTGAAACGCTCGCGGTGGCGGCGGCATTGGCGCCATCCGCGGGCTTT
>Ga0190275_10003361_pt1 | contig 11405 bp, 9 predicted proteins | sample Popmic550T_FD_133745 | JGI IMG/M metagenome (GOLD analysis project Ga0190275, IMG submission 133745) | Populus adjacent soil microbial communities from riparian zone of Yellowstone River, Montana, USA - 550 T | ecosystem: Environmental > Terrestrial > Soil > Riparian zone > Trees stand | place... | reverse complement strand
TGAGCGGGATCCCGGCCGCCGCGCAGGCGGCCGCGACGCCACCGACGATCTCCTCGACCACGTCAGCCTGCAGGTCGCCCACCGCAAGGTAGTCGAGCAGGAACAGCGGATCTGCACCACACACGAGGATGTCGTTCAGACAGGCGTGAACCAGGTCGATGCCGATGGTGTCATGGCGCCCGAGCGCGATCGCCACCTTCAGCTTCGTGCCCACCCCATCGGTGCTGCTCACCAGCACCGGGTCCGGATGTGTCGTCGGGTCGAAACGGAAGAGGGCTCCGAAGCCCCCGACACCACCGAGCACCGCAGGCGTGAGCGTGCCAGCGGCCGCCCGGCCGATCCGCTCGACCGCGCGCTCCGCCTCCGCCACGTCGACCCCGGCCTCGCGGTAGGTTCGCGGCGGGCTCATCTGCTCAGCGCCGCTCCATCGCCAGCTTGTCGAGCTCGAGCGGCACGTCGGTCGGGTACACCCCGTCGAAGCAGGCCGTGCAGCGCGCGTCTCGCCGCCCGCCGACCGCGTCGAGCATGCCGTCCTTCGACAGGTAGCCGAGCGAGTCGGCACCGATCGCCCGGCGGATCCCGTCGGTCGTGTGTGTCGCGGCGATCAGCTCGTCGCGGCGACCGGTGTCCACGCCCATGTAGCACGGGTGCTTCATCTCCGGCGAGTGGATGCGAACGTGGACCTCGGCGGCACCGGCGCGACGGAGCATCGCGACGATCGGCCCGGTGGTCGTGCCGCGCACGATGGAGTCGTCGACGACGACCACCCGCTTCCCGGACAGCAGCTCGGGGAGCGGGTTGAACTTCATGCGCACCGCCTCTTCGCGGCCGCTCTGCGCGGGCTGGATGAAGGTCCGGCCGACATAGCGCGACTTGATCAGGCCCTCGCGGTACGGCAGCCCGGCCTCCTCCGCGTAGCCGATCGCGGCCGGGATGGCGGAGTCGGGAACCGCGATCACGATGTCGGCATCGGCGGGATGCTCGCGCGCCAGCGCGCGACCCATCTCGAGCCGCGCCTCGTAGAGCAGGCGACCGTCGATGACCGAGTCCGGCCGCGCGAGGTACACGTACTCGAACACGCACAGCCGCTCCCGTTCGGGCGTGGCGCGCGCAGAGCGATGCGAGTGCACGCCCTCGGCATCGATCGTCAGCACCTCGCCGGCATCGACATCGCGCACGAACTGCGCGCCCATCGCATCCAGCGCCGCGCTCTCCGACGCGACCGCCCATCCACCTCCCGGCAGCCGGCCGAGGGCAAGCGGCCGGAAGCCGACAGGGTCGCGGGCAGCCACCAGGGCGTCCGCGGTGAGCATCGTGAACGTGTACGCGCCGACGGCGCGGTGGAAGGCGTGGTCGACGCGCTGCGCCCAGGTGCGACCCGGCGCGTGGGCGATGAGCTTGGCCAGCACCTCGGTGTCGGACGCCGAAGCGAACTCGACACCCTGCTCGCCGAGCTCGTCGCGCAGCCAGCGGGCGTTGGTCAGGTTGCCGTTGTGGCCGAGCATCAGCTCACCACGATCGGACTGGGCGAAGACCGGCTGGACGTTGGGGAGCGTGTTCGAGCCCGTGGTGCTGTAGCGCGTGTGCCCGATGGCGGCCACCGTCGGCCGGGCGAACTCGTCGCCGCCCTCCAATCGCAGAAGCGTCTCCTCGTCGAACACGCCGCTGACCAGGCCAAGGCGCTTGTGGAGGTCCAGCTGTTGCCCGTCGCTGACCGCGATGCCGGCCGACTCCTGGCCACGGTGCTGGAGCGCGTGGAGCCCGATGTAGGCGAGGTGCGCCAAGGGAGCCCCTGGCGCCCAGATCCCGACCACGCCGCACTCCTCGCGCGGGCCTCCGGACAGGTACACGGACGGCAGGATGGGTAGCGCCTCACCGGGCTCGTGGAGCAGCGGGATCGGCGAACGCACGAGCCGGGTCAGTCGGCGGAACGGGAGCGGCGCTGGCCAGGCACACCGGCATCATAGCCACGCGAGCGGGGCCGCGCGGACGTTCTCTCCTCGGCCCTGCGTCGGGCGAGCGATGGTACGGGGCGAGTACTGCATCGCTCCGCACCACGCCCGATTCGGGCTCCGGCGCCCGGGTGCGGACGCGCACCGCGTGACCATCGGCCCATGGTCAGGCGGTACGTCTCCAGCCATCCTCGACGCGATGCTCACCTTCGTCCGCGCACTCGGTTTCCTGGCTCCTCTTGCCGTGGCAGCCGTCGTGACGGCGGCTCTCGCCCTCGCTGCGCAGACCGATCCACAGGACCGAACCGCCCTCGTGGCCGTGCTGGTCGTGGCCGCGGTGGCCGGCATGACGACCATGGCCCTGCTGGCCTGGAGCTACGTCGGCTGGCGCCTGAACCGCATCGCCTCGGCCCTGGAGCGAACGCTGGAGACCGACTCGCCGATCGAGCTGCGGGAGGGTGGCATCCCGGCCGAACGTCGCCTGGCACGTGCGTTCAACGCCGCCAGCGGCGCGTTCCTGCAGACCGAGGCGCGCGCGACCCACGATCGGCTCACCGGCATCGCGAACCGGGAGACGCTGCTGGCGACACTGACTGCCGAGGTGGAGCGCGCGGGGCGGCACTACAAGCCGTTGAGCGTCGCGTTCATCGACATCGACCGCTTCAAGCCGATCAACGACACCTACGGCCACAACTCCGGCGACGCCGTCCTGCGCCAGGTCGCCAACCTGATCGCCGACTCGATCCGCGCCAGCGACACGTTCGGGCGCTACGGCGGCGAGGAATTCATGCTGATCCTGCCCGAGACGACGCCGGAAGACGCCGTGGGGCTGGCCGAGGAGCTGCGAGCGCTGGTCATGCAGGAGCCGCTGCGCATCGCCGGCGGCCACGACATCCGGGCCACGATCAGCATCGGCATCGCCGGTGGACGCGGCACCGGGCTCCAGCTCGACATGCTGGTCGACCGTGCCGATGCGGCCATGTACGCCGCCAAGTCGCAGGGCCGCAACCGCACGTACCTGTTCCGCGAGCTCGACGAGGGTGCGCCCGTCCGCCGCGCGCCCATCTCGCCGGAGGCACGCGCACAGGCAGCGGCCATTGGCCAATGGGCGTCCGACACGGCCACCCAGGCCCTGGCATCCGTGCTGGCACCGCAGCCGAACCACCGCGGCCGTCCGTCGGACATGATCGCCTCGCTGGCGACCGGCATCGGCCTGGAGATGAGCCTTCCCGACGAGGAGATCGAGCGCATCCGCATCGCGTCCCTGCTCCACGACCTCGGCAAGATCGCCATCCCCGAAGAGATCCTCGACAAGCCCGAGACGCTGTCGGACGCCGAGTGGCAGGCGATCGGCGAGCACCCGCGCATCGGGCAGGTGATCCTGGAGCAGGCGTCGAGCCTGCGCGAGGCGATCCCGGTCGTCCTCCACCACCACGAGCGCTACAACGGCGGCGGCTATCCCCACGGGCTGAAGGGCTCCGAGATTCCGCTCGGCGCCCGGATCGTGGCCGTGGCCGATGCCTACCACGCGATGGTCCACGAGCGTCCGTACAAGCTGGCCCTGACCCACGACGAGGCGCTCGCGGAACTGCGTGCTCACGCCGGCACCCAGTTCGACCCGGCCGTGGTCGACGTCTTCTGCGCGATCTACGGGGAGGCCGTGCCACCCGATGGCCTGGAGGAGGTCTATCGGCTCCATCAGCGGGCGCGAGGTGGCCTTCCGCATCTCGAGGTCGTGCCGCACGGACACCCTCACCCCGCTCCCGTCGTGGCTGAGCCCGAAGCGCCGATCACCGCCAACCAACCGCGCCGGACTCGCCGGCGCGCCGCCAGCAGGCGCGAGGCGTCCGGCTGATGCGGTTGCGGCTCCCGCTCGTCCTCGCGACCATCGCGGCGCTCCTCGGGGCGCCGTCCTTGACGTCCGCGGCCAGTAACGACCTGGCCGCGCCGTCGGTCTCGCCGACCAGCGGCAGCGTCACCACCGTCTTCACGCTTCTCGTCAGCTACGACGGAAAGTTCCCCGTCAGCACGGTCAGCGTCGCGGTCGCGGGTTTGTCACTCCCGATGGCGCGGGTCAGCGGCACGCTGGCCGAGGGTACCTGGGCCGTGAACACGCTCCTGCCGGCCGGGACCTGGACGCCAACCTTCAGCTCCAGCGGGGAGCGCGGGAGCACGTCCGTCGTCACCGGTCCGACGATCGCAGTGACCGGGGGAATCCTGCCCGGCGTGACGCCCGCGCCGACGGGAACCTCCGATCCCTCATCGAGGGACAACGAGAGTGACGGCGGTCCGGTCGGCACGCAGGATCCAGGAACCGTCGACCCCGGCACCGCCCCGGCCGAGGGCGACCCGGTGGCGGAACCGTCCGCAGCCACCGAGCCGACCGCGACCAGCCCCGCAGATGCCTCGCCGGGCTCGAGCCCGGGCGGCGGGACGCTGCCACCACCGGGAGGCTCGTCCGATACGCCACGCGCCCCCGGAACGACCGGTGATGCAGGCGCAGACGACGACGGGCCGGCCGCGGCGCCCGCAGAGGCACCCGCCCCCGACGAGTCGCGCCAACCGGCGGTCATGCCCGCGTCAGACGAGTCGGCGGGCGGCGAGCCGGCGGAGGCCTTCGTCGAAGACTGGACGCTCACCGTCGTCCTGCTCCTCGGCCTTTCCGGTGTGGCTGCGGTGGCCGTCATCGGCACCGCGCTGCTCATCCTCGGCCGCCGCCGCTCGACGGAGGATGACGTCCCGATCGTGGTGCCGGAGCGGACTGACACCGATGCGGTCCTCCAGCGACGGACCGTACGCCGCGCCAGGGTTCGCCTGGAGGACGACCCCATCGTGACGGCCATGGGCGTGGACGACCAGATGGCGGCCCGCCGCCAGCGACGGCGGGCGAGCCAGGGCACGAGCGGGCCGAACGAGCGGCCAACCCGCCCTCAGCGCTAGTCCGCGAACGGCGTCCGCCAGGCGGGTTCCAATTCGGTCATGGGCACCACCAGCCGCGTGGATCCCATCCGCAGGTCGAGTTCGGCGCCACCCGACGTTCCGATCGCGAGCGCTTCGACCCCCGCATGCTTCACGGCGGCGCGCAGCTCGGCGACCCTTGACGGGACGACGCTGACGATCACGCGTCCCGCGCGCTCCCCGAACAGCGTGGCCGTCGGCACCAGGGCGTCCGGCAGCTGGATGGTGGCACCCATGCCGGCCGCGATGCCCATGCGCGCCAGGGCCACGCCCAGGCCGCCGACGGCCGCATCGTGGGCGGCCGTGATTGTGCCGGCGAGCTTCGGCAGGAGGCCGACCAGGCGACGGACGGGCTCCGGGTCGAGGGCCGGTCGCCCGCCGGTGCAGCCGCGCCGCCAGGCCAGCTCCGACGCGGCGAGTGAGGCAACGTCGAAGCCCGGCGAGCCGAGCAGCCAGAGCTCCTCGCCCTCGGCCCATCCCAGGCGTGGCAGGACGGATCGGTCGTCGGCAAGCCCGACGGTCCCGACCACCGGCGTTGGCAGGATCGGCCCATCGGCCGACTCGTTGTAGAGGCTGACGTTCCCGGATACCACCGGCAGGTCGAGCGCGCGGCACGCGTCGGCGATGCCGTCGATCGCCCGCTCCAGCTGCCAGGCCCCGAGCTCCGTCTCGGGTGAGCCGAAGTTCAGGCAGTCCGTCACGCCGATCGGCGTGGCGCCGGCACAGGCGACGTTGATCGCGCCCTCCAGCACCGCCGACAGGCCGGCCAGGTAGGGGTCCAGCGCGCCGATCCGGGCCGGTGACGGCCCATCGATGGCGATCGCCAGTGCCCGTCGCGTGCCTTTCACGCGCAGGACGGCCGCGTCGCCGGCGCCGGGTCCCACGACCGTGTTCGTGCCATTCATGTGGTCGTAGCGTCGCCAGATCGGCTTGCGGTCTCGGGCGTTCGGCGACGCGAGCAGCTCCAGCAGCACCGATGCGCTGACCGCCTCCGCGGCCAGCGACGCGAGGCCCGCGTCGTCGGGGATCGACGGAGCGGCGCCATTGATCTCGTAGCGCGGAGCGTCGTCGGCGAGCGAGCGCCCCGGCACGTGGCACACGACTTCGCCGTTCGCGGAGGCACGGACCACCGGCTCGTCGATGACGCGCCCGATGTCGGCGGCGACCAGCTCGTAGCGCTCGAAGACGGCGCGCACCTCGGCCACCGACTCGGGGCGCACGACAATGAGCATCCGCTCCTGCGACTCGGAGAGCAGCACCTCGTACGGCGTCATGCCTGCCTCGCGTCGCGGCACGGCATCGAGGTCGACCTCCGCCCCCACGCCTCCGCGCGCGGTCAGCTCGGCCAGTGCGCAGGTCAGGCCCGCCGCGCCGAGGTCCTGCATGGCCACCACGCCGTCGCGCCTGGCGAGCTCCAGGCAGGCCTCCATCAGCAGCTTCTCGAGGAACGGGTTGCCGACCTGGACCGCGGGACGGCGTTCCTCGGCGTCGGCTCCCAGGTTGGCCGACGCGAACGACGCGCCCTGGATGCCGTCGCGCCCGGTGGTGGCGCCGACCAGCAGCAGGACGTTGCCCGGTCCGGCAGCCCGGGCCAGGGTGATGTCCTCGTGGCGCGCGATGCCGACGCACATCGCGTTCACCAGCGGATTGCCGCTGTACGACGGGTCGAAGGCGACCTCGCCGCCCACGTCCGGGATGCCGATGCAGTTGCCGTAGCCGGCGATGCCGCCGACCACCCCGCCGAACAGGTAGCGGTTGCGGGCGGCCGCATCGGCCTTGGTGTGGGTGTCCGGCTCCAGCGCCCCGAACCGCAGCGAGTTCAGCAGGGCGATCGGGCGAGCGCCCATGGTGAAGATGTCGCGGATGATTCCCCCCACGCCAGTGGCGGCCCCCTGGTACGGCTCCACGGCCGATGGATGGTTGTGCGACTCGACCTTGAAGACGGCCGCAAGGCCGTCGCCGATGTCAACCGCACCGGCGTTCTCGCCGGGTCCGACCAGGACCCGCGCGCCCTCGCTGGGAAGGCGGCCCAGGAGGAGGCGCGAGTGCTTGTAGGCGCAGTGCTCGGACCACATCGCGCCGAACATGCCCAGCTCCACGGGGTTCGGCTCGCGGCCGAGCCCGGAGACCACGAGGCCGTATTCGTCCTCCGTCAGCCCGTGGCGCTGCTCGGCCGGCGGTGGGGCGATCGTCATCCGCTCAGGACTGCGGACCACTCAGCGGCTGGTCTTGCCCGAGCTCCAGCAGCACGGCGCCGATCACGGCCGCGGCGCTGCCGAGGAACAGAAGCAGGTCACCGGCTCCCGCGCGACCGATGCCGAGGCGGTCCAGCGCCACCCCGAACGCGACGAGCACCACCGCCAGGGTGATGAAGCGCAGGTGCGGGATCGCCGGCAGCGATGCCGCGAAGAAGACCGTGGCGGCCACGGCGAGGAGGGCAACCAGCGCGAGCAGGTCGATCGCGGCGCCGACGCTGTCGAACAGGCCGACCAGCGCGCCGACCGCACCGAGCACGGCCCCGATCCCGATGAGCCAGGCCGACAGCGTGACCGGCATGGTGATCGGCAGGTCGACGGCGGGCCGCGCGGGGTCCGCCGGACCGCCGGCCGATGCCTCGGTTCGCGGCTCCTGCGGGGGCCGCGGGAACTCCGGGCGTGCCTCGACCCGTGTGGGCTCCACCCGAGATGGCTGTCCCGGATCGGCAACTGCCTCGCGGGGCACGAAGCCCTCGCGCAGCGGCGGTTCGTCCAGCGGCTCGTCCAGTGCCTCGGGAGGTGTCGCCAGTGCGGGCAGGGGTGGCGGCTCGGGAGCGCGCGCGGCCGGGTCCGGTACACGCGCAGCGGGCTCGGGCTCGGGCTCGGGCCAGGCGGGCGCGGCCGGCATCTCGGTCTCGACGTCCTGCTCGATGGGCTGTCCGCAGGTCGGGCAGAAGACGGCGGTGTCGTCGACCTCGGTGCCGCAGTTCGGACAGAAGCGCGCCATCCGCTCAGCTCCGCCCGAAGCGCGTGAGGGTGCCGATCACCACGATTAGCCCAGCCAGGAAGAAGATGATCCCCGCCGGCGTGAGATCGCGAAGCAGGCCGACGAGGTCGCCGCCCCAGTTGGCGGCCAGCTCGACGACGACGAACAGGAGAATCAACCCCACGCTCCACAGCAGCGCGATCACGAGCCCGACGCCCTGCAGCATCCCCGGCGTTGCGCGGGCGAACCCGGCCACGGCCAGGATCAGCAGCAGCAGCCCGAGGATTGGGGCAGCGGCGGCGAGGCCGAAGTACGCCTGGTCGGCGATGCCGCTGCCATCCGGATACGCGGACCAGAAGCCCATGCCGTAGCCGCCGGCGCCGAAGGCTCGCTCGAACAGCGAGCCGCTGCCATAGGCGAACGGGAGCAGGTAGCCGGTGACCATTCCGGCCAGGCCGATGAGTAACACCACCGGGCCGAGGACCGCGCCCCGACGGCCGGTCTCCTCGGCCGCGGCCTCCTCCCCTGCAACCGCCGGCGGCACGTAGCCCTCCGCCGTGCCGCGCAGGTTGGCGCCGCAGTTCTGGCAGAAGGCGACGCCGGAACGGTTGTGCGTCCCGCAGCGCGGGCAGGCCATCGTCCCCTCCGGCGTGCCAGGGCGCTCGACGGTCGTGGCCACGCCGGCGGCGACCAGCCGCTGGCCGCAGTTGCGGCAGAAGGCCAGGCCAGGTCGATTCTCTGTGCCGCACCGCGGGCACTGGGTGCTCTCGCCGATCTCGCTCTCGGCGGCCGGCACGCTGTGGGCCGCCGCCCCGGCCGTCGCCGCTGTGGCCGCTGCCGCTGCGGGATAGGCCTCGACCTCGCTGGGCGGAGGTTCGGCGATGATCGGCTCTTCCGGGGCCTCCGGGATCGCGTCATCCTGCGGCTCGAGCACCGGCTCGTCCCCACGCTCGGGCGCGGCGGTCGGCCACGTTCCCTCGCCACCGGATCCGGCTGCCGGCGGGTCCGTCGGCCAAGCCGCGGCTTCCGGCTCGCTGCGCCAATCGGGTTCGACGCTCGACGGGACGACCGCCTCCGCGCCGGCCGATGCGTCGGTGCTCGGCCAGCTCTCGATCTCGGCAGGCGCGACGTCCTCGGTTGAGGGAACGTCCTCCGCCGGCGTGGCGGGGATCGGCTCCGTGGCCGCCGGCTCCCACGCGGCGACCGGCTCGATCGGCTCGGTGGGGGCGCCTTCGGTGTCGGTCGGCGTCGCCTCGGGGGCGGGCTCGGACGGCTCGGCGGAGGTCGCTTCCGCGTCCTCCTCGGGCAGGTCGCGGGGTTCCCGCTCGTCGTACGTCATGTGCTGTCTCGCCCTCCTGGAAACCGGAGCTTGGCGTTCCGGCCGATCATAGCCGACGCTCCGCGGCCGCCGGCCGCCGCTGCAGCCAGCGTTCCAACGACGCGAACAGGCGCAGCCCGTCAGTGCCGCCGACCTCCGCCTCGCTGGCCCGCTCCGGGTGGGGCATGAGCCCGAGCACGTTGCCGGCCTCGTTCACGATGCCGGCGATGCCGTGCTCCGAGCCGTTCGGGTTGGCCGGCGGCGTGACGCTGCCGGCCGCATCGGCGTAGCGCAGCACGATCCGCCCAGACGTCTCGAGGGTCTCGAGGGTGGAGGCATCCGCCACGTATCGCCCCTCGCCGTGGCTGATCGGCAGGCGGATGACCTCGCCGTCGGCGAGGTCGCCGAGCCATGCCTCGCCACGATCGGGATGCTCGACGCGCAGGTGCTGCCAGTCGCAACGGAACTCCAGGTGGTCGTTGCGCATGAGCGCTCCCGGCAGCAGGCCGGCCTCGGTCAGCACCTGGAAGCCGTTGCAGGACCCGAGCACCGGACCGCCGGCCGCGGCGAAGGCCTCGACGGCGCGCATGACCGGCGAAAAGCGGGCGATCGCGCCGGTGCGCAGGTGGTCGCCGTGGGCGAACCCGCCGGGCAGCACGACGGCGTCGCAGACACCCAGCTCGGGCTCGAGGTGCCAGACCAGCCGATGCTCCCAGCCGAGCACCGACTCCGCGACGTTCGCGAAGTCACGCTCGCTCCAGGTGCCGGGAAAGACGACGACGGCGACGCGGGGCCGTGCGGCCGTGAGGGTCACGCGGGCATCGCCGGCTCGGCGTCCTGTTGCTCGTCAGCTCGGAGCTCCCAGCTGGCGACCTCCATGACCGGGTTGGCCAGCAGCCGGCGGCACATCTCGTCCACGGCTGCCTCCGCGGCGCCGTGGTCATCGGCCTCGAAGGCGATGCGCATCAGCTTGCCGCTGCGGACCTCGGACACGCTCGGGTAGCCGAGGGAGCGCAGCGCTGAGCCGATGGTCTGCCCCTCGGGGTCGGCGATCCCGTTACGCAGACCGACGTGGACCTCTGCCAGCCAGCGCACGCTAGGCCGATGCCTCCCAGTCGCGACCCGTCAGCCGCTCGTAGGCGGCCACGTAGCGATCGCGGGTGCCGGCGATGACCTCGTCGGGCAGGCTCGGGGCTGGCGGCTCCTTGTCCCATCCCGACGCCGCCACGAAGTCGCGGACGAACTGCTTGTCGAAGCTCTGGGGGCTCTGGCCCGGCGCGTAATGCGCCGCGTCCCAGAAGCGGCTGGAGTCCGGGGTGAGGACCTCGTCGATCACCGCCAGCTCACCGTCGATCCAGCCGAACTCGAACTTCGTGTCGGCAAGGATCAGCCCGACCTCGGCTGCCAGGCGCGCACCCTCGACGTACAGCGCGATCGAGCGCTCCTCGAGCTGGCGAGCAAGGTCGGCACCCACAAGGTCCGCGAGCTGCTCACGGCTGATGTTCTCGTCGTGCCCGACCTCCGCCTTGGTCGACGGGGTGAAGATCGGCGTCGGCAGGCGATCCGCTTCGCGCAGGCCGTCGGGCAGGGAATGTCCGCAGACGGTCCCGTCGCGGCGGTACTCCGCCCAGCCGGACCCGGCCAGGTAGCCGCGGACCACGCACTCGGCGTCGACGCGCTCGGCCCGTCGCACGAGCATGGAGCGCGGTGCCATCTCGGGCGTCCGAGCCTCCTCGGGCAGGTCGGCCGGCTCGGCGCTGACGAAGTGCGAGCGCCCGAGCGGGGCGAGCTGCTCGAACCACCACGCCGACAGGCGGGTGAGCACCGCTCCCTTGTCCGGGATCGGCTGGTCGAAGACGACGTCGAAGGCCGATAGTCGATCGGTCGCGACCAGCAGGAGGTGGCGGTCGTCGACCTCGTACGTCTCGCGCACCTTGCCGCGATGCACGAGCGGCAGTCCGGTCAGGTCGGTGGTCGATACGGTCACGGCAGGTCCTCGCTCTTTCCGTCGTCTATTTCGTCGCCCTTCGGTTGGACATGGCCTTCCGGAGGCAGCCGGAGGCGGTTGCGCGCCATCGCCTCGACCCGATCGAGGATCGAGAGGACGACGAGGATGAGGATGGTCCCCACGATCGCGACCACGAACATCCCGGCCCCCGCGGCCGTGCCGATCGCAGCGACCGACCAGAGGCTGGCCGCCGTCGTGAGGCCGCGGA
>Ga0190275_10003360_pt1 | contig 11409 bp, 9 predicted proteins | sample Popmic550T_FD_133745 | JGI IMG/M metagenome (GOLD analysis project Ga0190275, IMG submission 133745) | Populus adjacent soil microbial communities from riparian zone of Yellowstone River, Montana, USA - 550 T | ecosystem: Environmental > Terrestrial > Soil > Riparian zone > Trees stand | place... | reverse complement strand
TCTCCTTTTGCCCAGGTGAGATCACTTCTGCCGTGTCAATCATCCTCCCGGTCTGCCGTGTCAACAATCTACCCGGTCTGGACCGTCTCGGCCCTGCGGGCGCGAATCCCTCACGCAAACCGCCCGCTGTCTGCGGAACGGAGTTCGTGGGATCGGTATCAGTCCAGATAGTCTCGTCGAGGGCGCTCCGGGCAAACCAAACCTGCTTGCGCATCTATCAAGATGCCTGCCGGGAGACGGCGCGAGGCCGAAGCATCGCGGGGCTCGAATCACCGGCCGCGAGCGGCATGGCCACAACTCGGCCTACGCAGCCACCGGCGCCGTCACGTACGCCTCCAGCTCCTCCGCGCGGTGCTCGGCGGTGTGGGCGGCGAGGATGCGCGCGCGGGCGGCGTGGCCGATGGCGCGGCGGTCGTCCTCGTGCGTGGAGCGCAGGATCTCGACGACGTCCTCGGTCGATTCGGGGAGGAGGATCTCGGCGCCGGGGGTGAAGAAGTGGTCCAGGCCGTCCCAGCGGTCGCTGATCATGGCCGCGCCGCACGCCGCCGCCTCGAACAGGCGCACGCTGGGCGACCAGCCGGCGGCCACCATGTCGGCGCGGGTGGCGTTGAGCTGCCAGGCGGCGCTGCCGTAGAAGGTGGGGTGGCGCTGCGGCGGCAGGTGGTGCACGTGCTTCACGTTCCCCGGCCACACCAGCTCCGCCGGGTACTGCGGCCCCGCCACGATGAACCGCTTGCGCGGCATCCGTTCGGCCACGTCCAGTAGAAACCTTTCGATCACCGGCTGCCGGTCGGGCGCGTAGGTGCCCATGTACGCCAGCTCGCAGGCGAAGTCGCGGTCGGGCTCGGTGGGATGGTAGCGATCCCCATCCACCGAGCAGTACAGCGGCACCGCCTCGCGCGCCCCCAGCTCGCCCTCCATCACCCGGTGCAGGAACGGGCCGCCGGTGAACGACAGGTAGCGCGTGAACAGCGGCACCTGGTCCGTGCGCAGGTACTCGGCGCCGCCGCTGCGCAGCGCGGCCACGGTCACCGGCGTGTCGATGTCGTAGAAGAAGAGCGGGTCCACGCCGGCCTCGGCCAGCGCGTCGATCACGCGCGGGCCGTCGTTCACGTAGCTGCCCACGACGGTGGCGTCGGCGTCGCGCGCGTCGGCGATCGCCTCGGCGGCGACGGAATCCCAGTCGCGCCACAGCTTCAGATCGACGTAGCCGGGGTGCGCGTGGTCGCGGTTGGATGCGTACCAGGGCGCGTCCCACTCGTAGAACGTGACCTCGTGGCCGCGCGCGGAAAAGGCCCGCAGCAGCGCGCGGAAGGTGGTGGCGTGCCCGTTCCCCCAGCTGCTGCTGATCGACAGGCCGAAGACGACGAGCTTCATGCCGCGCTCCCCACCGGCGCGCCGAGGATGGCGTCCATCCGCTCGGCGCGCTGCGCGTAGCCGTGGTCGGCCAGCGCCCGCCGGCGCCCCGCCTCGCCGATGCGGCGCGCGTCGGCGTCCGTGGTCGCGGCGACGATGCGGGCCACGGCGGCGCCGTCCTCGGCCACCAGGATCTCGCGCCCCGGCTCGAAGAACGCCTCGATCCCCGGCATGGCGTCGGTCACCTGGCAGCTCCCGGCGCCGGCGGCCTCGAACATCCGCGTGGCCGGGCTCCAGCCGTTCTCGATCATCGACTCGCGGTGCACGTTCAGCACCAGCCGCGCCGACGCGTTCACGGCGTTGTGGCGGTGCGTGGGCACGTGGCCCAGGTAGGTGACGTTCGCCGGCATCCCCCTGTCCCCCCACCCCTCGCCGCCCAGCACGAACGTCCGATCGGGCGACATCGCCGCGGCGCGGAAGAAGAACTCGTCCACGCGCGCCTCGCGGTCGGGGAGGCGGTTGCCCATGAACAGCAGGTCGAACTCGGGGTGCGCGGCCATCTCCAGCGGCCGGTGCTCCTCGGGGTCGAGGCCGTTGTAGATGCAGGTGCACGCCTGCGCGCCCCACGCCGTGTACGCGTCGATCACCGGCGGCCCGCCGCCGTAGGTGAACACGTGGTCGTAGCGGGGGATGTGCGCGCGGAACGGGTCCGCCGCGTCGGCGGCGATGCGGGCGAGGGTGGCGGGCGCGTCCACGTCCAGGAACGCCGTGCGCGCGCCGCCGCCGGAGCGCTCGGCCACGGCCGCCTCCAGCTCCGCGTCCCACACGCCCACGCCGCTGCACTTGATCACCCAGTCGCTCGTCGCGAACGCCCGCTCGACCAGCGCGTCGCGCTCCTCCGCGGCGCGGTAGACGACCACGGTGGCGTAGTCCGGGTCTTCCACGAGGTCGCGGTTCTGCTGGCGGTTGTACGCGTCGGGCTCGCAGAAGGTGATGGCGTGCCCGCGCGCGGCCAGCGCCCGGATCAGCCCGCGGTAGTACGTGGCCGCCCCGTTCCAGTAGCTGGAGACCAGCGACGATCCAAAGAAGGTCAGCTCCACGCGGCCTCCTCAGCCGTGATGGTTGATTTCATTCCCACCCCGGGTTTTCCCGAGAGATGTCGTCCTGAGCGCCGGCGCTGCGCCCGAACCCGCCGGCCGCGGTGTGGGAATTTGCGAGTGAACTCGCGGCTACAACGGCACACAGTCCGCCTTCGCGGACTTCCGTCGCACCGACGGTGCGCGGCGCGCATCGGGCTCCCGTCCACCCGCCGCGGCATCTCGAAGCGTGAAGCGCGCCCAGTCTCGCGGTGGCGCCGGGGCCGGTAGTCCGCGAAGGCGGACTTCGTGTGGTTGTTGCTGCGAATTCATTCGCCCCCCACGGCGGCGGGGCGCGCGAATTCCCGCATCGTCCCCGCGCTCCCCGCCGCCCCCAGCTCGGCGATGATGTCGAGGAGCTGGGCGGCGCGGTGGTCGCAGGTGTGGCGGGCCAGGATCGTCTCCAGGCCGCGCTCGGCCTGCGCGCGCGCGGCGTCTTCGTCGCGGCAGAAGCGCAGGAGGGCGGCGCGCATCTCGGCCGGGGTCTCGGCCACGGCGTAGTCGCCGGGGCGGAAGAGGCCCTCGGCGTCGCTCCACGGCGCGGAAACCAGCGGGATGCCGCACGCCAGCGCCTCGAACACGCGGATGGTGGGGATCCCCGCCAGCGCCTGCACGTACGCGCGCCGCGGCACGTGCAGCGTCACGCGGCTGCGCGCGAACACCTCGGGCACCTGGACGGACGGAGCCCAGCCGCGGAACTCCACCCCCGCGTCCGCCAGCTCCGCCAGCGCGTACTCCGGATAGCGGACGCCGTGCGCCACGAACTTCAGCTCGGGGAGCGCGCGCGCCGAGCCGAGCCAGAAGTCGCGCAGCTCCTGCGTGCGCTCCTCGTCGCCCCAGTTGCCGATCCAGGCGACGTCCTGCGCCTTGGGCCGGTCCAGCGGGCGGAAGCGCACGTGGTCGGCCGCCTCGTGGAAGGTCCACGCGCGCTCCACGCCGAAGCGGGCGCGGTAGATCTCCGTCAGCACGTCGCCGAAGGCGAGGACGCCGTCGTACGCCGCCAGGTCGAAGCGGGCGATGGTCTCGGGCTCGCTCCACGGGCGGTGGTGCGTGTCGTGAAAGATGGCCAGCGCGCCCGCCCGCCTCGCCACGCTGGCGAGGAGGTTGACCACGTGCGGCTCGTTCCACTCGTGCACCATCACCACGTCCGCGCCGGCGCACGCCGCCTCCAGCGCGTCCTCCAGCGCGGAGGACGCGGGGTCGTAGCCGCGCACGTCGATCTCGGGGTAGGCGCGGGCGAACTCGACGATGGGTGCGACGCCGTGGTCCTTGAGCAGGTTCTCGAGCGACCAGGCGCCGCGCGGCTCGTGGCTGGACACGGAGTGGCCGCCGCGCACCAGCGCGCTCATCAGCCCGCGCAGGAAGTGCGCGTTGCCGTGGTTCCAGTCGCTCGCGGCGCTGTGGATGAAGAAGACGAATCGCATCTCAGGCCACCGAGCGGCTGGGTTGTGCGTGACGGGCAAGCGCGTCGCGGTAGACGGCGACGTACTCCTCGGCCATGCGGCGCGCGGTGTAGCGCCGCAGTGCCCGCTTGCGCGCGCCCGCGGCCAGCCGCGCGATGCGCGCGGGGTCGGCGGCGAGGCGCGAGAGCACCTCCGCCAGCGCGGCCGCGTCGCCGCTGGGGAAGAAGTCGGCGCACCCGTCCCACAGCTCGCGGAAGGTGCCCACGTCGCTCAGCACCAGCGCGCAGCCGTGCACCGCGGCCTCCAGCGGCGCCAGCCCGAACGGCTCGTAGCGCGACGGGGCGACGTAGAGGGTGGCGCGCCGCATCCACGCGTCCACCTCCGCGCGCTCCACGCGGCCGTGCATCGAGAGATTTCTCGCCTCGAAGGTCGAGCCGTGCGGCGCGACCGTCTCCCCCAGCACGTGCACGGGGGGCGCGCCGGGGCCCATCATCCCCCCCGTCTCGTCCAGCAGGTCCACGCCCTTCCCCTCGTCCCACGCGCGGCCCACGCAGAGGATCAGGGGCTCGCCGCGCGCGGGCGGCGCCTCGTCGCCGATCTCGATCCCGTTGTGGATCACCCGGATCACGGGCACGCCGTAGTGCCGCCAGGTGAGCGCGGCCTGGTAGCGCGTGGGCGTCACCACCGCGTCCGACGCGCGCAGGCCGTCGCCCACCCAGCGGGCGTAGGCGGCCCACTCCGCCGGCGCCTCGCAGCCGTGGATGTGCGTCCACCACGAGAGCACGTCGCTGTGCACCGCCGTCACCACGGGGACGGGAAAGCCGAACGCGGCGTAGGCGAGCTGGTTGAGGTGCACCACGTCCGCCGCCCAGAGCTGCGCCAGCTCGCGCAGCCAGCTCGCCGCCTCGCGCACGTCGGCCTCGGCGCCGTCCATCCACTCCAGCCGGTACGAGCGCCAGGTCACCTGCACCCCCGCGGGGATGCGGGCCAGCCGCTCGTCGCGCGGCTCGCCGATGGCGGCGATCAGCACCTCGCACCCCAGCGCGTCGAGCTGCCGCGCCAGGGTGACCGTGTAGTCCCACACGCCCCCGACGGTGTCGGTGGAGAGGAGGATCTTCATCTTCCGTAGATGCGGTCCAGGACCCGGGCGACCTCCACCAGCCGCTCGCAGGCGGGGTCGTAGCGCTCGCCCTCGGCCAGGCGGCGGGCCCAGTCCGCCGCGGCGCGGCCGCCCCACTGGTCGGGCGGCGTCGACAGCGTCTCGCGCCCGGTGCCGTGGTACAACTCGGCGGTGAAGTCGTAGAACGAGCCGTTCACGTTCTTCAGCGCCGCGCCGCCGCCGGTGCCGTAGAAGCTGGCGCCGATCACCGCGTCCTGCCCCGCCGACACGCGCCACGAGCAGGTGAGGTTGACGGACGTCCCGCCCTCCACCCCCACCGTCGCCGTCGCGTAGTCCTCGCAGACGCCGGGGGAGGCGGAGAGGAGCGCGCCCTCCCGGAACAGCCGGCTGTCGACGGATTCCACCGCCGGCCACCCCAACGTCCACAGCGCGAGATCGACGAGGTGGACGCCCAGGTCCATCACGCACCCGCCGCCGGACCGGGCGGGATCGTAGAACCACGCCTTGTCGGGCCCGTAGGCGTTGTGGAAGACGAGATCGACGGCGAACACCTTCCCCAGCTCCCCCGCGCGCACCCGCTCGCGGATCGCGCGCATCCCCTCGGTGAAGCGGTAGCTGAAGTCGACGGAGAGGAGGCGGTCGGCCGCGCGGGCGGCGTCCACCACGCGGCGCGCCTCGGCGGCGGTGCGGCCCAGCGGCTTCTGGCAAAAGACGGCGGCGCCGCTCTCCAGCGCGCGGATGCTCTGCTCGGCGTGCAGCGCGCTGGGCGTGGCGATGACGATCCCGTCCAGCCCCATCTCCAGCAGCCCGTCGAGCCCCGCCGCCACCTCGGCCTGCGACACCGAGTTGCGCGCCGCGGCGATCATCTCGCTCGAGGTGTCGGTGATGGCGGCGATCTCGGCCAGGCCGGCGTTGGCGATCGCCTCCATGCGGTGCCGCCCGATCCACCCCACCCCCAGGAACCCCAGGCGCGGCGTGGAGATGTCGGTCGCGCCGGAGTGCGCCAGCTCGTCGGCGGAGCTCGGCGCCGAGGTTGGAAGGGAAAGCAGGTCAGTCACGGTTGCTCGGGGCTCGATGAAGTGTCACGCGGTCTATGTCGGGTCAAGACCATCCGTCACCCGCTGGAGTCCATCCGGATCAACGCCTTCAGGAACCCGTCCGGCCGATCCCGGGTGGCATCCAGCGCGTCGCCCAGGCGGTCGAGCGGGAAGGTGTGCGTGTACAGCGGCGACGGGTCGAGCCGGCCGCTGGCCACTGCGTCCACCGCGGCGCGGACGCCGTCCACGTATACCCGCGGGTCGCGCTCGTGGGCGTTGATCACGTCCAGCCCGCGCCAGTTCCACATCTGCATGTTCACCTGGCGCGGCCCGTCCTGGTGATAGCCGGCGATCACCAGCCGCCCGCGCTCGCGCGTGAGCTCGGCCGAGAGATCCAGCGGCCACTGCTTCCCCACCGCCTCGATCACCCGGTCGCAGAAGACGCCGTCCGTCAGCCCCTTCACCTGCTCGATGATCCGCCAGTGGTCGTCCATGGGGAGCAGCTCGTCGGCCCCCATCTCCTTCGCCACCTCCAGCGAGAAGGGGCGTCGGGAGATGGCGATCACGCGCGCCCCGGCGTCCTTCGCCAACCGCGTGAGCAGCGCGCCCAGGAAGCCGACGCCCACGATCGCCACCGTCTGCCCCGCGCCGATCCCGCTGCGGCGGAAGATGTTCATCGCGCACCCCAGCGGCTCGCCGGGGAACGGCGTCCCCTCCACCGCCGCGGGGAGAGGAATGACGGCGGACGCGTCCGCCAGGTCGTACTGCGCGTAGGCGTTGTAGGTGAGCGCCGCGACCCGCTGCCCCTCGGCCAGCCCCTCGACGCCCTCGCCGACGGCGTCGATCACGCCCCAGCCCTCGTGCCCCAGCGCGCCGGGGCCGGTGGGGTAGGTCATCCACTCCGCCCCGCCCCACGGCGTGAGGTTGCTGGCGCACACGCCGCAGCCTTCCAGCTGGATGCGCACCTGCCCCGCCCCCGGCTCGGGGAGCGGAACGTCTTCCAGCACCACCTGTCCGGGCGCGGACAGGCGCGCCGCCTTCATCGTGTCGATCGCCGTAAGCATTGGCCTGAAGTTCGGTTTCCCCAGATGTTCCGTCCGTACGAACGCGGCATGCGCGCGCGATGGCCGCTATCGATCCAGATCAAAACGCACTCGCGCACCGCGCACTCACCCACCTATTTGCCGTTCAGCCCGCCGCGCGCGCCAGCTCCGGCTGCGCCACCCTCACGCGCGGCGCGGCGACGGCGGTGTCGAGATTCGCCTCGTGCAGCCAGCCGGCGAGCTTCTCCAGCCCGTTCTGCCAGTCGGTCTCGGCGCGCCACCCCAGCACTTTTTCGAGATGCGACGTGTCGCTCACGTAGATCTTCTGGTCGCCCGGGCGCCACTCGGAACGGGTGATCTCGGCGCGGGCGCCGGTGATGTCGCGCAGCCGCTCGATCACGCCGCGCACGGAGACGGCGTTGCGGTGGCCGCCGCCCACGTTGAACACCTCGCCGGCCACGCTGTCGAGCCGGTCCATCGCCAGCCGCATCGCCCGCACCAGGTCGTCGATCCACAGGATGTCGCGCACCTGGCAGCCGTCGCCGTAGATGGTCAGCGGCTCGCCGCGCAGCATCGCCCGGCCGAAGTGCGCCACCCACCCCTGGTCCTCGGTGCCGAACTGCCGCGTGCCGTAGATGCAGCTCATGCGGAAGACGACGGTGGGGAGGCCGTAGATGCGCGAGTAGTCGTGCACGTACTGGTCGGCCGCGCCCTTGCTGCACCCGTAGGGGCTGTGGAAGTCGAGCCGCGCGTCCTCGCCGATCCCCGAGCGGCCGTCGGCGTACACGTAGCGGTCGCCGTCCAGCGCCACGGCCACGTCCTCCAGCTCGCCGTAGACCTTGTTGGTGCTGGTGAAGAGCACGCCCGGCGGGCTCGGCATCGCCCGCGCGGCCTCCAGCACGTTGAAGGTGCCGATCACGTTGGTCTCCAGGTCGCCGGCGGGGTCGACGATCGAGGTCGTCACCGCCACCTGGGCCGCCAGGTGGAACACCATCCTGCTTTCGCGCACCAGCGCGGCGATGCGCGCGGCGTCGCGCACGTCCACCGTCTCGATGCGCACGCGGTCGCCGTGGCGGCGCTTGAGCCAGGCCGCGTTCATGCGCACGCCGTCGCGGCTGAAGTTGTCGGCCACGATCACCCGCTCGCCGTCGCGCAGCAGCGCGTCGGCCAGGTTGGAGCCCACGAAACCGGCGCCGCCCGTGACCAGGATGTAGTCGCCCTTCCCCTTCATCGTCCCCTCCCTCACAGCGTAAGACCGCGAGCGGCGAGCTCGGCGGCGTGGGCTTCCACGGTGCTCTCGGGCCGCTCCTGATCCTGCAGCCACGCGACCAGCTCCTGCATCCCCGCCTCGAACGTCACCCGCGGCTCGTAGCCCAGCACCTCGCGGGCGAGCGAGATGTCCGCGTAGCAGTTGCGGATGTCGCCCACCCGGTACTTCCCGTTCACCTCGGGCTGGAGGTCGCTCCCCAGCACCGCGGCCAGCGTCTCGGCCACCTCGCGCACGCTCACCGCCCGCCCCGAGCCGATGTTGAGCGCCTTCCCCACCGCCGCGTCTTCCTCGGCCGCCAGGAGCAGCGCCCGCACGATGTCGTGCACGCTCACGAAGTCGCGCCGCTGCCCGCCGTCCTCGAACACGAGCGGCGCCTGCCCGTTCAGCAGCCGCGCGCTGAAGATGGCGGCCACGCCGGTGTAGGGGTTCGACAGCGCCTGCCGCGGCCCGTAGATGTTGAAGAAGCGCAGCGCCACGCTGGGGATGCCGTACGCCTCGCCGATCATCAGGACCATGCGCTCCTGGTCGGCCTTGGTGAGCGCGTAGATGGAGGTGGAGTCGAGCGGCTTCTGCTCGTCGGTGGGCGCGGGGGCCAGCGCCACGCCGTCGGGGTCCCGCAGCTCCCACTGGTGCTGCCTGAGCTGCTCGAGCGAGCGCGTGCCCACCCGCGGCTCGCGGCCGTCGGGGCGGGTGTAGCGGCCCTCGCCGTAGATCGACATCGAGCTGGCCACCACCACCCGCTCCACGCCGCCGCGGTCGTCCACCAGCGCCTGCAGCAGGTTGGCCGTGCCCTGCGTGTTCACCGCCGTGTAGTCGGCGATCCGGTACATCGACTGGCCCACCCCCACGGCGGCGGCCAGGTGGTACAGCACCTCCACGCCGCGCAGCGCGCCGCGCACCGCCTCGGCGTCGCGCACGTCGGCCTGCACCAGCTCGGCGCCGGCCGGCACCCACGCCGGAACGCGCCGCGCGGGCCCGTGCACCTGCGGATCGAGGTTGTCCAGGATGCGGACCGTGTCGCCCCTCGCGAGCAGCGCGTCCACCAAGTGACTGCCGACGAACCCCGCCCCCCCCGTAACCAGAACCGTGCGAGCCACTGAAGCTCCTCCGCTGCGGCCGTTGATCGCTCGCCCGAACCCGCCGGGCGGCACCCTACCTCCCTTTTCCCATGTCCCACCCACAGCGTGCCCCAGCCCGTCGTCGACCCTCCCGGCGTGCTTCGGGAGGAACAAACGGGGCGGCCCGCCGCTGCCACATCCGCGCCGCGTGCCGTAGCACTTCGTCGCGTTTCAGAAACCGCTGCGCACGTCAGCCGGCGGACGCCGCCGGATTCAGGCGGATGTCGTACTCGGCGCCCCAGCGCCGCAGCCGTCCGTCCACCTCGTCGGCCCACACCCCCGCCGCGAGCCGTTGCGCCAGGCGCACGCCCAGCCGGTTCTCCTGCACCCGGGCGGCCTCGTCCACGCGGCCCTGCTCCAGCAGCGCGGCGGCCTCCATCTCCAGCGCGAACGCCAGCCGGTCGAGGTCGGTGAAGATCCGGCCGCGCAGGTCCGCCGCTTCGGGTGCTTCCACGGGGGGAGGCGAGCTGAGCATTTTCCTGCCGCTGCAAGTTACGACGAACCGGATCAGACCGCCGCGCGGGTCGCCGCAAGTGGACGCCCTCGGTCGGGGGGCAACCCCTGCGCAACATGTGTGCCCCGTACTGTTTCAGCCCGTACGAGACGTGATGCGGAATCAGGCTCCCAGCATCATCTAAGTACCCAGACCACGCAGCTTTGTACGCTCGGTGGCGTGTTCCGAGCCCCCCGTTCCGGCAGACGTCCGGTTTTCCCAGGGATCAGCCGGAAAACAGCTCGCAAGGTGGCTCCTTCGTACACGTTTACACCTTGAATTAGGGAACTGGACACCGTCCGATCTTGCGGAAGCACCCCCGGTGGCCGCGGAGCGCCGCGGCTCCCGGGTCGCGGGGTTGAAGCGCACTCACGCACTCGCGCACCTGTTCGCCGTTCGTCCCGATGCGCGACAACGGATGAACTTCGGGGCCGCTCGCATGGTATCTGCTGCACACGCGTCAGATCCCGATGACACCGACACCCGGACCGCACTCGATGCGAGGACGAAGCAGCCGCATGCATCTCCGAATTCCGCTCGCCGCGCTGGCCTGCGCGGGCGCGCTGGGCGCCTGCGCGCCCGCCGCCACGCCGCTGCCGCCGGCTTCGCAGCCGCAGGCCGCGCCCGCCGCGCCCGTGGCGGAGACGGCCGCGCCGCGCGCGCAGGCCGTGCGTGACATCCACTCCTTCGCGCGGCCCGACGAGGCGCGCGTCACGCACGTGGACCTGGACCTCCACGCCGACTTCGGCGCGAAGCTGATCACCGGCACCGCCACGCTCAGCATCGAGACCGCGCCCGGCGCGCGGGAGCTGGTGCTGGACACCAGGGACCTCGCCATCCGCGAGGTCACCGACGGCGCCGGGAACGCGCTGCGGTTCGCGCTGGGGCAGCCGGACTCGATCCTGGGCCGCGCGCTCACCATCCAGCTCCCGCAGGGCGCGCGGAAGGTGGCGATCGTCTACGGCACCAGCCCCAACGCGGCGGCGCTGCAGTGGCTCACCCCCGAGCAGACGGCGGGGAAGCGCCACCCCTACCTCTTCTCGCAAGGGCAGGCGATCCTCACCCGCACCTGGATCCCCACGCAGGACTCGCCGGGGATCCGGCAGACGTACGCCGCCCGCATCGTGGTGCCGCCCGAGCTGAAGGCGGTGATGAGCGCCGAGATGCTCACGCCGCAGGGCGAGCCGGCCGAGGGCGGCCAGCGCCGCGCCTTCCGCTTCCGCCTGGCCACGCCGGTGCCGCCGTACCTGATCGCGCTGGCGGTGGGCGACATCGCCTTCCGGCCGCTGGGGCCGCGCACCGGCGTGTGGACCGAGCCGGCGGTGCTGGAGCGCTCCGCCAACGAGTTCGCCGAGCTGGAGCGGTTCGTGGAAGCGGCCGAGGGGCTGTACGGACCCTACCGCTGGGGGCGCTACGACCTGCTGGTGCTGCCG
>Ga0190275_10003359_pt1 | contig 11409 bp, 9 predicted proteins | sample Popmic550T_FD_133745 | JGI IMG/M metagenome (GOLD analysis project Ga0190275, IMG submission 133745) | Populus adjacent soil microbial communities from riparian zone of Yellowstone River, Montana, USA - 550 T | ecosystem: Environmental > Terrestrial > Soil > Riparian zone > Trees stand | place... | reverse complement strand
TTCATGGTCGTCTTCGCGCTCTCGAACTTCCTCGGGCCGCTGACGCTCGGGCGCCTGTTCGACACGGTCGGGCGGATCCCGATGATCTCCGGCACGTACCTCGCCTCGGCGGCGCTGACCGCGCTGCTCGGAATCCTGCTGATGAACGGCGGGCTCACGACGTTGTCATTCATGGCGCTCGTGCTGGCGACGTTCTTCTTCGCCTCGGCGGGGGCGAGCTCGGCCTACCTGACCGTCAGCGAGATCTTCCCGATGGAGACGCGCGCGCTCGCGATCGCGCTCTTCTACGCCGTCGGCACCGCGGCGGGCGGCATCGCCGGGCCGCTGCTGTTCGGCCAGCTGATCCACACCGGCGACCCCGCCAACGTGGCGATCGGCTTCTTCATCGGTGCAGGCGCGATGGCGCTCGGCGGCATCGCCGAGCTGCGGTTCGGCGTGCGCGCCGAACAGCAGTCGCTCGAGAGCATCGCGAAGCCGTTGACCGCCGAGGAGGCCGAGGCCGAGGCGCCCGCGCCGGCCCCGGCCGACACCGACACCGAGCGGCGGATCCGCCGCCGCCACGACCGCCGCCGGACCCAGGACCGCCGCGGGGTGCGACGCGTGCGCCCCGGGCCGGGTCGCGGGAGCACGTTCTACTCGCCCGGCATGGTCGGGTCCGCGGGTACCGCGAGCCGCTACGACGCGAGCTCGCAGGTCGCGCTCGACCAGGAGATCGAGGCGTTGGTGCGGACGCTGCTCGAGTACGGGCAGACGCGCCGCCGGCATCTACGGCGGCTGGTCGGCGCCGACCTCTGGGGGCCTGGGCGCTTCGGCCCGGCGCTCCGGCAGGCGGTCGACGAGGGGCGCGCGACCCGCGTCAGGCGCGGGACGTACGCGCCGACCGGCGATGAGATCGAGGCGCGGCAGGCTCCACGCGGCCCGCAGACCCGGCCTCGGCGAGGGCGCCCGGCGTGACCAGCGGCAGTGTGTGCCGCGGCCTCGTCGCGGGCGCGCTCGGCACCGCGGCGATGACGGTCTCGAGCACGCTGGAGATGCGCCTGCGCGGCCGCGAGCCGAGCACCGTGCCTGCGCGGGCGGCAGCCAAGGTCCTCGGCGTCGAGCCGGCCGGCGAGGTCGGCGCGCGCCGCTTCGCCACGATCGTGCACTGGGCCTACGGCAGCGGCTGGGGCGCGGCGCGCGAGGCCATCGGCGCGCTCGGGCTGCGCGGCACCCCTGCGACCGCCACGTTCTTCGCGCTCGTGTGGGGCTTCGAGCTCGCGCTGCTGCCGCGGCTCGACATCGGCGTTCCGCCCGTGTCGCAGTGGGAGCCGCCCGAGATCGCGATCGACGCGCTGCATCACGCGGTCTACGCGACCGCGACCGGCGCCGTCTACGAGCGGCTGGCCGACGCGTGGACGGGGCCGCCGGTGAGGACCCGGCGCACGACCTCGAAGTAGTCCATCAGGCTGCGCACGCTGATGAAGCGCTCGCGCACCCGCTCCCTGGCGCGCTTGCCCATCTGCTCCGCGCGCGGCCGCTCGCGCAGCAGCTCGGTGACCGCTGCGCCGTAGGCGCGCAGGTCGCGCGGGTCGTCGAGCAGGATGCCGGTCTCGCCGTCGACGATCTGGTCCTGGATGCCGCCGATCCGCGAAGCGACCACCGGCCGTGCCTTCCACATCGCCTCGGCGACGGTCAGGCCGAAGCCCTCGGCGAGGCTCTTCTGCACGATGACGCGCGAGTGGCGCTGGATCGCGTTGACGATCACCGCGTTCTCCTCCGTGTCGTCCATCGGCAGCGTCGCGAGGTGGATGCGGGCCCGCGCCTCGGCCGGCAGCAACTGGTACAGCTCGATCGACTCCTGCAGCATGCGCGCGCCCTCGGGGTCGTCCTGGACCGCGTCGACTGCTGGGCCGGCGTACAGCAGGTGCGCGCCCGTGTCGGCCGGCACGTGCTCGGCGAAGCCGCGGATCACGCCCAGCGGGTCCTTGAGCGCATCCCAGCGCGAGATCTGGACCACGGCGGGCACGTCGGGCTCGAGCGGTCGCTCCTGCCACAGCTTCGCCTTCCGCTCGACGCGCCCCGGACTGCCGTCCTGGCGCGCGAAGACCGCGGCGTCCGGATCGGCGGCGCCCTCGACGATGCCGGCCGCGCCCAGCACGTGGCGCACCAGGTCGGGCGGGAGCTCCTGGTTCTTGGGCGAGAAGATGTCGATCGTCGGGGGGATCACGACGATGCGGTCGCGGTCGAGGCCGTCCCACGCGAACGACTCGCGCGAGAACACGTAGGCGTCGGCGTCGCTCAGGTAGGGCAGCAGCCATGCCCACGTCTCACGCGCGAGCTCGTTCGGGGTGTCGAGGCCGACGTGGCAGCGCCAGATCACAGAGGCGCCCTGGGCGCGGATCCTGGGCAGCAGGCCCGCCGGCTGCGGGTCGTGGATGATCACCACGTCGCCGGCGCGGATGCGCGGGACGACCTCGCCGGCGTTGGCCGCGAGCGTGTCCTCGTAGACCCGCCGCGCCTGGTCGTCGAGCGGCAGGCCGTCGCCCGGCGTGCCGTGCAGCCGGTTGTGGATCCGCTTCGTGACGGCGAAGAACTCGGGCGAGCCCTCGATCACCAGCCAGCGCGCGTCGACGCCGACGCCGCGGGCATAGGCCAGCAGCGGGCCGAGCAGCTCCACGACGCCGCCGCCGTGCGCGGTCGAGTTGATGTTCCACACCACGCGTCCGTCAAGCAGCTCGCGGGCGAGCCACATCGCTTGGTCGAACGCGGCGTAGCGCTCCTGCGGGAGCACGTCCTGGAAGCGCTCGGTGCTCATGGGTGAGACGGGAACTTCGAAGGCCATGTCCCGATCAGTAGGCCGTCCCGGCGGATCACAACTTGCGTCGCGCGTGCGTGGACCTACCGCCAGCGTCGTGACCGTGCATCGGCAGGCCGACAACGAGTTCGCCCAACCGGCACCCGGCACGCGGCCGCCCGTGGAGCAGGCCGAGCACCGGCGGCGGATCGCGATGCTGGCCCCGCCGTGGATCCCGGTGCCCCCGCCCGGCTACGGCGGCATCGAGTTCGTGCTCGCGCTGCTCTGCGACGCGCTGGTCGCGCGCGGCCATCACGTCGAGCTGTTCTGCGCGCCCGGCTCGCGCTCCCCGGCGGTGGTGCGGCCTCTGCTCGCCGAGCCGCACCCGGAGGCCATCCAGCGCTCGCTCTACGAGGCCGACCACGTGGCGCGGGCGTTCGCATCGATCGACGGCGGCACGATCGACGGCGACCGCTTCGACCTCGTCCACGACCACAGCGGCTTCACGGCGCTGGCGATGGCGGACCGGATCGGGCTGCCGCTGGCGCACACCGTGCACGGTCCGTTCGACCGTGAGACCTCCGACTTCTACGCCGCGCACGGGGGCAAGGGGGCGCTCGTATGCATCAGCCGCTCGCAGGCCTCGATGGCGCCCGACGGCGCCGGCGTGGCGGCCGTCGTCTACAACCCGATCGACGTCGAGTCGTGGCCCGTCGGCCACGACAAGCAGGAGTGGCTGCTGTGGGTCGGCCGCTTCGTACCCGAGAAGGGACCGCAGCGGGCCATCCGCGTCGCCAGGAAGGCGGGCCGGCCGCTGGTGCTGGCAGGCACCGTCCAGCCCGGCTACGAGCGCTTCTTCTCCCACGAGATCGAGCCGCACATCGACGGCACCACGGTCCGCTTCGTCGGCGAGGTCGGCGGCGCACGCAAGCAGCGCCTGTTCGCTGACGCGTTCGCGTTCCTGATGCCGATCCGCTGGCCGGAGCCGTTCGGGATGGTGATCGTCGAGGCGCTGGCGGCCGGCACGCCGGTGCTGGCGTTCCGGCAGGGCGCGGCGCCCGAGATCGTCGAGCACGGCGTCAACGGCTTCCTCAGCGACAACGAGGACGAGATGGCCGCCCACGTCGAACGCTGCGCCGACATCGAGCCGCAGCGCTGCCGCGACTCGGCGCGCCGTTTCGCGCCGGAGACGGTCGCCGCCGGCTACGAGGCGGTCTACGAGCGCGTGCTGGCGGGCGCGCGCGCGAGCGTCTGAGCGCCTCGTCGTCCTAGTCGGCGGGTGTGATCCACGCGGTCGAGATCCTGGTCGGCGGGCTGGCGGCGATCGCCCTGCTGGTCCAGTTCGCCCACCGCCTGCAGATCCCGCCCCCGATCGTGCTCGTGCTCGGCGGGCTCGCGCTCGGCTTCGTGCCGGGCCTGCCGCGGCTGGAGCTCGAGCCCGACGTCGCGCTGTTCCTGCTGCTCCCGCCGCTGCTGTACTCGGAGGCGTTCCTGGCGTCGACCGCCGAGCTGCGAGCCCACGCGCGCGAGATCGTCCTCCTGGCGGTGGGCCTGGTGGTGGCGACCGCGGCGCTCGTCGCCGTCGTCGCCCACACGCTGATCGGCCTGCCGTGGGCATCCGCGTTCGTGCTCGGCGCGGTGGTCGGGCCGACCGACCCCGTCTCCGCCACCACGATCATCCGCCGCCTCGGCGTCTCCGGGAGGCTCGCGACGATCCTCGAGGGCGAGGCGCTCGTCAACGACGGCACCGCGCTTGTGATGTACCGGCTCGCGATTGCGGCGGCGATCACCGGCACGTTCTCGCTCTCGCACGCGGCTGCCGAGTTTGTCGTCGTCGCGGCGGGCGGCGTCCTCGTCGGCGTGATCGTCGCCGTGCTGGTCGACCGGCTGCGGCGCTGGATCACGGTCATGGAGGCCGAGATCACGCTCTCGCTGCTGATCCCGTTCGTCGCCTACCTGCCGGCCGAGCGACTCGAGGTGTCAGGCGTGCTGGCCGCGGTCACTGCCGGGCTCCTCAACGGCCGTCGCAGCGACGTCAGCCCGGCCGAGACGCGCCTGCGGCGGCATGCGTTCTGGGAGGTCCTGTCGTTCCTGCTCAACTCGACGCTGTTCCTGCTGGTCGGGCTCGCGTTCCCGCACGTGCTGGCGCGGCTGGGCGACACGCCGGCCCTCGACCTTGCGATCGAGGCCCTGCTCGTGGCCGCCCTGGTGATGGCGCTGCGGCTGGCGTGGATGTTCCTCGTGCCGCGCGTCGCGCTCGACGACCGGCGCGTCAGCACCGGCGAGCTGCTCGTCTTGAGCTGGAGTGGCATGCGCGGCGGCGTCTCGGTCGCCGCGGCGCTAGCGGTGCCGGTCGCCGCGGGCGGTCAGCCGTTCCCGGGTCGCGACGAGATCATCTTCTTCGCGTACGTCGTCGTGCTCGCCACGCTCGTGATCCCAGGCCTCACGCTCGGGATGCTCATCCGGCGGCTGGGCATCGCCTCCGGCCGCGCCCAAGACCGCGTCGACGCCCGCGCCCGCGAGCACATCCTGCGGGCCGCGATCGAGCACCTCGAGGAACTGGTGCGCAACGACGACCTGCCGGAGGCGCTCGCCGGCCACCTGCGCGCACTCTACGAAGCCCGCATCGAGCCCGAGACGCCCGTGGCGATCCCGGCGACGACGCCCGACGACGAGCGGCTGGTGTTGGAGGCGCGCCGGGGCGCGCTCGCCGCGCAGCGGGCGGTGCTGGCCAACCTGCAGGAGCACGAGCTGATCGGCGTGACCGCCGCGCGCGAGGTCGAGCGCGAACTCGAGCTCGAGGAACAGCTCTGCGCGTGAGGGTTGCCACGACAACCGCCCGCCCTACCTCAGCGGAGGAGATGCCCCTCGCCATCACGGTCATCCCAGGGCCTCCGACGCAGGCCGAGCTCACTGAACTCGACGAGCCCACCGGCGCCGGCGCGCTCGTGCTCGACATGCTCGCTCTCGGCGTCTGCGGCACCGACCGCGAGATCCTGGCCGGCCAGTACGGCACGCCGCCGCCCGGCCGCGAACGGCTTGTGCTCGGGCATGAGTCGCTGGGGCGCGTCCGCTCGGCCCCGCTGGGAAGCGGGCTCCAGCCAGGCGATTTGGTCGCCGGCATCGTGCGCCGTCCGGATCCCGAGCCCTGCCCGTGCTGCGCCAGCGGCGAATTCGACATGTGCCGCAACGGCCGCTACCGCGAGCGCGGGATCAAGGAGCTCGATGGCTACGGCGCCGAGCGCGTTGCGCTCGAGCCGGAGTACGCGGTCCGCATCGACGCCCGGCTTGGCCGGCTGGGCGTGCTGACCGAGCCCGCGAGCGTCGTCGTCAAGGCGTGGGAGCAGATCGACCGCTTCCGCTTCGGCTCCTGCCGGCCGTTCGAGCGCGTGCTGGTCACCGGCGCCGGGCCGATCGGCCTGCTGGCCGCGCTGCTGGCGGTCGAGCGCGGGCTGAGCGTGCACGTGCTCGACCGCGTCGCCGAGGGCCCGAAGCCACAACTCGCCGCCGCACTGGGCGTCTTCCACACCGGCGAGTCCGCCGCCGTGCTCGGCGAGACCCGGCCGGACCTCGTGATCGAGTGCACGGGCGTGCCCGCACTCGCGCTCGAGGCGGTGCGCGCCAGCGCCCCTGGCGCGGTCATCTGCCTGCTCGGCGTCTCCCCGCGCGGCATCGCGCTCGACCTCGACGCCGGCGAGCTCAACGACGAGCTCGTGCTCGGCAACCGCGTGGTGTTCGGCTCCGTCAATGCCAACCGCCGTCATTTCACCGCCGCCGCGGACGTGCTGGCCCGGACCGACCGCGACTGGCTCGACGGGCTGATCACGCGGCGCGTGCCGCTCGACCGTTGGGCCGAGGCGCTGAGGCCGAGCCCGCTGGACGTCAAGACCGTCATCGAATTCGCAAGCGACAGCTGGGAGCCGGCATGAGATTCGGGATCGTGGGATTGGGCCGGATGGGCGGTCAGCTCGCGCTCGCCGCGCTGGAGCGCGGCCATGAGGTCGTCGGCTACAGCCGCGACGTCGAGAGCGGCGAGGCGCTGGCCGCCGAGGGCCTCGAGGCGGCGCCGTCGATCGACGCGCTCGTGCGGGCGCTGCCGCGCCCGCGAGCCGTGCTCGTGTACGTGCCGCACGGCCGACCGACCGACGAGGTGTGCGACGTGCTGCGGGCGCTACTGGAGGAGGACGACCTGGTCGCCGACGGCGGCAACTCGCACTGGGAGGACTCGCGGCGCCGTCACGCCGCCTTCGCCGAGCGGGGCATCCGCTTCCTCGATGTCGGCACCAGCGGCGGCCTGTGGGGCGCGCGCCACGGCGCGTGCTTCATGGCCGGGGGCGACCGCGACGCGTTCCGGGTGGTCGAGCCGCTGCTGCTCGACCTCGCCTACGACCGCGCGGCGGTGCTGCACGCCGGCGCTCCCGGGGCCGGCCATTTCGTGAAGCTGATCCACAACGCGATCGAGTTCGGGATGGTGCAGGCGATCGCCGAGGGCGTGGAGCTGCTCCAGCGCTCGGACTTCGATCTCGACCTGCCGGCGCTGTTCGACAACTGGAACCACGGGTCGGTGATCCGGTCGTGGCTGATCGAGCTGATGCGCGACGCGCTGCGGGAGACGCCCGACCTCGAGGCGCTCTCCACCTACGTCGAGGACACTGGCGAGGTCAAGTGGGTGCTCGACTGGGCGCTCGAGCACGACATCCCGTCGCCGGTCATCAGCGACAGCCAGCAGGCGCTGATGGCCTACCGCGACCTCGAGTGGCCGGCCGCGAAGGCGGTCGCGTTGCTGCGGCACGGCTACGGCGGCCATCCCGTGCACCGGGTCGACGAGGAGCTGGTCCGCTCGTGACGACAGGCGTGGCCGACCCGGCGCGGGCCGTCGACCTGCGCGCGCCGGACGGCCGGCTCGGGGCGGTCTTCTTCCCGGGCGTCGGGATGGTCGGCTGGTCGCTGTGCGATCGCGACGAGGACGTGGTCGCGCATCCGGTGTCGCTCGACGAATATGCGGCAACGGGCGAGCCGACCGCGATCGCGCTCCTGCACCCGTGGGCCAACCGGCTCGCGACGCCCGAGTACGAGTTCGCCGGCCGCCGCGTCCGCCTCGACCTGTCGGCGCCGAACGTGCACACCGACGCCAACGGGCTGCCGATCCATGGCCTGGTGGGCGGCTCGCCACACTGGCGCGTGCTGGAGCGCCACCACTCGCGCCTGCGCGCCCGGCTCGACCTCGGGGCGCGGCCCGAGGTCATGGCCGGCTTCCCGTTCCCGCACTCGCTCGTGATGACCGCCGTGCTGGAGCGCCAGCGACTCGAGATCGCGACCGAGCTGATCCCGACCGGCAGCGTCCCGGTGCCGGTGGCGTTCGGCTTCCATCCCTACCTGTGGCTGCCGGGGCTGCCGCGCGAGCGCTGGAGCGTCGAGCTCGGTGTGACCAGCCGCATGGTGCTCGATGAGCGCCGGCTGCCGACCGGCGTCAGCGAGCCGGTGGAGATCCCGCCGGCGCCGCTCGGCGACCGCGTATTCGACGACGCCTTCGACGGTCTCGCCGACCCGCCCGAGTTCGCGATCGCCGGCGCCGGCCGGCGCGTGCGCCTCCGCTTCCTGGAGGGCTACCGCTTCGCGCAGGTGTACACGCCGCCAGGCGCCGACTTCATCTCGTTCGAGCCGATGACCGCGCCGATCAACCCGTTCGCGAGCGACCGCACGCCGGTGGTGGAGCCACACGCGCGCTACACGGCGCGGTTCGAGATCGGCGTCGCGTGAGGCCATAGGAGCACCCGCGCCGGCGCGCCATCACAGCCGGCGATCTTCAGCGGCAGGCACACGAGCAGGTAAGCGCCAGGCGCGGCGGCGCGCAGGTCGAGCCCCTCGACGACGCCGATCCCGCGCCCGAGCAGCGCGCGATGGGCCTCGCGGTCGCCGACCGACAGGTAGTCGATGCCGACCAGCCGCAGGCCGCGCTCGATCAGCGCCTCCGCGCCGCCGCTGTCGAGCCGCACGAACTCGGGCGTGAACGTGTCGCGCTCCCACAGCTGCGAGTTGCGCGTGCGCAGCAGCAGCCGCTCGCAGCCCGCGGGCAGGTCGAGCGCGGCGATCACGTCGGCATCGATCGCGTCGCGCGCTGCCACCTCGGCGACGATGCACGGTCCGACGAACGCATCGAGCTCGAGCGCGTCCGCGCCGGACGCGCCGGGCAAGAAATGCACGGGCGCGTCGACGTGGGTACCGGTGTGGGCGCCGAGGTCGAGCCGCGACACGTTCGCCGGGTCGCCGCGCTCGAGCGACTGCGCGCGCTCGATCCGCACCCCGGGATTGCCGGGGTAGACCGGCATCCCGGGGCGGATCGTCACGGAGACGTCGAGCGGCCGATCAGCGCACGGCGGCATGGCGGTGGGCGAACTGCTCGACGATCCCGGCGCAGAATGCCGGCAGGTCGTCTGGCGACCGGCTGGTGATGAACTGCTCGTCGATCACGAGCTCCTCGTCGACCACCTCGGCGCCGGCGTTGCGGAGGTCTGTGCGGATGCTCGGCCACGAGGTCACGCGGCGCCCGCGCACGACGTCGGCCTCCACGAGCGTCCACGGGCCGTGGCAGATCGCCGCAATCGGCTTGCCCGACGCCGCGAACGCGCGCACGAACCTGACCGCGCCCGCGTCCATCCGCAGCTTGTCGGGATTGACGGTGCCGCCGGGGAGCAGCAGCGCGTCGTAGTCCTCGACCGAGGCGTCGGAGACGACCCGGTCGACCCGCACGCTGCCGGCCGACTCGATGTCATGCTGTCGCGCCTGGATCTCGCCGCCGTGGGTCGACAGGACCTCGGTGCGGGCGCCGGCGCCGAGCAGCGCGCCACGCGGTTCCTCGAGCTCGATCCTCTCGACGCCGTCGGTGGCGAGGATCGCCACGGTAGTGCCCTCCAACTGCTTGGTCATCTGCTTGGCTCCTTCAGCTCAGGCCCGCCGCCTCGCGGACCCGGTCGGGGGTGGGTGGCCGCTCCTCGTCGCGGCCGCGTTCGATGTGCAGCACGACGTCGACGTCGCCTTCGATCTCGACCTCGGTGAGCGACACACGCTCCGGCCGCCGCGTGACGCGCTCGAACACGAGGTCGACGCGCGCGTCGGCGACGCGCAACCCACCGAGCGCCAAGCGCGACACATGGCGCGGCAGCGACGGGCGCACGATGCACAGCCGGCGATCGAGGCCGTGCGGGACGATCCCGAGCCCGGCGATCAGCATCGACGGCAGCGAGCCGGCCGCCCACGCCTGCGGACTGCAGGCGACGGGGTAGGGGACCGGGTCCTCGTAATCGCTGCGGGCGAAGCCGGCGAAGAGCTCCGGTAGGCGGTAGTCGCCGAAGCCGGCGGCGACGTCGAGCAGGTCGTCGAACAGGCGCAGGAAGGAGGCGTCGAACCCGTACTTGCGCAGCCCGACGGCGAACAGGGCGTTGTCGTGCGGCCAGATCGTCCCCGTGTGGTAGCCGACCGGGTTGAAGGCGCTCTCGTGCGCCGCGAGCGTGCGCACGCCCCACCCCGAGTACATACCGTCGTCCATCAGCGCGCCGCGGATCGCGGCCGCGCGTTCCTGGGAGATGCAGTGCGCCCACAGCAGGTGCCCTTGGTTGGACGCGAGCGCGCGGGTGGGGTGTTTGTCGCCGTCGAGCGCCATCGCGTAATAGCCGCGGTCGGCGAGCCAGAAGCGCTCGAGCGCCTCGGTCGTGCGCGCGGCGCCCGCGCGCAGCGCCTCGGCCCGCTGCGGGTCGCCCTCGAGCTCGAACAGGCGCGCGAGCTTGCGCTTGGCGGCGATCGCATAGCCCTGCGCCTCGACGAGCGCGATCGGCGGCTGCAGGAGCCCGCCCTGCTCGTCGACGATCGCATCCCAGGAGTCCTTCCAGCCCTGGTTCTCGAGCCCGTCGCGGGAGCGCCGGCGGTACTCGAGCAGACCATCGCCGTCGAGGTCGCCGAACTCGTCGATCCAGCGCAGCGCCTGCCTGATCGCCGGCTGCAGCTCGCGGAACAGGTGCAGCGACCCGACCCAGTCCGCGTGCTCGCACAGCAGGCACAGGAACAGCGGCGTGGCGTCGACGGTCCCGTAGTAGCGCGCGAACGGCGTCACGCCGGCGGCGGCGAGCTCGCCGCCGCGCAACTCGTGCAGGACCTTGCCCGGCTCCTCGTCGTGCTCGTCGTCGAGGCTGGTGCCCAGCAGATCCGCGAGCAGGCGCAGGGTGTCCTCGGCGATCGCGGCGTCGAACGCGAGCATCTGGCGCGCGGCGATCAGGCTGTCGCGTCCGAACAGCGTCGCGTACCACGGCACGCCGGCCGCGAAGTAGCGGCGACCGTCTCGCTGCGAGAGGAGCAGCCGTAGATCGAGCAGCGAGCGGCGTAGCACGCGGTCGACCAGCTTGTCGTCGACGCCGATACGCGTGCGATCGGCGAGCCACGCGTCCGCCTCCGCGCCCGCGTGCGGTGCAGAGCCCCACTGGGCGCGCCCGTGCTCGGGCGGGAGCTCGGCGTCGGCGTGCCGGTCCGCCTCCTTGAGCGTGAAGCGGACGTCCAGCGTCGTCTCCGCGCCGGGCAGGAGTCTCACGGGAGCGCGGAGCACGCAACCCTCCTCGGCGATCGCGCCGGGGCAGCTGATCGTCGTC
>Ga0190275_10003358_pt1 | contig 11409 bp, 6 predicted proteins | sample Popmic550T_FD_133745 | JGI IMG/M metagenome (GOLD analysis project Ga0190275, IMG submission 133745) | Populus adjacent soil microbial communities from riparian zone of Yellowstone River, Montana, USA - 550 T | ecosystem: Environmental > Terrestrial > Soil > Riparian zone > Trees stand | place... | reverse complement strand
GCGCCTTGATCAAAATCACCTGTTACTGCGAGTACCGAGCCAAGACCGAAGAGGCCATTCTGGAGCAGCAGCGGGTCGATCAGGGACTAAATCTTTCGCTCCAACTCGAGCAAGGTTACCCCGCGTTTCTTTCCGGGTTCGCGCACAACGACAACGTAGCGGACGAACGGGTCCCGCATCCCTTCGACACGCACCCCACCTTGAACAATCGGCTCGCCCAGCTCGGCTTCGAACCAGGGGCCGCGTTGCGTGATGGTGGAATTCAGCAGCCCACCGCCAATTCGTGGTACCACGCGATTGCCGCCGCCCCGGAGATGGAGCAGCGCATGTGGACACAGCAACAGCAGTTCCTGCAAATCGTGCACAGCATGGATTTAGCCTGGCGCCTCTTGCCAAAAGATGAAGAGGAAACCGCGGTCGTGCGCGAGCATTTTCCCCAGTCCGTCCTTCATAGAAAAGATGGCACCACGGCGACCCTCGAGTTCGACCGCCTTAAACTGAGCGACTGGGCGGCCCCGGTCTTTTTCAAAGACATCGTCAACGTTGCACTGGAGGACGCCTGGATGAGAAAGCGCCTCACTCTGACTCACCGGCAGGAGGGGAAGACCAAGCCAGTGCGAACCAAATTTTATCCCAGCTCGTACAAGGGGGAGCGCGGGGAGTTCTTCACCTTGTTCGAAATGTACTACGCCCGGCATAAGACGGCCGAAGCGGCGGCGCTGCCAGCCTGAGCGAGGCTTGGGACGCGACGCTGAAAGTTAAGGCGCCAGCGGATCGGACGCGGGTGGGAGACCGCTCAATTGCGAACCGGGAACGCGCTTGGCCTTTTGCCAGAGAAGGCGCTGCTTCCGGCGCAGCCGCGCGGCGCGCGTCTGGGCGGCTTCGGGAGTCGGCTGGAGGGATTGAGGAGGTCTGACGTGCGCGGGGACCGGCCGCACGCGCGCCAGCCGCGCGATTAGAGCGCTCCGCACTTCTTCCGATCCGGGCGGCGCTACCGGTGTTTCGGCGGTCTTTGCAGGTATGGGTTCGTTCATGGTCTGTAGGCGGAGAGCTTCGCCCAATATTCGCCCGCCAACAGCCCGGCGGCTGTCCTGGAGATTTGACCGCAGAGGTTGGCCCGGGAATGGGTGTTGCGTCTATCGGGAAAATCCCTATGGTTCCTTCAGGAAATACCCGACCGGCGACGGATCGGCTGCCGATGTGGGTGTGGGAGAAGAAGTCGCGCCAACCCGGCAATTACTTCATGTGTGCCATCCTGCTCGTTGAAGATCATCGCGATACGCAACGAGCTTTCGCTGCCATCCTGCGGCTCTGGGGACACAAAGTAGCCACCAGCGATTCCGCGGCGAGCGGCCTCGACTTCCTCCAGGAGAACAACGTAGATGTAATCCTGAGCGATATCGGTTTGCCGGACCAGAATGGATACGATTTCATCGCCCAGGTAAGGCGCAACGATTCGCGGGTGACCGCCATCGCCGTGAGCGCATACTTCACCGCCGCCGATCAGGAACGCGGGCGGGCCGCGGGTTTCGACATGTATTTTGCGAAGCCTGTGGATTTGCTCGGGTTGGAGACCGCCCTGGCGCGCATGAGTTTCGAAGTTTGCCGGCACGGCAACGGTAATGGGTCCGCGCACGTCGCCAAAGCGGCCGGGGCGAAACGATAAGCTTTCTTTAGAGCCGCCGGACCTGGGGGATCAAGCGGCGCGGTCGAATGTTCGGCGGTCGGCCGGCGGATTTAACGAATCGAGGTACTGGGCGTCGAACGCACGAAGCGCGGCTTCAACCGTCGGACCGAAGCCCGCGATTCCCTCGCGCACGCTGCGCCCCAGAAGGGCGATCCAGACGCCCGAACGAACAAACAGCTTCGGCATTCGCACGGCAGAGGGACTGCCCGGATGCAATTCGTAGTACAGCTCGGCTCGTTGTCTTGCTGCCACCTTATCCATCGCTTTTGCGGTCATTTTCCGTAAAAACGCTAGACCACCTCGCAGCGGTCTTCGGGCTGTTCCCTGATTGCCATATGCGAGAAAATCTGATGAACACACTTGGATGTTGGACGGGCCTGCGAGTGCCCGCGCTCATGAGACTTGGCGGCATTCCTCGCCGTGCCGATCGGCCATCGGCCGCATGACGGAAGAATCAGGCCGGGGATTCAAGACGTGTTGGTGATGGATGCGAATTGCGTCCAGGTCGCGGTTATCGACTGTTTCGGCGCATCCGGGGCATCGGTAGGAAGTTTCTGTCGCCGGTTGCAACCCCTGCGGGCGCGCCTTGTTTTTCGGTCTCCAGGAAGTGCGGATCATTGCGTTGCCTCGAAAGAATCATGGCAGCCGTGGCCGGCAATCGGTCACTGCCCTGTCCGGCCGGTCGGATTTTTTCCGATAATCGTCGGCGATGCGCCAGGTTGCTCAAACCGAAGGATGAAAAAGCGGTCGCTGGAGGCAAGATCGCCAAGATTGCGATTCGATGAAGGCTGGGCCTTACGTTCTTCCCAAATGGGGATGTCCGCTTCGCCAATCTGTAAGCGGAAACACGCCTGCCCCGAAATCGCCTACTTTCCGCCAGGGCCGCTGCTTTTTCGGCTGCGATTGCTCGATGCCTTGCTATTGCCTCCTTTGCGCGTACCGCCACCACGCTGGGAACCGCCTTTGGCTTTTTGACGGCTGGTTCCGCCGCCCGGTCCGCCTCCGCCCCCCGAGGGTGAACGCCGGCCGCTGCCGCTCCGCGGAGATGATTCGCCCCTGCTCGATGCTGATTTCTTTTTGGCCCTGAGATTTTTCCTTTCCCGAGAATCGCTTGGGCTACCAGGAACCGGATGCATGAACCTGCCACCACGACCGCGCAAAGCGCAGGCCTCTATTTATCGTCAAAATAATTTCCATCTCCAAGCCAGCACGACTGCGTTTCATTAGCGGGGTCTCCAGGAAGGGTTCTTGGGGAAGAGCTGTGCGGGAGGTTTCGCGGGACGATTCCAAGGAATGGACCAACGAAGCGCCCGCGCAGCGACCCCGGGCCCTGCCCGAGAGGTTTTCATAGGAACTAACTTGTTCCCGGGGTAGTTTCAGACAACCCACGAAGTCATGTCGCAGCAAGAACCACCCGCAAAGATTCTCGATCCCGCGGCCAGCGACGGTTTGAGCGAAAGCGCTCGCAACGGCGCGGAGGAACGGCGTGATCCGGACCAGCCCTCAGCGGTCGTCGGTCTGGGCGCATCCGCAGGCGGGGTTTCCGTGCTCCAGGAATTTTTCGAGGGAATGTTACCCGAGAGCGGATTGGCGTTCGTAGTGGTGATGCATCTTTCGCCGGACCACGAAAGCAATCTCGCCGCCGTGCTCCAGCAGAAAACTTCCATGCCGGTGATCCAGGTGACCAGGCCGGAAAAGCTTCGGCCCAACCGGGTATATGTAATTCCTCCCAACCGGCAATTGATCATCGAGGACAGCACGCTGGACCTCGTGGAAGCGCAACAGGCGCCGGGCCGCCGGGTTACGATCGACCTCTTTTTTCGCACCCTGGCGCAATCGTATGGGCAACGTTCCGTCTGCGTGATTTTGTCCGGGAGCGATTCGGATGGCGTGATCGGTCTCAAGCACATCCGCGCGCAAGGCGGAGTGACGATGGCGCAGGACCCGGACGAAGCGGAGCATGACATCATGCCGGCCACGGCGATTAGCACCGGGATGGTGGACTGGGTGCTGCCGGTGGCCCAGATGCCGGCAAAGCTGCTTGAGTTCGTTCGAAACGAGGCGCGAATGCAACTGCCGCCGGAGGTCCCTGGGGCCACCGAACCGGATGCAAAGGTAGAAGACGCGCCGGGAGGCGAGACGGTTTCGGAGGAAACCCGGGAGCCGGAAGATGAATTGGCGTTGCACGAAGTGCTCGTCCAGCTCCGAAGCCAGACTGGACACGATTTCACGCATTACAAACGCGCGACGATCCTGCGGCGCGTTGCGCGCCGTTTGCAGGTGAATTCGCTGGAGACGATTCCGCAATACCTCGAGTTCATGCGTCGGCACCCGGCCGAGGCGCGCGCTCTCTTTCAGGACCTGCTCATCGGCGTGACCCATTTCTTCAGGGATCAGGCCTCCTTTGCGGCTTTGGAAGCGAATGTGCCGCAGCTTTTCGCCGGCAAGAAAAGGGAGGACCAGATTCGCGTCTGGGTCCCAGGCTGCGCCACGGGCGAGGAAGCCTATTCGATCGCGATGCTGCTATGCGAGTATGCGGAACGCCTCGAAGCGCCGCCCTCCATTCAGGTTTTCGCGACCGATATCGACGAGTCGGCGGTGCACGAGGCCCGGGACGGATTGTTCCCCTCGACGATTGAAGCCGACGTCTCGCTGGAGCGGCTGCGCCGTTTTTTCTCGAAGGACCAGGGACGTTATCGGGTCAAAAAGGATCTGCGCGAAAGGGTGCTTTTCGCGGCGCACAATCTCCTGGTGGATCCCCCGTTCTCCCGGCTCGATCTCATCTCCTGCCGGAACCTGCTCATTTATCTCAATGCGAAAGCTCAGGAGCAGGTGTTCGACATTTTGCATTTCGCCCTGCGCAGGGGCGGATTGCTTTTCCTGGGCAACTCGGAGACTTCCGATCCCGGACTCGCGCTTTTCACCGCGCTCGACCCGAAGCATCGCGTCTTCGTCCGGCGCTCCGTGGCGCGCCCGGCCTGGACCGTGCCCATGCTGCCAATTCGAGCGCCCATGCCCAAAACGCGTTTCCCCGCGTCGGCGCGGCCCCGCACTTTAGGGCGCTTGCAACGGCCCGCCGTAGAGGAAGCGGCCACGTCGACGGCGGAATCCAATTATGCCGGGCAGGAACGGCGTTCGGTCTTATTTGGCGAGCTGCATCTGAAATTGCTGGAGCAATACGGCCCGCCTTCCGTGGTGGTGAACGAAGCTCACGATATCGTCCATCTCTCGGAAAATGCGGGACGCTATCTGCATTTCGTCGCAGGCGAGCCGACGGCGAATCTCCTTAAAATCGTGCATCCATCGCTACGGCTCGAGTTGCGGACGGCTCTGTTTCGCGCCGCGCAGGCGAACGAAATCGTGAGCGCGCCAGCCCAGAGGGTGGAACTCGCAGGGGGCGCCGAGATGATCGATTTGCAGGTTCGACCCCTGAGTCAGGCCGATGAAGGAAGCGGATTTTTCCTGGTCGTGTTCAAGAAAGAAGAGGGACCTGTCGCTCCGCCGATGGAGACGGACCGCGCAGCGACCGAACGAGACCTGGATGGGGAGATGCAGTTCCTCAAAGAACAGCTCAACCGGACGGTCGAGCAATACGAAACGGCGAACGAAGAGCTGAAAGCTTCCAACGAGGAGCAGCAGGCGATCAATGAGGAACTGCGCTCCGCGACCGAGGAGCTCGAGACGAGCAAGGAGGAGTTGCAATCGGTCAACGAAGAGCTTTCCACGGTTAATCATGAGCTGAAATCCAGCGTCGAAGAACTGAGCAGCGCGAACGCCGACCTCAATAACCTGATGGCCTCGACCGATATCGGGACCATCTTTCTCGACCGCGAACTTCGGGTAAAACGTTTCACACCGAGCGCCCAGACGGTTTTCAACATTCTCCCGAGCGATCTCAATCGGCCCTTATCGGACATCACGAACAAGCTCGCCTATCCGAACTTCACTCAGGACGCGAGGAAGGTGCTGGAGGAACTGCAAACGATCGAACGCGAAGTCCGCCTCGGCGAGGAAAGCTGGTTTCTATCGCGAATCGCCCCCTATCGAACCGCAGACGATCACATTGCCGGCATCGTCGTCACCTTTATCGACGTCACACGGCGGAAGCAGGCGGAAAGGGAATCGCGGGCGGGCGAGCGCCGCTATCGCACTCTGTTCGATCTCGTCCCAGCGGCAGTGTATTCCACCGACGCCGAGGGCGTTATTCAGGAATTCAATCGCCAGGCGGTGGAGTTGTGGGGGCGGACACCCGAGAAGGGCGAAAAATTCTGCGGTTCTTTCAAGATTTTTTATCCCAATGGAGCTCCGATGCTCCATGACGAGTGCCCGATGGCGAGAGTCTTGCAGGGCGAAAATTTAACTCCAAGCGATTGCGAGATCATTGTCGAAAACGATGACGGCAGCCGGAAAAACGTGAGCGTCGCTCCGAGCGCGTTGAAGAACGAACGGGGGCAAATCACGGGCGCGATCAACTGCCTGTACGACATCACCGCGCGAAAACGATCCGAGGAAGCGCTTCGAAGCAGCGAGGAACGGTTCCGGCTCCTGGTCGAAGGGGCGCGGGATTACGCCATGTTTTTGCTCGACCCGGAGAACGTCATCACTTTCTGGAGCGCGGGCGCAGATCGCGTCTTTGGCTGGACGCAGGAAGAAGCGACGGGCCAGTCCGGCGCAATGATTTTCACGGCGGAGGACCGCAACAAAGGGGAGGTAGAAAAGGAGATTAACGGCGCGCTAACTGACGGGCGGGCGCTGGATCGCCGTTTTCATCTCCGGAAAGATGGCTCGCGCTTTTGGACGGATGGCGTCCTCATGCGGCTGGACGACGAGAGCGGAAAGCTGAGGGGTTTTGCCAAAGTGGCGCGGGATGCAACCGACCAGCGACGGATTGAGGATGAGCTGCTCCATGCCCGCGATGAAATGGAACAGCGCGTCGTCGAGCGCACCCGCGAGTTGCTCGCCACGAACAACGAGCTGGAACAGACCATGGCCCAACGCCAGCAGCTCGAGCGGGAATTGCTCGAAATCAGCGAGCGGGAGAAGCGTCGCATCGGGGAAGATTTGCACGACATGGTTTGCCAGGAGTTGACCGCGACGGCGCTCTACTTGAAGTCCAGCGCCAAGAAATTGGCGAAGGAAAATCCCGCGGCCTCCGCGAATCTGGAAGAGGCCGCGCAAACCGTGAACCGAAACGTTGTCCTCGCCCGGGAGCTGGCCGGCGGATTGCAGGCGGTGGAGCTGACGGCTTCCGGTTTGAAAAATGCGCTGCGCGATCTGGCCGCGCGGGCCTCGGAGAATGCGGGAATAAAATGCCACTTCAAAGCCGCGCGCGGGGTCCGGGTGCCAGACGACACGGTCGCTCTCCATCTTTACCGGATCGCGCAGGAGGCGGTCGCCAATGCGGTCAAACACTCCGGGGCGAAGAACATTCTTATCTCCCTGGATCGTAACCCGACCCATACGTGTGTGACCGTGCAGGATGATGGCCAGGGGTTCGTCGTCAAGAAGCGCGGCAAGGGACTCGGACTTCACATGATGCGGTATCGGGCCAATGCGCTCGGAGGGGAACTCAGGATCGAGCGCCGGCGCACCGGCGGCATGGAAATTACCTGCGTGATTCCGACGAAAAAAACCTAGCGGCTCGTGTCTTCACCCACTAACTCAGCGCGGGAGGGGTGCAGGTGAGGGACACCCCACGAGGGCCATTTTAATGCGAGCAAAGAGGCGTTCGAACGCGATGTCGTTATAACATGCCCGCTAGAAAATTGAAGCAGCCCAAAGTGCCTCGCCCGGCCAAAAAGCCGACCTCGGGTCCTGACGCAAAGGAGGCGCGCCGGCTAGCGGTCGAGCCCGACGTAAAATCGACGGGCGGTCTCGGCAGCGGGCCGGTCGCCAATCCGAAATGCGCGTTGCCGGAATCGGTTCGGATTGTGGTGGTCGACGATCACCCCTTATTCCGGCATGGGCTCATTCAACTCCTGAATTCGGATGACGGTTTCGCGGTTTGCGGGGAGGCGAGCAGCGCGGGCGAAGGGATGGATGTCATCCGGAAAGTGAAGCCGCATCTGGTTATCGCGGATCTGGGATTGAAGGGGACGAACGGAATCGAGCTGACGAAAATGATCGTGGCGGAATTCCCGCGCATCCCGGTGCTCGTCCTGTCCATGCACGATGAATCGCTTTACGCCGTGCGCTCACTGCGGGCGGGCGCGCGGTTACGTCACGAAACAGGAAGCGCTCGGCAGCGTCCTCGAGGCCGTCCGCGAAGTGATGGATGGCCACACCTATCTCAGCCCTAAAATGGCGAGCCAGGTGATTTCAAAAGTGGTGGTGAATCGGGTCGCGCCCGAGGAAGAAATCACCGATCGGCTCAGCGATCGCGAACTCGAAGTGCTCGAAATGATCGGCGCCGGAAAAGAGATCAAGGCGATCGCGAAAGCACTGAACCTGAGCCCGAAGACGGTGGAGACTCATCGGACCCACATCAAAGAAAAGCTGAACCTGCAAAATGCCCGCCAGGTCGCCCGTTTCGCCATCCAGTGGGTCGCCGAGCGCACGCTTTAGTTTGGCGCGCCCGCGCCAAAACTTCCTGCTCATGCTCTTGATCTTGCTCCTGATCTTGTGAGCAAGCGTCGCCCGATCCGAAAGATCATGAGCAAGATCATGATCAGGAGCAAGATTGCTCACCGCTTCGGCTTTAGCAGTGGAAACAGAATTACATCCCGGATCGATTCCGCGCCGGTCAGCAACATTACCAGACGATCGATCCCGAGCCCAAAACCGCCCGCTGACGGCATCCCGTGTTCGAGCGCGAGGAGGAATTCTTCATCGAGCTTCTGCGTCTCTTCCCCAGCCTGTTCGAGCAAACGCTTCCGCTGCGTCCCCGGATCGTTCAGCTCCGAATAACCCGGCGAAATTTCCTGCCCGTTGATGATGAGCTCGTAGACATCCACCAGCGAATCGTCCTCGGCATTTTGCTTCGCCAGCGGGACCAGCTCCTTCGGGCAATGGGTCACGAAGAGCGGGTCGAACGTTTTTTCTTCCACCAGCTTTTCGAAGACCTGCTGCGTCACTTCGTAATCCGCCATCCGGGGATTGATTTCCACGCCCAGCTCCGCGCAACGTTCCCGCCGTTTTTCGCTGGGGTAGTTGAACCATTCCGGATCGATCTCGCGGATCAGATCCCGATAACGCGCCCGCCGCCAAGGCCGCGTGAAATCGAGCGTGCGCGTTACATTTCCATCCGCATCGCGGTGCTCGATTCGGAGGGACGAGCTTCCGCTCGTCCCACTTCTTTGTTCGGCGTTCTTATCCTCGGCAGCGTCGGCGTTTTCCGCAGCGCCTGGACGTGCGGAAGCACGTCCCTCCGAGATGACGTCCGCCAGGTGACAGATCATTTCCTCCACCAGGTCCGCTATCTTTTCGAAATCGGCGTAGGCCCAGTATCCTTCGAGCATGGTGAATTCCGGATTGTGCTTCCGGGAAATCCCTTCGTTCCGGAAATTCCGGTTCAGCTCGAAGACCTTGTTGAACCCGCCGACCAGCAACCGTTTCAGGTAAAGCTCCGGAGCGATCCGGAGGTAAAGCTCCAGGCCGAGCGCCTTGTGATGCGTTCGGAACGGCTCCGCGGCCGCGCCGCCCGCCACCGCTTGCAGCATCGGCGTCTCTACCTCGAGGAATCCGCGAGATTCCATGAAACGCCGGATCTCGCGCACGATCGCGATCCGCTTCTCGAAAACGGCGCGGGAATGCTCGTTCGTGATGAGGTCGAGATAACGCTGCCGGTAACGCGCCTCCACATCCTGGAGCCCGTGCCATTTCTCCGGCAGCGGCCGGAGCGATTTCCCCAGCAGCTCGAGCTTGTGAACTTTCAGCGTCGGCTCCCCGGTCTTGGTAAGGAAACAAGTTCCTTCAACTCCGATGAAGTCTCCCAGATCGACCAACTTGAAAAGCTCCGTTACTTCCTCACCGACTTCTTTCGCGTGGATGTAAACCTGAATCCGCCCCGTCGAATCGCGCAGATCGACGAAATGGCTTTTCCCCATGTCGCGATGCGCCGTGATCCGGCCGGCCGCGCGCAGAGTTTCCCCTTCGGCGAATTTCTCCCGCACCTCGGCGATCGTCCCGGAGGTTTCGAAAGCGTGGCCGAACGGGTTCGCCCCCCGCGCCTCGAGGGCCTCCAATTTTTCGCGCCGCTGCGCGATAAGACTGTTTTCGTCGTCCATTTTGTGCCTGCGACTCTAAAGCGGAGCCTCGAAATGAACAGCCCGAATCAAGTATTCCCTCACGGCGAATTGAACCGCGGATTACGCGGATGACACGGATGAAGAAAAGGCAATCCCATCTTTCCTGCTTTATCCGCGATATCCGCGTCATCCGCGGTTAAATCTCCTTGGAAGGTGCGCCGAACGCCACTATTCGATTGCAAAAAATACCAGGGCGATGACATACTCTGGCGCTTCTTTGCCCTCCCCACCGGGCCCGGAGCGCGCCCTTTTTCTATGGAAGTCGATCTGCCGCAAACCACCTCGAAAATTGACGGACCACTCGTCAAACAGTTCTCCATTTTTCTGCCGAACAAGGTGGGTGCGATGCTCGACGTGGTGAAGCTGCTCCACACCCACAGCACCCATGTCGTCGCGCTGAGCATCTCGGAATCGACCGATTCCGCCATCGCCCGGATCGTGGTGAGCGATCCCGAGGAGGTGGAGGAATTGTTCAAGCAACACAATGTGGCTTACGGCGTTTGCTCCATGGTCGTGGTCGAGCTGCGCGAGGTGGCGACCCAGCTGGCCAAGCTCCTGGCTGCGCTGCTCATGGCGGAGGTGAATGTTCATTTCACCTATCCCTTGCTGACCCATCCGCGCGGATTCGCCGCGCTGGCGCTGCATGTTGACGACACCGATTGCGCCTCGTCCGTCCTTCTCGGCGAGGGGTTTAAGCTTCTCAGCCAGGCCGATATTTCGCGGTAGGGATCTTCTGCATCCTCCTGCTCCTGATCGTGATCATACTCATGATCCTGGCCTCGTGGTCGCCGTTTCACTAAGGATTATGATCAGGATCAAGAGCAGGAGCAGGAGTATTAATTTGAACGCTTTTGCGCCGGGCGGAATCCAAGGCATAATTCCCCGCACACGATGGATGCCGAAGACCTGATCTCACCCACGCCGCCGCCCGATAAGATTTTCCGTATCGCGATGCTGGTGGTGCTCGCCTTTGGCGCGGCCCAAATTGCCGGGCTCGGCGTCTTTTACATCAACAAGTGGCGCACCGAATACGTGGCGGCCCGCCCGAAAGTGGAGCCTGCTGCCGCCACCCCGGCGCCGACCGTGGCTCCCGCTGTCGCCCAGACGACGCCCGCGCCGGCTCCCTCGGATGTTCAATCCGCTTCGACTCCCAGCGCCGCGGCGCTTTCCGTGGCGGAAAAGCTCCTGAAAGAAGCCACCCAGTTGCGCGACAAAGGCGACACGACCAGCGCGCTCGCCCGGCTCCAGGATGCGTCGCAACGCGATCCCAAGAACGCGAACGTCCTCGCCGAGATGGCGATGATTTACGAATCGATTCAGCTTTACGACCGGTCGAACGAGACCTGGAAAAAGATCCAGGAGATCGGCCCGTCCGCTGGACCGCTCTATGAGGTGGCCGAGATGAAGTTGAAAACCGGCGTGACCGCGGCGGCGCCGCCCGCCACCACCACGACCGGGCCCGGCCTCGCGGGGTCG
>Ga0190275_10003357_pt1 | contig 11410 bp, 12 predicted proteins | sample Popmic550T_FD_133745 | JGI IMG/M metagenome (GOLD analysis project Ga0190275, IMG submission 133745) | Populus adjacent soil microbial communities from riparian zone of Yellowstone River, Montana, USA - 550 T | ecosystem: Environmental > Terrestrial > Soil > Riparian zone > Trees stand | place... | reverse complement strand
GTCTTCTCGCTGGACTCGGTGATCACCGCCGTCGGCATGGTGGATCAGGTCTCAGTGATGATCGCGGCCGTCACGGTCGCCATAGTGGTCATGCTGTTCTCCGCCGAGGCCGTCGCCGGTCTCGTCAACCGCCACCCCACCCTGAAGATGCTCGCCCTGAGCTTCCTGCTCCTGATCGGGCTCGCCCTGCTTCTCGAAGGCTTCGACCAGCACGTGCCCAAGGGCTACATCTACTTCGCGATGGGCTTCTCCGTTTTCGTCGAGCTTTTTATTATTCGTGTCCGCCGCCGCCGAGAGGCCCGCTCGGCACCCGTCGCGCTGCACCGGCGCTACGCGAGGTCGGAGGAGGAGTCCGACCCTTCGCAGCCCTAAGCCTCAGACGCTCATGGGTAGCGGACCGGGGCTACGCGAACTCCGAAAACACGGCACAGACGAGGTTATTAGAGCGTCCCTTCCACGCACTAGGGTGAATAAGGACTTTGCAAGTCGTACGCAGCTTCGGCGGATAATATCAATCTCACTAAGGAGAAGCAAAAGGAAGGACACACAGAGATGAGCGAGGAGCAACGATCCTTCTGGCAGCGGCTCTTCGGGCGCGGCGGAGGATCCTCCCTCTCCCAACGCCAGCAGAAGGTCCTCGGGTACATGATCGGTCGCCTGAACAAGGACGTGCGGCGCAACTGCTCCGCGCAAGAGCTCGAGCAGATCGTAAGCAACCAACTTCTCGAAGAACCCCCTCAAGGCGAACTTCGGAGAATTCTCCACAAACAAAATATGCAGGATGCGAACGCCCAACCGCTAGACCAGCGCCACCTCGCCCACCATGGCAGGCAAACGAACCTTTGGGTGGTTGTCAGACCGTACAGTTGATAAGGAAGCGCGTGCCGATCGCACCCTAAAACTGAACGCGCAACTTTATGCAGCGCTTCCTTATTTTGTTGTGGAGCTTGGGGCAGAACCGAAAGGCTACGGTTGCAACCGCAGCCGCTGCAGTTCGTGTAGTAGCGTGATCCTCCCGGTTCTGTCCTCCGCGCCTAAGGGAAGGGTTGCGGCGAAAAGTTTCTGTGGCGGCTGCGCCACCGCAAACAGCATACTTCCGAGGCAAGGTCAAATGGGCTCTGTTTCTCTACCTCCGGCCTTGTGGTCCCCTAACTGGTCATCCCACACCAGTCCATGGCCGAAAGGGCGAGCACCTTGGTGACCTCCCGGACGCTCTCGAGGTCCACCCACTCGTCCGGGGCGTGCAGGTTTGCCCCGGCGGGCCCGTAGCAGGTCGCTGGGATGCCGTAGTAGAGGTTGAAGAAGCGGGCGTCGGTAGTGCCGGTGAAGGAGAAGAAGCGGGGCTCCTCGCCCGTGGTCTCCTGGTGGCACTGCAACAGCGTCTGCACGATGGGCTCGCCGCGGTCCACCACGCAACCCTCGGCCTGGAAGGCGTAGAAACCCACCTCTGGGGGGTTCTCCGAGAGCCACGCGTCTTCCTTCGCGGCCGCGAGGAGGTGTGTCCGGAAGCGAGAGCCTACCTCTTCGAGGTCCTCGCCGGGATAGCAGGAGATCCTGACCTCGAAGACGCACTCCTCTGGCACCGACGAGGCCCAGTCCCCACCACGCACTATGCCGATGTTGTAGTTGAGCGGGTGCTCCACGCCCTCGAACAGCGGGTGATGGTTCGCGGGATCGTTGACCCTCTCCTCGAGCTCCTTGACCGCCTCCAGAAGGTGGCAGGCCTTGAGGACTGCGTTCACGGAAGCGGAAGCCCGCTCGGCGTGGGCACCCCTGCCCCTCACCGTCACGCGGGCCCACATCACCCCGACCTGTGCCTCGAGCAGCCTGCGCCCGAAAGGCTCCGGGATGATCGCGGCGTCCGCCCCATAACCCCGGCCCCTCGCCGCGAGGGCTCCGTTGCCCGTGCGCTCCTCCTCTATCACGGTCTCGAGCGTCAGGTTGCCTTTGAGCTCGATGCCCGACTCCCTGAGCGCCCGCACGGCGTAGATCATAGCGGCGACCCCGCCCTTCATGTCCGCCGCCCCGCGACCGTACATCCGGCCGTTGGACACCTCGCCTCCCCAGGGGTCGAAGGTCCAGTGGTGCTCTGGAGTGGCTGGTACAACGTCCACGTGGCCGTTGAGGGCGAGGGAGCGTCCGCCGCCTGAGGATGAGCGCCAGACGGCGGCGACGTTCGGACGACCCTCGTAGGACCACTCGACCGGGGAATATCCGGGCAAGTTCGCTATCTCCGCGTGATCTATCTGCCAAACGTCGGGCTCCAGACCCATCTCCCTTAACTCCTCGGCCACGAAGCGCTGCACGACGGCCTCGCTACCGAGCGTACTCGGGCGCCGGACGAGACCGCGCAGGAACCCAACCTCCCGCTCCCAGTTATCGTCGACCTTCTCAAGCACCCGCCGCCTGACTTCGTCCACGCCATGCCTCCCTTGCTTACGTCCGCCTATTCGGCACCAGGAACCCCGTGCTCAGCTTCGCTGCCCGGCGAGGTCCCCGCGTCCCTCGTCATGTATCCCTACGTTGAACTGCTCGGAGGCGAAAAACACCGCGGCGAGGCTCACAAAGGACATCGCAAAGAGGTAGGTCGCCACCGGCCAGGAGGAACCGCCGGCCCACTGCACGAGGGCGGTGGCGATCAGGGGCGCCAGCGCGCCACCCAAGACCCCGGCCATCTGGTAGCCCAGGGAGATCCCCGAGTAGCGCACCCGCGACTCGAAGAGCTCGGAGATCAGGGCGCCGGTCACACCGTAGAGGGCGCCCGCCCCGAAGGTCCACAGGCACATAGCGAGCCAGAGCAAGGCCACCGATCCCGTGTCCACGAGCCAGAAGTAAGGGAAAGCGAAGAGCGTGACGAAGGCCGCGCTGGCGAGGGCCACCGGGCGCCTGCCCACGCGGTCTGCGGTCCTCGCGAGGAGGATGATCCCCGCTATCTCGGCGGCGCCGGCGAGAAGGAGCCCCACGAGGGTGGCGTTCCTGGGCACCCCGAGCTGCTCGGTGGCATAGGCCAGCGTGAAGGTCACGACCAGGTAGAAGCCGCCTATGTTCACCAACACGACACCCACGGAGAGGAGGGCGGCCAAGGGGTAGGTTCTCAGCACATCCAACAGCGGCACCCTAGACTCTGCACCCAACTCCCTGACTCTCTGGAAGGCCGGAGACTCCATAATGCGCAAGCGTATGAAGAGTCCGACGCCTATGAGTACGATGCTGAGCAAGAAAGGCACCCGCCAGCCCCACGCGAGGAACTGATCCTCCGGCAATGAGGAGAAGGCTGTGAAGACGATGGTGGAGAGTATGAGGCCGGCCGGCGAGCCTAGCTGCGGCCAGCTCGCGTAGAAGTTGCGGCTCTCGTCGGGGGCGTGCTCGACGGCCATGAGGATCGCCCCTCCCCACTCCCCGCCGACGGCGAAGCCCTGCAAGAAGCGCAGCACGACAAGCAGGATCGGGGCCAAGACCCCGACAGCCTCGAAGGTCGGCAAGAGCCCTATGAGGAAGGTCGCCCCACCCATGATCAGGAGCGTGATGACTAGCATGGACTTCCTGCCGATCCTGTCACCGAAGTGCCCGAAGACTACGCCCCCGACCGGCCTCGCGAAGAAGCCGACGGCGAATGTGGCGAAGGCGGCGAGCGTGCCCGTGAGCGGTGCGAACTCAGGGAAGAAGAGCTGGTTGAAGACGAGCGCCGCCGCCGTACCGTAGAGGAAGTAGTCGTACCACTCTATAGCGGTCCCTATGTAGCTTGCGAGGGCTACCTGCCCGATTGGGGCTCGCCGTCCTTCGTCCTCCCCACCGACGCGTTCCATGTTAGCTCCTCTCCACCATAACCCCTACTCCACAAGAATGGCAGCGTGCCGCCCGCGGTGCAAGCCGATGAAGCCGACGTGCGCGTCGCCGCAGCGGTATAGGTATAAGCTTTGGGCACACCCAGAAAACCTCCGCAAACCACCGTCACGAGCGTCAAGTCGCTCTCGCAGGGCGGCGTTGAGGTGCTCGAAGGTGCCGCCGATGCGCCACCTCCTCCGGAATTAGTCGTAGACGGTCCTCAAAGGGCAGGTGAAGCAGGTAAACGTACAGGTGCGCGAGGCTGTGATTCTTTCGTGTCCACCTATACCTTCTCTCCCACCAACTCCGCCACGATGGCGTAGTCTAGCCGCTTCCAGTAGCGCCCTAGTCTGGCAATTATCTCTACCCTGTAGGGTGCACACTTCTCGATCTTGTAGCTCGAAAAGACGACCAACTGGAAGGTCTCCCCCCGCCCCTCCACCATACATTTATGAGATGTCTTCTAGCATGAAATGGCTTCTAGAAACGTGCCGGCTCATGGAAGTCCGCATGCCGCATTGTGCATAGATAGCGGAGTAAGTCGTCAACGACCCGGGTAGAATAACCTCGTATGAGGTAAGGGCAGCGAGGAGGGCAAGCATGAACGTCACCATCATCGGAGCAGGGAACATGGGGCGTGGGATCGGACACCGGATCGTGGCCGGCGGACACGACGTGACAGTAGTGGACCGAGAGCCTGAGGAAGCCCAGCAGCTGGCAGAGGAGCTACGCAGCGCAGCGCAGGACGGCGCGACTGTCGAGGCGTCTGGACCTAGTACGGAGCTGCGCGGCGAGGTGGTGATCCTCGCGGTGTACTATCCAGGGAACCTCGAGCTCGCCAGGGATCTGGGCGACAGGCTCGCGGGCAAGGTCGTGGTGGATATATCCAACCCCCTAAACCAGACCTTCGATGCTCTCGCCACCGCGCCGGGCACCTCGGCGGCGGAGGAGGTAGCGACCACAACGACCGGCGCGAGGGTCGTCAAGGCCTTCAACACCACCTTCGCCCCTACGCTGGTTGAAGGCCAGGTGGCAGGCCAGCCGCTCGATGTGCTCATCGCCGGGGACGACGAGGAGGCAAAGGAGACGGTGGCGCAACTCGCGCGCGACGGGGGCCTGCGGGCCATCGACGTTGGTCCTTTAGAGCGTGCGAGGCAGCTGGAGGGCCTCGGGTTCCTTGGGATCACGCTGCAGCAGCCGCTAGGGTTGAACTTCCAGAGCGCCTGGAAGCTCATAAGCTAGGCGGTACTCGAATACATTAATACCGGCGACTCGACAAGGAGGAGCAGGCATGCCCTACACGCTTCCAGCTGATGTAGACGAGCGTCCGGTAGTCATCGACGGCGCGGGGACGCTCGGGCGCCGGATCGCCGCAGTGTACGCGGCGGGCGGTAGCGACGTGCGCATCTTCGACCTCTCGGCGGAGCAGCGCGAGGCGGCCCGCGAGTACGCCGAAGAGCACGTCGCCGAGATGCAGCAGACGCTCGGGCTACACCCTGCCCGGTGCGGGCGAGTCGAGGTCTCCGACGACCTGCAGGAGGCCGTAGCTGGCGCTTGGATGGTGATCGAGGCGGTGTCCGAGAGGATCGACCTCAAGACCGAAGTCTTCGGCGACCTGGACCGGCTCGCTCAGCCCGACGCGATCCTGTGCAGCAACTCGTCCTCGATCCCCACCAGCCAGATGATCGGCAAGGTCGAGCGCCCCGAGCGCGTGCTGAACACCCACTACCAGCAACCGCCCGAGCTCAACGCGGTCGAGCTCATGTCGTGTGGCAAGACCGACGACGGGGTCATCGACGCACTCATGGAGAAGCTTCCCTACTACGGGTTGGTGCCCTTCCGCGTGCGCCGTGAGAGCGACGGGTTCATCTTCAACCGCATCTGGGCCGCCATCAAGCGCGAGTGCCTGATGGTCGTCGAGGAAGGTGCTGCCTCTCCCGAGGACGTCGACGCCATGTGGGAGATCTGGACCCGCGCCGGCGTGCCGCCGTTTAGCCTCATGGATCGCGTCGGCCTTGATGTAGTGCTCGATATCGAGGAGCACTACGCCGCCGTGCGCGACGGTATTCCAGAAGGCCCCCGTAAGCTGCTGCACGAGTACATCGATCAGGGGCGGCTCGGTGCCAAGAGCGGGCGCGGTTTCTACGAGTACACGGACTGACGGGAGCCGATCGGACGTTGGGAGGCAGCACCCAGCGCTCCTGAGGGATCGCCCGCGACGAGCGGTCGCCGCGGCGGGCCGTCCGAATGGCGCACGAGGCCCGCGGCCGGTCTCCTCCCCCACACCGCCATCTCCGGGGCGTCGAGGACCGGTTCCGTCCCGAGGCGAGAGAAGCCGCCGACCAACCCACCGCCCTGGCCACCATTACCCTCCCCCCCTCTGCGGTCCGGGACCGAGCCAGTGGGCGCGTGTACTACCTGCGGTCCGCCGGCCCGCGAAACCCACTGTACTTTCGGCCTCAACTCATACCCCCGTCTCCAATGAAGAATGTGCGCTCCGCTTGTTTAACACGCAACGCCCTCCCTCTATCAAACTTGACGGAACCGCAACAGCCGGAGCCAGCGGTCCACACGAGGGCGACGACGGGCTTGTAACCTACATTACCGTACCGGCAGGCCCGGCTAACTCCCGCACTCTCGACCCCGGTCCAGGATCGGCCCAAAGTCTGCGGGAGGAGCGCCAGCGAACTCATCGGAGTTTTCCGGGCCTGCCCGGCCCCTAGGCGGTGGGCCCAGGTGGGACCGCCGAGGGGCCGGGAGGTGGCGTCGGCGGCCAGCAGCAAAACACGTTCACCGTTCCGTCTCGGAATCTTCCTCCCGGCTTCCGTCCTCCGGGTGCCCGCCTACCACGATCACGGTCCTATTCGCGCGGCGCAGCACCTCCTCGGAGACGCTCCCGATCAGGGCGTGCTCCAGCCCGGACATACCTTCAGCGCCCAGAACGATGGGGTCGGCCCCCAGCTCCTCGGCCACTTGGACAATCGTCTGATCGGGCTTGCCCAGGACGATCAGTTCCTCGCACTCCGCACCGGCCTCCTCCGCCAGCGCCCGCACCTTGCCGGTAGCCTCCCGGCCGTCCTCCGAGAGCCGCCCAACGAGCTCACTGTAGTGGATGCCTCCATGGAAAGCCAGGCGCTCGTCGATGACGTAGAGGGCGAAGAGCTTCGCCCCGAGACCACCGGCCAGCCGCACAGCGTACTCGCCAGCGCGCAGGGAGACTTCCGAGCCGTCGGTGGCTACGAGCACCGTCGGTCCTTCCCGGGCTCCGGTCTCTCCGCGTTCGAGAACTCGGGCCTTCGAAGCAGGGTGCGGTTCGGGGGTGATCAGGATCGGACCTCGCGACTTGCTCAGGACCCGATCCAGCGCCTCCCCAACCATCACGCGCCCCGCCCCGCCCAGGACTTTCGAGCCGAAGCTCAGAAGGGCCGGTTTCTCCTCTTCGGCGTGGATTCCGAGTATGGTCCGCGCCACTTCGCCGACGGACGTCCGCACCCGTGGCCTTAGACCCACCGCCTCCTCGATCTCGTCCGCGCGGGAATCCAAGGTCCGCTCGAGGTCGCGGAGCTTCTCTTCCGCATCGCCGCCGTCGCTCTCCACCCCGAACAGTTCGACCCTGGCGCCGAGCGCCCGCGCGAGGCTCGCCCCGAGGAACCCAGCCCGCTCCGTGTCCTCGAAGGAGCCATAGCCGACGAGCACGCGGTCCGGCGGCCACGCCTCCTCGCCTTCGCGCACGATCAGGACCGGGCAGTGCGAGCGGTGGGCGAGCCCCGTGGAGACGCTGCCGAGCGCCAGGCGCCCGAGCCGTCCCATCCCCCTGCTGCCCGCGATCACGAGGCCCGCCCCGATCTCCTCTGCCTGCTCGATGATCCCCCCGACCGCCTGTCCTTCCCAGAGGTGCGCTCCGGAGACGGTGCCTCCCTCGTTCTCTATCCACCGTACCTGCTCCTCGAGCGCCTCACGCCCGGCATCTTCGAGCCCGCTCCTTATGACGCGGTCGAAGTGAGGGGAGGGGACGGTGTGCCAGACGTGGACCACGTGCAGCTCAGCCCCACCCCTCTTCGCGAGATCGACCGCCGCCTTGGCGGCGAGGGTCGTGTTCTCTAACCCGTCGGTCGCCAGCAGTACCTTTTCTGGGAAACCGTTCATTTCCGACTCCTTTCAAGTCTCTCTTCCAGTTCACTGTTTCCAGTCTTCGCCTCCACCGAGTTTCGAAGCATTCATGTCGTTGGCAAGCTACCTCTTCCCGGTCTCCCCAAGGATGGCGAACACCTCCTCTATCAGAGCCCGGCGCTTATCCGGCGGCAGATCCCTGGGGTGGATAGTCTGCTTCTCACTGTGAAGCCTGCGCAGATCGGCCTCCTCGGAGAGGTAGCTGTCGAAGATCCGCACCACGACGTCGACCCTCTCGCGGGGTAGCTCGTCACTGCCACCGAACAACTTGCTCCAAAGAACCAGGGGCTAGCGAACAGGTACGTCCCGAGAAACACGGTCGCCCATTTACGCCACGCTCTTAGGTGCTCCTGCATCGTCGAACTCCTTGGCGGCACAGAACTCATCATGCCACGGAGCGGCACGGGATCCTCCTAGTCCCGGACCTGAGGAGCCACTCGGCTTCTGTCTGGAGCTGCCTCACCCGCTCGCGGGAGAGCTCGAGTTCTGCGGCGAGCTGTGCTAGCGTGGAGGGATCCCGCTCATCGAGGCCGTAGCGCCTCACCAACACGTAGCGAACCTTGTGCGCCAACCGTCCGATCGCTTCCCTGAGCCGCGTCGCCTCCATCTCCTCCACGACGGCACCCGGTGTGTCGGAGGCCGCCTCATCGATGACGAAGTCCCCAAGACGCGATGCCTCGCCCTCGCCTGAGACGGGTTTGTCGAGGCTCGTGGCGTCTGGGGCGAGCGCTTTGACGTCGAGCACGTGCTCAACGGTCCAGCCAAGCCGCTCGGCCACCTCTTCCTCGCTCGGTTCTCGACCGAGTTCGACCGAGCGGCCGTCGGTGGCGCGCCCGACCTTCCTGATCTTTTCTCCAATGTGCACGGGCACCCTTATGGTACGGCACTTGTCGGCCACGGCCCACTGGACCGCCTGCCTTATCCACCAGGCGGCGTACGTGGAGAACCTGAAGCCCCTGTCGGGGTCGAACTTTTCGACGGCCTTCATGAGGCCCATGTTGCCCTCCTGGATGAGGTCCTCGAAGGGCAGTCCGTAGCCGCGGAACCTCTTGACGATGCTGACGACGAGCTTAAGATTGCTTTCGGTGAGCTCATTGCGGGCGCGCTGGTCCCCCGCTCTGGCACGCCTGGCAAGCTCTGCCTCCCGGCGACGGGTCAGCAACTTTCTCCAGCCTTTGCGGTCGAGATACCCGCCCAATAAATCCGGAGTTTCGTGTTCGCCCGCTTTGCAAGAAACCTTTGCGTAAACTGTGGTCGGCACCTCGACATCCCTCGCGATCTTTGGCCTTTCGTTTTCACCGGAGGTTCGCATCTTGCACCACCGCGCTTGCCCCACTCGGAGGAGAACCCTTTGCCGCTCCCGCTTGTGATCGCCTCCGCGTGAGAGCCGAGGCGCGAGGTTCGCTACTCACTTCCGCCTTCACAACATCCGCTTCCACCAGGGGCCCTGTCGATCTTTCCCCGCCCGAAGTGCTTCGGCCCTGCTCCTCTCCCTTTGCCGCACGGATTCCTTGATCCTGATGCCGCGCGAGCGGTACCCCTCAGCTCTCAGACGGTAGACGTGCTCTTGGTAGAAATCCCGCTCGGAGAGAGACTCGGCCGCGTCCCGTAGTCCATAGGCCTCTTCGAGGGTACTCGGGAACTTTCTTTCGTTTGTTTCTCTTCCGGTTGACTCCACCGGCCGTGCTCCCTTCCTCTAGCCGCCTGCGAACCGCCGATCGCCGGGTGCCCGGCGGGCCGACACGGGGATCACTGCTCCGAGGCATGATCGACCCCTGCCAGGTCCGCGCGTCCCTCCGCAGGACGCATCGGGTGCGCCGGCTGCGGGAAGTCTTGTCCCTGCTCGACCGGCTGCACCAGCGTGTGCAGGAAGGCGGCGTCGCTCACGGCCTCCGCGTCGTAGGACACGTTGCCTTGCAGGACGAGCGTTCCTCCGGCGGAGAGCACATGCCGCTCCTCTCCCGCCCTGAACCTCACCTCGCCCTCCAGCACCTGGACAGTGGAGGCGCCCGCTACGCGCCTCTCGCCCGTGCGTCGCCCGGCGGCGATGGCCGTGAGCACCAGCTGCGGAGAGGGCCCGTGGGCAAGGATGAGGACGTTACGGCCGTAGTCCTCGAAGGTTTTTTCATCCCTGAGCCGTTCGATGATGCTCGCGTAATCGAACGGCTGTACCGGCTTGGGCGGCCCGGTATTGCCTTCGGGGTTACCGGTCTTGTCGTGTCGCACGCCGTAAACCTCCCTTGGGGTCGCCGCTGTTCGCGAACGATTCCGCCCCTGTTCCCGCAAAGATCGATGCCTCGCGCGTGGGATCGGCGGCCGAACCTCCTTCGCACCCATCCTCGTCTATCCAGCAGGTGAAGGGCACGGCGTTCTGCCTTCCGCTACCGGTCGTTCTCTTGTCCGTGCGGTACACCCCCGATGGTCTCGAATTCGCTCTGTCGAATCAAAGAGGTGAGCGTGAACACAGCAGGTAGTGAACGAAGTTCTCCCGCGGCATCGCGTTTGCCGCCTCGCTCCCGCTGCGGCCCGGCCTGGGGTCGAGCGCCACCCACTCGACGCCGATGTAAAGCCCAACAAGCAGGGAGACGAGCTCACCGGGGGTGCATACCCTCACGTACCATCCTCCGCCTAGCACCTCGGCGAACAGGTATCCACGGGCTGCCCACCCGGCGGAGAATACGGGTAGTACCAGGCCCTTTCCCTCCAGGGGCACGCGCAAGACCTCAAGCCCCTTGTCGCCCTGCCTGGCGACCACGTGATGCGAACACGCCGGACGGCCCGCCGAAACGTCGTTCCCGCCACGTTCCGAGGGGTCTCCGCGGTGTTCCGTCATTGTCTCCGTCACCATGCGGACCTCCTTCGGCACTCGCCTGCTCTTATGGGTGCCTATCTCCGGCGGGCCGCCTTCTCCGGTGTCCTCTCCGGAACGCGAGCGTCGCTACGGCCTTCACTCGCGATTATCCTTCGCTGGCGTCTACGGAATGTCAGCGTATGTAAGCATTCTGTAAGGACTTCGCGTCGAGAGTGCATGGCCGCCCGGAACTCGAGTCCGACGCGCGAGTTGACGGTCGAATGACAGAGGCGCGGAACCCGAACGTAGCGAGGGAGGCTACAGCGTCGCGATGGTCGGCGACGGGGTCAACGACGCCCCGGCCCTCGCCCGGACCGACGAGAGGATAGCCATCGGGGCCGGCACCGACGTCGCCATTGAGTCTGCCGGGGTGGTTCTTGCCTCCAACGACCCGAGGGCGGTCCTCTCCGTCATAACGCTCTCAAGGGCGGGCTACGGGAGATGCTGCAGAGCCTCTTCTGGGCCGCCGGCTACAACGTCGTGGTCATCACCCTGGCAGCTGGGGTGCTCGCGCCGGTCGGGATAGTACTCTCACCCGCGGTCGGAGCGGTCTTGATGAGCCTC
>Ga0190275_10003356_pt1 | contig 11413 bp, 9 predicted proteins | sample Popmic550T_FD_133745 | JGI IMG/M metagenome (GOLD analysis project Ga0190275, IMG submission 133745) | Populus adjacent soil microbial communities from riparian zone of Yellowstone River, Montana, USA - 550 T | ecosystem: Environmental > Terrestrial > Soil > Riparian zone > Trees stand | place... | reverse complement strand
GCCCTTGCCGTCCCCCAGCGTCTCCATCCACGTGGCCCAGCGCCACCAGAGGCCCAGCACCCAGCTTCGGCGCGCCTGGATGTTGACCAGCAGCCGCAGCGCGCCCGGGTCCGTCGCGTTCTGGCGCAGCGCCCAGATGGCGTGATCCCGCGCCTCCTCCAGCTGGCCTCGGCGAAGGTGGACCTGGCCCATGAGGACGAGCCCATCGAGGAACTGTGCGTCCGCGGCGAGCGCCTCTCGGGCCCGTTGCTCTGCAGCCCTCAGGGCGCCACTCTCGAGCGCTTCTTCGCCGAGAGCTACCAGCACGTGCGGATCATCCGGCGCGAGCGCCAGCGCCTGCTTCAGCGTCTCGTGCCGCTGCTGACGCTTGCCCGTGAGCTCGAAGAGCTGGGCCCGGAGGAGCAGGTGTCCCGCCTCCTCGGGCTCCAGCTCCAGCAGGCGGGAGAGGTGCTGCTCGGCGCGGGGGAACTTCCGCTGGGCGAGGGCCACCGAGGCGGCGGCGGTGTGCGCCAGTGGGAGGTCCGCCTCCAGGGCGAGGGCGAGTCCCACTTCGTGCTCGGCGGCGTGGAGCCGCTTCTGCCGCAGGAGCACCAGAGCCAGCAGGGCGTGGGCCTTCGCGTCGTCCGGGTCCTCGCTGAGGGCGCGGCGCAGCATGTCCATGGCACCGAGGTTGTTGCCATGGGCGAGCTGGAGCTGCGCCATGTGGAGCCATGCGGAGCTGGGGGAAGCCTTCGTTCATGGTCATCCTCAGCTCGCCACCATCTGCCACCACCCCGAGCCGCCGAAGGCCTTCAGGACCACGCCTTTCAGCAGGAAGCCGGCGGCCATCACCGGCAGGCCGTTGCGCACCGGGCCGCCGAAGTACTCATGGAGCGCGAAGCTGCGCTTCTGGAGATCGAACAGCCAGTAGGCCACCGCCAGCTTCCAGACGACGAGCAGCACCTGGAAGTACGGAAGGCTGCCCTTGGGCAAGTCCAGGAGCACGTAGAGCAGCCCCAGCCCGAAGGAGAGAGCCATCATGCCCAGTGGCGCCGCCACGACCAGCAGCAGCTCCTTGCGGCGGGTGGGGCTGCCCAGGGCGAAGGAGTTGAAGGCGAACCACGGCAGCGCCAGCCACGCGCCCGCGAGCATGACGGAGAGCAGCGGGAAGACGGGGTTGACGATGAGGTGCCCCAGGCCCGAGGGCGCCGGCTCGTCCTGGATGCGGTAGGAGGCCTCGTGAGCCATGGCCTAGGCCTTTCCGTGCTGCTGGAGGAATGCGAGCACCTCGTCGTACTGGCCGGCCTCGTTGGCGTAGCGTGCGTAGTTGCGGGCGGTGGTGAGCCACTCCAGCGCGGTGGGCTTCACCTCCTGGAGCGCCTGCTTCAGGTCCGCGGTGGAGATGGGGGACTCGGCACCGAGGGTGAGCGAGCGCTCGATGGCGGCGTCACTGGCGGTGTCCACGATGTTGCCCAGGTCAGCGCCGGAGAAGCCCTGCGTGTGCTTGACGAGGAAGCCCAGCTCCAGCTCGGCCTCCTGGGGCCGGTCCTTGAGCAGCAGGCGGAGGATCTCCTCGCGCGCCGGGGCGTCCGGTGGGGGGACGAAGAGGACGCGATCGAAGCGTCCGGGGCGGCGGAAGGCCGGGTCAATGGCCCACGGCACGTTGGTGGCGCCGAGGATGAGCACTCCACCGTTGGCTTGCGCGAAGCCGTCCATCTCCGTGAGGAACTGGCTGACGAGCTTGGCGCTGGTGCCCTCGCGGCTGTACTGGCGCTTGGCGGCCAGGGCCTCGAGCTCGTCGAAGAAGAGCACCGCGGGAGTCGTCTGCCGGGCCTTCTCGAAGAGGGTGTGCAGCTTTCGCTCCGACTCGCCGATGTACATGTCGAGGATGTCGGAGATGGCCACGTTGTAGAAGGTGGCGCTGCACTCACCCGCGGTGGCCCGGGCCAGCAGCGTCTTGCCACAGCCGGGAGGGCGTACAGGAGGATGCCGCCGCCGGCCTTCTTGCGGAAGCGATCGAAGAGGATGGGCTTCTGGAAGGGCAGGATGATGCGCTTGCGGATCTGTTGCTTGATGTCCACCAGACCGCCCACGTCCGCGAAGGTGAGGGGCGGCTGGGGAGGAGCCAGCGCGCGCTCCACTTCGTTGGCGGCGGTGTCATCGTTGGCGATGACGCGGAGGCGTGGGCCGCCGGCGGGGGCCACCTCGCGCACCGTGGCGGTGAGCTGGGCGAGCAGATCCTTGGCCTCCAGGGTGGGGTTGAGGCCGATGGCGCGCTGGTAGGCGGCGCGAGCCTCGTCCTTGCGGCCCAGGGTGGACAGGGCGCGGGCGAACAGGAGGCTGGCCTCGGCGGACGGGGCGGCGCAGAAGAGCAGGGCGCGCTCGGGCTCGCCAGACTGGAGCAGGACGCGGGCGGCGTAGAGGCGGTCCAACGCGGGGAAGGCATCCGGGGTGTGGCTGCCGAGCACGCTGCGGGCCTGCGTCACGTCGTTGCGATCGAGGAGGACCTTGAGCACGAGCGCGCGCAGCGTCCCATTGTCGGGGCTCGCGGTCAGTGCGGCCTGGAGCGAGGTGAGGGTGGCGTCATCCAGGGCGAGCGGCGAACCTTTCCACAGGCCTGTGAGGCCATCAACGAGGGAAGGGAAAGGGAAGAGCTTCTCGGCTTGTGCGCTCCGCAGGTCTCCCCGAGTGGGAGAGTTCAGAGTAGACTTGAGGAGCTGGTAGGAGGGAGCGTCATGCGCTGGCGTATGCTTCTCATCGGGATGCTCTCCATGCATTCGCATGGATGCAGCCATGGAGATGGCCGCACCAACCCAGATGCCGTGTACGAGGATGGCATCCGTACCAAAGGCGGGTCCGCGAGCGTCCGGATCTGGGTCCTGATCGGCAAAGGGCAGTTCGCCGAGGCTCAGGTGCTCATTGCTGAGAGCACCGCCGGTGGGCTGATTGGCAGGGAGACAGCGCAGAAGATGCTCGAGCGGATCTCCGTGTTGAGCACCAAACTCGGCGAAGTCCACGCGAAGCTCCAGCGGGTTCGCGACTTCCCTTCGCAGCTCAAGGACTTCACATGCTTCGAGAGCAGGAAGATGTTGGAGGCGGGTGACTACAGCCTTGCGACCGAGGCGCAACTGCGCAGAGCAGTGAAGATCATCGAGCAGCAGGATCGTCTGATGGACAAGCTGTAGGGTACGCCATGCCCCATCTCAGCCCCGAAGAGTTGATGGAGCGGCTTCGTATGGCCCGTGATGCGGGAAAGGGAGAACACGGTAGTTCTCAGAGGGTGAAGCTTCAGCGAGAGTTGGCTGAGGCTTGCCCTGCTTTTGCGCCCAACCTCCTCTATCTGGCCCGATTTCTACTCCTGAGCGACGAGCCTGACGCAGAGGGCCAGGATCCCTTCGCCGAGATCCAGCGATTGTTGGAGCAAGCCGTTCAGGCTTCAGATCGGAGTGCCCCCGCGCTTGTCGAGTTGGCGTACTTCCATGATTCCATCCATAACGATTTCAAGAAGGCGCGAGGGCTCTATGAAGAGGGCGCAGCCAAAGCCCTGGAGACTCTGGAGGATGCCTGGGCGGGGCTTCTCAACTCGCTCATCCTCGAAATGAAGCTTCAGGAGGCACTCACGCTCGCCGAACACGCAGAAAAGGTCTTCCCTGACTCGGGACGCATCATGGGGGCCGTCCATGAGGCGCGGCAGGCCGCCGTCGCCGCTGGCCTGAGTCCGCCTCAGACCGTGGACTCCTGAAGCGGGCGCCCAGATGCCGCGCATGGCATGCCTGCTGCCGACTGCGATGCTCGCCGAGAGCTATACCTCTCAACAAACTGGGAGATTCTCTACAAGGGAGGGACCGGGATGCTGACTGCCTGACCTCCCTCGCTGCCCACGACAACATCCGGAGGAAACGGACGACGCATCGTGATGAATGCGCTCAACCCGTTCCCGATAGGTCCTCGCGCACCGACGAGCCATAGCTTGTTGTCGGCCGAGGGACACTCAACTGGAGAGAAGAGCCCGCCTCCATCCGGTGGAGTCCCGGCCGCTCCTTCCATGAACCCGGCGATAGACTCTCGAAACGTGATCGGGACGCCCACTCGCCACGAGGCAACCGGCCCCAATCGTGGCCGGACCTCAAGGTATGCTGTATTCCCCCCACTACTGGCATGCCAGCGTAGTGAGTAAGGAGCGAGGTCCCGAGTAGGGTCACGAGGTGCGCGGTTCTCAAGCGCGGCGATCACCTTCTCAATCCATGCAGGATCCGCCACTGAAGCCCCGAGCCTGATCCTGAGGCTCGGTGGAAGGTCCTTGAACGCAGCACCATGAACGAGAGCTAGGAGCGGGAACTCTTCCCCGCGGGCATCCAACGCTCTTCCAAGGGCGAGGAAGTACTCCTCAAGGCAAGCTTTACTTTTCAAACTGTTAGGTGTGACAAGGAACGCCCAGCCGTCAATTGAACCCTTGGTGATCTGCTCGCCGATCTGCTCCCACAAGCGCTTGCCTGGGGTGAGGGCGACCCGGTCGTACACTACGCCAACGCCTGCTTGCTCGAGTTGCTGGACAACGAAGTCGAAGTCGCCGTCCGCGTTGTCCACCCACGCGTAGGTCAGGAAGAGCTGCTTGGGCATTTCGTCGATTTCCTTGTTGCCAGCTGATGTACGTCGGCTTCCTCTACGTATCAATAGGAGTACTTTATCAGCTCAGGTGTACTCTCCATGCTTACTTCCTCGGACTACTGTTTCTTGGAGCCGGGCACCCGTTTTTTCAGCCTGGAGCTCGCTGACGTGAGCCGGGCGAGCGCGGAAACGTCCGCCACCATGCGGTAGTAGCGATGGCCGTGAAAAAAGTGCACGGTCCGGGGTACGGCGCACCTTGCCCGTTGGGCATCGCATGTGCACTTGGAAGCGCCAACGCGGCATACCCCAAGGGCCGCACACCAGAACCCTATGCTGACCGTCCGTTCACTTCGCGTGCTCGCTTCGATGATCCTGGCCCTGACGGCCCTGAGCGCCGCTGGGCAGCAGGAGCAGACCCTCGAGGGCGTCGTCGTCCGCAACCGGCTCTACCAGCCCGCGGGCAACCTCGAGCTCTCTCCCAGCGTGGGCGTCTCCATGCTCACGTACCTCACCGCCCACTACACGTTGAATCTGGGAGTGGCCTACAACCTCTTCGACACCTTCGCGGTGGAAGGGCGCGCAGGCTACGCCTTCAGCCGGCAGACCGGCCTGGCGCGCTCCATCTCCGAGAGCTTCCTCAACCGCGACGACAAGAGGATCACCGACGAGTTGGAGGACCTGTGGCGGATGAACCTCCACGGCGTGGTGGGCCTCCGCTGGGCGCCGGTGTACGGGAAGCTCTCGCTCATGGCGGAGGTCCCCACCCACTTCCAGGCCTACCTCTGGGCAGGCGGCGGGGTGGGCTCGTTCCAACGCCAGTCGCTGATCCAGTGCACCAACGTGGTGAACCGAGGCCTGGGCGTCTGTGATGATCGCTCGGATCCGCTGGATCGCTCCACCGCCACCGAGAACTTCTGGGTGAAGGAGTCGCGGGTGGCCCCCGTGCTGAGCGCGGCGGTGGGCTTCCGGTTCTTCGCCTTCGAGCGGCACGGCGTGAAGTTCGAGCTGCGCGACTGGGTGTTCCGCGACGCCTTCCGGGTGGCGCTGTCCCGAGATGACTGGGAGGCGGGCCGCGACACGGGCACGCCCGCGCCCAGCCCGGGCCTCACGCACCTCGTCCAGTTCGACATTGGCTACACCTTCCTCTTCTAGATCCCATGCGAACGATCCTGTCCTTCGCAGTCCTGCTGTCGACCGTCGCCGGAGCTGATCCAGCCCTCGCGCAGTCCGGGCCCACGGTGCCCGCTCCGGGCGCTGAGACGTCCATTCCTCCCGAGGTGCCGCCTCCGGTGTCACCGGTGGCCCGCCCCCAGCCGGCTCAGCACGAGCTGGGAACGGCCGTGCCCGGTGAGCCGCCCGCCGCTGCGCCGCGTGTGCGAGCCCCGCAGGAAGAGGACGCGCCCGTCTCCGAGACTCCGGCGTCCGAGGAAGCTCCTCCTCCTCCATCCGAGGCAGCAGCGCCCGCCGAACCTCAGCCAGCCGCGGATGCGCCCCTGGCGGTAGCGGACGTGGACACGGAGCTGCGCACGACGACGCCCGAGCAGCAGCGGCTGGTGCACGGCGCGCCGCTCTACAACCCGAACGTCTCTGTCCACATCGTCCAGAAGAAGCGCTTCGCGGACGACGGCAAGCATGAGTTCGCGCTCTACCCGCTGGCGATGCAGGTGAATGGCAAGTTCACCAACCACGCGGGCAGCGCGCTCCACTACACGTACCACCTGCAGGAGAACTTCGCGCTCCAGGTGTCTGGCCTCTACAACTGGCACTCCAACGAGAGTCGCTTCAACCTGGAGCTGATCGACAAGGTGCGCGAGCAGGCGCAGGCGGCCTCCTCCCTGCTGCTCAAGTGGGGCGCGCAGGCCGGCGTCGAGGTGACGCCGCTGTACGGCAAGTTCGCCTTCTACGACGACCACCTGGCGCAGTTCAGCCTGATCCTCAGTGGGGGCGCGGGCTTCGGCGGCACGCGGCACCTGATCCGGCCGGAGGTGGCCAACCAGGTCGAGGGCGAGACGTTCACCGTCCCCGCGCGCTTCGGAGACACCGGCACCCGGTTCGTCGGCTCGGTGGGCGGAGGACTCCGCGTCCAGTTCGGCGACTCCTACGCGGTGCGGCTCGAGGTGAGAGATCTCGTCTACACCGCGCGCGTGGATCGCGTGGATGGCTGCAACCTGGCCGACTTCGAGATGCTGGAGGCCGCACGCGCCGGCAACGAGCCGTTCGCCAACCTGCAGCTCAGTGGCGGCTGCCAGTTCCAGAAGTTCGACGGCGTGGACCCGGACACGAAGAAGAACTACCGCGAGGACATCATCCTCGGGAGGGACCTGGTGGCCGAGCCCTCCTCGGACGTCCTCAACAACGTGAGCTTCTACGCCGGCTTCTCGATCCTCTTCTGATGGGAACTCCTGCCATGTCTCGACTGCTCGCACTCCTCGCTGTCGCCCTGGCTCCGCTCGTGGCGTCCGCCCAGGACGTGTCCACGTACAACCGCGCGCTCGCCGCCTTCAACGCAGGCGAGCTCGACACCGCCGCACCGCTCTTCTTCGAGACCTCCGAGCGCGCCACGGATCCGGAGACGAAGGGCAAGGCCGAGTACTACCTGGGGCAGACCTTCGCGAAGAAGGGGCTCCCGGTGAGCGCCTTCGTCACCTACGCCGCCATCATCAACGCGGGCCCGAAGCACCCCTCGTACCTCAAGGCCGTGGAGGGGCTCGTGGACATGCAGCAGCAGCTCGACGAGCAGAACCTGATCCCCAGCCTCCTCAACCAGGCCTACACGGACGAGGTGCGGGATCAGTGGGTGACGCTGCCTCGAGAGGTGCTGGCGCGCATCAACTACCTGGTGGGCACCATCAGCCACCGCCGCGGGCGCTTCGAGGAAGCCCGGTCGCTGCTGGGCGCCGTGCCGCCGGAGAGCCGCATCTACGCCAAGGCCCAGTACCTGCTGGGCATCGTGCTCGTGGATCCGCGCTTCCCGGGCCGTCCGGGCGAGGCCGAGTCCCTGGACAAGGCCGCACTCACGGCCTTCCAGACGGTGTTGAGCCAGAAGGGCGAGAAGGGCGAGCGGCAGCTCGAGCTCAAGGAGACTCGCGAGCTGGCAATGCTGGGGCTCGGGCGTCTGCACTACGGGCGGGGAGAGTACAAGGAGGCGAGCGAGGCCTACGAGCGCGTGCCGCGCTACTCGCGCTACTGGGATCAGGGCCTCTTCGAGAACGGCTTCGCCCGCTTCCAGAACGAGGACTTCGGCGGAGCGCTCGGCAGCCTCCAGGCGCTGCATGCGCCCCAGTTCGCCGGGGCCTTCCAGCCCGAGTCCTGGATCCTCAAGGCCACCGTCTACTACTACAGCTGCCTCTTCGACGAGGTGAAGACCACGCTGGCCGCGTATGACGAGGTGTACGGGCCCATGGCGAAGCAGCTCGAACCCTTTGCCGGCGAGGACATGGAGCTCATCCCCGCCTTCAACCTGGTGTCCGCCGCGGAGAACCGGCGGCTGCCGCGCCCGGTGTACCTGTGGCTCCGCAACAACGAGCGCATCCGCGAGGTGATGCGGGTGCTGTCGAGCGTGGACGAGGAGAAGCGCGTCATCAGCAGCTCGGGAGCCTGGAAGGGGAGCGCGCTGGCGACACAGACGGTGGCCTCGCTGGAGGATGTGCGCAACACGCTGCTGCAGGTAGGCGGCACGCTGGCCCGGAGCCGGCTGCGCGAGGCGGCCGACAACCTGCGCACCTTCTCGGATCAGGCGGAGATCATCCGCGTCCAGACAGCGCTCGATCAGAAGGACCTGCTGCAGGCCGGCGTGGATCAGAAGACCGTGCTCTCCCGGCAGTCGCTCTACCGGCCCGCCATGCCAGGGCCTGCCTGGAACTACTGGAAGTTCCAGGGCGAGTTCTGGATCGACGAGATCGGCTACTATCAGTACACGCTCAAGCGCGGCTGTCTGGCGAAGCCGGGCGAAGAGCGCACCGAGGCCGGCGCGCAATAGGCCTGACGGAGACGGAGGCAGTTCGGAGTAACGGGGTGGGCCTGGGCGTTGTTCCGCGCGCCGTGGCCGCCCCGTCTTCCTGTTCAGCCCTCGAAACCGTGAGTGCCCTCTGGGGCGCATTCGAGCGCGTTGGCACGGTTGCAGCACTTCTCATTCCAGGAGTGCGCGTCTACCTTCGGTCGTTCCTTCGATGGCAGGAGTTCGCATGAGGGCGTTCCTTCGTTTCGGTGCGCTGGCGGTGGGCATGGCCCTCACCGCGAGCGGGGTGGGAGAGGCGGCACCGCCCGGGAAGGTGGTGGGGAAGAAGCCTCCAGCGGCGGTGGCCGGGAAGAAGTCCAAGGCAGACAAGGCCTCCACGGCCAAGGCGCCGTCGGCTGTGCCGGGGGCTCCGGAGGAGAAGGAGCGGCGCAATGGCCCGGCGCGGGTGACTCCTGCCAGCTCGAAGTTCGCCGAGCTGCCGCGCATCGCCGACAGCAAGAAGGACGCGCTGGCGGACAAGAAGCGGGACGAGGCCATCGAGGGCTTCAAGCGCCTGATCCCGAAGATTCAGGACGGCACCTCGCGCAAGGCGGATCTGCTGTACCGGCTGTCGGAGCTCTACTGGGAGAAGTCCAAGTACCTCTATCGGCTGGAGATGGACCGCTTCCTGGAAGCGGAGAAGAAGTACGACGCCGCGGTGGCGCGGGGCCAGAAGGTGGAGCCTCCGAAGCAGGAGCACCGCGAGAGCGAGCGCTACCGCGCGGAGGTCATGAGCCTCTACGAGGACATCCTGCGCGACTATCCGCAGTACGAGGTCCGGGACGAGGTCCTCTTCTCCCAGGCCTACAACCTCTACGAGCTGGGCCGCCAGGCCGACGCGGTGAAGCGCTACGAGGAGCTGATCCGCGACTTCCCGAAGTCGCAGTTCGTGCCGGACGCGTACATCCAGCTCGGCAACCACTACTTCGACAACAACAAGCTCTTCCCGGCGAAGCAGAACTACGAGAAGGCGCGCGACACGGGCGTGCCGAAGATCTACGCCTACGCCATCTACAAGCTGGCCTGGTGTGACTACAACGGCGGGGACTACGAGGCCGGCCTCAAGAAGCTGCAGGAGGCGGTGGAGTTCGCGGAGACGCGCGGCGAGGAGCTTGGCGATCTCAAGACGGAGGCGCTCAACGATCTGACGGTCTTCTACGTGCAGCTCGATCAGCCGAAGGAGGCCATCGCCTACTTCAAGCAGAAGGCGCCGGAGAAGCGGCAGGCGCGGCTCATCGCGAAGACGGCGGTGGGGCTGGCGGACGCGGGCCACTTCGACAGCGGGATCCTCATGTTCCGCTGGCTCATCGAGGACAAGCCCATGGGCCCCAGCGCGCCCGAGTATCAGCAGGCCATTGTCCGCTCCTTCGAGGGGCTGCGTCAGCGCACGCAGGTCCGCACCGAGATGAAGAAGATGGTGGACCTGTACCGGCCAGGTGGCACGTGGTGGCAGGCCAACACAGGCAGCAAGTCGGTGCTGCGCAACGCCTTCAACGTCACCGAGGAGGCCATGCGCGTGATGGTGACGGAGTACCACCAGGAGGCGCAGAAGACGCGCGAGGTGGCCACGTACCAGCTCGCTCGCGACATCTACAAGGAGTACGTGGACGCCTTCGCCTCCAGCGAGGATCCGGACTTCGTCTCGGACTCGGCCTTCAACCTGCGCTTCTTCTACGCGGAGATTCTCTGGACGCTCGAGCAGTGGGAGGCCGCCGCCATCCAGTATGACGCCGTGGTGGCGTTCAAGATCCCGGAGCGAGAGTCGGCGCGCGAGGTCTCCAACGAGTCCTATCGCAAGAGCGCCTCGTTCGCCTCGGTGCTGGCCTACGACAAGCTGGTGAAGATCGAGCGCGGCCAGCTCGCCAAGAGTGAGCTCAAGGCGGGCCAGAAGGTCAACGAGAACAAGTACAAGGGCGACGTCGAGAAGAAGCGCATCGTGAAGAAGGACGCGAAGGAGCAGCAGGCGCTGCCGCTCACGCGCTTCGAGGAGCGCCTCGTCGCCGCCTGTGACACATACAACACGCTCTACCCGGACAACCCGGACGAGGTGGACCTGCGCTACCAGGCCGCCGTCATCCTCTATGACCGGAACCACTTCGTGGACGCGGCGCGGCGCTTCGGCGAGATCATCGTCAAGTTCCCGGAGGAGCGGCGCTCGCGGGACGCGGCGGACCTGACGATGTTCGTGCTGGAGAGCCGCGAGGAGTGGCTCGAGCTGAACAAGCTGTCGCGCCAGTTCATGGCCAACAAGAAGCTGACGAAGCCGGGCACGGACTTCGCCTCGCGCGTGGGCAAGGTGGTGGAGGGCAGCCAGTACAAGTGGGTGGATGAGGTCGTCTACCGCCAGGAGAAGAACCCGAAGAAGGCCGCCGAGCTGTTCCTCGAGTTCGTCACCGAGTTCCCCAAGTCGGAGAACGCGGATCGGGCGCTCACCTACGCGACGATCATCTTCCAGGAGGCGGCCGAGCTGGATCGCGGCGTCGCGGCCGGCGAGCGCGTCCTCGCGGAGTATCCGGACAGCCCCTTCGCCCTGAAGGTCCGCTACACGCTGGCTGGCTTCTACGAGAAGATGGCCGAGTTCAAGAAGGCCGCTGAGGCGTATCAGGCCTTCGTCGATGCCTATGACGCCGCCGCCGGGACGAACCTGGGCGGGAAGAAGGGCAAGGGCGCGAAGAAGATCGCCAACGCTTCGGCGAAGAAGCCGGACGGGAAGGGCGGGGACTCGAAGTCCGCGCAGCGCTCCGCCGAGCGTGAGCAGATCCTCAAGGAGGCCGAGGCCTGGGTGGCCGACGCGCTCTTCAACGCGGGCCTCTGGTGGGAGGGCGTGGG
>Ga0190275_10003355_pt1 | contig 11414 bp, 9 predicted proteins | sample Popmic550T_FD_133745 | JGI IMG/M metagenome (GOLD analysis project Ga0190275, IMG submission 133745) | Populus adjacent soil microbial communities from riparian zone of Yellowstone River, Montana, USA - 550 T | ecosystem: Environmental > Terrestrial > Soil > Riparian zone > Trees stand | place... | reverse complement strand
TTGCCCTGGAGTTGCGATTAATTCTTCTATCGTAACCGCGCTTGAATCACCCGCGCGTGCCCGGCAAGGTCGCGCATCGTTGGTGCAAGTTCGAAAACGCCGCTGTCTCGAATGAGCTGCTCGACGCTTGAGGCGATCATGGGGCTGATCTCGATAAATAGCACGCCGCCCGGGTTCAATCGCTGGGCCGCTTGCTGAATTAGCGGCGCGATGACTGAGGTTCCCTCCGCGCCAGCTTCCAGCGCCAAATGCGGCTCATGGTCGCGGACATCCGCCGGCAGTTCCGCCATTTCGCTCGTCGCGACATAGGGCGGGTTACTGACGATGCAATCATAGCGGGCTTCCGACGGCACGCCGGTGAATAGATCGCTTTCAATGAATTCAATCCGGTCAACAACTTTGTGCTTCGCGGCATTTCTTTTCGCCACGGCCAGGGCCGCCTGGCTAATGTCGATCGCGGTCATCTGCGCTTGCGGCACGTATTTCGCCCCGCACACGGCCAGGATGCCGCTGCCCGTTCCGACGTCGGCGATTTTCAATGCGGATGCATTCGGCCGTTTCTTCACCTCGTCTAAAAGTGCGACGACAAGCAGCTCAGTTTCCGGGCGCGGAATCAATACGTCCGGCGTAACTTCGAAATCAAGCGAGTAGAATTCGCGATGCCCGACAAGATAGGCGACAGGGGTGCCGGCAGCGCGGCGACGGACTGTCTCGCGGAAGGTGGTCAATGTTTGCGCGGGCGGCACCTCATCGAAAGCCACGTAGAGATCAATTCGGCGGCCGCCGCGGGCGTTGGCCAACAGAACTTCGGCATCAAGGCGCGGGTTCTCAGCCCCGTGCCGACCTAAGAATTCGGTTGTCCACGACAACAACCGACCAACTGTCCAAACTTCATCGGCCGAGGACATGTGTGTGGCGCCAGGGAGAAGAGTTCACCACAGAGTACACGGAGGGCACAGAGGCGGAAAAGTCACTTTTGCACGAGACACTTTATGACGCAACGGATGGCTGTAAATTTATCGAAGTTAAAAGTCTTACTCTGTGTACTCCGTGTCCTCTGTGGTGCGCATTTTCTTCGGTTTATCAATCCAGCCCGCCCATTTGGTCGCGCAGCTGCTGCCGATCGTAGTCAATCAGAGCGTCCGTCATCGGTTGCACATTACCGGCAATCACCTGGTCCAGATTATACAACGTCAGGCCGATGCGATGGTCCGTAATTCGATTTTGCGGAAAGTTGTAGGTACGAATCCGCTGGCTGCGATCGCCCGATCCGACCAGGCTTTTCCGCTCGGCCGCCCGCTTGGCCTGCTCTTTTTGCATTTTGAAATCGTAGATGCGGGCCGATAATTCGCGAAGCGCTTTGCTCTTGTTTTTGAGCTGGCTCTTCTCGTCCTGGCATTGAACGACGATACCGGTTTCATAGTGCGTCAGCCGTACCGCAGAGGCAGTCTTATTGACGTGCTGCCCGCCGGGCCCGCTCGCACAGAAGGTGTCCAGGCGATAGTCGTCCGATTTTAGGTCGACTTCGACTTGCTCCGGCTCGGGCAGCACGGCCACCGTCGCGGCCGAGGTGTGAGTGCGACCTTGTGTTTCAGTCTCCGGCACGCGCTGCACGCGGTGGCCGCCGCTTTCGTATTGCAGCTCGCGATAACACCCCTCTCCTTCAATCCCCAGCACGATTTCCTTGAAGCCGCCGAGCTCGGTCGCGCTATGGCTCAAGATTTCGAATTTCCAGCCCCGCGCTTCGCCGTGATGCCGATACATCTCGTAAAGATCTCGGGCGAACAGGGCGGCCTCATCGCCGCCGGTGCCCGCGCGAATTTCCATGATAACGCGCGATCGATTGGCGTCTTCACCTCCGACTGTGAGCTCGAGTAATTCGTTCCACAACCGCTCGCGCTCGCTGCGCAATTGGGGTAATTCCGTTTCCGCAAGCTCACGCATTTCCTCATCATCGCCGGCAATCATTTCTTGTGCTTCGGCGACTTGCTGATTCACCTCTTTGAATTTTCGATACTTCTTCGCCAGCTTGCCGAGCGAGCCGTGCTCGCGGGCAACCGACGTGATGCGCGTGGGGTTGGACAACACCTCGGGGTTCATGAGGTCTTGCTCAAGTTGCTCGTAACGGTCGAGCTTTTGGTCTAATAATTCGCGCATGAGAATTTGCCCGCAGCCTACGGACGCTGGTCAAAGAATTGATTCGCGGTCCGATGTGGAATACTAGCCCGAAGCGCAAGCAAGGGATAGCCCGAGGGCGATCGGAACATCCATGTAGACTTTTCGCATTCGAAATTTGGCTTATGCAAGGCACACGACGGGAAAGGTGCGAGGGCGCCTCACCTACTTTTTGCCGCGCTTCACGCTTGCATAACCAGCGGCCGCGAACTTGGTTTTGAATTTTTCAATTCGGCCGGCCGTATCGACGAACTTCAGCTTGCCTGTATAGAAGGGGTGGCAGACGCTACAAATATCCACCTTGAGCTCTTTGCGCGTGCTTCGCGTGACGAACTTGTTGCCACAACCGCAGGAGACCTGGGTTTCAAAATAATCGGGATGAATGCCGTCTTTCATCGGGAACCTCGGCGTCGCCGGACGCTTAACGGGATGCTTGAGTGAATCCATGAATATACCGAAACGGCCGGGGGCCGGCAAGTGCCGCCCGTCACTCGATTTCCGAGATGATCCGGTCTGGGTCGCGGGTGACAATTGCCTCGTGCTTGGCACGCAATGGCCCGTTACTTCGAGATTGTTATCTGGGTTATCCGGCTTTCGTGGTGCCTCGGTCCCGCAGCCAGTCGGCGATGATCGTATCGAGCAGTAGTTGGGCCGTGTGGTACGCGACCATGGGAAGGATCGCGGTTGCGCCAAATTTGATCGCCAGAAACAAACCGACCATGATCGTCTTCTGGCTGCCGGAAATGCCGACCGCAATTGCGTCGGCGCGATTCATGCCAAGTGCGCGGGCCGACGCAAGACCAATGCCGAGCAATGACACATGCACTGCAATGACGATCGCAATCATCAGCGCCACATTGCCGAATGAAAGCAGGTCACCGCCCGCGGCATTGTGAACTTCCTCGCCGCAGCGGGCCGCCCCGGCAAATACGAAACTCAAAATGCCGAACTGGGCAAGCGTGCTGAGGACGCTCTTGTGACGGCCAATAGCCTCCGCTGCCAGTTTCCATTGTCGAACTAGTTGAGCCACCGCGATCGGCGAGACCACAAGCAACACCAATTGCAACGTCAGGTCGGCGTAATTCAAACCGTCGACGACTTCGGTGGACGCGCCTAAAAATAGTCGGAGCCACATCGGGATCGCAAGAAAGCAGGCCAAGTTCGTGATAATAGTGACAAGTATCGCAACCGCATCATTGCCGCCCGCTCGCCGCGTCCAGACAGTCGCCGCCGCCAATGTGCACGGGACAAGCGTGGTGATCATCACACCAAGGGCCAGTTCTGTGGGAAGCAATCGTCCGGCCAGCCAGCCGAGGGGTGGCGCTAGCCCCAAGTTAATTGCGGCCGCCAGCCAGGCCGGGCCCGGGCGCCGCACGGCCTGCCACACATCGCGCCTGTTTCCATCGGCAGAGCCATCAATAGCATCACGGTCGCTACGACAACGTTTCGAGGAATTCGGTCCGCTGCAGGTCGTAGTTGCTGCCACCAAACCATTCCGCCCGCCAATACGATCACTAACGCAAACAGAAACCAGCGCTGACGGACGAAGTGGAGCATGATTGCACTTCATCCGGGTTCATCAGATTTGCGAATTGGTTCAGTCGCGGGCGACTTGAACTCGCAATTGGCGAAATCGGCCTACTTCGTGTCCGTGGGATTCGGTAGTTTCATCCGCTCGCGAAGTTGTTTCGCTCGCAGGCGATTGCCATGGCGCTGCGGCGACGTGTCGGCTTCATAGAGTTCGATCGCTTCCTGAAGTTTGTCTTGCGCTTCTTCGGCGCGGGCCAGGCTGTAATTCGCACCGAACGACCAAGGCGAATCGTCGCTCAAAAGTTCGGGACGGCGGAGCCATTGTGCAGCCACGTCGTACTTCCCGTCGTCGAAGAGCAACAACCCCAGCCAATAGGCGGCATAAGTTTGCGAAATGGTATCAATCCGTCGTTTGTCCGCCGACGCCCGGGCGATATCACGGAGGGCGGGGCGCACTTCGGGGCTCTTATAGAGCGCCGTCGCGTCGCGATGGTCATCAATCGGCTCCTGCTTGCTTGGAGACCGCGCGTTGTCGTCGCCGCGCCGCCGGCCGTGAAAGTGAAGCACACGTGCGAGCCACAGTTTCGGCCGCCAAACGAACGGCTCAAACGCAGTTTTCTCGGCCCGGCGCGCCGCGCGGCCGAGATTCACTTGATCGCGCAGCGTCTCCAATGGAACGTCCCATAAGCGGACTGTCGCTACGCCCGGCAACGCCTCAAAACTTGCTGAGAGCGTGCTTGGAACAACCGACAATGCGATGCGATTATCGCGGGGCAGTTTACGTTCCAAGCGATAGGCGGCCTGCGACAGCTCAAACGTATCAGCGACGATATTGGCCGTCACATTTTGCAACGCGGCAGACGTCAGTGGATACGGCGCGTCGCTCAAGTCCAGTCGCCTCAAAAGTGAGTCATCATTCCGCAGCTGCTCCAGCGTCGCGATACTCTGGCCGTCCGCGCCGCGGATTGGCAGCCCCAAACGGGCATCGAACACGTACAGCTGCTTTTCGATAAGTACGGCCGGCAATTCAAAACGGGTAGCCGGCTCGGTCGCCTCAGCGGACGTTAAAATCGCGACGTCCAGGCCTTGTTGCCGGCATAGCAGGGCGAACACCCATGCGCGCTGGTTCGCAGTGCCTCGTCCATGCAGCAAAACTTGCCAGGGGCGACGGACCGGCGCGGCTTCATCGGCTTCGAGTTGAATATTCCGCACGGTCCAATCAAACAAACCTTCGGCGCGGCCCAGGTCGTCAAAACGATTTCCAGGCGCCCAGCGCGAAATATTGCGAAGCCATACGGCTTCCTGCAATAGTCGACCGTGGTGCGGCTCAAAATTAGTTTTTCCAAGCGCTTCGGCCGAGAGACGCGGCGCGAGCGTCTGGTGGTTGAGCAAGTCAGAATTCAAAGTTTTCAGCAGCGGGTCGAGTTGCCAATCCGACGAAGCGTTGCTTTGTCGCGACCATTGATTGAGTCGATCCACAATTTGCTTGAGCGCCTGTTCGTCGGGGCTCGGCTCCCAACCCAATTCGGGCAGTCGTGTGTTTGCATAGACGTTCAAGCGATTTGTGATGTCGGACATGCGATCATCGAGAAATCGCCAGACTTCGATCTTGCCAAGCTTCCCCGCCAATTCAGGATCATCAATGCCGCCCTCAATCAGCAGGATGTTTTCATCCTCCACTTGGGCCACGGTCAAATCGATTGGCAGCAAGCGCGCGAGGCCTGTTTGCTTGAGCTCGGCCAGCTTTTCCTTGTCGATCGTGTCATCTTCTTTGATGTAAAACTTGACAATATCCCCCGGCCGCACTCGCAACGTCTTAAAGCGAGCGTTTTTTGATTCCACGATGATGTAGTTGACCGGGCTGTTTGGAATATTAGGGTTCGACGAAGCGAAGGCCATAATATCTTTGCCGTCATTCGTGCGACGCGAGTCCAAAATTACCGATGGAGTTCGTAAGGCTGTGTCGACATAGGTCGGCAAATTGCTAAGCTGATCCGCAGCCGAGGACAGCAAAGCGTTTCCACTATCGGCCCGCGACGAAAGCGGCGAACCGGGTTGGCCCGTGGGTCGCGTTGCAGCGGGTTGGCAGCCAACAACCGCGACCAGCAGCGACAAGATGTAGACGCACCGATTCAAAGTCAAACTCCTGCTATTGGAACGCCGCAACGGTTTCGCGGATCTTTACCAATCGGGCCAGCATTGCGGCGAACTGATCGAGAGGCACCATGTTCGGGCCATCGCTCGGCGAGCGATCAGGGTCCGGATGTGTTTCACAAAAGAGTCCGTCGACGCCCAGCGCCATCGCTGCGCGCGCGAGCGGTTCGACCCACGCGCGATTGCCGCCCGTGGTTGCTCCCAAACCGCCCGGCTCTTGCACGCTGTGCGTAGCGTCGAACACCACCGGCGCACCCAACGACTGCATCTCCGGGATCGACCGCATGTCGTTCACCAGCCGGCCATAACCAAAAAAAGTGCCACGCTCGCAAAGGAGCACATTTCGACAGCCGGCGGCCGACAATTTGTGGACAACGTGCCGCATGTCGGTCGGCGCCATGAATTGGCCCTTCTTGACATTGACGGCCCGTCCTGTGTTCGCCGCTGCGACGAGCAGATCCGTCTGCCGGGCGAGGAATGCCGGGATTTGGATGATGTCGCACACTTGCCCCACGGCGGCTGCCTGCGATGCTTCGTGAATATCGGTCGTGACTGGCAGCCCGGTGGTATCGACCACACGTTGCAAAATGCGAAGTCCCTCTTGCAACCCAGCACCGCGAAATGAATCCAGGCTCGTGCGGTTGGCCTTGTCGAACGACGCTTTGAACACCAGTTGAATGGGCAGATCACGCGTCTGGGTCGCCAGTCGCGTTGCGATGTCGATTGTGAGCGATTCGCTTTCAATCACGCACGGACCGGCGATCACCAGCAGCTTCTCGCCCGCGCCGCAGCGATAATCGCCGATTCTGGCTGGGTTATTTGGCATCGTCTCGTTCCGCTTTTGCCGATATCAAAGTAAACACAAACCCGTCTGCGACCCTATTTCTGCACGATCGCGGCCGGGCTGGTCGTCGAATCAGCGATCGTGAAGCCTAACTTCGCAGCCGCGGCCCGCGAAACCAGCAACCGCAACTGTCCGGGGCAAATTTCGACCTCGACAGGCAACCTTCCGCCAAAGTCGCCATCGAGTTGGTAGGCAACGTCGATTGGCTCCGCCGGTTCCACGCGGAATTGGCTACAGCGCGTCTGCCGGGTGTCACTTAATGCCAGGTGGCTGCCCCGCAAAACGTGCCACAAGTATCGGCCCGCATGTGGCAGCGAGCCGCGCTCGAACGTGCAAACGTCAAACTTTCCGTCCGCCCCGTCAGCTTGCGGCGCCAATTGCCAGCCCAAGGCATACAGTGGCAAATTGAAACCGAAAAGCCAACGGCAGGTGATCGGCGCGATTCGTTCCGTGCCCTCGTTCGAGCAATATAGCCGCATCTCCGGGTAACTGTAACTACGGATCGCCTGCAGCGTCGGTTTCAAATAACTGGCTCGAGTGATATTTCCCTGGCGACTTTGATGCAGCCGCCGGACAACCTCGGCGTCAAATCCGGCGCTCAACATCAGCAGAAATGGCTGGCCGTTCGCCCGCCCCAGGTCGAGATCAATCACGGCGCCCCTTTCGAGCGTTTCAATAATTGCGGCCCGCTGAACGCTTTGGCCCAAATAGCGGGCAAGCAAGTTTTCGGTCCCCATCGGCAGGGGCAGGATCGGAATCGCCAGCGGCACGTGGCGACGAACACAGGATGCAGTGCCGTCACCGCCGACCGCGATTACGGCCCGAATCGCGGCCGCCGCATCCGCGGCCGAAGTCATTTCGGCGAGCTCGGACAAGTTGTCCGTAACAAGGACGCTGAAGTGAGTTGCCGCAAGTTGGGACCCGAGGGCGAGTGCCTGCCGTCGGCGTCTCCCGGAGCCCGCTCGCGGATTCAAGCTTATGATCACTTGACGGCAATTTTCGGGGGGCAGATGCGCGAAAAGTGCTGGTCGGGGGGCTGTCTCAGGTTGAGATAGCTTCGACATGGGAGAAAAGATGGGAACGGCGGAACTCAGCAGACGAAATGCAACCAAACTAGCGAAAAGCATTGTAGCATAGGAGTTTGCGCAATCGAAAGCGGACATCGGTCCCGTTTTGATACTTTTTCGGAAGTCCTTTGATCAACCAAAGTATAAAGACAAGTTTAGTGCAGATTGGCACACATTACGCAATTTTCGCGACGCAATGCGCAACAATTTCCTTGGCAAACGCGCGACAGTTTGCGGCTTGGATTCGTCACTTGCGGTTACTTTGTCTCACACTAACCTCTCTGGACAATTGAAGTTAGTGCGTTGATCGACGGCAGAGTGCTGAGGCCGACTTCACCTGATGGCACACAAGCTGCCTTATGAAGCGCCAACGGCTCGGCAGGGCAAAGAATTCTAAAGGCCATGCCGACCGCTAATTTCACTGGCCCGCGGGGCCTCGAATGGTTTTGGCAGCGTGGTTGCCTTGCCCCTGACCACGCTGTCGAGTCAACAGTGGTTGACTCATTCGAGGCCCGCTTTTTTTTGCCACTACTTCTGCGTGCCTAAAGCGACTGGTGTTTTGCGAACTCCGTCGCGATCAAAAAAGAAACCGCTAATGAATGCCACTGGTCGCTGATTTTTTTCAGCGTGCAGCGGCGAACATTAGCGGTTCTTGTCCAATTCGGTAACGTTAGCCTGCCGGCGAAACTGCGTTTCGCGAGCCGCTACCGCCAACCGAACTGGAACCCACCTATGTTCACGCCCTCGCCACCCCAGGGCGAGTTGTAATACCCGAACCGCGGAGTTCCGTAGTACTGGCCGCGATAGGGGTATCCGTAGTTGCGATAGCCATAATATGCGCCACCGGGGTAGGAACCCGGATAGTAGCTATATTGCCTGCTATAGACTCGGCCAGGGCCATAGTTTTCAACGACGGCGCCTTGGTACGTGGCCGGGGCATTTGTCCTATATACCTGGCGTACGTCTGAAGGTTGCGCCTCCTTCAAAAAGACGTTCACCACGAAATCGGATCGGTCCCGCCAGATCCGAACTTCCACATTATCGCCAGGCTTGCGTTGACGAATGAGTCGTGTGAGTTCATCCGGCATCTCGACGTTCTGCCCGCCAACAGAAAGCAGAAAATCGCCTGGACGAATTCCTGCTACCTCAGCCGCACTCCCTGGAGTCACGCTTCGAACTCGCACGCCCGGACCGTCACTTGCGTCTGTAAAAACTCCAAGTTGTGCATAAGCTTGCGAGGGCATCGGAGCGGGTGGCGGCACGAGCGATTGATCCTGATCCGGCTTTTGCATGGAATGAGCCGCGTTTTGAGAGGCATCTAAAGCCCGGACTTCGTCAGTAGCCGGTTGTTGTGAGAAGCTGGAAGCCGCAGGGCCTCCTGACTGCTGCGGCACCGGTGGTGGTAGAACCCCCGTTCCTTGCCCGGATGTGTTTGCAATGTTGTCTTGGGCAATACCCCTCAAACCGCTGAGGCTTAATACACAAGCGATTGCCAATCCAGTCGGCACGATTACGATCCGTCGCCAAATTTTGCGATTTTGTCGAAACATGTTTTTCCTCCTCCTTCAACTGACAAATTTCGTAACGTGAGCAACAGTCGCAGTGCTCACACCCGTTGGTATTAGTATCCAGAGTTCGTTCATTGCCCCACCGGAATCTAGTTGCAAAACGGGTGCCGAATCGGCCAGGACCGACGCCAACGGCCGGAAATTCGAAGATAAGGACTGTAATGCGTCAAAATACGGCCTAAAATGTTTATTCGCTAGGAACGCTGTTCGTTCGTAGGCCTGGGTGGATTAGCTTCATCCACGAAAACTTGTCGCTGCGACCTAACCCGCGTTCGACTTTCGACCGCCGTATTTCAAACGCATGCGCACGCTGATCAAAAACGCTCTTGTAGTCCTCCCCCGTTCGTCGGAAAAAGTTTCCGTTGTCGTCGATGGGATGACGATCGCCGATATTGACCCCGCGCCGCAGATTCGTTTCGATGAAGTGATCGATGCGGAAGGGCTGCATCTTTTGCCCGGCGTTGTCGACGATCAAGTCCACTTCCGTGAGCCCGGACTAACCCACAAGGAGGATCTCAGCACGGCCAGCCGGGCCTGCGCCAAAGGCGGCGTGACCACGTTTTTGGAAATGCCAAACACCGTGCCGCCGGCAATTTCCCAAAAGCGGCTGGAAGAGAAGCTAGCCCTCGCGGCTCGAAAATCCCTCGTCAATTACGGCTTCTATATCGGCGCCTCGACGGACAACTTGGAAGCGCTCAAGCGGGCGCAGCGTGCGCCAGGCATCAAGATCTTTATCGGTTCGAGCACTGGAGATTTGTTGGTTGATGATCAGGAGGTGCTCGAGCGCATTTTCGCCGAAACGACGTTGCCGATCACGGCGCATTGCGAAGATGAGAAAACCGTGCGAGCAAACGCCGAACGACTGGCCGGCACGCATAGTGTGGCCGATCATTCGCGAATTCGCGACCATGCGGCCGCTCTGATTGCAACCCGGCGGGCGATCGATTTGGCCCATCGGCATCGCCACCGGTTTCATGTGCTACACGTATCCACCGCGGCCGAAACCGAGCTGCTGGCCGATCACCGCAATTTGATTACGGCCGAAGCGTGTCTGCATCATTTGTTGTTTAGCATCGACGATTACGAGCGGCTGGGCACGCTCGTGCAGATAAATCCGTCGCTCAAGACGACGCGGGATAGCGAGCAACTTTGGAAAGCGCTACATGGCGGACTCTTGCAGGTGATCGCTACGGACCATGCGCCCCACACGCTTGAAGAGAAGCAGCGCCCCTACCCTGCTTCGCCGTCGGGCGTGCCGGCCGTGGAAAACTCTTTGGCGCTGATGCTGAATGAGGTCAACCGAGGCCGCTGCACATTGCAACAAGTGGTGCATTGGATGTGCGACGCGCCGGCCCGCGTGTGGGATATAGTAAATAAAGGCCGTATCGCGGTCGGCTACGATGCGGATTTCGTTTTTGTCGATATGAATCGGGAGGCGGAAATCCGAAACGAACAGCAGATCACCAAATGCGGCTGGAGTCCGTGGCATGGCGTCAAGTTAACCGGCTGGCCGGTGCGGACATGGGTCATGGGCCGGGAAGTATTTCGCGACGGAACGTTGAACACCGAGCGACACGGACACGAGGCCCAATTCGATCACGCACGCGGCGGCTATTGGGCAACGGAATAACCTAAAGGCCCTCGCTCACAGCACTCCACGCTCCCTGCTGCCTGCTCCATGCTTCACTTACAATCACAATCGTCGGCGCGGTGGCTTGCTCAGGTAGATTCCGATCTGCCGGCGATTCTTATCGACCATGCGCACTGTGAGAAGAAAGCGGCCGGGACGGCGCTCAATCTGATTTTCGCCTACGTCGAAAACGTCGCGCTGTGCCGCGAGATGGCCCTGATTGTCAATGAAGAGCTGGAGCACTTCCAGATGGTGCTCGATTTGCTCGCCCGGCGTGATATTCGCTTTCGGCGGCTGACGCCATCCAACTACGGCCGTGAGCTGAACGATCTGGTTCGCAAGCAAGAGCCGCAAAAAGCAGTCGATCGGCTACTGGTGGCCGGGCTGATCGAAGCCCGCAGTTGTGAGCGATTTCATCTTCTAGCGGAGCACGTCCGCGACGCCGA
>Ga0190275_10003354_pt1 | contig 11416 bp, 6 predicted proteins | sample Popmic550T_FD_133745 | JGI IMG/M metagenome (GOLD analysis project Ga0190275, IMG submission 133745) | Populus adjacent soil microbial communities from riparian zone of Yellowstone River, Montana, USA - 550 T | ecosystem: Environmental > Terrestrial > Soil > Riparian zone > Trees stand | place... | reverse complement strand
CGTGCTGCTCGAGCGTGAAGCGCAGCGTCCGTTCGAGCTCGGCAAGGGGCCGCTCTTTCGCGCCACGCTCTACCGCTTGCCGAGCGAGCACGTGCTGTTCTTCAACGTGCACCACCTGGTCTGCGACGGCTGGTCCGTGGAGCTGATGCTGGGCGAGCTGCTCGAGCTCTACGCCGCGGCTCGAGAGAGGCGCGCAGCGCGCCTTGCCGAGCTGCCGATGAGCTTCGGAGACTACGCCGTGTGGGAGCGAGCCCGCGTCGACGATGCCCGCACCGAGCAGGAGCTCGCGCGCGCGGTCGCGCGGCTCGAGGGAGCGGCACCGCTCGAGCTGCCCACCGACCACGCGCGTGGTGGGGTGTTCTCCTATCGTGGGCGCACGCTGCACTTCGCACTGCCGGGCGAGCTGAGTCGCGCCATCGACGCGCTCGCCAGGCGCTGCGAGACCACCCGCTACGTGCTGCTGCTCGCGGCCTATCAGCTGCTGCTCGCGCGCTACAGCGGCCAGAGCGACATCGTCGTCGGCTCACCGGTCACGGGCCGCGACCTGAGCGAAACCGAGCAGCTCGTCGGCTTCTTCGCACGCACCGTGGTGATTCGCTCCGAGCTCGACCTGAGCCAGGACTTCGTCTCGCTGCTCGGACAGGTCAAGCGCGCCTGTCTGGCTGCCTTCGCCGATCAGCAGGTGCCGTTCGAGCGGCTGGTCGAGCGGCTCGTGCCGACGCGCGATCGCAGCCGCACGCCGCTGTTTCAGACCCTGTTCTCGCTGCAAGAGACGAGCGCGCGTCTCGACCCGGTCAGCGGTCTCGCCTGGCAAGCGCTGCCGGTCGACAACGGCGGCGCCAAGACCGACCTTACTTTGCTGCTCGAGCACGACGGCTCGCGCATCGCGGGCAAGCTCGAGTACGCGAGCTGTCTGTTCGAGCACGAGACGATCGAGCGCATGGTGGCGAACTACCAGACCTTACTCGAGAGCATCGTGCAGGAGCCCGCGCAGCGCGCAGCTCGCCTCGAGCTCGTGCATCGACGCGAGCGCGCGAAGCTCGCCGAGCTCAACGAGACCGAGCGTGAGCTCCCGCAGGTAGGCGGCTTCTACGAGCTCTTCCGTGCGCAGGCCGAGCGCACGCCGGGCCGCACCGCGGTCATCGATGGGGAAGGCAGCCTCAGCTATCGCGAGCTCGACCAGCGCTCCGACGCATGGGCGGCAGAGCTCGGCGCACGCGGCGTGGTGCGCGGCGCACGCGTGGGGCTGGCGCTCGCGCGTACGCGGCGCGTGCTCGAGGTCGCCCTCGGCATCATGAAAGCGGGCGCCGCCTATGTGCCGCTCGACACGAGCTTCCCCCGCGAGCGGCTCGCCTTCATGGCCGAGGACGCGGGTCTCTCGCTGATCGTCGCCGAGTCGGAGACGCGCGACGCGCTGCCTGGGTCGTGTCCGCTGTTGCTCGCCGAAGAGCTCACGCTCGACGCGTCCGCGCCTCTGCCGCGTGTGCACAACGAAGCGAGCGACCTCGCGTACATCATCTACACCTCGGGCTCGACGGGGCAGCCGAAGGGCGTGGAGGTCGAGCATGGTGGCGTCGTCAACCTGCTCACGAGCATGGCGCGCGAGCCCGGCTGTACCGAGCAAGATCGCGTGCTCGCGGTCTCGACCTTCAGCTTCGACATGTGCATCGCCGAGCTCTACCTGCCGCTCGTGGTGGGCGCGTGCACCATCCTCGCACCGCGCACCTGCGCCGCCGATGGCGCCACGCTGGCGCGCTACATCGACGAGTATCGCGCCACGCTGGTGCAGGCGACGCCCACCACCTTCAAGCTGCTGGTCGAGGCCGGTCTGCCCAGGCAGCGCTTCAAGGCGATAGGTGGCGGCGAGGCGTTTCCCGGCCAGCTCGCCCGTGCGCTCGCGCCCTGCTGCACGGAGGTGTGGAACGGCTACGGCCCGACCGAGATCACCGTCTACGCCACCTTCCATCGCATCGATCGGCCGGAGCGCCCGGTGCTGATCGGCAAGCCCATCGCCAACACGCGACTGTACGTGCTCGATGGCGAGCAGCAGCCGGTGCCCTTCGGCGTCGCAGGCGAGCTCTACATCGGCGGCAAGGGCGTCAGCGCCGGCTATCGCAATCAGCCGAAGCTGACCGCAGAGCGCTTCCTCGACGACTCGTTCCACGGCGAGCCCGGCGCGCGCATGTACAGGACCGGCGATCTGGTGCGCATGCGACCCGACGGCGCGCAGTATGTCGGCCGCGCGGACCAGCAGGTGAAGCTGCGCGGCTACCGCATCGAGCTCGGTGAGATCGAGAGCGTGCTCGCGCAGCATGCGAGCGTGGAGCAGTGCACCGTCGTGGTGCGGGCGCTCGACGAGCACGACAAGCGGCTGGTCGCTTACGTGGTGGCCAAGCCCGGCGCCGTGCTCTCGCCCGGTGCGCTGCGCAATCAGCTCGAGCAGCAGCTGCCGCGCTACATGGTGCCGCGCATGTTCGTTCAGCTCGAGAAGCTGCCGCTCACCGCGAGCGGCAAGGTGAACGCCAAGCTGCTGCCCGACCCGCGCGGCCGCACGCTCGAGAGCCACGCCCCACGTGCGCGTGTGCACGATGCCACCGAGCGCGTGCTGACCGAGATCTGGCAGAGCGTGCTCGGCATCGCGGAGATCGCGCCGACAGACGAGTTCTTCGCGCTCGGTGGACACTCGCTGCTCGCGGTGCGGCTCACGCACGAGATCAACCGCGCCTTCCACACCACGCTCTCGCTCAGCCTGGTCTTCGAGTCGCCGACGATTCGCGCGCAAGCAGAGCGGCTGAACCAGGGCGACCATCAGGGTGGCCTGACCGCGGTGCCGCTCGCGCGCGGTGGCCGAGAGCCGCCGCTCTTCTGTATTTGCGGCATCAACCTCTATCAGAAGCTCGCGGACGAGCTCGCTGACGAGCGGCCGGTATACGGAATGTTCCTGCCCGTGGAGGGCGAGCTCTTTCACGATGCGTCGATCGAGCTCGATGCGCGCGAGATGGCCCGCCAGTACTTGAAGGCGCTGCGCTCCGTGCAGCCGCACGGCCCTTACCATCTGGCCGGCATCTCTTTCGGCGGCGTGCTCGCGTACGAAGTGGCGCAGCAGCTGGTCGCGCAAGGCGAGCAGGTGGCGCTCTTGGCGCTGCTCGAGGTGATCTTGCCCGATGCGCGCAAAGTCTCGCGCTTGCGCCGCCTGGCGAGGCGCGCACGCAGCTGGCTCGAGCTCGCGCCAGGTGCAGTGCGCGGGCTCCGAGCGGCCTTCGCCCGCGCGCTCACGGCGCGCGGCAGTGAGCCCGCGCTGCCGAGCAGCGAGCTTGGCGACGCGTCCGAGCTGCTCGAGCAGCGCATGCAGCGCTACCATGGTGCGCTCGCCAAGTACGTCGCCGACATGCCGCCTTACCACGGCAAGGTGGTGCTGTTTCGCGGACGCGATCAGGTGCGTGCGATGCCGGGCTGCCCGCGCGACTACGGCTGGCTGCGCCACGCGCGGGGCGAATTCGAGCGCTTCGACATCCCTGGCGACCACCTCGGCATCCTGCGCGAGCCCAACGTACGAGAGCTCGCGCGCCTCTTGCGCCAGTGCCTGGCGAGCAGCAGCTCTCCAGGCTGACGCAGCGCTGCGGCGCGCGGTCTTCTCTCGTGGGCACGCAACTTCGAGGTCTGCACTCTCGCTCCTCACGAGATGGCTAGCGTCTCGAGAGCGCATCGACGAGTAAGCCAAGCTCCACCGCCAGTGCTCAATCGACGGCAATCCCGGCTCTGTGCCTCGATAAAGAGCTGGAGGGGGTCTGCCAGTGGCGCCGTCAGGAAGCTCTCCGAGCCTGGCTCGGAGCCGCCATCCAGCAGCAAGGCTCCGTACGCCGCTGCTGGCGATCGCTCCGATCTGCAGACCGAGTGCAGTCCTCACGTCGATCTTCGCAGCGTACGATCCGGATCGGCGGATGAAGCACGGCATGCCCCTCGGGCGCTCTCACGCTGCGCGAATCGCGCTTCGTGGCAGCAGCGCGAGCTCGTGCGAGCGAGCTCGAGCGCGAGCAGAGATCGTAGCCAGGGCGCCGGTCGAGCAGGGGTGCCCCGTGCTCGCGCAGGTAAGCGGCGAAGCGCAGCGCCTCGCTGTGAAGCTGTAGATCGCGAATCGCGAGCGAGCCGCCAGTAGTCTTGCACGACGGTTGCGAAGTCCTCGCCGAGCGCATCGCAGGTTCGCGGCAGCACGTCGTAGATCGGGGACAAGCGGTTGGCGCGATAGAGGATCGTGTTCACGATCATGCCGCGGTCGCGGCTGAAAGCCACGAGCCTCGCCCGCTCGCGCTTGCTGAGCCGCAGGTTCGCCGAGGGCGAGCGTCGAAGCCGAAGTTGCGCGCGTTCGTGTACAGGTTGTGCAGATCGATCAGCAGACCCGCACCACTCGTACGAGGGCGGCGTCCGCGCCGCCGGACCGTTTGCATCGGCCTCGGAGAATCCCACCTGAACCTTCTTGGAGTCCTTGATCGTCGGCGTCTCCCTTCCTGTACAGCGGGCCGCCCCTTTTCGGCGTCTGCTGGCTGCAGCGCCGTCGCCCCACCACCTGCCCTAGCTATACGGGGCTCAAAGCAGGTAAATTCCAGCTCCAACGCGGGCGAAAGCGAGCGCACTGCGGGGCCGGTCCGGTCGCCGAAGCGAGCTCCGCACCCGAGCAGCGAGCTCCAGTGGGCCAAAATGGACGGCCAGCGATCTTCACTAAAACGCCTCAGGGAGGCTGTCGTGCTAGGCTCTTCGCCACAATGAGCGAAGCAACCGAAGCGAGCACCCTAGATCTCGGAACCGTAAAAAAGTGGGCGAAGGCTCAGGAAAGGCAATTCAAGGATCTCAGAAAGCAGCTCGACAAGGCAGAGGATGTCACGGTCGTGCTCAGAGCGATCGACGTCAGCGATCCGGGCCTGCGCAGCTTCCGCAACAAGGCGCGCAAGCTCCAGCGCGAGTTCCCCACCCCCGCACGCTTCCGCAGCAAGGTGGTACGCGAGGTGGACAGCGAGCTCAAGCGCTTCGGTAAGCTCCTGGCCCTGGTCTGAGCCGCCGCGCGCGCCCCCTCGTCCAGTAGACGAGCTGTCCAACGGGGCCAAGCCAGCGTTCGATCATCGTCTGCCGTCAAGCTCGGACACGGTTCGAGTCAGATCCCGCAGTCGACACCCTCACACTCCGACAGGCCCTCTGCAGCAGCTGGCGCGCGGCGTCGACGTGTCCGTCGAACGCGAATGCGTCACTGCTCGAGTGTGCCAGCCGCTCAGGGGCCGCCCGGCGCGCGCATCTCTGGTATAAGCGCGCCGTGACCACGCCCTTGCTCCGCACCTCGATCGGAGACTTCGCCCTCCACGAATACTGCCTGACACACGGCGGTCGCAGCTGGTCGTTCCTGCATAGCGGCGCGACCTTCACCGTCGAGCAAGAGCGGCGTTTCCTCGCCTCCGAGCGCGAGCGCTTACCCTACGGCGTGATGCTTTGGCCAGCGTCGATCGCGCTCACGCACGACGTGCTCGGGCGGGCCGACCAGCTGCGCGGCAAGCGCGTGCTCGAGCTCGGCGCCGGGACGGGCATGCCGGGGCTCGTCGCGGCCTCGCTCGGCGGCCGCGTGCTGCAGATCGATCGCGACGAGGTCGCGCTGCACGTCTGCGAGCTGAACAAGGAGAGAAATCGCGTGACGGGCAGCGAGGTGCGCAGCGCCGAGTGGGAGACGTTCCACAGCGACGAGCAGTTCGACCTGATCCTCGGCTCGGACGTGCTCTACGTCACGACCATGCACGATCGCTTGCGCCAGATCTGCGACGAGTACCTGGCGCCCGGCGGGACGGTGCTGCTCTCCGATCCACTCCGCTCGCAGAGCCTTCCCATGCTGGAAGCGATGGAGGCGAGCGGCTGGCACGTGTCGCTCGCGAAGTGGTCCATACAGGGCCACGATGGCGCGCGGACGATCGCGGTGTACGAGGCCATGCGGCGCTAGACAGGGCAGTCTGAGTCTTGCCAGCAAGTGCGGCGATGATTAGCCCTGCACGTAGGCCCCAACCATACCCGCGCCCATGCTCACACTGCACAAGCGAGACGATGTCTTCTCACTACGACACGTACCCAGCTGGCTGATGCTCTGCTTTGCCGCGGGCGCCATCAACAGCACTGCCCTGCTCACGTGCGAACGCTTCGTCACGCACGTGACGGGCACCGTGACCCGCCTCGGGATGGAGGTGATGCGTCTGAACATCTTGCTCGACTTCGCCCTGGTGGTCGCCTCCTTCGTCTTGGGCTCGATGCTCTCCGGCTTGCTGCTCAACGGTCGGGCGCTCCGTGGCAAGCGCCCCTACTTCTCGCTTCCGCTATGGATCGCGGCCTCGATCACCGTGGCCGTGGGCCTCGCCGGCCACGCTGGCTGGTTTGGCCCCGTCGGAGGTGCCGTGGACCAGCCGCTCGACTTCGTGCTGCTCTGCTCACTCAGCTTCGCGATGGGTCTCCAGAATGCCGCGGTCGCCACGAGCACTGGAATGCTCGTGCGCACGACGCACCTGACCGGGCCGGCGACCGACTTGGGTGTGCACCTGGCAGAGCTCGTGTGGGGCGAGGCCGAGCAGCGCGAGCTGGCAAAGCGCCATGCTGCACTGCGTATCGGGAAGATCTTGGCGTATGCAGCGGGCGCCGCGGCGGCCGTTCCGCTCGTGCGTCAGAGCGGCTTCCTCGCGCTGCTCATGCCGGCGGCCGTGATCGCGGCAGCGACCCTCGTCAGCTTCGTCCGACCGGCAGCAGACACACTGCGTACTCAGCGAGCTTCGGCGCGGGTACCCGAGAACGCGTAGGAGCGCTGCAGCTGCGTCAGGCGCGGCTCTGCAGTGCACGGCGACGTTCGGAGGGGCCGCGGTCGCTCCAGGCGCGCATGTTGTTGCGCAGCGCACCGCCGCTCGCGAAGCCAAGTAGCTTGGCTACGTGCTCGAGTGGCAGCACCGCCGCTTCGAGGAGCAGGTCAGCCTCGCGTCGGCGCGCGCGCTGGAGCAGGTTGCGATAGCTCTCGCCGTGCTCGAGCAGCCGTCTGCGCAAGCTGCGCTCGCTGAGCCCCAGGGCACGAGCCACGCTCCCTGCATGAGCACCATGCGCTAGCTGCTCGGTGATCTGCGCCTCCACACGGTTCGCGATCGAGCTACGGGGCCGCGCGCGCGACAGCTCTCGTGCCTGCTCCGCCAGGCCTGCGAAGCAGGCCGCGTCGACACCCGGCAGCGCTCGATCGAACGAGTGCCGCGCCAGTGCGATCCGCAGCTCGGGCTGTGAAAAGTGTAGCTCTGCCGCCCCGAACGCGGCCCGGTGGGCACGGACGCTCGCTGGCCGTGCGTAGGTGAAGTGCTGCCGAGCGCTCGAGAGCGCGTTAGGCTGTGAGAAAGCGAGACGATGCGCTGGCCGATCGGAAAGCTCGCTTCTCGCTGCACGAAGCAATAAGTAGCTGGGGCGGCGGCCATGGCTCGAGCTCCGAGCCAGCGACTCGCGGACGCAGGTCACAGGCTGGAGGCGCTCTAGCGGAGCGGAGTCGCGGCGCGTACGTGGCAGCAGCCATGGGGCCGATGATTCCCGGGGGTATCGTGACCAGCCCAAGCAACGAAGCAAACCGCGAGCCCGCCCAGAGCTCGACCACGCGTATGTCGGCCGAGCGCGTCACGCTCACCGTGAACGGCCAGCGCCACCAGCTCGAGGTCGCGCCCTGGACCACGCTGCTCGACCTGCTGCGCGAGACGCTCGCGCTCACCGGCACCAAGAAGGGCTGCGACCACGGTCAGTGTGGGGCCTGCACGGTGCTGGTCGATGGCGTGCGCATCAACTCTTGTCTCACGCTGGCCGTGATGAGAGACGGCGCCGAGGTGACCACCATCGAAGGAGTCGCCGACGAAGGTGGACTGCATCCGCTGCAGCGCGCCTTCATCGAGCGTGACGCCTTCCAGTGCGGCTACTGCACGCCCGGTCAAATCTGCTCGGCCCTCGGGCTGATCCGCGAGAATCGCGCAAAGAGTGCAGACGACCTGCGCGAGCTGATGAGCGGGAACCTGTGTCGCTGCGGCGCCTACCCGAACATCTTGGCGGCGCTCGGTGACGTGATGGGCATCGACACGGAAGCCCAGGCTGCGGCGCCCAAGGACGCGGCACCATGAACCAGTTCTCGTACCTGCGGGTCCGGAGCGTCGAGGACGCGGTCCGCGGCGTGCATGGCCACCCTTCCGCGGCCTTCATCGCCGGCGGCACCAACCTCGTCGACCTGATGAAGGAGCACGTGGCGCGGCCGAGTCAGCTCGTGGACATCACGCGCTTGGCCTTGCGCGAGATCGAGCCCACCGACTCGGGCGGCCTGCGCATCGGCGCGCTCGTCAGCAACAGTCAGGTCGCCTACGACAGCATGATCGAGCAGCGCTATCCGCTGCTCTCGCGCGCCATCCTGGCCGGCGCATCGGCGCAGCTGCGCAACATGGCGACCACCGGCGGCAACCTGCTGCAGCGCACGCGCTGCTACTATTTCTACGACGTCGGCACCCCCTGCAACAAGCGCGAGCCGGGCAGCGGCTGCTCGGCCATCCACGGGCAGAACCGCATCCACGCCATCCTCGGCGCAAGCGAGCACTGCATCGCGACCCATCCCTCCGACATGTGTGTGGCGCTGGCCGCGCTGGAGGCCACGGTTCTCGTTACGGGGCCGGCCGGCGATCGCGCGATCCCCCTTGCAGACTTCCATCGCCTTCCCGGCAGCGAGCCCGAGCGCGACAGCAACCTGCAGCCAGGTGAGCTGGTCACCGCAGTCGAGCTTCCGGCCACGGGTTTTGCGCAGCACTACACGTACCTGAAGCTGCGCGACCGCGCCTCTTACGCTTTTGCGCTGGTGTCGGTGGCGGCGGCGCTCGCGCTGGAAGATGGGAAGGTTCGGACGGCACGCATCGCGCTCGGCGGCGTCGCGCACAAGCCGTGGCGCGACCTGGAGGCCGAGCAGCTGCTGATCGGGCAGGAGCCCAGCCGCCAGGCGTTTCAGCGCAGCGCGGAGCTCATCGTGCGCGATGCGCGCGGCCATGCGCACAACCGCTTCAAGATCGAGCTCGCCCGGCGCGCCGTGGTGCGCGCGCTCGAGCAAGCGTCCGCAATTGGGCAGCCGTCATGAGTGGACCGAACATGCAGATTGGTAGCTCGGTCGACCGCGTGGACGGTCCCCTCAAGGTGACGGGCGCCGCCAAGTATGTAGGCGAGTTCAGCGCGCCGGAGCTCGCGTACGGCTGCATCGTCAACAGCACCATCGCCAAGGGGAAGATCCGGCGCATCGACGACCGCGCGGCGCGCGCGCTGGAGGGCGTGCTGCTCGTGCTCACGCACGAAAATAGGCCGTCGCTGCCGTGGAACCCGCTGAAGTACCGCGACGACGATGCACGCTTCGGTGTGCCCTTCCGCGTGCTCTACAACAGCCATGTCAAGTACAGCGGGCAGCCGATCGCGCTCGTCGTGGCGACCTCGCTCGAGCTCGCGCAGCATGCGGCCAGCTTGATCCGCGTGGAGTACGCCAGCGAACCGCACCACACCGATCTACGGGCCGCTCGCGACAAATCGCACAGGCCGCTCATCCAGCAGGAAAAGCCCTCGTCTCGTGGCGATGCGGCGCGCGCGCTCGCCGCGGCCGCGCTGCGCACGGATCAGGAATATTCTTCGCCCGTCGAGCACCACAACCCGATGGAGCCGCACGCCTCGACGGTGCTCTGGAGCGCGGACGACGACCTTACTATCTTCGACAAGACGCAGGGACCAAGCAACAGCCAGAGGTATGTCTGCAGCGTATTCGGCCTGCCGCCCGAGAAGGTGCGCGTGCTCGCCCCTTTCATCGGCGGCGCGTTCGGCTCGGGCTTGCGACCACAGCACCAGCTGCCGCTCGCCGTGATGGCTGCGCTGACGCTGAAGCGCTCGGTGCGCGTGGTGCTCTCGCGCGAGCAGATGTTCAGCTTCGGCCATCGACCCGAGACGCTGCAGCGCGTGGCGCTTGGTGCCAAGAGCAATGGCACGCTCACGGCCATCATCCACGACGTCGTCGCGGAGACCTCGACGTTCGAAGACTACACGGAGAACGTGGTCGGCTTCACGGGGCAGCTCTACCAGTGTGACGACGTGGAGCTCGGCTACCGGGTCGCGTCCATCGACACCTTCACGCCGCTCGACATGCGCGCACCGGGCGCCGTACTCGGCCTCTACGCGCTCGAGAGTGCGCTCGACGAGCTCTCCTACTTGGCCAAGCTCGACCCCATGGAGCTGCGCCTGAGAAACTACGCCGAGCGCGACCAGGTGCACGACAAGCCCTACTCGAGCAAGGCGCTACGTGCCTGCTACGCACAGGGAGCCGAGCGCTTCGGCTGGTCTCGGCGCAGCCCGGAGCCGCGCTCTATCGAGCGAGGACACGAGCTGGTCGGCTGGGGCATGGCGGGCGGCATGTGGGAAGCCAAGCAGCAGAAGGCCAGCGCCAAGGCGGTGCTGTCAGACGACGGCAAGCTGGTCGTCTCCAGCGCCACGACGGACATCGGCACGGGTACCTACACCATCATGTGTCAGATCGCGGCCGAGGCGCTCGACATGCCGATCGAAGACGTCAGCTTCGAGCTCGGCGACAGCTCGCTCCCCAAGGCCCCGCTCCAGGGCGGCTCATGGACCGCGTCCTCGGTGGGCTCGGCCGTGCAGCAGGTCTGCCGCGCGCTCAAGGCCGAGCTCGACGTCCTCGCCAAGGGCTATCCCCACGGAAGCTACCGGGAGCTGTTGCAAGCGGCGGGCGTGCCGAGCATCACGCGCGAGGTCGACGCAAAGCCCGACGACAAGGAGCAGTCCAAGTACACGAGCGCCGCACACTCGGCCGTGTTCGTGGAGGTCAGGGTCGACGAGCAGCTCGGCAGCGTGCGTGTGACGCGCGTGGTCAGCGCGATCGCAGGCGGGCGCATCCTCAACCCCAAGACCGCCCGCAGTCAGATCGTAGGCTCGGTGGTGTGGGGCATCGGCATGGCACTTCACGAAGAGACCTTGATGGACCAGCCGCTCGGCCGCTTCATGAACCACAGCCTCGCGGAGTATCACATCCCGGTGCAGGCAGACGTGCACGACATCGAGGTGATCTTCGTCGAGGAGCCCGACACCGTCGTCAACCCGCTCGGCGTCAAGGGCCTGGGCGAGATCGGGATCGTCGGGGTGGCCGCCGCCATCGCCAACGCCATCTATCATGCGACCGGCAAGCGCGTCCGCGACCTTCCCATCACCCTCGACAAGCTGCTGTAGGCGCCCATGCGATGCTGCGGGGGAGCTGCGAGCCACTACATGCGAGCAGCTCGCCCGGTACTACAGCGCGAGCAGCCAGGACGTGCCGTTGGCGGTACCGGTGCGATAGCTCAGCGGCGCGCCGATCGCGAGCGCG
>Ga0190275_10003353_pt1 | contig 11420 bp, 4 predicted proteins | sample Popmic550T_FD_133745 | JGI IMG/M metagenome (GOLD analysis project Ga0190275, IMG submission 133745) | Populus adjacent soil microbial communities from riparian zone of Yellowstone River, Montana, USA - 550 T | ecosystem: Environmental > Terrestrial > Soil > Riparian zone > Trees stand | place... | reverse complement strand
GCTTGGCTACCGCCCGCCTCGACCATGAAGCTGTTGTCCTTCATGGTGCTGTCGTCGCTTGGGAACAGGTCGCAGTCCGGCAGGCCGCCGCCTGCATTCCTCAGCGCGGACCAGCGGTCAAAGGCGTCGCGCAGGCCCGGATTCCTCAGGCGGTCGCGCAGCTTGTCCGGGGCTGCGGAGGCATTGGCGGGAGCGGCGGGCTTCGGCAGCCGCCCGAGACGTTCCAGCACCGCTTCGGCAAGCTCCGCCTTGCCGAACGGCTTCCGCAGCATCCGCTCTCCTTCCGCCAATGCAGCCTGTCCCTGCCCGCCGCCGCTGATATACAGGACCGGCAGTGCAGGGCGGTCGAGGCGCAGGCGGGTCCCAAGTGTCGGGCCGGACGCTCCCGGCATCAGGATATCGGTGATCACCAGATCCAGCCTCTCCGTTATATGGGCCAGTGCTATCGCCGTCTCGGCACTTCGCGCCTCGATTACGGCATAGCCGAAATCCCGAAGCAACTGCGCGGTGAGCGTTCGCAGGTTCTCGTCGTCGTCGACCAGCAGGATCGTCGCATTGCCGCCCAGTACAGCCAGTTCCGTGTCCAGCGCCGGTTCCTCACCCAGCGCTGCGGTAACCGCGCGCGGCAGATGCAGCTCGATGGTCGTTCCGGCACCGACGGCGCTGCGGATGTGGATGTTGCCGCCGGCTTGCCGGACGAAATCATGCGCCGAGGCCAGCCCGAGGCCGGTCCCCTTGCCGGGCGGCTTGGTGGTGAAGAACGGCTCCGACGCGCGGGCGATCACTTCCGGCGGCATCCCGCCGCCGGTGTCCTTGACGGAGATGACGATCCAGTCGCCCTTCTCCCGGCTTTCGCGTTCCCCCGAGGGATGGTTGCGCGCTGAAACATTCAGCTCGCCGCCTTCCGGCATGGCATCCCGCGCATTCGCCGCGAGATTGAGCAGGACGGCGCTGAGGCGGGAAGGGTCGACGACCGACGGCCACAGGTCCGCCTGAACGTCGAACCGGCACCTCACCCCGCTGCCGGCGCTGTGGCAGATCATATCCTCGGTCTCGCGCAGGACATCCGCCAGATCGACCATCCGGGGGTGCGTCGCCTCCCGCCGGGCGAAGGCCATCATGTGATGGATCAGCCCGGTCGCCCGCTCGACGGCCTGTTCGGCCATGTCGAGGATTCTGGCCTTGTCCATGCCGGCGGACTCCCGCCTCAGCAGGCTGTAGCTGCTCTGGATCACCGCCAGCACGTTGTTGAAGTCATGGGAAACGCCGCTGACGAGCTGGCCCAGCGCCTCCAGTTTCTGCGATTGAAGCAGCGCCGCCTGGGCCTGTTCACGCCTTTGGATCTCGGCGGACAGCTCGCGGGCCGCGTCGGTCAGCGCCCGTGTCCTGTCCGCGACCCGCGCTTCCAAATGCACGTTGCTGTCGCGCAGGATCGCTTCCGCCGCCTTACGGCCCGTTATGTCCCAGTTGACGCCTATGATATGCTCCGGCAGGCCGGACGCGTCCCGCTGAACACCGCAACGAAGCGTCAGCCACCGTGGCACCGCGCCTGATGACTCTGCCGTGCGGAAATCGAGCTGGAAGGCGTCTCCCGTCCTTGCCGCCGTCTCGATCCGCTTGCGCAGACCGGTGCGGTCGTCCGGATGGACCAGCATCACGAACGCGTTGAGGCTGGGGCCGTCCGGCGCCTGTGAAGCCGGGTCCGGATCGATGCCGAACAGGCGGTACTGCATGGCGTCCCAGGTCATCCGGCCGCTCGCCACGTCCATCCGCCAGATCCCGATCTCCGCGGCATCCAGGGCGAAGCGCAGGTTGTCCTCGCTTTCCCTCAAGGCGGCCTCGACCTGCTTCCGGGCGGTCACATCGGCGGTTACCCCCGTCAGGCCGGTCATGCGGCCTTCGGTGTCGAAAACGCCGGCAGCCGATTCCTCCAGCCACGCCGCAACGCCGTCGGGGCGCTGGTAGCGGTACGAGACGACGTAGTTCGGGCGGTCCGGGGTCAGCCGGGTCACGGTATCGACGAAGTGCTTCCGGTCATCCGGATGGACATGGCCGAAGAAGTTTTGTCCGGTATCCGTCGTCGGGCTTTCTGCCAAGCCAAGGATGATGCCGCAGGCATCGCTTCTATGCACCTCGTCGCTCGCGACATCCCATTCGAAGGCGAACATGCGGCCGGCGGACATGGCGCGGGTCAGTTGCAGCTCGGCATTGCGCAACTGCCGCTCCAGCACCTTGTTATCGGTAATATCGGTCACCGTGCCGACATAGCCGGTGATAGCCCCGTCGCCGTTCCGTTCGATCAGGGCTTCGCCCAGCACCCAGGTCGTCGCACCCGACGGCGTGCGGAAGCGGTATTCGAGACGGAACGGCCGGTTCTCGACGGCGCTCCGCCGCCATTCGGCGAACACTCTCTCGTAGTCGTCGGGATGCAGGAACTCGGTCCAGCCGTTCCCCAGTGCCTGTTCCGGCTTGGCGCCGGCGATCTCGCACCATCGTTCGTTGACGCAAGTGCAGCGCCCTTCGGGATCGGTACGGAAGATACCGACCGGCGAACTGCGCGCCAGCGTCCTGTACTGCTCCTCCGCCGCGCTCAGGGCCGCCGATTTTTCGCTCAAGCGGCTGAACGCCGTGGTCAGCGCCTGACCGATTTCGTTGGCTTCGCGCCAGCCGGTGCTGACCGGCGGCACCGTCCCGCCCGACTGCAAGGCCCGGCCGGCCGCCGTCAGCGTCCTCGCCGCCTTGGCGATGCGCAGTCCCAGGACGGAGGCCAGCAAAGCCGACAGCAGGAGAAACGCCGTGCCGGCAAAAATGTAAGACCTGACATCGCGCGCCAGCTTGCTGTCGATCTCGGCGCCGGGCAGGCTCACGATGGTCGTCCAGCCGCTCATCTCGGACTTATTGTAACCAGATACCAGCCGCAAGTCGCCGGGGCCTTGGCTGGATGCCGCGACGCCCTCGCGGGCGGCAGCTCCGCCGATCCACTCCCAGGAGGCGGCCTTTTCCGCCGCGCCGCCGGGGACGGCGGCCAGTCTCCTGCCCTTGCGGTCCACGATGGTGGCGGTCCTGCCTTCGCCGATACCGGCCTGGGTCAGGATATCCCGGAACCTCTCCAGCGGGAGGCTGGCGGTCAACAGGTGGGTGACTTGGTCCGCCCGCAGTACCGGAACGACGACGCCGACGAGTTCCCGTTGGGATACGGCACCGAACGCGACATCGGTGACATAGGGCATCCTGGTTTCCAGGACGGCACGGACGGCATCGGTGCTGGCGATGGACGGCAGCGGCGTGTTCCAGGGAACGCGGGTATTGAGGAGTTGCTGTCCAGCCGTATCTCTCAGGACGATGCCGACATCATGGTGCGCCGTGATCCGGCTGGCCTGTTGATGGAAGGTTGCGAAGTCCCCTTGTTGAAGGGCGGGCATGAGTGCCAGTGTTTCCAGCATCGACGTGACGCCGCGCAAATCGCGCTCGATCATGTCCGTAACTGAGCGTGACTCCTTCAGCAAATCCTGTTCGATGTTGGATCTTTGAAGTTTTGTCTGATGGTTCAACAGCACTATGACAAAAACCAGGACAGGCAAAAGGACAACAAGCGCAAGCAAGGTGAGGTGTGCCCGTGTCGAGATGCTGCACTTATGTTCAATCGTTAACATCGGGTACATACTCATCGGGTCCTGGTCATAGCTGTTGTGTTGAAAGGCCACTTATTTCTAGAGTTTAAAATTATAAATCCTTGGCAAGGAAAATTCGTCGCGTTCATACAAAGATTGATTATGCCATATCTGGATATTCCCATCTAACTTTGCTTATCTGTCACAATCATGGTCGGCCGGCTAGTCGCATGGCCGAGGCATGATCATTAATGAACTTCTAAGCAGGACCATAAACTTGAATGGCGCTCCGGTCCAGGAGAGGGAGGGTGTCAGGCTGGCTACCGCCGAAATAAATTCGCGGGACCGCTGGTCTCGAACCCGATTGAAGTCTGCTTAGCCGCTTGCCCTCATCCGGTTCGGAAGGCCCGTCGCTCCAGCGCCTCGTGGTAGCGGTCTCGGGTATAGGCTACCAGATCGGCCAGCGCCGAAGCGCCCGCTCCGCTTTTCCTGGGGCGGGAAGTTTAGCATGGCAGGCTGCCGATTGCTTTCGCTGAAGCGCAGATGTTGAATTGAAAGCGGATCAAATTCGGCCGATGTCGCAGCATGAGGCTCGATGTAGATCGATTGCTGATCAGATCGTTGCTGAGCACAACCGTGGACAGCGTGGTCAGTGGCATCATGTGCCATGGAATACCGCTGCTAAGGCTATGCTTGGTCTTTTGGATAAGACCGGCCTATGCCCAGGATACCAATGGAACGGCGCTAGTACTTGCGCGACACTTACAAAATCAACCCATATCGCCAATCTTACAGTCCCAGCAACAGGGTACCCAGCGACAGGGTAAGCGTTCTTGATCAGCAGGCCACGCCAGATCCCGGCGTCATGAGCCGGCATGGCAGAGTAAGGAATAATGGAGACCTTTGACGTCATCGTAATCGGTACCGGCTTCGGATCTTCCTTCTACTTGCGAAAATATTTGCAGCATGCGGGACCCGGCGTACGTGTCCTAGTGCTGGAACGCGGCGCCGTCCACACCACCGAATGGCAGGTAGCACGGAAGCGCAATTCGGAAATCGATTACAACACCGCCTATATCAAGCAGGGCTTGGCCGATAAGGCCTGGCGCTTCAACATCGGCTTCGGCGGCGGTTCGAACTGCTGGGTCGCGTGCACGCCGCGCTTGATGCCCAACGATTTCCGGCTCAAGAGCGTCTACGGCGTCGGTCGAGACTGGCCTGTCGATTATGACGAGATGGAGCCCTTCTATCAGGAAGCGGAAGAGATCATGGAGATCTCCGGCTCCGCCGACGGGACGCCGTTTCCCCGCTCGAAGCCCTATCCGCAGCCGCCGCACCGCTTCACCGATCCGGATCGGCTGATCAAGGCAGCGTTCCCCGACGCGTGGTTTCCGCAGCCGACGGCGCGGGCCAGGAAAGCCACTGCCACGCGGCCGTCATGCTGCGCCAACAGCATCTGCCATCTCTGTCCGATCAGCGCCAAGTTCACCATCGCAAACGACTTGGGCGACATGTACCGGGACCCCCGCATCACCCTGCTGCTCCAGGCAGAGGCGCTAGTCATCGAGACCTCGGGCGGGACGGCGACCGGCGTCGTCTACCGCAAGGATGGTGTCGAGACGACGGCGCGGGGCGATCTGGTGGTCCTGGGCGCCAACGCGATGTTCAATCCGTTCATCATGGCCAAATCGGGCCTCGAGCACCCCATGCTCGGCCGCTATCTCCACGAGCAGGTATCGACCAACGTTACGGTATATCTCGACGGCGTCGACAATTTCCAGGGCAGCACCGCGATAACCGGGCACGGCTACATGTTCTACGACGGGCCGCACCGGTCACGTCATGGCGCCTGCCTGATCGAAGGTTTCAACCGTCCGATCTTCCGCAACGAACCGGGACGCTGGCGCCAGATCATGCAGTTGAAGTGCATCGTCGAGGATCTGCCGCAGGAGCACAATCAGGTCTCCGTCTCGCCTGCCGACAGCTCGAAGCCGGTGGTCCGGTTCGAAGCTCACAGCGACTATGCCATGCGCGGCATCGCCGCCCTGGACGAACTGCTGCCCAAGCTGCTTGCGGCGCTGCCGGTCGAACGGTTCAAGATAGACAGCTATCTGAATCCGACCGAGGCGCATATCCAGGGCACGACCGTCATGGGCGACGACCCCGCCGACAGCGTCATCGACCGCAACATGGTGCATCACCGGGTGCGTAACCTGCTGGTCATGGGCAGCGGTGCGTTCCCGACTGGCGCTCCGGCCAATCCCACCTTGACGATCAGCGCACTGGCCCTCCGGGCCGCCGCCCACCAGCACGGCCAGGGGAGCCAGCGGGCATGATCCGACTATCACGCAGAGCCCTGCTGATAAGCGGTGCCGCCGGCGCCGCCGTCGCCGGAACCGGTCTCGCCGGTATCGGCGTCGCGCGGGCGTCTACCGCGGAAAGCATGATACGGGCGGTGATCCGCGACCGCTTTCCCGACATTCGGATGAGCGACGAAGACTTCAGCCGCTTCACCGCGGATTACCTGACCTACATGAAGGGGGAAGGGAGACGATGGCTGGTCCGTCTGGCCGGATGGATGCCCGGTCTGGGCACCAACGACACGCTGAGGGCAAGTTTGCCCGCAGCGGTGCAGCGCAGGCTGGTCGCGGTGGAGGATGACATCATGCACGTGTTCCTGATGTCGACCGACTTCTTCCTCCGCCGGCCGGAAGACGGGCCGACCGTCTCCTATCTGGCATATGGCGACCCGCTGGTCAGCCCGTGCAGCAACCCGCTCGCCTCCTTCGACGCCTGATAGGTGATCACCGACCTGGCCGAGCCTCGCCCGCATTCGCCGCATGCCCATGGACATACGCCGGAACGGGCGACCGGCGGACCGCCGGCAGACGCCGCGGGGTCAGGTAGAGTAGCGTGGTCAGGATCAGCACCCAGGTCAGTTCGCTCTGCTCCAGCAGGAATTTCTCCGTCAGGCTGTAGATCAGCGAGTAGAGCAGGATCAAAGGATAGAACAACCCGGCGATGTCACCGCTCCCCGAACCTGGCTTCGCCTGGCCGAACACAAGGCGCGCATAGGCCCGCTTGAAGGCGGTGAAGAACATCACCAGGAACAGCCCCAGCCCAAGCGTTCCCATTTCCAGCCAGACGTCCAGATAGCCGTTGTGGCCGTTGCCGATCACGGCCCAGATCCGGGCATAGACGTAGCTGGCGCCTTCCGGGGTCCAGAACGCGCGGTAGCCGGCTCCCAGCATCGGATGGTTCATGCCGGCGACGACCGCGTGGGTCCAGATCGTGGTGCGGCCCGTGAACGTCAGGTCGCGCCCCACCGCCTCCAGTCCGATGACCAGGAACTGGGTGACCGCCATGACGGCGGCGAAGCCCAGGATCATCAGGCTGCCGAGCCGGAGCGACATCGGCAGGCGGGCACCGCGCAGGAAGCGCAGCGTCGGTATGAACAACAGCAGGACGACGGTCGTGATCCAGGCCGTGCGGGACTGCGATGTGGCGAGCATGAAGCCGCACAGGACCAGCCCGGCCCAGTTGAACCACCGCGTCTTGCCGCCCTGCTCCAGCAGCAGCAGGGTGAAGATGACGACAGCCAGAGCCATCATCCGGCCGAGCCGGTTCTTGTGGCCGAACGACCCCATCCAGCTTCCCGCCAGCGGTCCGCCGCGGTAGATCGTCGAGTTCGGATATAGGATGACCACCACCAGCGACAGCGCCGCCCCCAGCAGCAACGCCCAGGCGATCAGTTGCAGCAACTCGCGCGGGGTGTAGCGCAGCACCAGATAATAAGCGAAGGTGGTGGTCAGCAGCAATGCGAAGGCGCGCCGGAATGTCGCCTCCGGATAGTAGGACCAGAGCGCGGAGAACAGGGCGAGCCCGGTCAACGCCAGCATGATCCAGTTGCCGGCCAGAAGCCTGGGCAGCCGGGCACGTTCGGCCAGCAGGTACAGCAATCCGATCGAGTAGATCGCCAGCGTGACGGCCTGGAACGTGACGTTCCCGGCATCCACCTCGGCCGCAAAGTCGCGGTTGATGATCGCCGAACCCGACCGGAAGCCGAACAGATAGGGGGTCAAGGCACCCGCCAGCGTCATCAGCGCCAGGATGCAGAAGACCCGCTCCAGAGTGCGCAGCAGGTAGGCTTGCAGATCGGTCATTCAGCGCCTCTTCGCCATCCGCACCCAACATGTATCGATCCGACAGGTATCAGCCCCGCTGACCAAGTTGTTGGCCAAGTTGTGGACCCAGTTTCAGCCAGTACCAGGATGCCGCCTGCGCTTCGTCGGACGAGGCCGGCCAGGCGCCGGCAAATTCGATATCCATGCCGCTCTGCGCGAGCAGCCGGATGTAGTCCTTGGACCAGACGAGATGTGTCGGAACCTGCTTCGACCTGATCGCTTCGACCTCTGCGGGCATCAGCAGGACGAGTAGATTGTCGATGCCGTGCTCCCGCGCGTAATCGAGCTGCCTTCCCGTCTTGACGTAGTTCTCGAAATAGCTTTGCGAACTGATGATGCCATCGAGCGGCGCTATCGGAGCCTTGGAAAAGTAGGCGAGCGCGCCGGGCCAGAACGCACCGATACGTCGCGCCACTTCCGGCGTCCGCTCGATTTCCCGGCTGATCGCTTCGGCCACGGCCAGGCGCGCCGTCCAGAACGCCGCCGGCGCCGCGGTCCTGACATGGATGCCGGCCAATGCGATTGCCGCCATCGAGCAGCCCAGGACTGCCGTGACCAGGACTCTTCGCCGGCCTTCGGACATCGGGATATCGTCTGCCGCCCCCGCCCGCTCGAGCGATGCCGCCCAGTACCTGCCGACGACGGTCGCCATCCAGATCAGTTCCGGGACGAAGTAGTAGGCCGTGTACATGCGCAGTTCACGATAGAACAAATGCATGTAAGCCGCATGAAGAACGATCCCGGCCGTGAAGATCACGAACGAAGTGACGCCCTTGCGCCGGTATTCGCGATACGCTGCCAGGGCGCCAAGGGCGAACAGGATCGTGACCAGCGGAACGACGGCCAGGATCGCGAACTTCGAGCCGATGCCCGCGAGCTTGAAGGCGTATTCCAGCCCGATCAGCTTCGCCACGGCGGCGAAGATGCCGGACCATTCATCGGAGAAGATGTACGATTGCAGCGTCGGGAAATAAGCCGCCAGATAGAAGAGCTTCACTCTTCCACTGATCGGCATGACCGACCCTTGGCTGACGTGGTTGTAGGCCAGATAAGGCAGCACCAGGACGGCAAGGCAGCAGCAGAACACCACCGCGTCCGACCATCGCCTGCGCATCGCCATGACCGCCGCGATGATCACCGGGAACCAGAACAGGTCGGTGCGGGTCAGGAACAGGGCGGCGGAGACCGCTCCCAGGACCAGCGCCACGATAACGCCGGAGCGGCTTTCCCCCTCACGCCCCTGTCCCTCACGCGGCTGTTCCTGAAGTTCGAGCCAGTACTGCGTAAGCATCAGGGTCAGCGGCAGGAAGATCAGGACCAGCGGCGTTTCCAGCCCTTGCAGCACCAGCCGATGGAAGAATGGGTTGGCGAGAAGGCAAAGCGCCACGATCATCGCGGTGCGCCGTCCGTAGCCATAGGCGAACCGGATGAGCACCGCGCTCCCGATCAGGAACGTCACCCAACTGAGGATCAGCACGATATCGCCGCTTGCGACGCTCGGGAACGCCCATTTGCCGATGACGATCATGGCCTGCCAGAGCGGCTGGACTCCGTTGGTCGATTCCCGCCCGTCGAAAGTCATCCCCTGTCCGTCGAGGAGCCGGTCCGCTATCAGGCTATAGAAGAAAGTATCGTCGACCAGCCAGCCCTGAGCCGTGATCCTGGCTATGTCCCAGAAAATCAGCGGGGAGATGAGATACGCCAGCAAAGCGCAGCAAAACAGAGAAAACGACACATAAAACGCAATGGAATAGTCTCTGGATCGTTGTCCAGTAGCAATGTCCCAGGATGCCATCATCACTCTTGCCTGATTGGAAAGGTCGGAATTACCACATTCGGACAACAAACAAATTTAATAAATATTTCATATTATTTAAAGTTGTTTAGATTTTTCGCCAGAATGTGTTCAAGACAACGCTCCCGAATTTTAACCTAATTTGACCGGAGATGATCAATGCATCAACCGCCGTAACACACTTGCACTGCCGGTCGGCCGTTCGATCATGCTCCTATGGAACCAAATCCATCTCCCATTAAGCCACGGTTCTACCGCATAGACCCGGCAAATTGCTGATCGTAATAAGCTCAAACCAAAGTTGGTCATGCGAGGTGATCGATTAGTTTCTTTGCAGAAACTAACGGCTTGATGGAGAACCCTTCGGTGAACGAATTGTAAACTGACGCTACCAGGCAACGAGCCTGTCGCCGTTTTCCACCATCTATCCAATGCTGGGCAAGACTCATTGCGATGCGCAGTTCGACGGCCTTTGCTTCCTGGCCGCGCGCGATCTCAAGCGCGCGCCTGAACGCGGCTTTGGCGCCCTTCCGATCGGGTTCCGGCATGGCCAGTCGCAGCTCGCCATCGAGGCGGAGCAGTTCTGCCTCGCAATACCGGGCATCGGTCACTTCCAGTAGCCCCAGAGCCATGTCCAAGAATTTGCGCCCGCGTGCCGCATCACCGGCCCGAAGGCATAGCTCCGCCAAGGTTGCAAGGTTGTATGGCACATAAGCCGTGGTTCCTGTCGTTTGACAGGACTCCAGCGCCTGCTGCATTCGTTCGATGCTGGCATGCATGTCGCCGGCCCAAGCCTGCGCCCATCCCTGAAAGTATTGTCCGAGACCCATCCAGTAGGCAAAGCCCTGCTTGGCGGCAACCGAGATAAGCGCATCGGCATTCAGCGCGACATCCTTTTCATTGCGAAAGAGTTGACCCACGGAGCATCTCAGGGAGAGTGTCAGGCATGTGGTGTTGTGGTGCCGCAACTTGTCGGCATCGGCCAGTGCCTTGTCCGACTGCTCAAGGGCCTGATCCGGATAGCCGAGAACCGCCAGGGTCAGCGCCAGCCATGCCCGCCCTGACACACATGGATCGTACGGCAAGGAAACGCGGGAAAGCTTGATTGCCATATCATCGATCGAAAGCAGTTCTTCCAGCTCAGCCCTGGCCTCGGTGAATTGGCCTAGCCCGAACAGAGTCGCGCCGAGCGCGCGGTGCCCGAGAATGCTCGCCGCCTTGTTCCGGTTCCGGCGAGCCAGATCAAGTAGCTGGCTTGCGACGGCACGTGCGGCGGCAAGTTCGTCCCTGGCATTGTGCGAGGCCCACAAACCCAGGAGCACCGGCACCAGGCTGTGTCCGTCGCCCAACCGATCACACAGGTCGCGGGCTCTGGCATAGGCACATTCTGCTTCCGGGGCAGCCAGGCCCCTGGCGGCCGAGAGGGCTGCTCCCAGGGCAACCTGAAGGTCCAGTTCCCTGGCGTCGTGCTCAGTTCCGTCGGGAAAGGTTCGCAAGATGTCCAGACCAGCCATGAATTGCGCGATCGCCTCCGCGGTCGCTGAACATGCAACCGCCCGTTCGCCTGCTCTTAACCGATAAACGGCGGCCTTCCCGACTTCCCCGGCCTCGGTCCAATGATGCGCAAGCACTTCCGGATCGCTCTCGGCCACGTGCGGGAAACGATCCTCCAGTACCCTCGCGATCTGAGCATGGAGCAACCGTCGTTTGGCTCTGGGCAAGCTGGCGTATGCGGCATCACGGACCAACGCGTGCTTGAAGACGTAGACCGCCTCGGCTCCCACTCCACGAAGAAAAATCAGTTCCGTGGAGATCAATCGATGTAATGCG
>Ga0190275_10003352_pt1 | contig 11422 bp, 5 predicted proteins | sample Popmic550T_FD_133745 | JGI IMG/M metagenome (GOLD analysis project Ga0190275, IMG submission 133745) | Populus adjacent soil microbial communities from riparian zone of Yellowstone River, Montana, USA - 550 T | ecosystem: Environmental > Terrestrial > Soil > Riparian zone > Trees stand | place... | reverse complement strand
TCGTGGCGATCTTCGACCCCGTGTACACCTTCTCCGGCGCCGTCTCGGTCAGCACCTCGGCCAGCACCTTCGTCTGCTCCCACAGCGGGGCGACGAGTCCGTACACCATGCCGCGGTGCTGCACGCACTCGCCGACGCCGAAGACGTGCGCGTCGCTCGTCCGCATCTGGTCGTCCACGACGATCGCCCGCTCGCACGCCAGCCCGCACTCCTTCGCCAGGTCGATGTTCGGCCGGATGCCCGCGGAGATGACCACGATGTCGGCGGGGACCGAACTGCCGTCCGCGAACTTGACGCCGGTGACGTGCGTGTGCCCCTGAATCTCCGCGGTGCTGGTCTTCGTCAACGCCTTCAGCCCGAGCTTCTCGATGGTCTGCCCGAGCACCTTGCCGCCGGCCTCGTCCAGCTGCACGCTCATCAGCCACGGCGCCATCTCGACGACGGTGACGCTCGCCAGCTCGTGCGTCATCAGCCCCTTGGCGGCCTCCAGGCCGAGGAGCCCGCCGCCGATGACGACGGCGTTCGTCTTTCCCTTCGCGTAGCCGGCGATGTTGCGGCAGTCGTCGAGGGTGCGGAACACGAACACGCCGTGGAGCGTGACGCCCGGCACCGGCGGCACGAACGGCTTCGACCCGGTGGCGATCACGAGCACGTCGTAGGGCTGCTCGACGCCGTCGGCGTAAACGATGCGTTGTTCGCGGTCGATCCGCGTCACCTTCTTCCCGGCGTGGAGGGTGACGTTGTTCTCCTCGTACCACGCGAGCGGGTTGAGGAAGATTTCCTTCGGGTCCTGCGAGCCGTTGAGGACGTTCGACAGCAGGATGCGGTTGTAATTCCCGTACGGCTCGTCGCCGAACATCACGACCTCGAAGCGGTCGCGGTCGAGGGCGAGCACGTCCTCGACGAGGCGGGCGCCGGCCATGCCGTTGCCGACGACCACGAGCTTCTGGCGCTGAGGGGTGGTCACGCGAGGGCTCCTTCGGCGGCCAGGGAGAGCATGCGAGAACGGTGGGCCACGACCTCGCCGATGACGATCACTGCGGGCGCGGCGGCCCCCGCCGAGCGGGCGGCGGCCGGCAGGAGTGACAGCGAGCTGTCAATCACCTGCTGGTCGGGCAGGGTGCCGCGGCAGACGACTGCGGCCGGCGTGTTGGGGGCGAGGCCGGCGCCGATGAGACGGGCGGCGATGGCGTCGAGGTGACGCAGGCCCATGTACACGACCAGGGTGCCGGCGCGGGCCAGGGCGTGCCAGTCGAGCTTGCACTCGGGCGAGTCGGGGTCGAAGTGACCGGTGACGAGCGTGACCGCCTGCGTCTCGTCGCGGTGCGTCAGCGGGATGCCGGCCGCCGCACACGCCCCGACCGCGGTGGTGACGCCGGGCACGATTTCCACCGGTATGCCGCGCCCGGCGAGGTACTCGGCTTCTTCGCCGCCGCGGCCGAACACGCACGGGTCGCCGCCCTTGAGCCGCACCACCGTGAGGCCGGCGCGGGCGCGGTTCGCCATCACCTCGTGGATCGTTTCCTGGAGCGTCGAGCCGACGCAGTAGCCGCGCTTGCCGACGTACACGCGCTCGGCGGCGGGGGCGTGGCCGATCAGTTCGGGGTGGACGAGGGCGTCGTAGACGACCACGTCGGCCCGGCGAAGGGTGTTCAGGCCGCGGACGGTGATGAGGTCGGGGACGCCGGGGCCGGCGCCGACGAGGTACACCGTACCCGGGGGGGTGTGTTCGAACGGCGTCACAGGCGCACGATCTCCGCGGCCGCAGCGGTCGTGCTGCGGCGGGTGGGCCGTGGGGCGTCGGCGGGACGGGTTGCGGGAGGGGGAAAGCAACCGGCGGACCACACCCGCGGTTCCCTCCGCGTCCGGCCGGGCTGTCGGGCCGGAATGCGTGGAAAACCACGTCTTATCCCGGTGTCTGCGGGTGATACTCGTGCGGCAAGTTTTTTTCGGGACGTGATTGTGAAGGGCGTCGGCTGCCTACCGAACGTGCGTCGGGCGGGGGAGCTCGCCCGCGATGCGGGCAGGGCGGCGGCCCCACAATCGGAACCGCCGCCCGTCGTTCTCACATGCTTTTGTCAAGCCGACTCATTGCTTCCACTGACCCCCCGGGGGGGTCGCGTGGACACAATGATCTTCGCCCCACGGCTACGGGTTCGCCGCGTCGAGGAGGCGAAACGTCGCCAGGTCGGCCGGGTGAACGGAGCGGGCGTCGAGCCCGCGTGCCTTCGCGTCGCGGAAGGCCTGCGCGGCGGCGTCCGGCTGCGGTGGCGACTGGGCGAGTCGTAGCAGGGCAAGGTGGAAGTAGCGAAGGGCGCTCGGGTCCCTCGCGATCGCTTCCATGATGTCGCGGTTCGCGGCGTCGAACTGCCGCAGCGTGATTCGCGTCCGGCCGCGGGTGTCGAGCAGGTCGGCGGAGACGCCGGCCTCGCGGGCGGCGCGGTCGAGCAGCTCCAGCGCCCGCGGGGCGGTGGTGGCGTCGGCGGCGAGGAGCCACGCCAGGTTGTTCAGCGCCACCACGTTCCGCGGGTCGCGTTCGAGCATCTTCGTGTACACCTCGGCGGCCTTCTCGGGCTCCTGCCGCAGCGTCAGGAACTCGGCCTCGGCCAGCCTCATCGGCCCGTCGGCGGGGGCGGCCGCGATGGCCTTGTCGAGCCAGCCGCGGACGAGGTCGAACTGGCGGTCGGTGGCACCGCCGGCGCGCAGCACCGCGAGCCCGGCCTGGGCGCGGACGCGGTCCGGCAGGTAGCGGCCGAACTGCTCGATCTTCGCCAGCGCCTCGGCCGGCTGGCCGTCGCTCGCCAGCACGCCGGCGACACCGACCACGGCTTCCGGCCGCGACGGCACCAGCGCCGAGAACCGCTGCGCCGCGGCCGCCGCCATCGCCCGGCCGGCGGGCGTCCCCTTCACGCCGGGCATCCGACACAGCTCGTCCAGCAACTCGGCCGTGCGGGCGGACCGGGCCAGGTAGTCGCCGGCGCCGGCGTCAGCGGCGCCCGCGTAGGCCTCGGCCAGCGCCAACGCCCGATCCGCCTTGCCGGCCTTCGCCTCGTAGCGGGCCACCGACGCGACAGCCCGGAACTCGCCGGGGTAGAGCGACCGCAGCCGCCCGGCGAACGCTTCCGCCGAGGCGAAGTTTCGGTCCTCGGTGAGTTCGTCGAGCGCCGCGACGAGGTAGTAGAGGTTGCGCGGGTCGGCCTTCATCAGGGCGTTCAGCCCGTCGCGGGCGGCCTTTCGGTCGCCGGCGACGCGGTGCAACTGCGACAGGTTGTACAGGTCGCGCGGCGACTGCGTACTCTTGTGAACGCTGTCCAGCGCCGCGGCCGCGCGGGCCAGGGCGGCGCGGCGGTCGTCGCCTTCGAGGTAGCGGGCCAGCGTCGTCAGCACGCCGGCGGTGGCGCGAAGGTCTTCGACCGTCGCCCCGCCTTCGTTCGCTTCAGCGAGAAGTGAGGTTGCGCGGGTGCGGCCCTCCGGTGTGCCGCGGGAGGCCAGCAGCATGGCGAGGTTCCGCTTCGCCCAGCCGGCGTCCGCCGGGCGGGCGGTGGGGTCGGCGACGAACGCTTCGAGTACCTTCACGGCCGCGTCGCTGTCGGCCCGCGACAGGGCGACTGCGAGCCGGGCCTGCGTGAACGCCCGCTTCTCCGCGGGGTCGGCGGCGGCCGGCGCCCACGCCTTCCCGGCCGGCGTCTCGGCGAACACGGCGGCGGCGGCGAAGAACGTCGAGGGCGGCAGCTTCGCGCGGGCGGCGGCGAACGTGGCGTTCACCTGCTCGGCCTTGGCGCCGTGGTGGATGGCGAGCCGCAGCCAGTCGTCGGCGGTAGCGGTCGGCGTGGTGGTCGCGGCCGTGAGAATCGCTTCCGCGGACGCGGGGGAGCGGGCGGCGAGCCACGCCGGGCCGCCGAGCTCGCGCTCGATCACCGGCTTGCACCACGCCACCACCTGCGGCGCGGCCGCCGGCGGGACGCGCTCGACGACGCCGGCCATGAGGCGGCGGAACGGCTCGCCGGCCCAGCGCGGGTCGGCCGCGAGGCGGGCCACGGCCTTCGCGGCACGGTCGTCGGGGCCGGCCTTCACGAGCGCCACCACCCACGCCCGCGCGGACTCGAGGCCGGTTGGCTCCAGGTGGAAGGCACGTTCCGTCAGCCGCAGCGACTCCTTCACGTCGCCGGCGTCGGCCTTGAAGCGGGCGAGCGCCAGGCAGGCGTCGGCCCGGTTCGGGGACGCTCCCACGACCGCGGCCAGCTTCTCGGCGGCGGCCGGTGACACCCGGGCGTCACAGACCAGAACCGACGGGCCGGCGTCGCCCTCGAGCTTCACCAGCGCCCCCCGCGCCTCGGCGGCAACGTCCGCCTTGCCGGCGTCGGCCGCACGCTCGGCGAGGCGCAGCCAGCCGGCGGCGTCGGTGGGGCGGCGCGCGGCGATGGCGCGGAACACTTCGACGGCCTTCGCCCGGTCGCCGCTCTCGTCGGCCACGTCGGCGAGGCCGTAGAGGAGTCGAAGTTGATCGGCCTCGGCCCAGCCGTCGGTGCGGTCGGCCAGCGGGGCGAGGGGGCGGACGCGACCCGGCTCGCGGGCGTACAGCCGGGCGCGGGCGATCCGCACGTCGGGGCCGTCGCCGGCCGCGGCCTGCGCCTCGTCGATCACGGCCAGCCCCGCGGCGGTGCCGCCGGCGTCGGCCGCGGCGTGTGCCAGTGCCGCCCACAGCCGCGTATCGCCCGGCCGGCTCGACGCCGCGCGGCGGAGCAGCTGGGCGGCCTCGGCGTACTTCGCCTGCGCAGCCAGCACCTCGGCGCGCAGGACGACGGGCTCGCTCGACCCGAAGCCGAACCGCGGCGCCAGCGTCGTGACCGCGGCGTCGAGCTTGCGCCAGTCGTCGGGGCTGGCGCTCGCATGCCGGAGGCGGTGTGCCTTCATCCTCACCCACTGACTCACGACGGCACCGGGGGCGAGCGGCGACCCGACGGCGACGTCCAGCTCGCGCATGCTGTCGTCGAACCGGCCGAGGTTCTGGAACAGCAGCGCCACGCCGACGCGGGCCGGGACGTGGCCCGGGTCGGCGGCGACGACGCGCTTGAGTGCCCGCTCCTGGTTCTCGGCGTCGCCGGTCCGCTCGTAGCAGGTGGCGAGGAGCAGGTTCGCCTGCGTTTCGAGCCCCGGCGGGCCGCCGCTCCTGCCGCGGAGCTTTTCCAGGTGGTCGATCGACTCGGCCCACTTCTCCTGCCGCATGGCGAGGCGGGCCTTCAGGTACGTCACCTGCGACGGCGGCAGCCGCTTCGCCTCCAGCTGGCGGAGGATGTCGGCGGTGCGGGCGGTGTCGCCCTGCTGCACGAGGAGGTCGGCGAGCGGCACGAGGAGGTCGAAGCCGTCCGGCGTGTGCTTCAGCCCGTCCTCGAGCGCGGCGAGCGCTGCGGGGACGTTGCCGCGGATGAGTTCGAGCCACGCCAGCGCCCGCACCAGTTTCAGCTCGCGCGGGTAGAGGCCGGCGGCGTCACGGAGGATGGCGTGCGCCGCGGGGATGTCGCGCCCCTTCTGAAGAATCTCGGCCAGGAGCAGCGACCCTTCGGCGTTCTCGGGGTCGAGTTCGAGCATGCGGCGCAGGTCGCGGCAGGCCGGGTCCAGGTTCACCGGCCGGTTCGCCCGTTCGTCGTCCTCGGCGGCGTACGTCTCGAAGCGGGCGCGGACGAGGTACGCCTGCGGCTCCAGCGGCACGGCCGCGACCATGCGGTCGAGCACGGCCCGGGCGCCGGCGGGGTCGGACTGGTTCTTCCACAGCAGCTGCGCCAGCCGCTGGTAGTTCAGCATCGCGTCCGGCGCCTTGGCGATGGCCGACTCGAACGACTTGCGGGCGTCGGGAATCTGGTTCAACCCGTGCTGCGCGGTGCCGAGTTGCTGCCACAGAGTCCCCTCGTCGGGGAACTTCTTCAGCAGCGCGTCGGCGTGGGCGGCGGCGTCGGAGAAGCGGCCGACCCGCAGGCAGTGGGCCAGCGCCTGCCGGCGGGTGTCGTCGCGGTCGGGGTCGAGGCGGAGCACCTTGTCGTAGAGGAAGACGAGTTCGTTCAGCCCGCGGCCGGTCGTCGCCCGGGTGCGGATCAGCTCGATGAGGCGGACGTGCGCCTCCACGTCCGTCGGCTCGAACTCGAGGTACTGGCGGAGGTAGTGGATGGCGGCATCGGACTTGCCTGCATCTGCGGAGCGGTCCGCCTGTCGGCGGAGGGCGTCCGGGATGCGGCGGGCCTGGAGGGCGTGGGCGGCAGCGAGCGACCCGCCGAGCCCGAGCACCACCAGGACGAGCTTGAGGAGGAACCGCCTGTTGATCGTCGGCATGGGTGCGGTGTCCGTGCGGCGGCCGCCCGCGCCCCCGGCGGTGCGGCCGAACGCGGATGCTACGGCTGTTCGGCGCGGCGGGTCAACCCCAACGCCGGCTGCGAGTTGTCATGGTTGCCGAAGCGTGGTAGCATCTGTGATACCCACCCCCGACTCGCCTCCGGGTTGTTCTCCCCGTGACCATTCGTACCTTTCAGACCGGCGACGAACGCACACAGGCCGCCCTCTTCAACGGTGCGGCGTTCGCCTTGCCCGGGTTCAAGCCGGCCACCGAGGACGACGTGCGCCGCCGCACCCGCGGCCGCGGGTTCGACCCGACCAGCCGGTTCTACGCGGTCGAGAACGACCAGGTGGTCGGCTACTGCGTCCTGGAACCCGACCAGGGGCGGATCGGCTACCCGTGGTGCCGCAAGGGTTACGAAACCGTCGTCGGGGAGCTCTACGATGCGGCCGTCAGGAGTGCCCGCGAACGCGGCCTGCGGACGCTGTTCACCGCGTACCGACGTGACTGGGAAGGCGTGCTCGGATTCTTCACCGACCGCGGCTTTCAGAAGGTCCGCGACGTGGTGAACTACGCCGCCGACCCGGTGGACCTGCCGACGATCGCAAGCCGCGGCGGCAACCCGGTGCGGCGACTCACGCGCGCCGACCTGCCGGCGCTGGTGGCGATGGGCCGCGGCATCGTGCGGGTGTCGGCGGAGCAGCTGGAGAAACACGTATTCAACAGCCCGCACTATCCCGCGGAAGCGTACTGGGTCGTGGACGGCAGCCACGGCCCGGTGGCGGTCGGCCTCGGGCTGGACAACCCGAACTGGCCGGACGTGAAGAAGGTGGACGCGCTCGCCCCGTGCTTCCGGCTCGGCGCGTTCGGCACCGAGGGGCTGAACGCCAAGCGGGTGAACGGCCTGTTCAGCTACGTGGTGACGAAGCCGGAACACGCCCTCCCCGCGGGGCTGGCGCTGCTCGCGGAGGTGAGCCAGGAACTGACGGAAGGGTCGGTCACGTCCCTGGCGGCGCAGTGCCCGACGGACGCGCCGCACCTGATCGGGTTCTACACCCGTTACTTCAAGGAGCAGGGGCGGTTCCCGGTGCTGGAACTCCCGCTCTGACGCCGCTCGCGGCGATGCACCGCCGCGAGCGGCGAACCTCACGCCGCCCCGCGCTTCGGACGCGCCTTCAGGTCGAACAGCCCGAAGATCTCGTCCTCGGTCAGCCCCATCGTCGTCGGCTTGTCGGCCGCCGCCATCAGGTCGAGGAACACCTTCCGCTTCGCGTCCAGCAGCGTCGCGATGCGCTGCTCGATCGTGTCGAGTCCGGTGAATCGCGTCACCGTGACCGGGTGTCGCTGGCCGATCCGGTGCGACCGGTTGATCGCCTGGTCCTCGATCGCCGGGTTCCACCACCGGTCGAACAGGAACACGTAGTTCGTGAACTGCAAGTTCAGCCCGACGCTGCCGGTGCCGTAACTCATCAGCAGCACGTGCTTGTCCGCGTCGGCCTTGAACCGGTCGAGGATCGGCGTCCGCTCGCCCTGCGGGATGCGGCCGTGGTACTGCAGCGGTCCGAACGGCTCCAGGGCCTTCGCCAGGATCTCCAGCGGTTCGACCCACTGGCTGAACACGATCGCCTTGCGCCCGCTTGCCGCCACCTCCTCCATGTCGGTGACGAGCTGTTCGAGCTTCGCGCTCTCGCCCGTGAGCGGGTCGAAGTTGCAGATCTGCTTCAGCCGCATCACGAGCTGGAAGACGTGCTGCACGCTGATCGTCTCGCCGAGTTCGTTCAGGTGGATGACTCCCTCCTCCTCGGCGAGGCTGTACGCCTGCCGCTGGGCGGGGGTGAGGTCCACCTCGAGGTCGCGGTAAATCTTCGGCGGCATGTCCGACTGCACCAGGTCTTTGGTGCGGCGGAGGATGCAGTCGGCGGTGTACCGCGGTAGGTGTTTCGGCGGGCAGTCGGGCGGGATGCGGCTGGGGTCGATGAACGCGAACAGGTTCACGAGGTCTTCGTGGCTGTTCTCGATCGGGGTGCCCGAGATCGCCCAGCTGCGGCCGCGACGGATCGAGCACACGGTCTGCGCAGTCTTCGACTCGCGGTTCTTGATCCGCTGCGCCTCGTCGAGGACGACGGCGTCGAAGTAGACGCGCGGGTCGGCGGCGAGGTCGGCGTCGCGGGTGAGGGTCTCGTAGTTGATGAGCTTGAGCGGGCAGTTGGAGACGAGCCACGTGGTGCGGCGCTGGTCGGCGTCGCCCTCGAACGTCTCGAACGGCAGGTCGGGCGCCCACATCTTCAGCTCGCGCCCCCAGTTGTGCATCAGCGGCTTCGGGCAGATCAGCAGCGCCTGCCGAATCTGGCCCTGGTGAAAGAGCAGCCGCAGCGCCAGGATCGCCTGCGCGGTTTTGCCCAGCCCCATTTCGTCGGCCAGGAGGGCTGCGTGGCGCGGCATCAGGAACGCGATCCCTTCGAGCTGGTACGGGAACGGCTCGAACGGCACCGACAGCGACCGGCCGTCGAACAGGCCGTCGAGCGGCGGTTGCAGCAGCAGCAGAAGGCGGTCCTTGAACAGCACCGTGTCCGCCGTCGGCTTCGGGCGGATGCGGGCCTTCGGCGGGGCGTTCGGGTCGTCGGGGAGGGTCGGCAGAGCGACCGCGTGCCGGCCGACGGCGGGTTCGCTGGGCAGCCGCGGCGGAGGGGTGTACTCGGGCGGCGGGGCGGGGAACTTCCAGCCCTCCGTCGTAACGCTCAGCGTCAGTTGGCCGACGGAGCGCACCCACGGCGAGTCGGTGAGCAACCGGGCCTCGCGCACACTCGCGTCGAGCGGGCGGTCGAAGCGCGGGAAGGGGAGCACGTCAACGGACACGTCGGCGCCCGGCGAGCGGCCCGCGTCAGCGGGCTGTTCCACCAGCGACTCGCGCAGTTCCTCGACCACGGGTTGATCGTCACGCGACACGGCCGCTCACCCCCAGCTTGCGGGCCTCGGTCACGGCCTCGCGGATCCGCGCGAACGGCTCCGCCAGATCGACCGACGGGTCCACGGCGTCGAGCCGCGCCAGCACTTCGGGTTCGTCGGTAGCGAACGCCGCGGGGAGCAGTAGCGCGAGTGAACTCCGCGGATGGGTCAGCGTGCGCGTCTCGGCCGGCAGGACCGCCGCGTCCGGCCGCAGCGCCACGACCGGCACGTCCACCCGACTCCGCAGCGCCAGCGCGGGCGGCGTGTCGGTGACGATCAGGTCGGGCTTGAGGGCGGTCTTCTCGACGAGGGCTTTGCCGATCACGTCGGCGTGGAGGTAGTCCAGCAGCGTGGGGCCGTACAGGGCGGTCTGCACGCGGTTCGGCTGCACCGCCGACGACATGCGGAATTCGAGCGGCCGGCCCCAGGCGTTCGTCACGAGAAAATACCCCGCCCAGCCCGCGGGCTCCTGCTGCACGGTCAGGAACCCGAGGGTCGGCGGCGAGGCGGTGCGGTCACTCACGCGGTGTCCTCGAAGCCCCGGAGTCGAAGGTGTCGCCCCCTTCATCGGCCACCCCCGCGGGCCGCTTCACCACCATCGGCGTCGCTCTAACCGCAACTCGGGGCAACAGGTGGGTTGTTCCGCCTGTGATACCCGACTTCTCCGATCAACTTTCGTTCGTGGTTGGGCTTCCGATTCCGACCGGTTCCGCTACAACAGGGGTGTCGCGCCCGACGATGCTGTTTCACCGCGACCCCCCGGCGGGGACCGTCACCCGCTTTCAGGAACCGAAGGATCATGTCTACTTCCACGGCCGCCCCGACCGTCCCGACCGCTGAAACCGAGCCGAAGCTCTCGCCGGTCGAGGCGATCAAGGAGACGAGCAACTTCCTCCGCGGCCGCATCCTCGCCGAGCTGGCCGACCCGGCACTCGACCACCTGTCGGACGAGGCCAAGAACATCATCAAGTTCCACGGCAGCTACCAGCAGGAGGACCGCGACGCCCGCAAGCGGCGCGACAAGCCGGGCGTCGGCAAGGCGTACATGTTCATGATCCGGCTGAAACTCCCGGGCGGGGTGCTGACGCCGCACCAGTACCTCGAAATGGACCGCCTCTGCGGCGAGTACGCGAACGGCACCCTGCGCTTCACGACGCGGCAGAGCATCCAATTCCACGGCATCCTGAAGGGCGACTTCAAGACGATCATCGGCGGCATCAACGACGCGCTCGTCTCCACGCTCGGCGCGTGCGGCGACGTGAACCGCAACGTTGTCGCCTGCCCCGCTCCGCTGAACGACCCGGCGCGGAAGCAGATGCAGGAGCTGGCCCGTGCGGTGGCGGCCCACCTGGCCCCGCGGGCTGGCGGGCACGCCTACCACGAGATGTGGGTGAACGGCGAGAAGCAGGCCGCCCCGGCCGGCCCGAAGGACCACGAGCCGATCTACGGCCCGACGTACCTGCCGCGGAAGTTCAAGGTCGGCTTCGCCCTCCCGGACGACAACTGCACCGACATCCTGGCGCAGTGCCTCGGCTTCCTCTGTATCCGCGGCGCGGACGGCCAGCCGGTCGGGTACAACCTGTACGCCGGCGGCGGCCAGGGGCAGTCGAACGCGAAGCCGGACACGTACCCGCTGCTGGCGCAGCCGGTGTGCTTCGTTCACGCGGAAGAGGTGGTGGCGGCGTCGGAAGCGATCATCAAGCTGTTCCGCGACCACGGCGACCGGACCGACCGGAAGCGCGCCCGCCTCAAGTACGTGATGAAGGATTGGGGTCTGGAGAAGTTCCGCGAGGTTTTCGCCCGCGACTACCTGAAGACGCCGTTCCGGCCGGTCGTGGACGCCCCCATCACCGGGCTCGACCTGCACCTCGGCTGGCAGCCGCAGGGCGACGGCAAGTGGTTCCTCGGGCTGAGCGTCGAGAACGGCCGGGTGAAGGACGAGGGGAACTTCCGCCTCCGCGCCGGCCTCCGCGAGATCGTGACGCGCCTGGGGTGCAGCGTCCGCGTGACGACGCAGCAGGACGTGCTGCTGTGCGACATCGCCACCGCCGACCGGCCGACGGTCGATTCGCTGCTGAGCGAGTACGGCATCCCGCGGCCGGAGGGGCTGGGCCAGGTGCAGAAGTGGAGCATGGCCTGCCCGGCGACGCC
>Ga0190275_10003351_pt1 | contig 11422 bp, 7 predicted proteins | sample Popmic550T_FD_133745 | JGI IMG/M metagenome (GOLD analysis project Ga0190275, IMG submission 133745) | Populus adjacent soil microbial communities from riparian zone of Yellowstone River, Montana, USA - 550 T | ecosystem: Environmental > Terrestrial > Soil > Riparian zone > Trees stand | place... | reverse complement strand
CGGGCGCCGCCTGGCCGTCAAACGAATCGAAATCCCCCTGGATGATGACCTTGCCGTTGTTGAGCAAAAGGTTCTGACGAGCCGTGTGATTCACTACGGTCAGGAATGGCTCCGCGCTGTTCAGAGCGCCGGCGCCGGGATCGTAGGATGGATCGAACGTCCCATCGCTATTGAACCGGGCGACGCAAGAACGCGCCGCGCTTGCCCCCGGGCCCGTGATCACGTGGGAAAACGCGCCGCCGACTACGAGTTTGCCATCCGCCTGGAGCACGGCGGTAGCGATATAACCGGGATTGGTCGCGCGCCCATTTCCGTCGTCGAGCCCATCATTGGAAACGCGGCGATCCAGATCGAAACTATTGTCGAGCGAACCGTCCCCGTTCAGCCGGAAAACGCGATTAAAGAAATCCAGAACGATAATTTTCCCGTCGGCCTGGAGGAGAATATACCGCGCGCCGTCTTCCGTGAGATCACCCGGGTCGAACGAGAGGTCGAGAGTCCCATCGGCGTTCAGACGCGCGATGCTTCGGCGTTTTACGCCGTGAACCTTGGCGAATTGGCCACCGATGAGCAGCTTGCCGTCAACCTGCAGGGCCGAGGCATGCACCGAACCGTTAGTGAAATTTCCGGCGTCGAAAGCGAGGTCGAGGGTTCCGTCGGGGTCGATCACGGCCGGCGCGTTGGATTCGCCGGGCCTGGCTGAGACTAAACTTGGGATACTGGCCGCAAACGCTGCGATCAGAAATGCGATCGCGATCACCTGGCCGGCGGCAACCGATGCCCGGCCTCGAAAAAAATAAAGTGGTTCAGTCACGGGGCCCACATCCTCGTTTAGCGTAGGAAGCGAGAGAACAGCAAGTCCTCCAGAGATTGTTCGGAGCGAAAGTTGCCGCCGGATGCCCGCAGAACGACGAATGGCCGCCTCGACCGCTCTGGAAATGGTTGCATCACTGGAGGAAGTAAACCTCCACGACGCCGATGCCGCTGTCCTGGCCCTTGCCGCGCACCTTGCGCCGTGTCCTGGCCGGACGTTATCGGCATGATGAGCGCGGCTTCTGGCTAAACCGGAAATCCCAAATCCCAAACCCCAAATCCCAGGTAATTCTCAAACTGCCAAGTTCCAAAAAAAATTAGCGAAACCGCTCCTCGGAGATTTGGAGTTTTGAAATTTACTTGGGATTTGGAGCCTGGGATTTGGGACTTCCCGAACGTGGCCAACCCTTATCGAAGGAAGCAAACTTCCACGCCGCCGATGCGCGTCATAAATGCGAGCCAGTTTGCGGGGCGGGACGCGGTCGGAGGTTGCGCTCTTTCACGGCGGCTTTCGCGGCCGCGCTGTTCGGATCGGGAGAGGGCGCGGGCCGGATTCTCACCGAATTCAGAAGCGCCTTCGAAGGCGGCTTCGGTGGCTTTTTGTGAGTTTGCGCGCCGGTGCGCACGACCTGACCATTCACATACTTGTAACCGTCCGAATGAATCCATTCGCCCTTCACATGGTTCCAGCCTTCCGCTAACGCTGCCGCAGAGTGAATTTTGGAGGACGCGTCAATTTTAGCTTGCGTCCTTTGGCTGTCCCGTTTCGGCGCGTTCTGGCTCGAATTCCGATCGGCCTTCGGGGTCGGTTCCGCATTGAGTGAGCCTCCCGCGGCGAAAGTCGTGAGCACAATTAGAGATAGAATACTTCGTGTCATAATTCGGTTCCCTTTTTTCCCTGGCACCGGCGAACTTTTCATTCAGCCCCCCGTCGACGATGGTTCTTTCTCTTGGTTCTTTTGGTCGTTTTGTTATTCTTGGCGTGACGAAACGTGTCCGCCCCATCATGGTAGTTTTTCAACAAACCGGTCTGAAAGTCCTTAGGGTTCGGCTGAATTTCCCTGAATCTTTATGAAGGCCGCGACGGATGCTCCACCTGCGCACGTCTACGAGTTCGGCGATTTCCGCCTCGACGCGCGCAAACGGCTCTTGTGGCGAGACGGCACGACGGTGCGGCTGGCGCCACGGGTTTTTGAGACGCTCCTCTTCCTGGTAGAGCATCACGACACGGTCCTCGACAAAGAGCGCCTGATGGAGGCCGTCTGGCCCGATTCCATCGTCGAAGAAAATAATCTCACCCAGAACATCTCCGCGCTGCGCCGCGTGTTCGGGGAAACCCCTGGGTCGCATCACTACATCGTCACGGTGCCCGGCCGTGGGTATCGCTTTGTCGCGGACGTCAAGATGCGCGAGGCCCATCGAAGTCCGCCGCCGCTGCGAATACCCGAGCCCGCCATCCCACCGGCGGAGAATGGAGTCGAACAGGCTGCTTTGGTTGCAGAACCGAATCACCGCGGCAATTTGCGGTCAATCCTCCTGACGACCGCAGCCTTACTGGTGTTGAGCGTTGCCGCGCTCTTTTTCTGGCGAGGCCGAACGCAAATTCCACCCGAAACGACGGCCAGAATTGCATCTTCGAAGATTGTCATTCCCGAAAAAAGCATTGCGGTATTGCCTTTCGCCAATCTCAGCGCCGACAAGGAGAACGCATTTTTCACCGAGGGGGTGCAGGACGACATTCTCACCGCGCTCGCCAAGTTCGGTGATCTTAAGGTCATCTCGCGCACGAGCGTCACGAGCTATGTGGCCGGGCCTTCCCGGAATCTTCGCGAGATCGGACAGGAGCTGGGTGTTGCCCATATTCTCGAAGGAAGCGTGCGGCGCGTTAACGGAAAGGTGCGCGTCACGGCCCAGTTGATAGAAACGCACACGAATACACATCTGTGGGCCGAAACCTACGATCGCGACCTGGCGGACGTCTTCGCCATCCAGAGTGATATCGCCCAACGGATCGCAAACGCTCTCCAGGCAAAACTCGCCCCGGACGAACAGGCGCGTCTTGATGCCAGACCCACTTCTAACCCGGAGGCTTACGTGCTTTACCTGACGGCGCGTGGGACGGAAAATTATCTCGAGGCGGAGAAAATCTACCTGCAAGCCATCGCGCTTGATCCGGGGTTCGCCCTGGCTTACGCGCACGCTTCCATTCTCAATAGCAGGGTTTCCGTTCAGGATCCGACGCGGAAGGCGAGAGCGCGCGCCCTGGCCGAGGAAGCTCTGCGATTATCGCCAGCCTTGGGCGAAGCCCACATGGCTTTAGGCCTTTGCCTCTACTGGGCGGAGAAGAATTACGACGCAGCGCTTAAGGAGTTTGAGAACGCCGCGGCCACTTCTCCCAACAACGCCGAGATCTACACTTACATTGGTGGAATCTATCGCCGGCAGGGACGCTGGCGCGAATCGATTGCAAGCTTTGACCGCGCTCTGTCCCTCGATCCCCGCAACCATGGCATCGCTTTCATGGCGGCCAACAATTACCTTTTTGTGCGAGACTGGGCTACCGCTTCTGCTGGGTTCAATCGCGCGCTGGCGCTCAGGACCGATTTCCCGCTTCCCAAGATTGGCCTTGCCTACCTTGAAGTGTTTCGCAACGGCAACCCGTCCGCGGGTAGGAAAATCCTGGAAAATATGCCGGCCAGCGTTGACACCCACGGAATCGTGACTGTGTCACGCTGGGACTTGGCCATGATCGAGCGGGATTATGCCACAGCGGAAAAGATTCTGACTGACACTCCTCTGGAAAACTTTTCTCAGGGAGCAGCCCCAAAAACATATTACCAGGGCCGCCTGGCCCGCGCTCGCGGCGACGCCGATTTGGCCCAGCGCTATTTGGCCGCGGGGAGCGCAGATTGCGAAAAGCGGGTGCGCGACAATCCCGGCGCGGCCGAACTCCATGCCTATCTAGCGTTGCTTTATGCCTATATGCAGAGGAAGGATGATGCCATTCGTGAAGCTCGTCGAGCTGTCGAACTCGAGCCGGAAAGCCAAAACGCATTTCACGGCGCCGTCGTTTCGGCCAATCTGGCGCTGGTTTATGCGCTCGTGGGCGAGCCGGACCAGGCCATTACGCTGATCGAGCTTCTCCTCGCCACCGCCGGACCGGTCCAGTGTTCAGATTATCCGCACAACATCACGCTGGCTGATCTTCGTCTCCGGTGGGAATGGGATGCGCTGCGCGACAATCCCCGTTTCCAGAAGATTCTTGCCGAACCCGAGCCGAAAACCGTCCTCACCGGCGGACGGTAATCCGACCGCCGCTTGTAGCCGCGTCCCTATGGGACGCGTGAGTATAGATTCTTGTTCGCGCTAATGCCGGCCCGTGCGCTCGAGGAGCGGCTCCCACCAGCCTCGATTGTTCGCGGACTAATCGATGGTCGATTCGAGGCCGTCCTTAAAATTGTGAAGCGGTTTCCAGTTCAGCTCGCGTTGCGCGAATGCGACCAATCGCCTAAGGGCTGGGGGCGAGATAAAGCACGAGATCCCCGGGAAGACCTACTCCGACCAAGGGACATGCCGATTGCGCGGGCCAGGAAAAAGAGACGTTCGCACTGGCGAGCAGCGTTTGCAGGGCGGACATGGAGATAGAGAGTTTGAGTTGGCTTATTACCACCGGTACCACGACCGCTACGACTGCGACGAGCGCGGCACCGAGGCTGCCGAAGGTCGCGATGATCAACGCGCCGATAAGGAACCAGCCGCCGGTGCTGAGGTGAATCGACCCGCTGCCATTGGGCGCGTACGAGCTGAATGTAATCGCCTGGCCGGACTGGGCAGGCGTCAGGGTAAAATAGCCATCTACATCGACCCAGATGATGCTGTGGAATCCCCCAATCGGGTAGCCCGTGGCGTCATAGTCGCCCTGGATTTGGCCATTCCCGTTGACGTAAATGTTGAGCGTGTCCAAGTCCGGATCGTACTCGCCGGAGAGATCGATCTCAGTGTTGAGTCCTAGATTGTACGGTGTGGAGGTTGCGCCGGTCACAGTGAAGGATGTGTTGGCAGTGTTGAGAGCGGAGGCTATCTGCGGAAGGACCAGGTTAACGAGCAGACAACGGTTTGAAATGTACAACGCCGCGGTTTGATTGGTCGGCAGCAGCACGGCCGAGCCGGTGAAGTCAAGGACGCCCGGGGATCCGGAACTGGTGTTCGCAACCATCGCGAGCGCGTTGACATTCGGGTTATTGACGTTTTGCTGAGTAGCAAAGTAAGCGCTGCCCTGAGGCAGAAGAGGACCGGGCACTGACGATAAGTCAACGGTGCCGAGATAATACACTCCGGCAAAGCTCTGCTGGCTAAACCAGAACTGCAAAATCCCGTTAAGAAAAGCCACCCACGGCGGTGCCAACGGAGCCTTAACGGCTATGTTGTAGACGGCGAGGTTGCTCGTAAGATCAAGGGACAACCTGGCCGCCGTGCCCCCTTGGATCTCAACACTGAGATAACGAAGATTAGTAGTAACATTCAGCGTCGTCCCAGCGGGAACAACATTCGAGTTGCCAAAAAATGTCACCGTGCCGGTAACCGGCAGGGAAATTTGAGCGAGCGAATTTGTCCCGACGCCGCGACTCGGGTTCAAATTTATCGTGGGCGCTCCAAGAGTCCCAACCATTGAGACCCCTTCATAGCTGACGTCGATCGTTTTTGGCAGGGCGCCGTCGTTGTAGAGCGCGAGGAGAAAGCCATTGAGCACTTGCTGCGTGGTAGCGGCGACCAAATCCCAACCTTGAGTATAGAGTGTCATGGCCGTTATTTCTTGGCCGTGGCAACGATCATCTGGGCGAGAGCCTTGAGTTCGGCGACCAGTTCCGCCGGCACTGGAATTTTCGCCTTCTGCAAAGCCTGAAATGGATCGCGAACGAACAATTGCGCGTTCTGATTCGATCGGCCGATCCATTCCATGAGAGCGGCCTCGTAAGGAAGAAATTGGAGAAGCGCGCGTCGCGCCCGCGATTGCTCGGACGAGCTTAGGGCGGCGGGCAGCTCGGGAGCGATCTGCGTGGTCGCGTGGAAATGCGCCTGGAGAGGTGGAGCGTTCTTGCCGGCTTGAGTCCGAGTAGCCGGCTTGAGGTTCACGATTACGGGGGAGGGAGGATATGAGTTCATTTGAGTTTGGATTGGGCCGGCCTCTGCGCGAGGCAGTGGCGTTGGGGACCTGGGGAGTTGGGGGAGGGTACTTTGAAGCGCCCGTTCCCACCGCGTCAAGCCTATTCTGAGCGCTTCGGTGCCGATGCCAACAGCGGGGGTAACAAGCAATTCCACTCCCAACGCGCCGCCGCCTGAGACGGCGCTAAAGGATTTAATGTCGGCCGGTCCGTTCCAGAAGCGGCTCCCACCAGGAGCGATTGTTCGCGTACCAATCGATGGTCGAGTCGAGGCCCTCCTTGAAATTGTGGAGCGGTTTCCAGTTCAGCTCGCGATGCGCGAAGGAAGAATCGATGGCGTAACGGCGATCGTGGCCGAGACGGTCGGTGACGTACGTAATCAGGCTTTCGGGTTTGCCGAGCTTTTGCAGGATCGCTTTCACCGTCTCGATGTTCGGCATCTCGCTGTCCCCGCCGAAATTGTAAACCGCGCCCGGTTTGCCTTCGAAGAGCGCCGCGACGATGCCGGCGCAATGGTCTTCCACATGGATCCAGTCGCGCACGTTCATCCCGTCGCCATAAACCGGCAGCTTATCGTCGCGCATCGCATTGATAATCATGAGCGGGATCAGCTTCTCGGGGAATTGATATGGCCCGTAGTTGTTCGAACAGCGGGTCACGATCACTTCCTGGCCGAAGGTCTTGTGGCAGGCGAGCGCGAGAAGGTCGGCGCCCGCTTTGCTCGCGGAATAAGGCGAGCTCGGCTCCAGCGGCGATTGCTCGGTGAACTTCCCGGTTTCGCCGAGCGAGCCGTAAACTTCGTCGGTCGAAATCTGGATGAAACGCTGGACGCCGTGCCGCCGGGCACAGTCGAGCAGGATGCTGGTGCCCACGACATTCGTGTGAATGAAATTCTGCGGATCGTTGATGCTGCGATCGACATGCGATTCCGCGGCGAAATTAACCACCGCATAAAATGAGTGCTCGGTCATGAGCGCGTCCATCTGGTCGGCATTCGCGATATCGGCTTTGAAAAACTCGTAGCGCTCGCCATGTTCCTCCGCGACGCCGTCCAGGTTGGCCAGATTTCCGGCATAGGTCAGGACATCGACATTGCTAACCGAGGCCGGCTTGTAATGATCCAGAATATACCGAACAAAATTGCTCCCGATGAATCCGCAGCCACCGGTCACTAATATGCGCATCGCTGCGGGTACTAGCAGCGGAGCGGAGGCCGCGCCACCAGTTTCTCCCACGCTGCCGGAGCGATGGGAGCATTGGAAACAGCGTGCGGCCGGGATGGATTGGACGCCCTGGATGATCGTCGCGTTGGGCGCTTTTATCCGGTTCTTCCTGCTCGCCATCAAGCCGCCGCATTTCGACGAGGGCATTAACGGCTGGTTCGTCGATCAGATGGTGAAAAACGGTTTCTATCGCTACGATCCGACGAACTACCACGGCCCGCTTCATTTCTATATTCTCTTCCTTTCCCAGACGCTTTTCGGCCGAAATCTCTGGGCGATCCGCCTGCCCGTCGTGCTCGCCAGCATTTTCTCCATTCATCTCACCCTGAAGTTCGAGCCGTTTGTCGGCCGGAAGGTCAGCCGGCTGGCCGCGCTCGCCATGGCAGTCTCGCCCGCCTTCGTTTTCTATGGGCGCTATTCGATCCACGAAGTCTGGCTGCTTCTCTTCTCGATGCTCTTCATCCTCGGCCTGCTCGGTCTGTGGCAACGCGGGACCGTGAACTACCTTTGGTGTGCCGGGATGGGTTTCGCCGGCATGATCCTGACCAAGGAGACCTACATCATTCATGTCGGTTGCGCGGTGATAGCCGGCGTGGTCCTGTGGGTCTCCCACAAGATCACGCCACTTCCCAATGCCCGGCCGGCCCGTCAATCCTGGACCTCTCTCGACCTGTTGGTCGTAGCCGGAGTCGGCGCAGCCGCGATCATCTTCTTTTACTCAGGGGCATTTCTTAATTGGCCAGGGGTGGCCGGTCTTTTTAAGACGTTTGCCGCCTGGTTCAAAACCGGCAGCGAGGGCGCCGGTCACGATAAGCCATGGCATTACTGGCTCATGCTCATGAATCACTACGAGCCCGCGATCGCGCTCGGCGTCGCGGGATGTCTTCTTTGTCAGTTTTTTCGCGAGGTAAGTCTCCGTTTCCTCGCGATCTTTGGCGTGGGCACGCTCATGGCCTACAGCATCATCCATTACAAGACGCCCTGGTGCATCATCAGCATCATCTGGCCGTTTCTTTTCATTTTCGGCGCTTTGCCATGGCTTGCTCCTTTGAAACTTCGGCTGAGGTACTACGTTGGCTACGGCGCTCTGCTCTTCGTTCTCCTTCTTGTCTCCCTCTATTTCACGATTTGGAAGGATTTTCAGTTTCTCTGGTCGTACTTCTTCGTCCTCATGGGAGTTGCCGTGATCTCCATGATCCACTCTCACCGCAAAACCCTCACGAGTGTTCTTATTTTGCTCCCCATTTCGCTCGTCCTCTGCGTTCGCCTGAATTATTTCCGCTGTACGACAGACACGGAGCCTTATGTCTACGTCCAGACTTACAACGATGTCTGGAAACTGACCAAGCCGTTGCTGCGCCTGGCCAAATCCAACCCGACCTACTATCAACTGGTCGGCCATCTCATTCGCACCAGCACCTATCCCCTCCCCTGGATGCTCGGCGATTTCACGAAGGTCGGTTACTATGAGCACAACAATATGCCGGCCAAGCTCGATGCCGACTTCCTGATCGTGCAAGAGGACAAGATCGAGGAAGTGGAGTCGAAGCTCCAGGGCTCTTATTATACGGAACCGTTGACGATTCGACCCTACCAGGATCCTTCGAAGCTCTACCTGAGCGCAAAGGTCTTTCACAAAATCTTTCCCGGACGCGTCCCTGATTTTTCCGGCAAACCGGCCGCCGAGAAGGCGCCGTAGGCCGGGCCAAGCAAAATGAAGTGCTTATCGGCCGGGCTAACCTTCTTTAACGTCTCGACGGCTTGCGCGCTGCTTGTGGGGATGCTGGCCCATGGCTTGAGCAAACCGATCGCCGTTTTTTCGGTGCTGGCCGGTCTGGCCGCTGCCTTCATCGCGTATTGGGCGACCGCCGCTGCGCCGTTGCGCCAGCGCCCGCCGAAACCTGCGCCTGCCGAACCGCCTCCCCCGGTTCAAAAACGAAAGCGCCGCCGCGATCGGCGCGCCGAAGCCGCAACGGTCGTCGTCCCGCCGCGCGAGAGGTACCGTTCCATCTGGTTCTGGCTCCTTGCTGTCTGTTTCACCATTTTCGCCGTGCGCTCGTTTGCCTGGCTGCTCTACATCGATGGCAATGAGCTGAAGGTGCAATCTCCCAACAACCTGGGTGACCTTTCGATTCATCTGACGTATCTCAAGCAGTTCGCCAGCGGCGTTCCCCTGTGGCCGGACAACCCGCTCTTTGTCCTTAGCAAGCTGAGATATCCAGCCGGGACCGACATCTTCAACGCCGTCCTGACCTGCCTCGGCGTGGATGTGATTCGCGGCCTCGTCTGGACTGGTTTGCTGGCCTCAATGGCCACCTTCTACGCCTTTTATCGCTGGGCCGGAAACTTCGGGATCGCCGCGTTCCTTTTCAATGGCGGCGTCGCGAGTTTCCCCGTCCTGCAAACTTTCGTTTTTCAGGACTATCAGGGGGCGAATACGATCGCCTGGAAAAGCATTCCGCTCGCCATGTTCGTGACCCAACGGGGCCTGCTCTACGCGCTGCCCGCCGGCCTGCTGCTTCTCTATCAATGGCGCGCAAAATTTTATCCCACCTATCGGGAAGTCGCCCTGGCCTCGACGCCGGACGGGGAACAGGCGGCCGCGATTCCCACCCGCCGCGTTCCCCTACCCTTCTGGCTGGAGCTATCGCTCTACGCCACCCTGCCGCTCTACCATGTCCACACCTTCCTGGCGCTTAGCGTGGTTCTCGCCTTTCTTTTTTTGCTCGGGGAGAACAGCGCCCGGAAACAACTAGCCCTCCTCGTGGGAGCGGCCTTGATCCCGGCCAGTTTCTTCGTGTGGGTCGTGAGCGATAACTTCCATGCCGGCTCCGTCCTGCAATGGAAGCCGGGCTGGGTCCAACAGGCCGGCGATTTCGCCATGCCCTTCCTTCAGTTCTGGCTGGTCAACTTCGGCGCCTGGATTCCGCTTGTTCTTTTCTTTGTTGGAATCACCGCCTTGACCTTGTGGAAACAATTCAACGCGCCCGACGAATCCGACTCCAGGATCCCGGCCAGCGTTGCCTTCCTCATTCCCGCCGCCGTCATTTTTCTCCTCGGCTATTTCGTCAAGTTCGCCCCATGGGAGTGGGACAATATCAAGATCATCGTCTGGGCGTACTTCATCATTCTCCCATTCCTTTGGAGTAATCTGATTGCGCACTGGCCTTTCCATCTCCGGGCTCTCGTTTGCGTCGCACTCTTCGCTTCCGGATTCGTGACTCTTTTCGGCGGACTGGCCGCGGGCAGGACCGGATATGGTGTGGCCGACCGAGCGGAACTGGACGCGGTGGGCGTCGCCGTGCGGAAATTGCCGGCCGACGCGCGGTTCGCGGGTTTCCCCACCTACAATCATCCCGTCCTCCTTCAGGGCCGAAAAATGGTCATGGGTTATCCCGGCCATCTCTGGACGCAGGGATTCAATTATTCCGAGGTGGAAAGCAAATTGCAGGCTTTGATGAAAGGCTCGCCGAACTGGAAGGAAATCGCGCGCTCCCTTGGCGCGCGGTATTTATTCTGGGGCCGCGAGGAGAAATTGAATTACCTCACGAGCACGCGGCCCTGGGAACGCGATGCCGCGCTGGTCGCGACCGGCGATTGGGGCGCCATTTACGATCTCGAGTCGCCACGCAGCCAGCCGTTAGCGACGCCTTCGCCGAACTCAACGCCGCGCCAGTAAGCGGGCCCGCGGGGCGGCATCGGGCCGCGGGTTCAGCACTAATTGCCGCGCCTTCGTCCTTTGCGCGACAAAGTGAGGAACGCCGTGATTGCCGTCGAGCTGCGCCCGCCGCAGGAACACAAGGATTTTTTCGCTGCGGTGCTGGTGAAAATAATCCCCGATCCGCGCCGCCGCGAATTCTTCGGAAGACTGTTTGGCGATCTCCGCCGATGGGCGGCCCAGCGCGAGAACATGCGCGCCTTTCTTGCTCGCCGCGCGCAGGAACGCGTGGCCGCTCTCTTCCTCGCCGGGCGCCGCATCGAGATGCAAGCGAGGCATGGCGCTGCCGCTCGCGGTGGACCGATGCGACCATTCGTCGAGAACAACCTGTTGCTCGCCGGAAATTGCATCCCAACCCAGGGCAAAGGAACCGCCACTCCGGTGCAGCGCCTCGAGCAATTTCCAGGCGGCCTCCGAGCGTTTCGCGAGCGCGACCGATTCGCTCGGGTAATAAATGATGTCGGCGCTCTGCACCAGCGCGTCGAATTTTTCATCGCCGGCGTTCT
>Ga0190275_10003350_pt1 | contig 11424 bp, 8 predicted proteins | sample Popmic550T_FD_133745 | JGI IMG/M metagenome (GOLD analysis project Ga0190275, IMG submission 133745) | Populus adjacent soil microbial communities from riparian zone of Yellowstone River, Montana, USA - 550 T | ecosystem: Environmental > Terrestrial > Soil > Riparian zone > Trees stand | place... | reverse complement strand
CCTGCTCCTGTCGCTGGTGCTGGCGGCCGCGCCGCTGACCGTCTCCGCCGCGGGAGATCTGCAGACCAGCGCCAGCACCCCCGAGGCGCAGGTGGCACCGCTGGCCATGCTGCTCCAAGGGGACGTGCGGTTCCTCAACCTGGAGGGCCCCATCACCGCCGCGGGCCATGAGTCCGGGCTCGCCGAGGATGGGAGGCCCGTGGGGCCCTTGAGGTTCAATGCGCCGCCCGCGGTGGCGCGCTGGCTCCAGGGCAAGGTGGATGTGGTGTCGCTGGCGAACAACCACGCGCTGGACCAGGGTGTGGCGGGGCTCGGGGAGACGGTGGAGCACCTGCGAGCCCAGGGCATTCAGGCGGCCACGGCCACCGCGGATGTGGAGCTCGTCCGTCAAGGCCAGCGGGTGCGGCTCATCGCGCGCGAGGTGTCCAAGGCCTGGCCGGAGGCAGAAGCCTCGGCGCTGGTGGCTCGGATCCGCGAGGCCCGCACTGCGGGGCCGGTGCTGGTCTCGCTGCACTGGGGGCGAGCAGGGGCGCTGCTGCCCACGAAGGAGCAGCGGAGGCTTGCGGCGCGGCTCATCGACGCAGGGGCCACAGCGGTGCTGGGCCACGGGCCGCACACGCCCCAGGGCATCGAGCGGCGCGGGCGGGGCGTCATCGCATACTCCCTGGGAAACCTGGCCTTCTCCTGTGGCTGCACGGACGCGCGGGACGCCTACGTGCTGCGCTTCCGCATCGATGCGAAGGGTGCGGCGGTGGACGTCGAGGCAGTGCCGCTGCGGGCCGGGCTGCGAGAGCCCCCACGGCGCGCCGAGGACGATCCCGGAGTGGCTCAGCTCATCGAGAGCCTCTCCGAGGATCTGGGGAGCGACGCGCGCATCGCCGGAGGACGGGTGCTCATCCGCTGACGGGGAGCACCCGCGCGGCTCACATCGCCGTGGCGCCGCCGTCGAGGACGACTTCCGAGCCCGTCATGAGAGAGGACTCGTCGGAGGCCAGGAACACGATGGCGTAGGCCACCTCGTCCGGATGGCCGAGCCGGCCGATCGGGATGCTCTTGGCCATCTTCTCCTTGGCCACGGCGGCGGATGCTCCCGAAGCGCTCGCGAGCGCGTCCACCATGGGGGTGTCCACGTACACCGGGTGGATGGAGTTGCAGCGGATGCCATAGCCCTTCTGCGCGCAGTGCAGCGCCACGGACTTCGACAGCAGCCGCACGCCGCCCTTGCTCGAGCTGTACGCGGGGAAGGAGGCCACTCCCACCAGGCCGGCCACGGAGCTCACATTGATGATGGAGCCCCGCGCGCCGCACTGCCGCATGCCGCGGATGCCGTGCTTACAGCCCAGGAAGACGCCGTCCAGGTTGACGGCGTGCACCAGCCTCCACTCCTGGAGCGAGAGCGTCTCCACGTCCTTGACGATGCCGATGCCGGCGTTGTTCACCACCACGTCCAGCCGGCCGAAGGTGGCCAGCACCGCATCCACCACGGAGCTCCAGTCCTCCTCGCGTGTGACGTCCAGACGCCAGAAGCGCGTGGCCTCGCCCAGCTCCTTCGCCAGAGCCTGGCCTCCCGCTTCGTTCAGGTCCGTGATGGCCACCTTCGCGCCCTCGCGCACCAGCATTCGCACCGACGCCGCGCCGAGCCCCGACGCTCCACCCGTCACCAGCGCGACCTTGCCCTCGACTCGTCCTGGCATGAGAGTCCTCCCTTCAGTCCTTCGTCAGATCTTCACCGGAGTCAGCAGCACCTTGCCCTGGCGCCCGCCCTCCATTGCCCGAGCCACCGCCTCCTGGCTCTTCTCCAGCGGAAAGGTGGCATCCACCGGGGCATGCAGGGTGCCGTCCGCGAGCAGCTTCGCCATCCGCCCCATGAGCGCGGCCTGGGCCTCACGTGACGCCGCGTTCAGCCATTGCACCAGCCAGAAGCCGCGCAGCGTCACGTTCCGGAAGATGAGGGCCGTGGGGGAGAGGCTGGGCGCCTTGCCGCTCATGCAGCCGTAGTGCACCACCGTGCCGCTGTCGCTCACGGCCTCGCCCAGCCGCAGCGCCGCCGAGCCTCCCACCGCGTCAATGGCCAGCCGCACCGGCGCGCCGCCCGTGGCCTCGCGCACCCGCTCTGTCAGGCCGTCTCCATCCTCCAGCACCGCGTCGGCTCCCAGCGCCTTCAGCTCGGCCGTCAGATCCGCACGCCGCACGATATTGAGGGTCTTGATGCCTTCGAGCTTCGCCAGGGTGATGAGGTAGCGCCCCACCGCCGAGTTGGCCTCGTTCTGCATCACCCACTCGCCGGGCTGCAGCTTGCCGAACTCGCGCAGCAGCAGCTCCGCGGTGGGCGGGTTGATGGAGAGCATCGACATCTGGAGCAGGTCCGCTCCCGGGGGAACCTGGAGCAGCCGCTGGGCCTTGGCCTTCATGTGCGTGCGCCAGGTGCCGCTGCCCATGGGCAGGAAGACGATGTCCCCGGGCTTCACGGGCGCCTCTCCCTCCACGCGCACCACCCGGCCCACACCCTCGTTACCCGGTACCGCCGGCAGCTTGGGGAGCACGCCGTAGAAGCCCCCGATCGTCATGACGTCAGAGGGGTTGATGGGAGTGGCCAGCACCTCGAGCAGCGCCTCGCCGGGAGCGAGCGGACCAGGGTCCTCCTCCACCACCTGCATGACATCCGCCGGAGCCCCGAACTTCGAGAAGCGCACCGCTTTCATGTCCACCCTCCCGTCTAGAAGCAGGGCCAAGCCTACTGCTTTCCCTGCCGGGCGCTATGGACATAACGGGAGCTATTCCGCCTTCTGGCGGATGACTCCATGGAGGAGCACCCGTGTCAGGTGCTCGGCGTCAGCGGCCGGAGAGAAGAGGCTCGGGGAGAGGAGGTGGCTGGCCGTCACCCCCTGGAGGTAGGCCAGCACGGCGAGCGCCGCCGTGCGAGGTGCGTGAGAGGAGCCCAGCTCTCCTCGGCTCCTGGCGGACTCGAGGAGGGCCGTCAGCATCTCCGTCCACTGCTCCATGTGCCTGCGCAGCTCCTCGATGCCCGCTGCCAGCTCTGGCAGGTGCTCGGCGCGGAAGCAGACCACCTCCAGCAGACTGCGAAGCCGCGCATCCTGCTCGAGCAGGGTGAACCAGGTGACGAGGAAGCGGCGGAGCCGGTCAAGCGGAGCCTCCTCCCCCTGCAGGTGTGGCCAGAGGGGCGTGGAGACCTCTGTCCAGCGGTCCCGGATGGCGGTGATGTAGAGCTCCGCCTTGGTCTTGAAGTGCTGGTAGAGGACTCCGCGTGACAGGCCCGCCTGCACCGCGATCTCCTCGAAGGAGGTGGCCGCGTAGCCTTTCTTGCTGAAGACCGTGAGGGCGGCCTCGGTCAAGGCCGCGCGCTGGGGGGCCGCATTCTCATTGCTCGGGCTCATGGTGTCGGCTGCCTCCTCTCTGAAGGTCAACGCTTCCCTTTGCGCCAGGCATCGAGCTCCGCCTTCTTGCTCGCACCCACGTCATCGAGCTGCTTCTGCCAGGCCTTCCGGTGAGGCCGGAGGGCATCCGCGATGGCGCGGGCCACCACGAGGTTGCGGTACCACTTGGCATCCGCGGGCACGATGATCCACGGGGCCAGCTCCGTCGAGGTGCGCGAGATGGCCTCCTCGTAGGCCTCCGTGTAGTCGTCCCAGAGCTCGCGCTCCTCCCAGTCGCCCGTGTTGAGCTTCCACGCTGTCCGGGGATCCTCCTCGCGCTTGAGCAGGCGCTTCTTCTGCTCGCCCTGGCTGATGTGGAGGAAGAACTTGAGGACGATCGTCCCGTGCTCGGCGAGCAGCTCCTCGAAGTCGCGGATGTGCCCGTAGCGCTCCTTCCAGAGCGACTTGGGCACCAGATCATGCACGCGGACGACGAGCACGTCCTCGTAGTGGGAGCGGTTGAAGATGGCGAACTCACCGGCGCGCGGCGCCTGGCTGTGGACGCGCCAGAGGAAGTCGTGCTCGCGCTCCTCCTGCGTGGGGACGCCGAAGGAGGTGACGTGGACTCCGCGGGGATTGAGGCAGCCCACCACGTGCTTGATGGCCCCGTCCTTGCCGGCGCTGTCCCGGCCCTGGAGGATGACGAGGACGGAGTTCATCCGTGCGCCCCAGAGCAGATCCTGGAGGCTGAAGAGCTCCTGGCTCAGCTTCTCGAAGTCGGCCCGGGCGTCCTCCTGGATCAGCTTCTTGGGAGGCTTCTCGGAGATGCTGCTGAGCTTGACCTTCGCCCCCGGCTTGTCGAACACGGTGAAGTCCATGGACCACTCCTCGTGATGAGCCACCGCCATGCCGAGGCGGTTACCGCTTCTTCTTCTTCTTCTTTTCGTCCTGTTCGGCCAGCGGGTCCGGCTTGCGCTCGGGGCGTTGCTGCTGGAGGATCTGGCTGCTCCGCTCGTGGAACAGGGTCAGCGCGTCGCTGATCGCGAGCCGGGCACCCAGCTGCTTCAGGCTCTCGAGAGTCTGTCCCAGGATCTCCTGGGCGCCGCTCAGATCTCCATCCTCGGCGGTCTCATCGGCCCGGGCTGTGTGCTTCTTCACATAGGCCAGGGCTGCTGGCCGCAGCGCCTCGAGGTTCAGCGCCTCCCGTCCCTGGGGCTGAGCGGGGTTGAGCTCGGCCTGCAGCAGGAGGCTCTGGGTGCGGCGCTTCTCGATGAGCGCGTCCTGGTATTCGACCTCGATCTTGGCGAGCTCGATGGGGCGTACCTGCTTGCCCACATTGTCGGTGGACAGGTGGAGGACGATCCGGATCACCTCACCGGAGCCGACCTCGCCGACAGGGATGCGCGCGAGGTTGCCTTTGAGGGTGGCGTCCAGGCCCATCACGTCCAGCAGGGTAACAGTGGGGCCGACCCTCACACGGAACTCCAGCTCATTGGCCGCGCGCCGCACGAGATCGAGCTGCCTGCGCTTCGACACGCGCTCTACCGCGGAGGAGTCGTTCAGGTGGGAGGCGAAGCCCCAGCCCTGCTTGGCCACCCCCGCCATGAGATCGATGTCCGCGTCGTCTCCGACGGCCACCGTGTTCGTGTGGATGCCGGAGCCCTCCCGGGCCTCGCGGGCCAGCTCCGCCAGCCCGTCCTGGTCCACCATTCCATCCGTAGGCCGTCCATCGCTGATGACGATCACCTGGCGGTAGAAGTCCGACTCCGAGGGACTGGCGAGCTCCTCGTTGGCTGCGTCGATGCCCGCGGAGAGATCGCTGCGCCCCTCTGCCGTCAGCTTCGACACGTAGGCCTTCATCTTCTCCCGGTTCTCGGGAGTCATCGGGACGACGGGGAGGACGTGGGGCCTGTCGCTCACGGCGATGATGGCGAGGTGCTCCTTGTCACTGAGCCCGTCGATGACGCTGAGCGCGGCCTTGCGGGAGATGAGCAGGCGCCGGCCCGCCGTCGAGGCCGAGCGATCGATGACCAGCGCGACGCTTGCAGGAGGGTGATCTCCCGGTGGGAAGTCCAGCGAGCGCAGCTCCAAGAGGGCGAAGACGTCCTGCTGGCCAGGGCCGAGGTAGCGGGGCGTGAGCTTCGTGGACAGTCGCAAGGAGCCTTGCTTGTAGGCCTCCAGCCACGTCTGCTTCCAGCCCTCCGCCCATTCCGGCGCCTCCGGCACCTCCGTCTCATCCGCGATCGCGAGACCGGACAGGAGCAGCACTCCCAGGATGAGAACGGAAGCCCCTCGTTGAATGTCCTGACGATGCATGGGCTCCCTCGCGGTGGAGAGAGGGTCATACACCGCGGAAACCCGAGGCTGCCAGTCTTCTACAGAGAGGGGCGTGCTTCCGGCCGCGGGGACGTCCACGGCCGGAGCCCAGAGCTACCCGGTGCCTACGGGCCCGAGTAGATGCCGATGGAGCCGGGAGTGCTGTCGCTGCCCAGGAAGCCGACGAGGAGGCGGCGCGTACTGCCCGAGCGGTCCACCTGGATGTCGGACACGCGCAGGTTGAGGACCTCATTGGGCAGGACGCCGCTGCCATAGATCTGCACGGTGCTGCCGCGCACGCGGCTCAGGCCTCCGCCCCAGGCCGTGCCCGCCCAGACGCTCTGGTCGAGCGGATCACTTGCGACGGCCGACACGTACCCGCGCCTGTCGGCGAGCTCGGTCGAGAGCGTGCGCAGCCGCTGGCCACTTGAGCTGAGCTGGGCGAGACCCCGAGTGAAGCTGCCCGCCCACACAGTCTGGTCGCTCATGACGGCCATGCCGGACACATGGTCGTCCACACGCTGCTCGCGGGTGGGGAGCTGGGGCTCGGAGACGGCGTCTGGCCAGATGTCGATCCGGTTCCAGGCGTAGCCGCTGTCCTCACTCTCGGACTGGGCCTGCCAGTAGTTGTTGCCGTTGGTGCCGTAGCGGAAGCGCGTGGAGCGGTTGGCACCGCCGAACCACACGTCCCCGTTGGAAGTAACGGACACGCCGTAGTACGCGTCGGTGAGCAGGATCACGCCGGTCTGGCTGGAGTTCCACGCGTTGATGGCCGGGTGCACATGCTCCATCACCCCGGCGCAGTGATACTCCCAGGTGCCTGGCGCGCAGCTGTAGCCCAGGAAGTCCGCGTTGCCCCAGGCAAAGCCATGGTTGGCGCCGAACCAGACGCTCCGCGTCCGCGAGTCGTAGGTGATGCGCAGGATGTTGCAGAGCTTCTCTCGGCCGCGCGGCTCGGCGGCGACCTTGTTGGGACCGGTGGAGAGATCGTAGTGCGCCACCTGGATGCCGGTGCTGGTGAGCGTCACACGATCCGCGTCGCCGCTCTTGTAGATGCTGGCGTCCGGGGTGCGGCCTGCGTAGTAGGCCTGATCCCACTCGTCCTCGCAGGTGGGCATGCCCGTTGCGGGCTTCTTGCCCTCGTAGCCCACGAAGGCGACGCCGGGCGGGCCTCCGGCGACGGAGATGACCTTCAGGTACTTCACGCCGGGGGGCGCGCTCCCGTCCTGCATGTAGCCGTAGGGCCTGAGGCCGTCGGCCATGGTGAAGCGGCGGAACCGGGTCTGGCCCTGCTGGAGGACGAAGAGCCCCTCCTCACCCCCGGCCACCCAGATGTTGCCGCCCGCGTCGGCGCTCACCCCGTACACATACCGAGGCCCGCCCTGGGCCGCGCCGTAGAACGTCCAGTTGCCGGTGGGCGGAGGAGGCGGGGGTGTGCTGCTCTCCACCGTCACGACCAGCTGAGGCCGATAGGCAGCGCTCGAGTTCGTGTTGCGCGAGTAGAACACCGTCCCATCGGTGCCCCTGGGCATCACCGCGAGGTTGACCGTGCCGTTGCCCTGGACGGCGGCCGTCACATCCCACTCGGTCCAGGTGCTCGCTGCCACCGAGCCCGAGGTGGACAGCAGCGTCTGGATCGCGGGACTCGACTGGAAGGTGAGGGTGCTCTCCTGCCAGGCCGAGCCCGTGGTGTAGACGGCGGGTCCGTTGACGGTCGCATCGGTCGCGTACAGGCGGAGCTTCGCGCGGCGCACGGTGCCGGTCAGCCCGCTCACCTCGAAGCGCAGGAAGGACTCGTACTGCGGCGACCCATCCACCTTCAGCACCGAGTCGCTTCCGAAGTTCTGCGTCGGGTTCGTCGCCGCCACGAGCGCATCCGCGACGGGGGTGAACGTCCTGGACTCCTCGAGCTCCCCGCCTTCCTCCGTGACGCCTGCGACCGGTTCCTCCGGCTCGCTCCCCTCACTGCAGTGCAAAAACACGCCTACCGCGGCGGCGCAGATCGCCCACCGCACGCCTCGTCTCCACCCACCCACGTCCGACCCCCTGTTCGAGCTCTACGTGCGCCTCGGTTCAAGTGGGCGCACGGCTACGCTCCCGTACCCTGCAGGCGCAGTGCCGGTTCAAGGGCCGACATCCGCGGGCTCAGGCGTTCAAGAGGGGGCAATCCGCTTCCACGCCATGGGAAGGCGTGTGGTGCGGCAGGGGCTGCGGGGGAAGCCTGGTGGAACCCGGCTCCAACATGCTCCAGCAGCCGGAAGAGGGAGCGTCAGCGCGCTGCCTTCTCTTTCTCCTTCTCTTCGTCGTACCGCTGGTGCTGCGGCTTGCGCACTTCCTCGGGATCGGGCGGCTGGGAGTGAGCGCACTGCGTCAGGATCGGAGGATCGAAGCACTCGAGCTGGATCCCGTGCTTCTCGCAGCGGCCACGCGGCGTCGCGGCGCACTTCACCTCCGCTCGGTCGGTCTTGCAGTCATAGCCGCACCCGATGGCAGTCGACGCGGTGAGGCAAGACGGCCGGGGGATGGAGGAGCCGAACTCGTGGATGGTGGCCTCCGAAGGGTCGAAGCACCTCAGCTCTCCGTAGTGCTCGCGGCACACGCCGTACGGAGTCCGAGCACAGGCGACCTTGCCCTTCGCCAGGATGCAGTTGAAGCCACACGCGGTCTGGCCCGCGACGCTCTTGCACTCGGGGCGCAGTCCTTCGTCAGGAGGGTGGTGGATGGCTGCGGCAGGGGGATCGAAGCAGTACACCCGGTCATTGAACGTGGCGCACGTCCCATAGGGAGTGCTGGCACAGCGCACGTCCGAGAAACTGGAGCGGCAGGAGTAGCCACAGGCAGTCCTCCCGTGGGCGGCCAGGCACTTGGCGGGCGGAATGGACGGAGCGGAGGCGAGGAGGGTGAGACCGAGAAGCGTGAGGATCATGGGTGGCCCTGCGGGCAAAGAAGTGGCAGGGCCGTGACGAAAAAGGCCGCCGTCTATTCATTTAGAAGAAGCCATCGAAGACGCGCCAGGAGGCCACCCCGCCGATGGCCGTCTTGCTGGGGAAAGAGGCCGCCCGGTAGAGCGTGGAGCCACGCTTCACGTTGCTGAACAGCAGCTTCATCTTTCCGCCGCCATGAGAGCTGACAGCCAGCCCCTGGTTGGCCAGCAGCCCCGAGATGCACTTGCTGCCGACGAGCTTCCATGTGGAGCCGTTCTGCGAGCCATACCCCGACGCGCATGTCTGCGTGCCGTCGTACTGCACGGTGAGCCTGAGGAAGGTGAGGCTCTCCTGGTCCACCGTGTCCGCGGGGACGATGTCCACCTCGGAGGCCGAGGAGGCCCCGCCCGTGGCCGTGCGGTACTGGATGCGCAGCTTGTGGTTGTCCGCCGCGCGGCAGAGGGCGAAGTAGCGGGCGTTGGCCGCCGTGCCAGCGCGCACCATGAGGCAGGCCTTGCCCCACTCGTCCACGTGGCTGTTGGGCGTGGACACCGAGGCCGTCCACGTCGTCGTGGTCACCGCGCTGTTGGGCTCATGGGCGAAGAGAAAGCTGTCGCTGCTGCTCCAGATGTCGCCCGAGTCCACCTCCGCGCTGATGACATCCACCGGCTCCTGGTTGCTCCCGCAGGGCCAGCCCTCCAGGCACTGGAACGGCCAGCCCAGGCCGTTGTGCGTCACCGCCCACGTGTCCACGTGGTAGTTCACCTTGTTGGTGGCGATGTGGTGGACGTTGAGCGGAGCCACGCGGTTCCACGTCGCCAAGTCGTTCACGTTCCACACCCGGCCGACGAAGTTGGCCAGGTGCACGTTCGTGGCGAGCGACGCGTTCGTGCTCTCCAGGTTGAAGAAGACGGCGTACGGCTTCGTGCCGATGCCCGAGGTGCTCGTCAGATCCGGGGCGATGAAGGCCAAGCGGCTGGTGGCCGTGGCGCCGTTGGAGACGTAGGTGTTGAGCTTGCTGGTGGAGGAGGAGACGTCCCCGCCGGTGAGGACGAAGAGGAAGCGGCCTCGCAGCTCGGCATGGGTGGGCCAGGTGCACGCGCCCGTCACCGCGGCCTGGAGGCTGGTGACACCCGGGCAGCCAGCCATCACGTCCGAGGGCTTGAAGAGCCAGGCCGAGGGCAGGTGCGCAGCGATTCGATTATCCAGCTCCTGGGGCATCCGGCCGGTCTCGAAGGCATCCTTGAGATCGACCCACACCGTCACCACCTCGTGGTTCGGGTTAGCGAGGTGGAAGGCGCGCAGCTCGTCCAGACAGTCCGAGAGGCGGTGGCACGTGGTCTCCGGCTCGGTGCTGGTGTGGTAGACGAACCAGTTGCCCGCCACCTTGGACCAGCCGCTCTTGCCGTTGTGGATGTCCAGCTCGATGGAGCGGATGCGGTGGTAGACGAGCTGATCGATCAGCGCCTCATGGCGCTGGTACGAGTTGTGGGACGACTTCTGGCGAAGCTCGTTGTACGTGGGCTGGGCGTGAGCGGGCGTGAGGGAGACGAACAGTGCGCACAGCGTGAGGAGGAGGGGAGCGCGGAGCTGCATGGGGACCTTCCTGGGGACGGAGGGGGATCCGCGTACCTTGCAGGAATGTCAGCCCTTCCGGGAAGTCCCTTTCTTCACGTGAGGTTGGGCAGGGGGCCGTCCCCGTCGTCCCCGAACCTCGCCACGTTCACCCCCACCGTGCCGAGCATGGACACGAAGAGCTTCGCGATCGGCACTCCCTGCGTGTTGAAGTTCAGGGGGTCCTTGTAGACGATGTGCCGCCCCGGCCGGATCTTCCCGCCCCCGCGACCCGCCAGCAGCACCGGCATGTTCAGCGTGTCGTGCACGTTGGACTCGCCGATGCCGCTCGCGAAGAGCACCACTGAGTTGTCCAGCAGCGTGCCGTCCGGCTCCTGCACCGCCTTCATCTTCCCCAGCAGGTAGGCGAGCTGCTCCACCTCCCACTTGCAGATGGCGCTGTACATCCGCTGGCTCAGCGAGCCCGCCGAGATCTCGTGGCTGAGCGTGTGGTGGCCCTGGTTCACCGGAAGGAAGCCGCCGCTGCCGTTCGGCACCGAGAGGAAGTTGTAGCTGGCGTCGTCCACCGCCTCCCCGTACATGAAGGTCGCCACCCGCGTCAGGTCGCACTGGAACGCCAGCACCATCATGTCCAGCATGAGCCGCACCTGCTGGCGCACGTCCACCGGCTCCACCGGCCGCGCCCCCTGGGTGCACTGCACCACCCGTGTCTGCTGCACCCGCTGCTCCAGCTCGCGCACCCCCGTCAGGTACTCGTCCACCCGGAGCCGGTCCTCCCGCCCCAGCTTCGTCTCGAGCCGTGTTGTGTCCTGCTTCACGTAGTCCAGGACGCTCAAGCGCCGTCGGCGCCGGGCCTCGGCCGCCTCGGCACTCTGGTTCGGGTTCATCCCCTCGAACAGCCGATCGAACAGAATGTCCGGGCGGGTCTCCTTGGGCATCGGCGTGGAGTTCGCTCCCCACGAGATGTTGTTGTGCAGCACGTACGAGGTGCCGCCGCGCGTGCCCAGCTCCAGCGAGGGGAAGCGCGTGTACTGCTTGAGGTGGCTCGCGGCGAGCTGATCCATGGAGATGCCGTTGCGCAGCGGCGCCTCCGACACCCAGGTGCCGGTGAGGAAGGTGGACGTGGAGGCCACGTGCCCGACGTCCACACTGGAGGAGTGGCTCGGCTTGTTCCCCAGCCCCGAGAGCACCAGGAAGTCGCTCTTGAAGGCTGCCAGCGGCGTCAGCAGCGGGCT
>Ga0190275_10003349_pt1 | contig 11433 bp, 11 predicted proteins | sample Popmic550T_FD_133745 | JGI IMG/M metagenome (GOLD analysis project Ga0190275, IMG submission 133745) | Populus adjacent soil microbial communities from riparian zone of Yellowstone River, Montana, USA - 550 T | ecosystem: Environmental > Terrestrial > Soil > Riparian zone > Trees stand | place... | reverse complement strand
CATAATGTAAAAGAATGATTCTTGATATAAATTTAGCATATAGAGATAACTTTTGAAGAAAACCCTTTTGTCATTAACCTTTTATCTTTTGTCAATAGCCTCCGAAATTAATCAAAAAAGTCAGAATTGAAGAAAATAAGAGGAGACGAAGCAAAGCAAAGATTATTTCTCACAATAGTAAAGTCTATTATTTGTTTTATCCAGTCACTATCACGCTATGATAGGTGAATTAAGAAATCTATTTTAAGTTGAATTGAATATGTAGGACAATATTTTTTAGAATAAAGAATTAGATGGTCACTATAGCGCCGCCTTTAGGGCGGAGCGGAATAGTCATGATTGAAAGCATTGGTTGGGTATAGTAAATGACAAACTAGAGATAAAGGATTGATTAGGATCCTTCTGATATATTTCCCAGTGTGTTACTCGCTGAATTTTCAGCCCCGACTGTGGTGTTATCTCTGGGCAAGGTCAAATGTTGGCTATCATTAGTATCAGTAAATGGTAAATTTTTATTATCTGATGATTTGTTATCTAGAAAAACTCCAAGGCCACTGCTAGCAAACACTTGCATTGAAAACCCTGCTGCAGTTGACACTAACATTGCCAAGACTAGAATTTTAAACATAATGTATTTGGTACATCAACCATTAAATAGTTCAATATTTCTAGCCCCATGCTGTGGCATTAGATATAGGGGATTTCACTTTTATACCAAAACATTCTCGGAATAATTTGGTATTTGTCTTTGATTATTAATTTTAATTTTCAGCATATCTTAATTGACTTGCGTAATAATCTTCATAATTATACTACAGAAAGATAAAAATTTACTAAAATCATCATGCAGGCATTGTTACATTCAAAAATTGCTTCTGTTTCTAAATATATTGAGTCGTTGTGATAGGTCTGCAGTCCCGCCTACGATGTTGCAGATCTCTCAAGCCCAGATCAGTCAAAGCGACCAAAACACCATCTTGAATATGCACAACAATGAAAGAAGTGCAGTGGGTAGTCCGCCTCTTACTTGGAGTAACAGTCTCGCAACCCAGTCCCAAAGTTATGCTAATCAGCTGTCCACGATAGGGCTCGTCTGTAATGCCCAGCAATGCGATCAGACACCTCATGGTGCACTCAACGAGAACTTGGCTGGGGGAAGTCCATGTACATCAATAACCACACATGTCCAGGGCGGGGCTAACGAAAAATCTCAGTACAACGGTCAGCCGATACCGCCAGGTAATAACCCAGCCGGCCATTATACAGCAATGGTCTGGCAGAAACACCAAAGAGATTGGTTGCGGGTTCGCTAGTAGCGGTCAAATGGATTTTCTAGTATGTCGCTATAACCCGCCGGGCAACCTTCCGGGGCAAACACCTTACTAGTATATTAGGATCGTGTGTTTGATGGGAGTGCATTCATTACTACCACTATTTTTTGCAAATATAAGATCGACATATAGCAGATTTCCATTGCCATACATCATTCTCAAAATATAGTAAAGTAAAAAGAGTTGTCTCTTTTTTGTTATTAAAAATCCCGTATGTAATCTACAAAAATCAAACTTCATACAATCATTAGTAACAGTCTGGGCGGGTGGGATTAAGTTCCCAGCGGTATTAGGGTTCGGTGGGACGAGTATGAAATTTCATACTAGTTTAAAATTCAATTGTCAAGTGTATTGGCCGTGCACGATGTCTTTTTAAAAGTCCAATTTTGATTATGTATTTAATGGAAAATTTGATCTTAAATTCTACTAATTAAAAATAAGCAGAGTCGGAGATTTCCTACCTATTTTTTTCATGTTAGAGCGAATGTATCTCCCTTTATTGCATTTTTCCATTTACATTTCATATTGAAAATTTAGTTGGATAAGTAATTAGTCGAGGTAGCATCTAAACTCCGATCTACGCTATCATGTTTAGTTTATTGTTGTTAAATACTATAATGTAATCAAGTTATTACAGGTCTAGTTAAGCCTGTTTCCATTGTCTTGAATTGAGGAATTATGAGGAAGGCCAAATCCCGCACGATCTGGGTTTTCTCATCCTCAGTTCTAGCAAAATCATGATACTAGCAAATTGAAACGGTACGGGCTTACATTATTTTGAATAAATATGTATAGCACTACCACCACCATATCAATGTGATATACTTATTTCTTGTAATGAGGTATATAGGCGATATTCACTATCCGAGTCTGCCAGTATATCAGGATACGTCATTCGTATAAAATTTTATTTACCTACATTGGGGTTATATTAGTCAACAGAACAGCTGCAAGTATTACAAATAATAAAAACTCAACTCAGATGCGAGGATGATAGATATCTAAGAAACTATTATTGTTATTATATTTATTAAATTATGTTATACATTAGAAATTGCCAAGTGAAGACAAGCGAAATTGCAAGTCGTTATCTATAGAGATTGCATTTAAAATACAATTCCATTTTATCATTAAATAAGAATTTATTAATTTCTGGATTGGTGGGTTTAGTATTTAGTTTATCAGTTGCATATCTCTTGGATAGTTTTTCTACGGGCATTTTTTTGAATTCAACAACAACAGTGGTATGTGGATTCATATCTTATAAAATTCTCTTTTCGGTGCTTTTTTATAGAGATAATAAACGAAATATGAAAAACACGTCTGAAAAAGCAAATTTCCATGTTCTAAGACAAGTTTTTATCAGGATGATATTCGCCAGTTCCATATTTGATGTTATTAACAATGCATCAAGGTTCTCTCTATTACTATATCTTTTAAAATTAGATTATCCTCCAATCCAATCTGCTATCATTTCTTCTATTATAGCCTCTGTATTATCCTATGTTGTCATGAATGTAATTGTTAGATATGTGCATTTGTTTAGTTATAGAAATTAACTTAATCAATTGCATCCTGACTCTATCATCTGAATCAAAAAATGATAATTTGTTCTCACTTCGTGTTTTTGACTTTAAAAAAAAGAATTGTGATATTAATAACAACGATTTAGGAGCATTAGGTTAAAGTAAATCTAATCATTTTCTTCCTTGTCTCATTAATCTATTTATCATGATTTGGACTCCTTTTGTAGCCAAAAAATCTAAAAGCCATTTTCTTTTTGACATTTTTTGATATCTACTTATCTAATAAGGGCAAAAGTTTAGTAAAAGAGGTTAAAGATTCCTTTGCTCTTTACACAATATTATCAGCTACATTAACCTTTTCAGACGTAACTTCTTTTGTCACTTCTCTTGTTTCTGTTATGGGCCTTTTCTTTACTATTACCTCTTCTCTAACAAATGATTTCTTTGTGACTACTGGTTCTTCTCTCTTTATGGGAATACGAAACTCTGTCTTTGAATCTAGCGATGAAGATTCAGGTTTAGATAAATAAGTACTATCCGATTTATTGTCACTACGGACAATAGGTCTTTTTTGAATTGTTACCTTTTCATGAACTAATTCTATTTGCACAGTTTTTGTTTCTTTAGAGGGTTCTTTTCTTATTTTTATACTATCTTCAGTTATGCTTTTGGCCACTTGTAGGTCTTCACTGATTAATGGGATTGATGTTTCTTCCTTTGTTAACTTATCAGATGATTCGGAGAAGGAATTACTATTAAGAATACTTTCCTTATCTTTTTGTTCGTAAGTCGTAAGATCTGACTCATTTAATGAGAAGTTTAGGAAAACTCCATTAAAGTATTTTGCAGAAGATTTTGGCAGGTGATACATTCTTTTATTAAGCATACCTGCCTCCGTAACAATATAGTCGTCAGTTACTTCTTTGATCGTACCTAGATCTAAGCCACTTTCTCCTAGCGCTTCTTCACCTATCACTTCATTCCAATTGATTGCTTTACCTTTTTCAGATGACATATACAGTTGATAAGTTTAACAAATTATATATTACTGATAGAAATCTAATTCCTCTTTTTTTACAACTATTACGATAAATTAAAACATCATATCTTTAGGTGAAATATCTATATATTATTCTTTACTTTCCGTCTCTTTCATTATCATTATCTAACTAATATACGATTGTTTGATTTTTGAGCATGCGTGAATTGCGGTACTGAATGATCAACATTCATCCAGATATCCCCCATATTATGAGACACAAATCAACTGGAGATGATATATGCGACCATTATAAACAATATTGTAAAATAAATTACATGCGAATAGGTAGAAATACAATTGGTTTACTTTCCTACATTATAAGAAATGTTTTCAATTCTAAAAAACGAAGAGATAATTCTTTAAGATAGCAGTATATAGAGCAGGAGATATTTTCAAGTCGGGAATCAAATTATCTGTATTTATATATTTTAATGTCATATTTCATACCATTACAGAGTAATATGCCTCAAGTTATTCTGTTTTTAACATAGACAATATTATAATTAGGATATTAAAAAGTATCTCGGACCGCATTCAATAATTATGAAAATACAATTCGGCCCAAGCGAGTTTTATTATAATCTAATTGTTGAAGCTTGAACCCTACCACCTTTGTTAGTATCACATATTTGCTGTATTGACTCGTTCAGATGTTACTTCTTCTGTAACTTCTTTTGTTTCCGTTATCGGTTTCTTTTTTATAACCACTTCTTCCTTTACATAAGGAGTCTTTGTTACTTCAACTTCTTCTCTTTTTAATGGTATTTCGATGTCTTCATTTGAAGTAACTGGTTTTTGATCAGTATATGTTCGATCTCCTGTAGGTTGTCTTCTTTCAATTGAAACTTCTTCATGAATAACAGGTACTTCGACAGTTTTTGTTTCTGTGATAGGCTCTTTAGTAATAGTGGCATGATTCTCCTCGACTCTTTTGGTTACTTCCAGTTTTTCTTCCGTTATTGGAATAGTCGTTTCTTCTCTTTCTGTAGTCTTGGAAGATAGATCGGTAGGATTTGGAGATGAATCTGGGTATGTCTCACCCTGATATGTGCTCTTTACCTCATCCAGAGAAATACCGAACCGAAGAATGTCGCCGTCATAACTCTCAACCTTTTCCTGAGGTATAAAAAATTTATCTTTATTAATAATACCTTTTTGTACAAAAACATAACCATTAGAAACTTCTTGAACCTCTCCAAAATCCTCATCATTTAATCCTCTAGCTTCTTTTTTTATAACGTCATTCCAATTAATATTTGAACTCATAAGATATTTTATATAACATACCTTAAATAGATAGAATAAACAATACCATAAATGGTAATAGGTAGAGGAGGTTTTATTTTAACATAATATTATTAGCCACCTAATTTGGTATTCATTAGGATATGGGAAATAGAAAAAGGATACTTATATTTTGTAACATTGTACAATTGATTTATCGTTTTTACAGCATTTAACGAATTTGGTTCTACTATTCTTGCTTGAAATCGTCTTTATCAACTTGTGACAATTCATTATTGTTGAATTTTATGTGTTCATGTATCAATTCTTCTGTTATTGTTTTAGTTTCAACTAAAGTCTGCTTCTTTACTATTACTTCTTCGTCAGAAAAGGACCTTTTTGTAACAACTGGTTCTTCCCTTTCTATTACCATTATTATTTCAGTCCTATCAGATTCATTCATACCATCTCCTTTTTTGATGGCCCGTGTTGTTGATAAATTGGTTTCTAGTTGATGATTAGTGGATTCACTTTTCGGTATGTTCATTTCTATTTTGACGGGTCTTTTTATTATTGTTACTTTATCATATTTTAATTCAATTTCCTCACTTCTAGTCTCCTTTACAGGCTCTTTTATTATTTTTATATTATCTTCTATAATTTTTTTAGTTATTTCTAAATTCTCGTCTAGTAAAGGAATTGTTGTCTGTAGTTCTCGTGACATATCCGAAGATTTAAAAGAAGAATAGCCTTCGAAGGTATTGCCCGCCTCTGTTTGTTCGTAGCTTTTAAGATCAATTTCATTAATTTTTAGTTTTACTATTTCTCCATCAAAATTTTCTATAGCTGAAACTGGGAGATGGTATTTTTTCTTCTCTATCAGGCCCTTATGAGTGATAACAAAAGTCTCTCCCACCTCCTGAACTTTTCCCAAATCTAGACCATCTATCCCTACCGCTTCTTTTTTAATGATATCGTTAAAATTGATATTTTGTTTTGACTTTTTAAATTCGTCTTTATTATTGGACACAAGTTTTCCTGTATAACATATTATATATTAATACTGCAGATGTTTCAAATAATTTCTTGCTTCTTGCCGTCCGGGTACTCTGCAGTTACCTTATCCTTTCTGACTACTACATCTAACTTACGCTTTTCAGTGGTCTTTGATTTTCTTATAACTATTTCGCCAAGTTTAACCATTTTTTTATCTATTATAATTTGTTCCCCCCATATAGGAATAATTTCTTCTTCTATTTTATCTTCGACATCATTATTAGCAAGTTGAACCTGGTTCTTGTCTATATCTAGTCTAGTATCTTGGACCTGTAATGCTTTATTCTCTTTACTCGGCTCATTATTTGAGCGGATCTCATTTTCTTTGGATACTTGCTCATTTTTTTGATATTGAATGTCCACATCGTGTGGATAATGCCTTTTAATTTCTTCATTACTCTTACTTGATTCATCTGCTTCGTTTTGTTCTGGATGAATCACTTCTGAAATTTTTTCTTTCACCTTTGAAATAACCTCAACTAATTCATTTTGACTATAGGAGTCAAACTCTCTCCCGTTGATGAACATTTCTTCATAATTTATAGGAATTTCAATCTTTTTTGTTGACTTTAGCCATTTTTTTTCTAAGTGTAGTTGAGTCTTTGTAATTTCTTTTGTAATGCTGTATTCTTCTTCATATACGGGGATTCTTTGTGTGATTTCCTCTTTTTGTTGTAATTGGATACTATTAGAAGGAACATCATCTTTAATAGGAGAAATTTTATTGTCTTGTGGGACTATTGGATCACTGCTCACATATATCTTATGATATGATTATTTATAATATTGTACATTCTTTAATATTATTGTAATCTTATTCTTTTTGCGGATTAAAACCAATTCAATGACATGCTTGTTGCTGGATGTTAATTATTATGGTGAAGGCAGGTATTTATGAACTACAACTTATCTTTAGTTATTATTGAGATTTAAAGATGACATCACTAGTTTGATGTAAAAAGCTCTTAGTTTAGTACGAACTCATTATGACAGTTTGTAAACTCAAAGCACTGAAATAAAGAAAGGCGCAAATTTTAATATAGTTTGATAGGGAAAAGTTGTACAAAGGTCAATACGTTTCGCGAATACTTTATTATGTATATTAACTGTGATATACACCTTAATTATTGATAAAAATTACAGAAGAACTGGGAGATCAGGATGAAAAAGAAGTAGGAAAAATTAAGATAACCACAGATAACAAGGAAGAGATCATATTTGACAGCTATCCGATTGTAGTAGCATCAAAGTATATAAAATATATTCATTATGAAGTTCAAAAGAAACAGAGCCGTCTTAAAGACGATCGTAGTGAGAAACTAGGAGTCCTAGATCAGGTTAAAGAAAAAGCTTTAGAGTTAAAAGATACTGTTGTAGATACCACAAAAGAAAAAGCTTTAGAGTTAAAAGATACTGTTGTAGATACCACAAAAGAATTATCTAACAAACAAGATAATAAATAATAAATAATATATCTTGTTCTTATGTTAATTGATTTGGCTGTTTTTACTAAATGAGTAATAATGAATTACACTAAAGAATCTAAATCTATGTGATATTATTCCGTACTTCCCGTAATTGAGTTGAAATGTACGATTTAAAACTGTCCTTATATTTTGAAGAGATTGCCATCACCTAGTTATTTGCAACACTGGCAATTTTGTATATCTTTTCAGGCGTTTAGGTGTTAAACTTTAGTCAAGATAGAATAAAGTTCTAAACAATATATCACAAAGTCAAATGAAATCTAATGAATGCTGAAGGTTTACTTCGATTATACTATATTTGATTTTACTGCCGTGGAGGGACCTTATGGGATTATGATTTAAGCGAAAAAATTTAAAAAGGAGTATCATAACTAAATACGTGGAATATTATAAGGTATATTTGATATCCATTATCAAATTTAATATATAATTACGACCAAAGTTTTAAAATAAAGATCATTAAGCAGACTCCCATCTAATTATATTGCTGGACCTGGCACCACTACTACTTGTATGAGCACAACTCAATAATCCATAATTATTTTCACATTATCTATTTAATCTATATTAAGAATCACAGATTGGATGAACTATTCTACATTATGGTCTTTTGCACCGCAATCAAAAATGATAGTGAAAAATAAAATAAAATAATTCTAACGGTTCTTGCTTTATATTTTCATATTCGTTAGATGGGGCTGACAAGATTGATAATCAATTTGTCATATTACCCATTCCCATAGTAGTTTGGTTAAACGGAACTGTGGTCTTGTTAGCAATAACGGTAGTAGCTGGTCCTGTGGGCTTTAGTATTGTTTTATTTTCTAAGTTTGATAAGTTTCCAGTTTGTTGTGTTAATGTCTGGTTTCCGAGTGGTTGAATTTGAGATTGATCCATAGGCTTAGTTGTTTGATTGACGGTAACGGTTGTTTGTTCAGCTGGTATGGTAGTCTGATTTGCTATAGTAGTTTGGGGCTTCTCTGTAATGGTTGCCATTGTCTCATTTTGAGAGGATGCGGCTGTCTGGTTCGGATTTTGAGCGTATACTGATCCTGTATATGCTAAGGTAAAAAATAATGCAACAGAGCATAGGAGGAGGATGAAGGAATTATTCATTAGTACATTATAGATTTTAAACTTTAAATAGATGGTGGCTTTTGTTCATTAAATTAGCCGATAGTTTCATAACTAGTATAAACAACATATTCAGTGCATAACCAATACCATATTCAAGAATATATAATAGACGAATGCAAGATATTATAATGATCATCAAATAAGAAAAAGTGTTTTAAGTTTGCGCGACCTTTGTATAATTATACAACGATTTTATCTAAAATAGTATTTAAAACTAACATTCAAGGTTATTTATTAATAATCCGAATATTATGAATCATTATCATTATTACCATGAAATAATTCCTTGTACAGATTGCGGTCGGTCTAATATTTTCATTGGATTATTCAATTATGAAATTCAAATTAACTCATATATTTTTTATTATGGGATCCCGAATGTTTTAACACAACTCTAATAAGTTTCGAAGTAGCATTATACTATATGTCTCAGAGGATCGAAAAGTTGGGTATTGGTAATCACATTATTGCAATTTATGATACGGGACAAGAGAAATTACTGACATTTTAAAAAGGAATTTTAAAATTCAAAATATTGAAGAACTAATAGACAGAGGAGATTTTATCATCAAATCGACATCCGAATGGTATTTTCCAGATGGCGTACCAAGCTATCAGAGAACTAAAGTAATGTGGGCTGAATTAATCAATCTATTAGCAAAAAGAGGAAAGGCCGGCTTAAGAGTAGTAGGAGATGTATCTGCCTTTTTTAAATACCGTTTACAAAAACAATTAATACAATATGAGACATCACTCGAACAAAAATTTGACTTTCCTTTGACAGCAATTTGTGCCTATAATAGAACAGATCTATCCAAGTACCTCGCCGCTGAAGAAATAAAAAATATTGAGGATCATCACCATCCAGTTTGGAAATAGCCAAGTCCACTCGATAGTATTACCAACTAGATTTTATTTAGTAATCAAACTTTCAGTAACGCTTTAATCTAATTCACTCAATTCTTTTGTATTACTTTGAGGTTTAGGGAACATCATACCGATACTAACTCCTTCTTTATATGACGAGGCCATTCTATCAGAAACCCATACCCTTCCATTATACCTTTCAACCAATGCTCTTACAATAGATAGACCTAATCCGGTGCCAGAAGCCTTTGAATAGAACCTTTCAAACAGATTTTCTTTTACTGACTCAGGAATTCCTTGACCATAATCAGCCACCGAAATCATCCAATAGTTTGCAGATGAAAGCACATAGTCAGTTATTGAAACATCTATTTTTACCACATTATCAGATTTATTACTGTATTTTATGACGTTTGAAAATAAATTTATAAAGACTTCCTTTAGCAAATCATCGCCCATTATACTGATATCTTCTTTTTTACACTGGCCAGGAAATACGATATTTAATTCAAGTCGCTTAATATTACCACTAGTATTATTTTCATCTATATTTTGTTTATTTTCAAATATCTGTTTTGCTTCTTCTAAGGCTTCAATTATATTGATTGAAACAAGGCGAACCTCTTTCTGTCTATACATTCTTTCTAAATTAAGAATATTTTTGACTAAATCATGACTTCTAACCAATGCATTTTGTATTATTAAGGTATGGGATAGAATCTCCTGTAAGAAAACTTTATCGATATTAATGTGACTCTTTTTATTAAAGTCATAGTGACTAATATTTTTAGAATCTGTATTTGAGAATGGCAGGTTCATGTTCGAATTATCATAATCACTTAACTTTTGTTGAACCATATCAATCGTCAATTCTGTAGCGGCCTGGACTATACTATGATGATTACCAATATCATGACTGATCAAATCTACTAAAAGGTCTGAATGAGATTTTTCTTCCATCATATTATCAAATGTTTATTTTTGAAACCATAATGAATTATAAAATGATGTTATTAATGAAAGTAAACTATTGTTCTTTGAATATATTACATACAGTGAATCAACAACTTTTGTATTTTTTTGATTGTCTTCATTTAATATATTATTAAAATCGTATTTTTTTGAATTTATTAACTTATGTAAGGATAATTTATTTGGGTCTATTATAAAGAAATCATGGTCGTCACGGAGAAAAATATATGAGTCGTTAACAGAAAATTCTAATCGTTTTAATAACACAAAGGGAGAAATTCTTTTAATTATTGTCTTGGTATTCTCATTATAACTGTATAATAACTTTGTATTTATATTGTCTTTTAGCTTTTTAGATGCTATTGTATTTGTTATTTCCTTGGATATTAGTAAATGGTCAACATGTTCTGGAAAAACAATATTTAATTTAACTTTAGTATCTTTAATGAATTTTAATAACTCATCATGGATCTTTGATTTCTCTTTTTCCTGAAAAATACAATGTTCAGTATCCGAAATCAATTACTTGACAATTATTAAACATCATATAAAGAGAATATCATTTTATACTAAAACTGCAATTGGGAAATATTGTTCGTCTTAAACCTTCATTTCTGTAATTAAACTTGATAATAATATGATTGATCCTTAACAAAGCTACTGCCTAACTCACTTTTGCCTTAGACAGGGTTAAATAGTCATAGAAAATCTATTACAAGAATGTCTTCATCTACTAATTCTATCATAGTAGTTGATGACCAAATTGAGCTATCTAATCTGTTTAAAACGTT
>Ga0190275_10003348_pt1 | contig 11435 bp, 11 predicted proteins | sample Popmic550T_FD_133745 | JGI IMG/M metagenome (GOLD analysis project Ga0190275, IMG submission 133745) | Populus adjacent soil microbial communities from riparian zone of Yellowstone River, Montana, USA - 550 T | ecosystem: Environmental > Terrestrial > Soil > Riparian zone > Trees stand | place... | reverse complement strand
TAATCGGTGTCGGCGGAGCGAACCGTTATTTCCCTGCGGCTTGCGTTCGAATCGAATATAGCGACGAGCGGGCGCCGATGAATAGCGTCCGCTTGTCGGGCCCGCCGAAAGCCAGGCCGGAGGCCCGTTCGGGAGTTTCTAAGGTGCCGAGTTGCTTGCCCGTTTTGTCATACACCGACAGGTGGCCGTCGGCAATGTAGACGTTTCCGTCGGCGTCAGTGACGACCGCGTTGCCGCCGCGGTCGGTGAACAGCTTGGCGTTGAGCTGGTAATTCTGGTCGAGGGTCGCCACCCAGGTCCGGCAGTCGTCCTCGGACGTCATATAGAAGCTCTGGCCCGGTTCCACGACGGCCATTTGGGAGCTTTGCATGATCGGCCGACCCGTGCCGCCGGCCATCAGGGCGACGTTCGAGTCGGGCGCGTAGAAATAGCCGCGGTGCTCGTTCTCGATCACGGCGATGATCGAGGTGTTGCTGTTCTGGCGGAACCGGTAGCCGCGGTGCTGCATGTAATCCTGCATGATGTCCATGCGATTGTGCAGGCCGACGGGAAGCAGGAGAGCCGTGCCAGGTTTCCGTTCTGCGGTTTCGCTAATCGTTTGCAACTGGCCGGTCTGCGTGTTCACGCTATAGATGCCGCCGACCTGACGGGCGCCAGGGACGAAGGCCGCGACGACGAGCGTGTTGGGCTTCACGAAACCCATCACCTGGGGCTGCGGAGGACCCATCGTTTCGGCCAGCACTTCGGCCTTTTTCTCGGCATCGTTCCAACGATAGATCTTGCTATTGACGGCGTCAGTGAAGTAGACGCGGCCCGCATCATCGGCGGTCAAGCTGGTGGCGTTGCTGAAGTCACCGGCCAGTTTCTCCAGCTTGGCGTCCTGCGCGAAGGCCGCGGGCAGCGGCAGGGGGTCGCCCTTTTTCATGCTCGTGCCGGCGACGAGGTGCGTGAAGTTGTTTGCGCGAACGACCACGCCGCTGCCTTCTTCCAATAGCGCGTTGTCAAACGGCAGTCGCGTCTGAGCGAAGATGTGCATGTTGTCGAAAACGATGTTGTCGGAGTTGCGGATTTTAAACGCATGAGTCACCGGCAGCGTGGTGCGAGACACGCGATAGACGTAGGTGTTGGCCAACAGCAGGTCTTGGCAGTTTTCAATTTCCGCGGCAAAGGCTTCTTGTTGCCCAGCCTCCTCTTCAGTTTGCAGGCAATGAAACTCCCAGTTCTTCACGTTGCGGAGCACGACTTCGACTCGGCGATGGTGCTCGTTCGAAAGCTGGAACACCTGGCCGCGGGTGGACGTATTTTCGACGTGCAAACCCGTCGCCGGGGCGCCCCCTTCGACCCACACATTGCGGAAGATTCCGCCGCCCCCGTCGCGAACGACCAGGTAAGGCTGGGCCTCGCCACCCGCGGGTCCACGAGCGCCGTCCGCAGGACCGCGAGACGCGATAGGGCCTCGCGCGCCGTCGCCCGGACCGCGCGCTCCATCCCCCGGTCCCCGCGTTCCGTCCGCCGGACCCCGACCACGATCGCCAGCCCCGCGCGCACCATCGGGAGGGCCGCGGCGTCCGCGCCCGCGCCCGCCGCCGAAACCGCCGGAGAAGGCGATGTCGTCCATCACGGAATTCTCGCCTGACATCCACAAGATGTTCGGCGCGCCCGCCACCGGGCTAAAGGCCAGCCCACTCACGAAGTTCGTCCCGTCCTTGGGCGTGACGATCGAGCTGATGGTCGTGCGTGTGCAGTGCAACCCGATCAGCACCGTGTCGGGTTTCAGCGTCAGTGGGGCGGTCGCCCGATAGTTCCCCATCGGGAAGTAGAGCACGCGATGTTTGTCGATTGCGGCCGCCAGATCGGTGTCACTCTGGACCGTAAACCACTCGTCCATCGGCGGCAGCTGGGGAATATCCGACGCCACAACCGGAGCCGGCGCTGTAAGAGTCCGCTTGGTGTGCTTGGTAACAACACCCACCTCGCGGCCGTCGGGGCCGATCTCAAGGCCAGCGGAGAGGCGCTCGACCACGTAGTGTTTCCCCGGCGCCGCGATCTGCTCGAGCGCGTTGCCCACGAACTCGGGAACGTCGGTGCAACTCGTGTTCACCAGCGTCACCTGGTGCTTGAAGTGCTTGGCATCGCCAAACTTCACGCCGGCCGTCGTAACGTCGTCGAACCGCAAATCGCGGCCGTAGATTTGATCCGTCTCATCGGCCGGAACCTCGATCGCCACCGGCATGTGGCGAAATTGGCAGCGGTACAGCGAAAAGCCAACGTCCTTGGTATTGATTCCCGCGACCGATTGATTCTCGAAAACCGAATCCATTAGGACGAATTGCCAGTTCGGCGACGTGCGAGTACTGATGATGCCATACTTGCCGCCCGACATGGTGAGGTTTTGGGAGGCATTGCCGACGTCCTCGACCGCGGCCAGTGCCAAGCCCAGCTTGAAGTTCATGTACGACAGGTAACTGTGTTGGGCCACCTTGAAGCGGACCCCGACGGCGCTCGGGTTACCTTCGCCGATCTCAATGTCGATGTTGCACATCACGCTATTGAAGTCGAGCTCGCTGGCGTCGACGACCGTCCCGTCCGCCTCTCGGCTGTTGGCGAAATGGACCATGTATTTGCCTTTACCGAAGGGCCCGCCGCGGCCCGGTTCCTGGTAGCCGGGGGTATTCGGGGCCAGCACGAACACGGGGCGACTCTTACCATAGCCAAACACCCGCGTACCCGTCGTCACATAAAGGGTTTTGGTCAGGCGATAACGCCCCTCGGGAATCAGCACGATCCCCCGCGCGCCCTGGGTCATCGCTTGTTGCAGGGCGTCGGTGTCGTCCGCGACGCCGTCCGCCATCACCGGAAAGGTATCCGGCGTGACGACGACGGCGGCGGGCTCATTCGGCTTTTGTGTGAAAAGCGATTGGGCGGGAAGGGAGCCGCCGGCCAATGTGATCAAGGCGAACACAATAGCGGCAACGGTTTGAGCGTGATGCGCGGCCATTTCGATTCGTCTCCGGGGGAGTTGCGCCAATGTACCAGAATCCAACCAGACTGTCGCCAATACTATCTCGTGAATCCTCCGCTTCCGGCGTGCCCCGACAGGCGAAAAACACGGTGATCACATTGCGATACGGCGTCGGGAACTGCGCCCAAGCGGGGCAGGTTATTGAAGTGCAAAACGTTCGTTTTTGGGCTCTTTGCTATTACGATACTAGCCTAGGTGCGGGCCGCAGCAGGACATGCAAATGTTACCATCACGAGCGGGTATCTGCATGTGGCGGTGGATAGCGACCAACTTGATCGCCTATTTGCTTGATGCTTCGGTCAATGCAAGCAGCACACCTTCCGGCCATTCGTATATATCCGATTTTTCGGAGTTGAGATGTGCCGTTTAGCCGGCGCAGGAGCGAAACATGAGAATTAGCATCGCGGTTCCGATTATGGACACGACGAGCGATCCCAGGCACCCGAACCTATTTGAATAGTACGCAAACATTGTCGAAGTATTCCAACTTCAATTTTCACAATCAAGCTCGTGAGTAAGTGAAGAATGAACTTGATTACCACCAATTCTTACTCGTTGGCGGCGGAGCTTTCGGTGTATCTTGACCAAGCAAATTCACCGTTCTTAGGCGTTGTGACCTCTGCCGAACGCTGTTTTGCGAGGTCGCGTTCGATCTTGTGAACCGTCTTCTCGTTCCGCTCGTGACCCTCGATCGCCTTGTCGGCCTGGCCTTTGGTTTCCTCCACCTGGGCAACGGCATCTTCGACGTATTCCCACTTTTCACCGGCTTCCCAAGGCCCTTTTCCCTTGTTCCAAGGACCGCGGGCGTCTTCACTCGGCGACATGTTGAAATAGGTATGCGTAAAGCGCAAATCACCCTGCATAGCTCCGGGCGGGAAATTCGGCTCGATGGTTGAAAGCGCTGCACTGAATTGCTGAAAGTGTGCGATCTCCCTCGTCATCAAGAAGCGAAGGCTGTCTTGAACATAGGGATCATCGGTGAACTCCAGCAGTCGTTCATAGACGATTTTTGCCCGAGTCTCAGCGCCGATATTGGATCGCAGGTCTACCGTCAGATCACCGTTGGAATTCACGAAAACACCAGTCCACGGCACTCCCACGGAATCGGTAACTAGCGGTCCTCCGGCCGATTCAAGGAGGAACTTTGGATTATCCATCGCCATCGCGATGACGTGGTTCTTCTTCGCCGAGCCATTTCCCATTTGAGCCACGAGGTTCCCTTCGGCCGCATCCTTTATTTCGCTATTAACGCCGTCGAGCAGCATCGTGATCGTGGCACCGACGATTTCCAAATGGCTGAATTCTTCGGTGGCGATGTCCATGAGCAGGTCATATTTGTCGGGGTACGCCCGTCGGCACCCGAATGCTTGAACGAAGTACTGCATGGCCGCTTTTAGCTCACCATTGCCGCCACCGAACTGTTCTAACAGAAGGTTTGCGAAGCGCGGATCAGGACGCGAAACACGGGCGTCAAACTGCAAGTCTTTTATGTGCTGAAACATGAGTTTCCCTTGTTAGATGGGGACCAGGATGTTTGTTCTTATTCGGCAAAACAGCTAAACAAACGCAGGAACCGCAAGGAGCAAGATGAAAACGCAAACGGCATACCGTTAGCTGGTTCCGGTCCGTATGGCTGATGACACTTTTGACGTTGCGATTATCGGAGGCGGTCCGGCGGGACTGAGTGCCGCTCTTCTTTTGAGCCGCAGCAGACGGCGGGTGGTGGTTTGTGATCACGGCCGACCCCGAAACTATGCCGCCAAGGCCGTGCACGGTTTTCTCGGGCTGGACGGAATCGAACCGAGCACGCTTCGCAAACAGGCCGCGGAAGAGTGCAGCTCGTATGGCGTGGCTTTTGTGCATGGCGAGGTTGTCTCGGCCAGTTGCCGCGAGACCAAAGGTAAGTCGCTGTTTCAGTTCGAACTTAAGAGCGGGCGTAAGATACACGCCCGAAAACTGTTGCTGGCGACCGGAGTTAAAGACCAGCTTCCAAAACTGTCGGGGTTAAGCGACTTCTATGGTGACAGCATTCATCATTGCCCCTATTGCGATGGTTGGGAGCATCGCGACAAACGCCTCGTGGCTTACGGCAAAGGTTTCTCTGGCGCGAAGCTCGCCGTCACGCTACTACAATGGTCACCAAGCGTAACGTGCTGCACGGATGGCGAGCCATTCGGTTCGGGCAATAGGGAACGACTTCAGAAATATGGAATTGAAGTCCGTAATGAACGAATTACAGCGCTGGTGGGAAATGACGGCCGGCTGGAAGAAGTGCGGTTTGCTTCAGGGCAATCCCTGGAGTGCGATGCCTTGTTCTTTAGTTCGGAGCAAGGCCAGCGATCGAGCCTGCCAAAGATGCTCGGATGCAAGTGCAATGACGAAGGATTAGTTGAGTCAAAGGGTAAGCAGGGCTCGGGAGTTCGCGGATTGTTTTTAGCTGGCGACGCCGATGGCGACGTGCAATTCGCGATTGTCGCCGCGTCCGAGGGCGCCATCGCCGCCACTGCCATCAACGCGGAGCTACAAGAAGAGGATTACCCGTAAATCCGCTCATAATCAACTCAAAGAAAACTGCCTGCAACGGAGATTTGTTATGTCCCGTGCACATCAAGAACAGCTGGTTCACTTTTTAAGCAACATGTATTTGGTCGAGCAGATGGCGACCCGTCTGGTCGATGCTTTCGACTCTAAGATGGAAGCGACTCTGGCCGAATTGAACCCAGGCAGCTCACGAACGGGCCGTTGAATCACGCCAGACGTGGAGCCCATCCGACTCCTACTTGGCCGGCCGGACTCACGATGCCGTCGGTGCCGACCGCCGCCCAGTCAATGATCTGGCGATTTCAACCGCCGAAACGTCACCGAGACTCGCCGCGATCGCGGAATAATTACGCCGTCCCACCGGTCCTTTTTTCGCCGCGCGATTCCATGTTCCCATTCATAGCGGCTTTCGTCCGATAGGATGAGCAAACTTCGCCGCTCGAGGAGCGCCGATTCATGGCGAATATCCTGCACGCTGCGGAACTCCATCACGCAGGGCGCAAGCAAGCTAAGGGAAGCGACCGTGTGATCGAACGGCTCATAATCGCGATGGAATGCAATGCCTTGGCCGGGCAAGTATTCATTAACGAGCATCTGCTCAAACGGTTGAGCGAGCCCGGCCGCCCGCGCGATTTTCTCAGCTAGTTCCCGCCCCCAAGCGGGTAGCGGCTGCACCTGCTCGCGGCGTCCGTAGGATTGGCCGTAAAGCTGTCTGCGCCGTTCCCATGTCGTATCCCAATGGCCGCGGTCAATAGAAGCGACAAGTTCCATTTCGTAGGCCGGCGTCACGAAACCTTCGACGTAAGCCAGCCCAGGGATAGCTGGTCGTGCGGCAATCAGGTCCTTGTCAAAAAGTCGCGACATGAGTCTACTAATCATTTAATCAATCACTAGCGAATGGCATACCGTTTGCTTTGGCCCTAATGCGAAAGGTGGTCACAATGTCGACAGACAACAAGTCTATCTCGTTATTAGCTTGACATCAAAGACAAATGTCATCGAGTTGACTACTGAGGCACGCTATGACTTTCTCTTGACCTCCAAAGCCGATATTCGAATTAAGGGGAGCATGATCCATATTCCGGCGAATTCAATTGTTGTGTTGAATGAGATGGCTGCTTCTGCCAGAGCACTACACGGTGAAACCACGCAACCAACATTTCGTAAGAAACATATAGTTCAGAAATCCGCACGAGCCGGCTGACCGCCCGATAACCTTCAACGTGACCCAATTTCTACGCTCACTTCTGCTCCTGATAACGGGCCCTGCGACCACGTTTGGTTGTCCGTTCTGTAATTCTGAAACGGGCGTGCAAGTTCGCGAAATCATCACGGGTGCCGATATGATACAAAACGTCGCCGCAATCGTACTGCCGTTTGTCTTAGCGACGATCGTGGCGGCCTTTATTTATGCTGCGCCCAGGCATCAGCGCAAAGATCCGCGGCGGGGTTCGTCATGAATCGCACTCTACGACCGCTTATCGCCTCTGGAATGCTGTTGGGGATCGGCATGGGCGGTTTCCTGGATGGGATTGTGTTCCACCAGCTGTTGCAATTTCACAACATGCTGTCTGCCAAGTATCCGCCGACGAGTCTTGTGAACGTCGAAGTCAATATGTTTTGGGACGGACTGTTTCATTTGCTAACCTGGACCGTAACTTTGGCGGGCGTAGTGCTATTGTGGCGCACCGTGCGACGCCCCGACGTACTCTTGTCAGATCGCGCGCTACTAGCCGCCGCTGCATCGGGCTGGGGCCTGTTTAATTTGGTGGAAGGGGTCATTAACCACTATATCCTAGAAATACACCACGTTCGCGAAGTGAGCGGCCAATCGCTTTTGGATGTGGCATTCTTGGCATCTGGCCTGCTGTTGTTCACAATCGGCGTATTGATGCTTCGATCCGCGACCGGCGTTAAGTAAAAAGCAGCCTTTGGGTCAGATAACAGTGGGAACAATTCGCGCTTGCCGAAGCAACTTTCCGCATGCTACTCCGCAATACCGGAATGAGGCCCACAATCTCGGCAGGTTGCTAGACATTCCGATTGTCACGCGGTTGCCCAGCAAGCACTCGAACGCTCAGCAAGCCAGTTAACACAATGACCTGAATCACTGCGTCGACAAGGTAAATCGGACTGATCGTGCCTTGGACAACAAAGATGGTATCGACCGCGGCAAATCCAATCGCGCCCAGAGCGGAAAGTATGACACTTTGCGGATGTAAGGGGCGAGCGCGGCTTTCGACTATCAGCGTGGCACCAATAACTGCCGCCAATACTCCAACCGTTTGTACTAGCCAATCATCTGTCTTTGGCCCGGTAACTGCTTCAAATGTACTCAGACTAACTAGCGGCCAAATGCCGGTGATTAAGTAATATACGCCTTGGAGTAAAAGGATGGGGCGCATAGGACAACATGCTGAAATTGAAGCGGGGCAGGCGATAGATGCCGCGTAATTTCGGCGACTCTTTTGATCGACCTTCTCGCTCCCGCATCTCCTTTACTTCGCTCGCCGCGTTTTGAACCGCAGACTCCTCATTGGGTCCACGGTCGACCTGGGGTCTTTTAGCTTTTCAAATCGCTGCTCGTCCTTTTCGTTTTCAGCTTTAAGCATGACCATGTTCTCGTAAGGAGGTTCGAATAGACCCCGCTGCACTTGCAAACCGCATGCCGTTCTATGAATTTCCGACGACAATGATCCCAGTTTTGACTGCCGCGGTGCTGCCCTCCTAATAAGCGCCCCACTTAGCCGCAAGACAAGCTGAAAATCGACCGTTTTAGAAGCGCTCATTTACGGGCGTGGACTTTGAAGTAATTTCGCTTGCAGAGGATTCCTTTTGGGAACTGGTCGAGCCGTGGGACCCGCAGTGTGAGCAACGCCGGGTAGCTCTACCCTGAAATCCGCGCCGCGCCCTAGGCCATCACTGTGAGCTGTCACGTTTCCACCGTGGAGTTCAATGAAAGTTTTTACGAGTGCCAAGCCAATTCCAAGACCCAATTGCGGTCCAGCCGGATGCGAGTTCGCCTGAGTGAAAAAGTCAAAGATCACAGGAAGCAACTCGGGGGCGATCCCGCGACCGCTGTCACGAACCCGCAAGACGGCGGTTGAATGCTCTTGTGCCAACTCCACCCAAACACAACCGCGGTCGGGAGTAAATTTAGCGGCGTTGTTGAAAAGGTTTAAAAACGCCTGTTGCAGCCGCCCTGCGTCGGCATACAACCACAATGGGACGCCAGGTATGGAAACGAGAAGTTCATGCTCCCGTTCATCCATCAGGGGCTGACTTGCTTCAATCGCACGCTCCATGACAATTCGCAGGTCAACGAGTTCCTTTCGGAGCGCGATTTTTCCAGCCGTAAAACGTGACACTTCAAACAGGTCGTCCACTAAGCGAGCAAGTTGTCTGGCTTGTCGTTCGACGATTTGCACAGCCTTGGTTTGCTCAGTTTTATTAAGTGAATGTCTCTGCAACAAATTCACGGCGGTGAGCAGCGGAGCAAGCGGGTTGCGAAGCTCGTGGCTCAGCAGGGCTAAAAACTTGTCTTTCCTGGCGTTCACCTCCATCTGCTCTTCCCACAAGTGGCGATAGAAATCTTCACTGGCATCCGTGGTCTTAGCGTGCTCGTATGCTGGGCCGTCTCCATCCGATTTCGCTGCACCATCGCGCATGACATCATAATTCGGCTTTAGTTGACTAGGCATACTGGTCCTAATTCGCACAGCAGCGATAAAGAGAGGTGATTTCGAAGAGCCGTATCCTAACGAATGCCGCCTAATCCCTGAGAGGCGAACACATCGACACGATTGTCGATCCGATGTACGCCTTTCAGATGCTTCAACGCATCCTGCAATAGCTGCTTCAAATAAAACGTCGGCACTCGCCCACGTATCACGAGCACATTGTCCTGGCAAATAAACTCAAACGTGTCGGCCCGTCCGCGAAAATGGTCGTGGCTTGCGATCAAGTCTCGGGCGACACGATCCGGTGCTAGACTCATGTCAACATCGTTGATTGCAATGAATGTCACGGCGGTGCATCAGAAATGAGGTCAGATAAGAGTCGGCATTGTGGCCAGTGGCAGCTGACAAGTCTGCTCGAAACCGTACCAAGTAAGATATTTGGCTATATTCACCCGCACTGTCGTACCACGGATATATATAATGCACCCGGACACTTATTTTTCTTTTACATCTCCAGCCGTGGAGAAATCTTGCGTCTATCCCTTGGGGATTACTCGCACATGGAATGTTTTCCCGCGTCATTAGGGTAGTTAGGGACTGAGAACCCCGCCTCTTGCCGTAGGCCGACCTTTCAGGAGGTTTCGGACGAATGGCAAGGGCCGAAGTATTACCAAATCCGTTCAAAAACCACCTCCTTGGTAAGCTGTCGCAGGACGTGCTCGCTCGTCTGCGACCCCACTTACGGCCGGTCGACCTCGACTTACGACAGGTCATCTACGAGCCGAACGTACCAATCGAGCACGCATATTTTCCGGAGCAGGGGATGATTTCTGTCGTGTCCCTGATGGAAGACGGAAGCAGTATCGAGATCGGTACGATCGGCCGAGAAGGTGTGGCAGGAGCCACGCTTCTCCTAGAGACCAATGCGGTGCCCTATCAATTCTTCGTGCAACTTCCTGGGCAGGCACAACGACTTGAAGCCAGTGTGTTCATGGAAGAAGCCGAGCGTAGTCAAGAATTCCGGCAGCTCGTTCTGCGTTACCAATCGGCGTTCATGACCCAAACCATGCAGGGTGTGGCATGCAACGGCCTGCACTCAGTTCAGCGACGTTGCTGCCGTTGGCTCCTCATGGCCCGAGATCGGGCCGACTCCGACGACCTCAAGCTCACTCATGAATTTCTTGGCTTAATGCTCGGCGTGCGAAGGGCCAGTGTCACCGAAGTTCTTGGCCCGCTTCAAGAGGCAGGCCTGGTACGTTCCAATCATGGCACCATCTCGATCCTTGATCGCAAGGGCTTGGAAAATGGGGCCTGCGAATGCTACCGAGTAATCGCAAATCAGCAGAAGCAAATGCTATCTGGCTGAGGATTAGTGGATGCGGCTTTCGGACGAATAATGACATCGGTCGGCCCTACAGGCTCGATTAGGGGCCATTGGAAGGAAACATCAAAGGCAGCTGTATCGCTGAGAATCAAGGGAGTACACCGGCCGCATTCTAACTTGTCTTCATCGATCTGTATTTGTGCGATAGTCCTCGGCAGGTATCAGATACTGAGTGCGTTGGGCGAGCATCAGTCGTTCGCGCCACTCAGCCTCTAGCGGGCCACGCCCCACCGGTCCCCGCGTGGCTTTGCGAATCTGCTCGATCGGGATTTTTGGCGTCCGGTCAGCAAACAGCAGTCCATTTGCCTCCTGGTAGGTGTCTGTGAATTGCGTGTAACAGAACCCGGCCAAAGTTGTGGCCGATCGAACCGCCTCAAGAAGCTTTGTATATTGCTCGGCAAAAGCTTCAGGATTATCGGCCCGACTGTACCCCCATGTTTTATCTCGTTCACCCGAACACGTGATTCCGCCGAATTCGGTGAGCATGATGGGCTGATCGCCCGCATGGCCGTCACCGATCAAGAGCATGCGACCGCCCGGCCGTTCTCGCTTGAAAAGCCTCGGAAGCATCTCGTCGGCGCCGTAGCGATGCGCGATACGTTCCGGGCTATTGTCGTAATCATGCACGCCGATAATGTCCGTCGCGACGCTCTCCCAGCCGTCGTTCCCTATGACCGGGCGAGTCGGATCGAGCGTTTTCGTCAAATGATAAAGGGCTTGAACATAATGTCTCTGCGCCGGGCTATCCGGAAGGTCAGGCACGCCCCACGACTCATTGAAAGGCACCCAGGCGACGATGCAAGGATGG
>Ga0190275_10003347_pt1 | contig 11435 bp, 10 predicted proteins | sample Popmic550T_FD_133745 | JGI IMG/M metagenome (GOLD analysis project Ga0190275, IMG submission 133745) | Populus adjacent soil microbial communities from riparian zone of Yellowstone River, Montana, USA - 550 T | ecosystem: Environmental > Terrestrial > Soil > Riparian zone > Trees stand | place... | reverse complement strand
GAATTACCCTTCGGTACTGGGCGCGCGTTCATGAATGGTGGAGGATTCACGAACCAGCTCTTCGGCGGGTGGGAACTCACCTGGACCCAAACGCTGCAAGCCGGTTTGCCTTATACCGTCACGCAAACGGGTAGTCCCAATCGGTATTTGCCGATGGGGACCCAGCGCCCGAACATCATCACGAGCCACAAAGATGCCGTGAATCAGGACTGGGAGATCGGGGAGAATCGTTTCCCGACGTCCGCCCAGAACCCCTACACGAACTTCGGCTCGTTCGCCTATCCCGCAGCTTTCACGACGGGGAATCTAGGGCGAAACACCTTCATCGGACCCGGCTTAAATTGGACGCAGCTTTCGCTTACCAAGTACTGGAATATTGGCGAGCGCGCGCGCTTCCAAATTCGTTTGGACGCGAATAACTTCCCGTTTAAAATGCCTCAATTCGACAATCCGCAGTCGCAGTTCAATGGGAACAGTCCGGCCTCCTTCGGCCGAATCACTGCAACGCGGGGCTCGTTCTCTGACGTGGGCACTGCTAATGGGCACATGCTGATCGTTGGCAAGTTCCAGTTTTGACCCGTTAGCGGGGTAACTAAAGCGAAGTAGGATGCGCCATGTCTGAGAGAACAATGAAGAGATTCATTGCCTGCCTTGCTGCAGGTTCCCTTCTGGTTGCAACCGAGCAGCCGCTGGCGCCGCTCGGGACGTACAAACCTGCCGAAAGGCGGCATTGGGCGTTCCAACCGCGCAAGGATGTTACCCCTCCCTCCTCCCAAGGTTCGCCAATTGACGCGTTTCTTGTAGCCGCGTTGAAAAAGAACGAGTTGAAGCCCGCGCCGCCTGCCGATCGTATCACTCTAATCCGCCGAGTTACCTTTGATCTCCACGGCCTTCCGCCTACTCCGGAAGAGGTTGACGCCTTTGTTCGGGACAAATCGCCGAAAGCCTGGGAACACCTCGTCGACCGGCTCCTCGCCTCCCCCCGTTACGGCGAGCAGTGGGGACGCCACTGGCTGGATGTAGTTCGTTTCGCAGAATCGGATGGCTATGAATACGACATGCACCGGCCGGACGCTTACCGGTACCGCGACTACGTTGTCCAGAGCTTTAATGAAGACAAACCCTACGACCAGTTTGTAAAAGAACAGCTTGCCGGCGATGAGATCGACGCAAAGAACCCCACCCTGTTGGTCGCCAGTGGTTTCAATCGTTTGGGTCCGCTTCGCAAAAATACCGGCAATCAGGATGTAGCTAGTTCCCAGAATGAAGTGCTGACCGAGATGACCAACATCGTCGGATCGGCGTTTCTCGGTGTGACGGTCGGCTGCGCGCGCTGCCACGACCACAAGTTTGATCCCTTCCGGCAGACCGACTACTACCGGATGCAAGCGCACTTTGCGCAGCTTCAGCCAAATGACCTAGTCCTGGCGACCAGGGAAGAACAGGACGCATGGAAGGCGAAGGCGACTCCTGTGGAGCAGGAGATGCGCAAGCTTCAGTCTGCAATGCGCCGCGCTCCCGAGGCTGAGAAAGCTAAGATTGAGTTGCAGATCGAGAGCCTGGAAGACAAAATGCCGCCGCCCCTGCCGGCCATTTATACCGTATCGGACAATGCGCAAAAAGCCGCTCCGATCCACGTGCTCGCCCGGGGCGATTACCAAAGTAAGGGGCCACGAGTCGGTCCACGGCCTCTTGGAGTTCTGCTGGAAGATGGCGCTCCCGAAGCGCCGCTCGATATCGAGAAACCCAGACTGAAACTCGCCGAGTGGATTACGGAACCGTCGAATCCGCTAACCGCACGGGTCATGGTTAACCGGATCTGGCAGTTTCACTTCGGACGCGGTCTCGTATTTACCGCCAATGACTTCGGCCGTATGGGAACTCCGCCGTCGAATCGCGATCTGCTCGACTACCTGGGAAATCAATTCGTCGCGGGTGGATGGAAGCTGAAACCCATCCACAAGATGATCCTGATGTCGAACGCCTATCGGCAATCGAGTATCTCTCCCATCGAGAAGATCGCGATGAAGAAAGATGCCAATAATGATTTGCTTTGGAAGTTCAGCCATCGCCGGCTGGAGGCGGAAGAGCTTCGTGATTCCATGCTTGCGATCTCAGGTCGCTTGAACCCGAAGTCCGGTGGTCCCAGCGTGCTTGTGCCGATCGAACCGGAACTGGTCAAGATGCTCAAGCGGCCGCAATACTGGGTCACAACGCGCGATAAATCCGAGCACGATCGTCGCACAATGTATATGATCTACAAGCGCAATCTCCGTCTGCCGTTCCTTGAGGTTTTCGATGCGCCCGACATCTTGCTGTCGTGCGCGCGACGCGAGCAATCGACACATGCGCCTCAAGGCCTGGAACTACTGAACGGAAAAACGTCCAACGATCTTGCGGCTGCCTTCGCGCAACGATTGCTGAAAGAGCGCAAGACTACCGCCGAACGGATCGATTATGCGTGGCGTCTCGCGACAAGCCGTCGTCCCACGCCTGCCGAGAAGGCGATGTCCCTCAAGTTCCTCGGCGACAAGCCGGAAGATCCTGAGAATCTAAAAGAATTTGCACTGGCAGTATTTAACTTCAACACCTTCCTTTACGTAAACTGATATGTCCGAACACGTACGATATAGCCGCAACCGGCGCGAGTTTTTGAGCGACTGCTTCTGCGGGATCGGTGGTCTCGCGTTCGCGTCAATGATGGCGCAGGAGCAGGCGTTGGCGGGTGTTTACAACCCTCTCGCGCCCAAACCGCCGCACGTACCCGAGCGTGCAAAGGCGAAAGCGATCATCTTCGTCTACATGGCGGGCGGACCATCGCATCTCGAAACATTCGATCCGAAGCCGCTGCTCAACAAGCTCAGCGGCCAAAAGCGGCCCGCCGAGTTCGGCGATGTGAAGTATCAGAATGTCAATGCGCAGTCACGCCTCCTGGGGACTAAGCGGACGTTTAAGAAGTACGGACAATCGGGGATCGAAGTATCGGACCTCTTCCCTTACCAGTCCGAGATCGTTGACGATCTCTGCGTCATCCGCTCGATGTACGGCGATATGGTGGTGCACTCGGCGGCGCAATATCAGATGATGACCGGCCGCGTAATCCCGGGCTTCCCGTCGATGGGTAGCTGGATTACTTACGGGCTTGGGTCGGAAGCGCAATCGCTGCCAGCCTACGTGGTCATGCCCGATTCTGCCGGCGCGCAGGAAGCGGGCGTTCCGATGTATAAGAACGGGTTCCTTCCGGCTGTTTATCAACCCACCATGTTACGGCCGGGCGCGAAGCCGGTCTTGAACCTGGATTTGCCAAAAGGCGTAACCCTCGACCGTCGCCGCAAGACTATCGATTTCATCCGCGCAATCAATGAAAAGAACATCCCCGGTGAGGACCCGGAATTTTCGGCGCGTATTTCGGCATACGACACTGCCTTCAAGATGCAAACCGAAGCGCCGGAAGTATTCGATATCAGTAAAGAGCCTCAAGAGACGCTTGATCTATATGGCGTGGGCAAGCCTGCGACTGACGATTACGGACGCCGCTGTCTGCTAGCGCGCAAGCTGGTTGAGAAGGGCGTGCGCTTTGTTTGCGTCGTGTCCGGCGGTGGCAACGCCGACACGGAATGGGATGCCCACAGCAACATCGAAGGCAATCACATCAAGATGGCGTCGTACACGGATCAGCCCGTTGCGGCTCTCATTAAAGATCTGAAGCGCCGTGGCTTGCTCGATTCTACGATCGTGCTGTGGGGCGGGGAGTTCGGCCGCTCTCCGGAATCGGAGAAGGGCAATGGTCGCGACCACCACAACACCGGCTTCTCGATGTGGCTTGCCGGAGGCGGCTTCAAAGGTGGCACGGTTTACGGCGCAACTGATGACATCGGCCTGAAGGCGACGGAGAACCCGGTCCATTTCCGCGATTTGCATACGACAATGCTCTACCAGATGGGTCTCGACCAGGATGCGCTCAGCTATATGTATCTAGGACGCAAGGAACGCCTGACGGAGATTCAAGGGCAAGTCCTGAAAAGCATCATCAGCTAATCACATTTGAAACACGGCAGTCCCTTCTGCGTCCCATTCGCAGGAGGGGCTCATGAAAGTTCTATCCACATACCTGATTGCTGTTTGCCTGACAGCCGTCTGCGTCAAAGCCCAGGACGCTACTACCGCTCGCACAACCGAACGAAGCCGCGCCGGCTCTCAGGACGCTGTCGTCGATTACTACGATTCCATGTCGGACTACTTCCGGCAAAGTCAGCGCGCGATCATGGCAATCAACAAGAAAGGCATTCCCGATCAGGAGATCCCCGCGGTGCTGCTCATCGCGCGGAAATCTTCGGCTTCTCCTAACCAGATCATCGATGCCCGCAAGTCCGGTAAAGAATGGGCGGAAATCGCGAAGCAAAACAACGTCAGGCTGGCCGGCAACGATTTCGTGAGAGAGGCGAATATTACCTTCCTCAGCGAGTATCATGGCCGACCGGCCGACCAGGTACGGGCAATGATCGATAAGGGTTCAACCTACATCGCCGCAAATCAGGAGTTACGGCGAGGCGGTAAGGCTGCCCCTCAACGTTGAGCTCGCGTTACGGGCTGCGCTGCCGGGGAAAGCGCCATGACGGCATATGCCGTCGCTGTTGACGAGATCCACTGATCGTGATCGTGCGGGAAGCCGCCTTGGAAATAAGGCTGAAATTTGGGCGAACGGCTCCGGACATACCAGGAACCAACCTCCAACTGAGTCTTCAAGAGGAATGCGACTCCCCTCTGATAACTCTCGCTTGATGGCTGCATCTGACCTGTCTGGTTAAGAGCGTACAGCGCCAGACCAGTTGCGTATGCATCGGATTCCAGATATTTCGTCTGGCTCCAACCTCCGTCCACACGTTGCTCCCTTCGGAGAGCTGCGGCGAATCGCGCGATATCCGCTGGCTTCGCTCCGGACCATTTCAGACCCAAAATCAACTCAGCGCGCTCATATGTTGTTCGGGGCTCGGCCCTGAGCAGCCACGACCGCGCACGGGCTAGGCGATCGTCAAATTCTGCCTGCCGTGCCGGCCAGCCGTATGTCGAGAGCACGTGAACCGCGAGCACAGTTCGTGTCAGCCCGCTGCCTTCGAACGGAGGCCTGGCGATTCCAAACGAACTCCACGCTCCATTCACACCCTGAGTACCGGCGATGTAGTGAACGATCGCGTCGGTAAGCGAATTCCCCGGCGTGTCCTTCGAGTGCAGACCCATAGCCAACCAACCAACTGTATCGACGCCTCCCCCAGGCCCGATCAGTTGCAGTAGTCCCGGCTCCAGCGGTCGCGAACTGAGCATGGTACGGACATGCTCATCGATCGCGCCAGAAGGCGTTTTCAAGCCGGCGTTTGCGGCAGCTTTCGTAGCGATGTCGGTCAGCGGTTGATTGTGGCAACCGACACAACCGCTTTGCTTGAAGAACTCAGTACTTGATCGTTGCAATAAACCCACCGCTTGTCCGATGGCGTCGGCCGCGGCCAATGGCGGCTTGCCGGCAGGTCGAACGGGCGCGACGGGCGCTGGTTTTCCTTTCGCGCCCGCAGTTTCGAGGGCCTTCAGGACTTTGGGATGCCCGTACTTTCGTGCCCAGTCGAGCGGCGTATCACCATATGGATCGACTTTATTCACGTCCGCGCCGGCCGCGATAAGAATGTCGACTACGGCAGGATCCTGATTCTCGGAAGCGATGGCTGCTGTCAGCGGCGTGATGCCTCGGGCATCCTGCGCGTTCACATTGGCGCCCGCAACGATCAACGTCTTTACCATTTCGGCGGAAGCGAAAGGGGCCGCGAGCACAAGCGGCGTCAACTTGGTCAGTGCAATGGAACCATGCTTTACCGCCGGCGCATAAGTGCTTGCCGCATTCACGTCTGCGCCTTTTTCTAGGTACAACTTCACCAGACCGAGATCGCCTGCAACAACCGCTTCCATCAGCGGTGTGCTTCCGCGACCATCGGTGACATTCACTTTTGCTCCGCGCGCGATGAGCAGGCGGGCGGTGGCGGCGTCCCCAATAGCCGTGACCTCCATTAGCGGAGTCCGCCCAAGTTGATCTTGCGCATTTACGTCAGCGCCGGCATCGAGAAGCAGACGTACCGATTCGGTGGCGGAAGGGCTCGCAGCCGCTACGATCAATGGTGTCCGACCCGCCTTGGTAGCCAGCTTTGGATCGGCGCTCTTTGCTAACAGAGCTGCGACTTTCTGTGGCGCCGGCGCGGCTAGCAACAGCGGAGTCGCATCGCCGGCGTTTTTGACGTTCACTTCGGCGCCGGCATCAAGAAGAATTTTTACCGACTCCACGCTTCCGAAAGCGGCTGCGTAATGGAGCGCTGTCGTTCCCCGAGCGTCAGCCTGCTTCAATGTCGATTGATCGCCAACAAGCTGCTTCAGTCTCGGCAGATCGTTGTTCCTGATGCTTTTGAACAAGTCTTCAGGAGAAGTGGCAAAACAGGAAAAAACCGTAAGAGTTGTAAGGGAAACAACTTTGAGTAGCATTGATACCTCCTGGCGGGGTTCCGTCAACTATAACGCGAACGAAATCGGTCCAGGAGGTCAAAGATCTGATTAGCTACCGCATTTCACCTAGCTGCTCGACCCGCTGCAGGGCTCGTCGCAAGCTCTGAGCGCGTCGAATTAGCGTCATGACGTATACCATTACGATCAACCACGCGATTGCGAACCCATAAAACATGTAAGTAAAATTGCGGCTGTCCATTCTTACCTCTATGCATTAACCTCATGTCGCGCGAACCTCAGCGCCGCAATCCTTCTGTGCGCCTCCTCCTGCTCGAAACGAACAATAACCAGCGCCACGACGATCAAAACAATCGCCAGCCAATTCTGCAGAAGTACCGACATCATGTCCGGAGGCAGTTCCATCGGTTGTGGATGCTGCGTTCTCCACCATCGAATCGAATACCAGACGATTGGCACATCACAGAAAGCGAAGAGAGAGGCAACTGCTGCAATACGGGCGCGCTGAGTGGGGTCATCGATGTTGCGGCGCACGGCAAGATAAGCCGCGTAGAGAAGGATACAGATCAACGCCGAGGTTAACCGTGCATCCCATGTCCACCATATGCCCCAAGCCACACGCCCCCAGATCGAGCCCAGAGTAATACCGACGAGCAGGAATACGAGTCCCACTTCGGTCGCAGCGACCGCTATCGAGTCCCAGCGCAGATTTCTGCGGATGAGATACAGGATGCTCGCAATCGCCGCGACTGTCACGGCAAGAAATGCGGTCCACCATGCCGGGACATGAAAGAACAAGATCCTGTACACCGGCCCTTGTGAGGATTCGTCAGGCAGAACGAGAAAAATCAGGTACAAGTTTCGTACGAGAAGCAAACCGCCTACCGCCGCACACAGGTACGCAATGAAGAATCTCACGTCCAGCTCAGTGTATATTATTGAGCCGCCGGACGTTTAGCGACGATCTTCTGCGCGACGAGATCATACACTGCGCCAGCAGTAGCTCCATTGACAGTTTTGAATTCATATTTCTCGCCGGACTTTGCGGTTACCTTTAGCAACGAGTGGTCTTTTTCTTTCTCGAAGCTCTGCAGATCGTTATAATTCCAGGACTTCGAGTGGTCGGCTTCACCTACCGACTCGAATCGCAAGGACATTTCCCCAGCGATCAATTTGCCATCACAACTGCCCTGGCCTTTATGATCATGCTTCACCTCCGTCGAGTGTGTCGTCACAGTTCTGGAACGCTCTACCGGCATCTCTATCCACTTAGTTATGGCGGTGGCATTTGCCTGGTCGACGACGGTGATTTTCAGGTTGGAAGTCGTTCCTGCCTGATCAGCCGCGGGCCTCTCCATTTCTACGAGAATCGCTCCATTTGCCGTTGTGTGGTTTCGAACTTCACCTCGATTCAGTGTGAAGGATTTACTGGGATCTGCATCGTCAATGAAGACGAGCCGGGCGCCTGTTCCGACTACTTTGCCGGTAATAACTCCGGACGGTGTGTTCACTGTTACTTTTTGATCGTTACTTGTTCCTGTGCCGAAAGAACAGAACCGACGGAAAGCGCAGTTGCTAAACATATGATCTTGAACATAATGAATCCTCCTATTCAATAAGACGCCGTTTCAGTGTGTTCAATCACTCGACTCAGTCGCGGTGCCCGCCATCGATACTCAGCAAGCTTACTGTTTACCGTAGGTGAGGGCTGGCCGTTAAGAAACGATTCTGAACGCGCCGTGCGAAGCTTAGGCGTAGATGTCCTCGCTGCCCGCTACGCGCATTACGGAAGATGTTCTCGCCTCCGCCCGTCTTGTCTGGGACTACCTTCTACTAGGCCACAAAACAATACCGGGTGACATCATCATCGCGCTGGGTACCAATGATCTCCGCGTCGCCGAGTTTGCGGCAAAGTTGTATCAACAGGGCCACGGAAAGATCCTCGTTTGCACCGGAGCCATCGCTCATCAGGGAGACTTGTTGGCCACGCCCTGGGACCGCACTGAGGCCGAGATGTACGCCGGGGTCGCTGAACAAAACGGGGTCCCTCGAGACCGCATTTTACTTGAGACCAAAGCGACCAACACTGCCGAGAACATTCGCCTCAGCCGCCGACTGATCGCCGAACATGAACTTCGTCCTGACAATGTAGTTCTGTGTTGCAAACCATTCATGCAGCGCCGCACATGGGCGACGATGGTAGTCGAATGGCCGGAGATGCCTGCATCGCTGGCGTCTCCTGTGATGACATTGGAGGAATACTTCACCGACGTGCTGACGCCGGAGAAAATCATCAACATCATGCTCGGAGATTTACAGCGGGTTTGGATCTATGGACGGCGTGGTTGGTCGGCTCCACAACTGCTGCCTGAAAACGTGAAAGCAGCCTACACTCGTTTGAAGTCGCTCGGCTTTGACCGGCATCTTCTGCAAGAGGACGAATGAACCTCTGTTTTCATGGACAAATCATCCTACCCGATGGAGTTCTAGCGAACGGTTATGTATCCTGCACCGGTGACCGCATAGTTACGGTGGGGACTGACAAACCGATCGGTACTCAGATTATTGAGGGCGACTACATCGCGCCCGGCTTTATCGACATGCACGTGCATGGCGGCGACGGAGCCGACTACATGGATGGGACTCCGGATGCGGTACGAACTGCAAATCGAGCCCATGCGCGCCACGGCACGACGACGATTTTCCCGACTACTACCACTGGCTCAACGGCGGAGATCGAAGCGATGCTGAACGCGTGCAAGGAAGTTCAGCAGTGCGGGTCCATTGAGGATGGCTCCCGCATCGCCGGTGTCCACTATTACGGCCCGTACTTCGCCGAGGACAAAGTTGGCTGCCACTCCGTCGAAGGGCGGCGAGACCCCGATCCGGCCGAGTATGAGCCATTCCTCGCGTCAGGATTGATTCGCATTGCAACATGCGCGGCAGAGTTGCCGGGAGCAGAGCAGTTCTATTCGATCGCGTCACGCCACGGATGTCTCGTTACCTGTGGCCACTCGAACTCTAACTGGCAAGAAATGGAACAAGGGTACGCCGCGGGACTTCGGCACGTCGACCATTTCTGGTGCGCCATGAGTTCGGTTTCCTCCGTCCGAGCGCGCTGCGGTACGCCGATGCAGGGCAGCATGGAGCAGTTCGTTTTGGCGAATCCAGAAATGAGCACCGAGGTAATCGCCGACGGATGTCATCTTGCTCCTGAGCTGCTCGAGTTCTCCTATCGGATGAAAGGCGCGGATCGCTTATGCCTGGTAACCGACTGCAATCGAGCGCTGGATATGCCGCCCGGGCGCTATCGCTTCGGTCCGCAAGATTCGGGCTCGTGGTTCGAGAGCGATGGTCGCGTCGGCTTCGTTCCTGGTCAAGGACTTGCCAGCTCGGTAGTTGGGATGGATACCATGGTGCGGAATATGGCGAAGCAGTCTAGCGCGAGCTTGCCGCACGTATTCCGGATGGCGACCTTGACTCCGGCGGAGCGCACGGGCATCGAAGCTGAGACAGGAAGCCTGGCTCCAGGCAAACGCGCCGATATTCTTGTACTAACGAAGGATCTGCAGGTCGAGCATGTATTTATCGGTGGCGTCCGCTACGACGCGTAACGAGCGCGACCTTTGCTATAGAGTGGAATAATCTTCCGGAGAATATTATGTCCCTACGAATCAATGATGAGGCTCCCAATTTCACGGCTGAAACTACGCAAGGCACTGTGAACTTCCATGAATGGATCGGCGACGGATGGGCGGTCCTGTTTTCCCACCCGAAAGATTTCACACCTGTTTGCACCACTGAGCTCGGTTACATGGCAGGGCTGCAGCCGGAGTTCGAGAAACGGAATTGCAAGATCATCGGCCTGTCTGTGGATCCGGTTGGCAACCACAGCAACTGGGCGAAGGACATCGAGGAAACGCAGGGTCACAAAGTCGGTTTCCCGATGATCGGCGATCCTGAACTGAAGGTCGCAAAGCTCTACGACATGCTTCCCGCCACCAGCGGAGATAGCTGTGAGGGACGCACGGCTGCGGACAATGCAACGGTTCGAACTGTCTTTGTTGTCGGCCCGGACAAAAAAATCAAGTTGATGCTCATGTATCCGATGAGTACCGGCCGCAATTTTGACGAAGTTCTCAGAGTCATTGACTCAATGCAATTGACCGCAAAACACAAGGTCGCCACCCCTGTAAATTGGAAACACGGAGACGATGTCATCATCGCGCCCGCGGTATCCGATGCGGAAGCTAAGGAAAAGTATCCCGCCGGCTGGAAGACGGTGAAACCGTATCTTCGTGTTGTGCCTCAGCCGAAGTAGTGCCTAGCAATGAGCGAGTCCGAGAACTACCGGCCGGTAAACCCCGAAACACGCATCGGTCATGTCCACTTAAAAGTCGCTGACCTCGAGCGCGCAATCGGCTTTTATCACGGAGTTCTCGGGTTTGAAATTACCCAACGATATGGATCCAGCGCGGCCTTCTTGTCGGCCGGGGCCTATCATCATCACATCGGATTGAACACTTGGGATAGTCGGGGAGGTTCGCCTCCTCCTCCCGGCGCGACGGGACTATATCACGTGGCGATCGTGTATCCATCGCGCGTCGAACTGGCCGATGCATTGAGCCGGTTGATCGCCGCCGACATCGAACTCGATGGCGCAAGTGACCACGGCGTTAGCGAAGCATTGTACCTTCGCGATCCCGACGGAAACGGGCTGGAACTTTACTGGGATCGCCCGCGTGAACAGTGGCCCCACACACCGAACGGTCAGCTTGCCATGGTTACGAATCCGTTAGACCTGCAGGATCTCTTGCGCGAGACTAAGTAAAGTACACACACGCGCCGTCGGATTCTCACATAGAATGTCAGAGCAGAGCATCGTTGAAAGGAGATCACAATGACGCGCTTGATCAGCCTTATGATCCTGTTCTTCG
>Ga0190275_10003346_pt1 | contig 11435 bp, 14 predicted proteins | sample Popmic550T_FD_133745 | JGI IMG/M metagenome (GOLD analysis project Ga0190275, IMG submission 133745) | Populus adjacent soil microbial communities from riparian zone of Yellowstone River, Montana, USA - 550 T | ecosystem: Environmental > Terrestrial > Soil > Riparian zone > Trees stand | place... | reverse complement strand
GTGTCCTGGCTGATCACCAGCAGCTCCTTCGTCCCGGCCGCGACCAGCTTCTCGGCCTCGCGCAGGATCGCGTCGGGGCGGCGGCTGACCAGATCGCCGCGCAGGCTCGGGATGATGCAGAAGGCGCAGCGATGGTTGCAGCCTTCGGAGATCTTCAAATAGCTATAGTGGCGCGGGGTGAGCTTGAGGCCGGCGTCCGGCACCAGGTTCAAATAGGCGTTGGGCGGGATCGGCGCGGCGACATGGACGGCGCCGACGACATCCTCATATTGGGCGGCGCCGGTGATCGCGAGCACCTGCGGGAAGCGGGCGCGGATCAGCTCGGCCTCCTTGCCCATGCAGCCGGTGACGATCACCCGGCCGTTCTCGGCGATCACCTCGCCGATCGCGTTGAGGCTTTCCTCCTTGGCGGAATCGAGGAAGCCGCAGGTGTTGACCAGCACCACGTCGGCGCCCGCATAATCGGGCGACATCTGATAGCCGTCGGCGCGCAGCTTGGTCAAAATCCGCTCGCTATCGACCAGCGCCTTCGGGCAGCCGAGCGAGACCATGCCGACCTTTGGCGGGGAGGGGAGTTCGAGCGTTTCCATGGGAGCGGGGGACATAGGAGCAAATGCCCTGTTTTCCTAGGGCCGGTCTGACGGGACGTGCGCAGGGTGAGCCCTAGCCCCGTGCCTGCTCCGCCTCCGTCGTCGAGGTCGGCAGGATCTCGACGATGCAGTCGCCGGGCATCAGCGAGCCGGCCTCGGGCTCCCAGAAGCCGTAGGGCTCGCCGTTGCGGTAGACGCGTACGCCCAGGCCCCTGGCGATGGCGGAGAGGGGCTTGCCGCATTCCTCGGCGGTGACCTGGCGCTCCTGGAGCTGGACGCGGCCCGAGCAACTGGCGAGATCGGCGATGTAATCGGAGATATGCTCGCCGTCGGTCGAGCCGGCGAGGAGCAGGCCGGCGAAGCTTACCGGATTGATCACCGTGGTCGCGCCGGCCTGGCGGGCGAGCAGCTCATTGTCCTCGTTGCGCACGGCGACGCTGATCGGCAGCTTCGGCGCGAGGTGGCGGGCGGTCAGCGTGATCAGGATCGAGGTGTCGTCGCGGCCGGCCGAGACGACCATCGCCCGGGCGCGGTCGACATGGACCGCGGACAGCGTCTTGTCGCGGGTGGCGTCGGCCGCGAGGACAGCGCAGCCGAGCGCTTCGGCCCGCTCGAGCACCTCCTGCTCGCAATCGATGACGACGATTTCCTCGGCTCGCGCGCCGCGCGCGATCAGCTCGTCGACGGTTTCGGAGCCGCTGGTGCCGAAACCGGCGACGATGAGGTGGTTGTTCAATGTACGCTGGAGCCTGGCCATCTGCCATCTCTCCCATGTTCTGCGGAAAACGAAGGTGTAAGCGGTGCCGATGAAAATCAGTACGAAGAAGATCCGGATCGGGGTCACCACCAGCGCATCGAACATCCTGGTATGATCGGCGACCGGGACGACATCGCCATAGCCGGTGGTGGTGATGCTGATCATCGTAAAATAGATGACGTCGGTGAAGCTGACGTGACCGTCATAATTGTCCCTGATCCCGTCGCGTTCGAACCAGTGCACGGCGATCGCGAAGCCGAGCAGGCCCAGGACGAGCGCGACCCGCCAGCCGAATTGCAGCCAGACGGGGAGCGGGCTCTTGCGCCGCAGCGTGACAGGCTCGGGTTTGCGCGCGCGCAGGCGCATCAGCCGTACAGCGCCTTGAGGCGGTCCATCGAGCCCTCATGGGTGAGATCGAGGTGGAGCGGCGTCACCGCGACATAACCGTCGGCGATCGCTTCGAGATCCGTTTCGTGGCCGGGGGTCTGGAGCATCGGGCCCAGGCCGAACCAGTAATAATCGTAGCCGCGCGGATCGGTGCGGTGCTCGAGCTTCAGGCGGCCGTAATCGCGCAGCCCCTGACGGACGACGCGGACGCCTTTGACCTCGTCCGGGGGGAGCGCGGGGAAATTGACGTTCACCAGAGTGCGCGGCGCCATCGGCGTGGCGATCAGCGGGCGAAGCACCTGCTCGGCCCAGGCTTCGGCCGCGCCGAACGGAACGGTGTCGCCCATCCCGGCCTTGGCATAGCATTGGCTGAGCGCGATCGAGGGGATGCCCGCCAGCGCGCCTTCCATCGCCGCCGAGACCGTGCCCGAATAGGTGACGTCCTCGCCGAGATTGGCGCCGCGGTTGACGCCCGACAGGACCAAATCGGGCCTCGCCTCCTTCATGACGTGGGACAGGCCCATCATCACCGCGTCGGTCGGCGTGCCGGTAACGCAGAAGCGGCGCTCGCCGAGCTTCCTCAGGCGGACCGGCACGGTCAGGGTCAGCGAATGGCCGGCGCCCGATTGCTCCTCGGTCGGCGCGACGATCCAGATATCGTCGGAAAAGCGGCCGGCGATGGTTTCGAGGACCTTGAGCCCGCGGGCGTTCACGCCGTCGTCGTTGGTGAGCAGGATCCGCATCGGCCCCGCTATGGCCGGGCGGGGCGGGCGCGGCAACCATCGCGAGGGCTGTCGCGTTCATTGGGCACAGGCAATTTCATGGAGTGCGTGATGCAGGTCCCCAATAACAGTGTCGTCCTCGTCGCCGACGGGCGCAAATCCCTCTTCTTCCGCAACGAAGGCGATGCCGAATTCCCCAATCTGACGGTCGAGGGCAAGGAGGAGCAGGACAATCCCGCCCATCACGAGCAGGCGACGGACGGTGCCGGCCGCGCCTCCAACACGGTGGGCGGGCGCGGCGGCTCGATGGAGGAGGTGGACTTTCACGACCTGGAAGAGGACCGCTTCGCCGCCGCGATCGCCGGGATGCTGAAGGACCGGGCACTGCGCAACGACTATGACGCGCTCGTCGTGGTCGCGCCGCCACGCACGCTCGGCGAGCTTCGCAAACATTATCACAAGGAGGTCGAGAAGCGTCTCGTCGGCGAAGTCGCCAAGGATCTGGTCAACATGCCGGTCGACGAGATCGAGAAGATTTTGCAGGCCAGCTAGCGCAATAGCGATCTCACCGCCGCCGTTCGCCCTGAGCCTGTCGAAGGGCCTTCCTTCCCTCCTTCCTTCCGTCGTTGAAGGAGAGAAGGAGAGGGCTTCGACAAGCTCAGCCCGAACGGGTGTGGGGTAAGCCATCGATCGGCGCAAAAGAAAGGCCCCGCCCGGATGGTCCGGACGGGGCCTTTTCTTTCACGCTGAGAGCGGTCAGCCTTGCGACTTGCGCTTGCCGAGCCGGTGGCGGGCGACGAGCGTTGCCGCGGCCGCGCCGAAGAGGAGGATCATCGGCGGCGCCGGGACCGGCGTGCCGCCGGTCGAGCCGCCCGAGCCGTGGCTGGAACTGCCGTGGCTGGAGCCGCCCTTGCTCGACGAGCCGTGGCTGGAGCCGAAGCTGCTCGAGGACTGCTCCTGGTCCTGATCCTGCTCCTGATTTTGCTCCTGCTCTTGCTCCTGGTTCTGTTCCTGATTCTGTTCCTGGTGGTTGTTATTGTTGTTGTTGTTGTTGTTCTCGTTATTATTATTGTTTTCGTTGTTGTTATTATTGTTGTTGTCGATGTCGATATCGATGTCGCCGCCCGAGCTGGAGCTCGAGCTGGACGAGGAACTGGCGCTCGAGGTGGAGCTGGAGGTCGAGACGTTGATCTCGGTCCGGCCGCCGCTGCCGCCGCCCGAGCCGCCGAAGAAGCCGCCCGCGAAGAAGCCGCCGCCGAAGCCGAAGCCGCCGCCGCCCGAGCCGCCGACCACGACCACGCCAGAGCTGCCGCCGCTCGATGCGACCGCCATCGGCGGAGGCGGCGGAGGCGCGAACATGGGAGGGATGATCGTGCGCGTGGTAACGGTGCTCGCGGCGGGCGCGGCGCAGGTGGTGCGGCGCACGGTGCGGCGAACGACCCGCCGGGCCGCCGCGCGGCGAACGTGGGTGCGCGCCTTGGCCGCTTTCGCCTGCTTGACGATGGCGGGGCGGGGCGGCGGATTCTCCGCGACATGGACGGCGCCGCCGCCGATGATCGCGCCGCCGCACGTGCATGCACAAAGTTTCGCCAGAGCCATTCTTACCGACATAACAGCATCCCTGTTCTTGGGCCGTGCGGCTGATGGGTGGGAGGTGCCCGGTCCATCGCCGCGATGGCTGGTAGCGAGCAGATGCAAACGATCGGTTTAAGCGCAAGCGCGTTAACCATCTTGGGGCCCAAAAACGCCTGTTTTCGGGGCTGTTAAGGCCGTTCCGTCCCATAGTTGCACAGCTTATCCGGACGGGTGAAGGGCGAGCCGGGCCGGGTTTGCCGTCGCCGCCCGCGATCGGGCCGGGATCGCCTCCGATTCGCATGCCGATTCGCCGTCCCGTTCGGCCGCCGCGGCGCCGGGCCCGCGCCACGCCGCCGCCAAGGTCACGCGAGCGAAATAAAGAGCGCTGGATTTTCCGGCTGTTAGAACGACTTGTGCAGTCCAATCGCCCTGTCTATAGGCCCGCTTGGGGTGGGAGGTTTAGATTCGGGGCGACCCCTCACCTCAAGATCGGAGCGCCGGCCGTAGCCGGGGCACGAGGAGTGGAGGGGTAATGTGGCTACGCTTCATAGTGATGCTTTGAATCCTCAATTTATCGCCGACTATCGACCAAGCGCCAACGAAGACTTCATGAATGCGGATCAGCTCGCTTATTTCCGCTCGAAGCTGCTCTCCTGGAAGGACAGCATCGTCAAGGAATCGCGCGAGACCATGTCTCAGCTCGCCAGCGGGCCGATGCAGGAAGCGGATCTGACCGACCGCGCCTCGAGCGAGACCGACTGGGGCATCCACCTGCGCACCCGCGATCGCCAGCGCAAGCTCATCTCCAAGATCGACTCGGCGCTGCGCCGCATCGACAGTGGCGATTACGGCTTTTGCGAAGTCACCGGCGAACCGATCAGCCTGGCCCGCCTCGAGGCCCGCCCGATCGCGACGATGACGGTGGAAGCGCAGGAGCGCCACGAGAAGAACGAACGCATCAGCCGCGACGATTGAGGTCGCCCGCGGGAGATCGCCATGCGGCGGGCTGGACGGCTGTGGGAATGCCCCCGCCCGGGCGATCCCGACGATTGCCGGAAGCGCTGATAGTTGCACCAACGGCACAGGCCGACAGTTTGATTGTCAATCCCGACAATTGGGTGACCGGTTGCCGACACAGATCCATACGCGTTATCACCCAACGCGTATGAGGGAGTTTATCGTCACATGAAACGAGGCCCGATGGCCGTCGCGATCTGTGCCGTCACACTGAACGTCGCCTGTGCCGTGGACCGCACTAATTCTTTGGCAACGCCAAGTTCGGTCACAAGAATGCAGTCCTCACACTACGCAGATGTGACCGCTGTGTCCGGGCATCTGCGCTTCGGGTCCCATGCACGACAGCTTTGGACAAATGAAGCTGCCCTGCGGGACAACGAGGCATCCGAATGCATTACACTCATCAACACAGCCCCGCTCGAAAGCGAGCTACGCAGCCTGAACGGTAGTTTTGTCGAGATCCAGGGCTTCCCCGTCGAGGACGTGTTCTCGGACGAGGATGAAACCTCCGACATTGTGGATTTTGGGGCCTGCAACCGAGTCGGCTTCTATGTGAGAGGCGTGCGCCCGCCGCCTAGGTGAGTCGCAATGGGAACCGCTGCGCCCGCTCTGCGATGCCGCTAGCGAGCGGCGCCTCCACCTCGCTCGCGGCAGGGAGCCGTTGCCGTCGCCCGCCGTCGCCTGAATCAAAACGCCGCCCCGGTGGCCGGGACGGCGGTTTTACCCCCTTTTGGCCGGTTCGACCGGTCAGTGCGATTCGAACTCGGTCATCTCCTCTTTCACCCTGAGCTTTTCCTTCTTCAGCCGGGCGAGGGTGGTGGTGTCGGGACTGGGCCGCTGACTTTCCTCGATGATCCTGGCTTCGAGGCCGGCATGCTTGGCCTCGAGGGCCGAAACGTGCGCCTGGTGCATTCGCATCTCCTTTGCTTGGGTGTGCCGATCTAAACACGGCGCCCCGCTTTTGTCTCCCCCCGGACGAGGCGGTCCAACAGATATGTACGCCGGTCCGTCGAAGGTTTATTAAGGGGGCACGAAAAATCCGGGAAAAGGAGCGAGGCTGCTTATGGAAGGCCAGGATTTGGAAGCACGACCCTCAGAGGGTCAGCCCTTTGGGGGTCAGGCCTTCGAGGGCCAGGATGCGGCGTCGCGACTCGCGATGCTGCGGACCGAGCATCGGGATCTCGACAGCGCGATCGACGCGCTTAGCACCAAGACCACGAGCGACGATGTCCAGCTCGCTCGCCTGAAGAAACGCAAGCTGCGGCTGAAGGACGAGATCAAGATGCTCGAGGGCATGGTCGTCCCGAACATCACCGCCTGAGCCCACTCGAAACGTCGCGGCAAGCAAGGGTTCCCGCGCTGCCGCGTTTCGGCACAGATTTGGGGCGGCCGCCTCTTTACCCTCTTTTGCCATAGGCGTTGAGGCGGCGCTGTGTCAGGCGTAAGCGATGAACCACGATCCCCACGTGCAGCTCACGCCCAAGCTGGTCGATTCGCTCTATGTCGAAGCGATGGTGTTGGCCGACGAGGCCCGCTCCTATTTCGATACGCACGGCCGTGACGACCGGCTGACGCTCGATCCGAAGGACCGGGTCGGCTTCTCCTGCGAGTCGCTGAAGGTCACCACCCGGCTGATGCACGTCATCGCCTGGCTGCTGACCCAGCGCGCGGTCGGCGCGGGCGAATTGAGCCGCGCCCAGGCCGGCGAGAATGAACGCCGGCTGGGTTCCGCGCCCGAAACCGATGCCGAGCTTTACCTGCGCCTGCCGCATGAGGCGGCGGACCTCGTGCGGGCGAGCGAGGAGCTTTACGGCCGGGTCGCGCGGCTCGACGCAGGCCATTTCGCGCAGGAGCCGGCGGGCAGCCCGGCGCGCAGTCTGCTTGGACGGTTGCAACGGTCCTTCTGACGGGTGACGCGGGGCGCCGGAGCGACTAGGCTGGCGCCATGCATCCTTACGAGTTCCAATACGGCCCCAGGCTGATCGCCGGCCGCGGCGCGGCCGAGCGGCTGGCCGAATTGCTGCCGCCCGGCCGCTGCCTGTTCGTCACCGACGCGATCGTGCGCGGGCTGGGGCTCGCCGACAATGTCCTCGCCGCGCTGGAAGCGGCGGGGCGCGAGCCTGTCGTGTTCGACCGGGTCGAGGAAGATCCGTCGCGCGACACATTGATGGCCGCGGTCGCAGCGGGGGAGGGGGTGGCCTCGGTAGTCGGCTTCGGCGGCGGCAGCCCGATGGATGTCGCCAAGCTCGCCGCCTATCTGATCGCGACGGGCGAGGATCTCGACAGCCTGTGGGGAGTCGGCAAGGCGGTGGGCGTGAAGCTCCCGCTGGCGCTGGTTCCGACGACGGCCGGAACCGGCTCGGAGGCGACCGCGGTGACCGTGATCACCGTCGGCGGCAGCGAGAAGCGCGGCGTCAACAGCCCGGCGCTCTACGCCGATTGGGCGGTGCTCGATGCCGATCTGACGCTGACCTTGCCGCGCCACGTCACCGCCGCGACCGGGATCGACGCGATGGTCCATGCGATCGAGGCCTATACCTCGGCGCGGCTCAAAAATCCGATGTCGGACATGTTCGCGCGCAAGGCGATGCGGCTGATCTCGGACAATCTGCTGCGCGTCTGCGATCATCCCGACGATGCCGAAGCGCGGGGCAAGATGCTGCTCGCCGCCCATCTCGCCGGGATCGCCTTCGCCAATGCCCCGGTCGCCGGCGTGCACGCGCTGGCTTACCCGCTCGGCGGCCATTTCCATGTCCCGCACGGCCTCTCCAATGCGCTGATGCTGACCCACGTCTTGAGCCACAATATGGAGGCCGCGCGGCCGCTTTATGCCGAGCTCGGGGCGATGCTCGATCCCACCGTCAAGGACATCGGCCAGCAGGGCCAGGCGCAGGCCTTCGTCCAGCATCTCGCCCGCCTGGGCCGCGCCGCGGGCGTGCCGCAGCGCCTCTCCGAAGTGGGCATCGGCGCGGAGCACCTCGATCTGCTCGCGGCCGAGGCGATGAAGCAGGAGCGGCTGCTGATCAACAATCCCTGCCCGATCAGCGAGGCCGACGCGCGGCGGCTCTACGAGGCCGCGCTTTGAGCCGGGCGCCGCTGAAGGGCCGGGCGGCCTATCCCGTCTGGCGCGAGATCGGGACCCGCTGGGCCGACAATGACGCCTACGGCCACGTCAACAACACCGTATATTATGCCTGGTTCGACACCGCGGTGAACGCCTGGCTGATCGAAGCGGGGCTGCTCGAGGTGGCCGCGGGCGATCCGATCGGGCTCGTCGTCGAGACCGGCTGCCGCTACGCGCGCGCGCTCACCTATCCGGAGCCGGTGGCGATCGGCCTGGGGGTCGAACGGCTCGGCGGCTCCAGCGTCACCTACCGGCTCGGCGTCTTCGCCAAGGGCGCGGACGAGGCGGCGGCGGAGGGGCATTTCACCCATGTCTATGTCGGACGAGCCGATCGCCGGCCGGTGCCTTTGCCCGAGGCATGGCGGGCGAAGCTGGAGGCGATCCGCTTGAGCGAGTGATAGCATCATGCTATCATTGAGCCATGGGACAGGTACTGATCCGCAACCTCGACGAGGAGTTGCTTTCGGACTACCGCGATGCGGCGCGTCGAAACGGTCGGTCACTCGAGGCTGAGTTTCGCGAGACACTTCGTGTCATGCGGCCCATGACGGCGAAGCGTCGCGACACGCTGCTCCAGGAGCTAAGCGAGATCCGCTCCCTGACCCCCAAGGTCAAACAAACTCCGGCGGAACAGTTGATCCGTGAAGATCGTGACGGTTTTAGGGACGCGTGAGCTTCGTCGTCGATACCAGCGTGGTCCTCAAATGGGTCGTCCAGGAGGAGGATAGCGCCCGGGCACTTACGCTGGTCGGCCGCCCGCTCTTGGCTCCTGGTCTGGTTCAACTCGAACTTGCCAATGCCTTGTGGAAGAAGGTCCGGCGGGGAGAGATCGGGGCGGATCAGGCAATCCGCGCATTTCCGACCGCACTGTCGCCGGTGAGGCTGATTCCAGCCGCACCGCTCGCCGACCGCGCTTTCGGTCTTTCCCTGGAGCTTGATCATCCGGTCTATGATTGCGTGTTTCTCGTCCTGGCGCGGAGCCTCGATTTTCCGCTCGTCACAGCCGACAAGCGGCTATGGACGCGCACTCGGGCAACGGAATTGGAGAGCCTTGTGATTCATCTGCACGATTGGGACGGCGCCGATGACCGATGACGGGCGGACCAGCGGCATGACCGTTGCGCGGGACAGCTTCGCCGCCCCCGACGGCGTCGAGCTGGCCTGGCGCGAGCTTGGCGAGGGGCGCGCGGTGGTGCTGCTCCACGGCCTGTTTTCGGACGCGCATACCAACTGGATTCGCTTCCTTCACGCGGGCTTCATCGCGCGGCGCGGGTTTCGGGTGATCATGCCGGATCTGAGGGGTCATGGCGACAGCGCCAGGCCGCACGATCCGGCCGCTTACCCTCCCGACATATTGGCCGACGACGGGCTGGCGCTGATCGCCCATCTCGGCCTCGAGGATTACGATCTCGGCGGCTATTCGCTCGGCGGACGGACGGCGGTGCGGATGGTGGTGAAGGGTGCGGTACCGCGGCGGCTGGTGGTCTCCGGAATGGGGCTTTCCGGGCTGCTCGACACGGCCTCGCGCACCGCGCATTTCAAGGCGATCCTCAAGGGGCTCGGCAGCCACGTTCAGGGCTCGCCCGAATGGATGGCCGAGGCGTTTTTGAAGACGACGGGCGGCGATCCGCAAGCGCTCCTCCCATTGCTCGACAGCTTCCTCGATACGAGCGAGGCCGAGCTGCGCGCGATCGAGGTGCCGACCCTGGTTCTGCACGGGGCGCAGGACGACGACAACGGCTCGGGCGAAGCCCTGGCCGGACTGCTCCCGCACGGCGAATATCTCGAGGTCCCGGGCAACCATATGAGCGTCGTCACCAAGCCCGAGCTCGGCAAGGCGATCGCCGAGTTTCTCGCCCGTTGACCGAGTAAGGCGGTGGGTCCATGAGCGCCTGAGAAGACTCAGAAAAGCCGAGGATTTGCCCCTATGAAAAGCAGCGTTTCCCGCCTCGCCATCATCCTGTCCGCCGGCTTCGCCGCAAGCTGCGCGACCACCCGTGACGCCCCGGATACGGCCTCGGTCGAAACCCCCGCTCCGGTCGAGGCGCAAACCGCCGCCGTGACCCCGGCGACGGCGCAAGCCGACGCCTTCGTCGCCCGCGCCGAGCGCGAACTCGCCGAATTCTCGGTGATCAACGCCCGCGCGCAATGGGTGAACGCGACTTACATCACCCAGGACACCGATGCGCTCGCCGCCCATTTCGGCACGATCGGCACCGAGCTTCAGGTCCGACTCGCCGGCGAGGCCGCGCGCTTCCAGAACGTGCCGGGGCTGAGCGCCGACACCCGCCGCAAGCTCGACATCCTGCGCGCCGGTCTGGTCCTGCCCGCGCCGACCACCGACGGTGCCGCGGCCGAGCTCAACCGGATCGCGACCGAGCTGCAGTCCCAATATGGCCGCGGCCGGGGCACGATGAACGGCCAGCAGCTGACCGGGAACGAGATCGAGGCGCGGATGGGAACGGTCCGCGATCCCGAGGATCTGCGCGAGATGTGGACCAGCTGGAACGACAATGTCGGCTCGCCGATGCGCCCGCAATTCACCCGGATGGTCGAGATTTCGAACGCCGGCGCGACCGAATTGGGCTTCCCCGACACCGGCGCGATGTGGCGCTCCAATTACGACATGAGCCCCGACGAGTTCGCGGCGCTGACCGAGCGCTTGTGGGGCGAAGTCCAGCCTCTGTACGAGCAGATCCACTGCTTCACCCGCGCCGGCCTCAACCGCCGCTACGGCAATGAGGTGCAGGCCGCCGAAGGGCCGATCCGCGCGGACCTGCTCGGCAATCTGTGGGCGCAGGAATGGGGCAATGTCTACGACGTGGTCGCGCCCCGCACCCGCGGCGCCGCGCCCTACGATCTCACCCAATTGCTCGAGCGCGCCAATTATACGCCGGAGCGGATCGTCCGCCAGGGCGAGAGCTTCTTCAGCTCGTTGGGCTTCGCGCCTCTGCCCCAGACCTTCTGGGAGCGCTCGATGATCACCCAGCCGCGGGACCGCGAAGTGATCTGCCACGCCTCGGCCTGGGATCTCGACAATGTCGAGGATTTGCGGATCAAGATGTGCACCCGGGTCAACGCCGACGATTTCGTCACCGTCCATCACGAGCTCGGCCACAATTATTATCAGCGCGCCTACAACCGGCAGCCGTTCCTCTATCTGAACAGCGCCAATGACGGCTTCCACGAGGCGATCGGCGACACGATCGCGCTTTCGGTCACGCCCGAATATCTGGTCCAGATCGGCCTTCTTCGGCAAAACC
>Ga0190275_10003345_pt1 | contig 11435 bp, 11 predicted proteins | sample Popmic550T_FD_133745 | JGI IMG/M metagenome (GOLD analysis project Ga0190275, IMG submission 133745) | Populus adjacent soil microbial communities from riparian zone of Yellowstone River, Montana, USA - 550 T | ecosystem: Environmental > Terrestrial > Soil > Riparian zone > Trees stand | place... | reverse complement strand
TGAAGGGCATGCAGGGGATGATGCCCAAGGGCGGCGGCATGCCGCGCCTTCCATTCGGGGGAATGCCCCGGATGTAAACTGCGAGTGCCCAGTGCCCAGTGCCCGGTGCCCAGGAGTGTTCCTGGGGACTGGGCACCGGGCACTGGGCACTGCAGTCATCGATCGTCCGTCCACCCGCGGAGCGGTTCCGCGGGGCCGGGCTGGACGCCACCCGCTGATCGACCTGAGGAGGTCCGATGGCACTCAAGATCCGTCTCCGTCGCATGGGCCGTAAGAAGGCCCCGCACTACCGTATCGTGATCGCCGAGAGCACGATGCCGCGCGACGGCCGCTTCGTGGCCACCATTGGCCACTACAACCCCACCACCCAGCCCGAGACCCTCAAGGTCGACCGCGACAAGGCCAACGCCTGGATCGCCAAGGGCGCGATGCCCACCGACACGGTGCGCTCGCTGCTGCGCCGCGCGGGGGTGTTCAAGCCCGAGAGCGCGCTGGAAGCCGTCACCGAGACCGTGAGCAACGCCGCCGCCACCGCCGGCAAGGCGGCGAAGGGCGCGGCCTCGAAGGCCGCCGGCGTCGCGAAGGGTGCCGCCGCGACCGTGGCCGGCGCCGCCAGCAGCGCCGCTTCGACCGTGGCCGATGCCGCCAGCAGCGCCGCCTCGACCGTGGCGGACGCCGCGAGCGATGCGGCCTCGGCGGTGGCCGACGTGGCCGGCAACGTGGTGGACGCGGTGAAGGACGCCGCCGGGACCGTGGCCGACGTGGTGAGCGACGCCGCCGGCGCGGTTGCCGACCGGGTCACCGGCGGCGACGACGCCGAGGCCGCGGCTGCCGAGGCTCCGGCCGCCGACGCGACGGCTTCGGCCGACGCCGACGAGGAGGAGCTGCCGGTGTCGACCACCGACGCCCCGGCCGCCGAGACGCCGGCCGTGAACGACCAGGTGACCGACGCGGCCGCGCCCGAGGGCGACAAGCCCGCCGAGGCCTGACCGCTTGGGCGAGATCGCGGGGGAGGGTGGTTTCCTGATCGTCGGCGCGGTGCAGAAGCCGCACGGGATCAAGGGCGAGCTGTTCGTGCGCGTGGAGACCGACCACCCCGCGGCCATCTTCGTCCCCGGCCGCGTGCTTCGCTTCGGCGACGCCAAGGGGCGGCCGGTCGAAGGGCAGATCACCGTGGAGCGCGCCCGCCCGTTCAAGGGCGGGCTGCTGGTGAAAGCCGCCGAGTACGGCGGCCGCGACGAGGCGCTGCAGTCGCTGCGCGGGGTGTCGCTGCTGATCCCCGCGGCTGACGCCGCGCCGCTGGAGGCGGACGAGTCGTTCGTGCACCAGCTCCTGGGCCTGCGCGTCGTCAGCGGCGAGGAGGTGCTGGGGATGGTGGACGAGGTGTACGAGGCGCCCGCCGGCTGGTACCTGGGCGTGCGCCGCGAAGGGCGGAAGGAGCTGCTGGTGCCCTTCGTGCGCGAGATGGTGCGCCGCGTGGACCCGGCCGAGGGGGTGGTGGAGGTCGAGCTCCCCGCCGGGCTCACCGAGATCTGATGCGCATCAACGTCGTCACCCTCTTCCCCGACTTCTTCCGGGGGGCGCTGGGGCTTTCGATCCCCGCGCGGGCGGCGGCGGCCGGGCTGGCGAGCTACAACCTGGTGCAGCTTCGCGCGTTCACGCACGACCGGCACCAGACGGTGGACGACCTGCCCTACGGCGGCGGCTCGGGGATGGTGATGAAGCCCGAGCCGTTCTGGGAGGCGGTCGCGTCGCTGGCGCCGGAGGGCGAGAGCCGTCCCGGCGGGCGCATCGTGCTGATGTCGGCGCGGGGGCGCAGGTTCACCCACGACGACGCCGTGCGCCTGGCGGTGCAGCCCGAGCTGACACTGCTGTGCGGGCACTACAAGGACGTGGACGGTCGCGTGGCCGAGGGGCTGGCCGACGAGGAGCTGTCGCTGGGCGACTTCATCCTCTCGGGCGGCGAGCCGGCCGCGCTGGCGGTGCTGGACGCGGTGGTGCGGCTGCTGCCGGGCGCGATCTCCGACCACGAGAGCGCGAGCACCGACAGCTTCTACGACGGGCTGCTGTCTCCCCCGTCGTACACGCGCCCCGCCGAGTACCGGGGCATGCGGGTGCCGGACGTGCTGCTGTCCGGCGACCACGCGAAGATCGCCGCGTGGAGGCGCGACCAGTCCGAGCGGCTGACGCGCGAGCGGCGGCCGGAGCTCCTCGCGGAGCATCCGGCGCAAGGCTGACGTTGGGACCCGAACCGGAGCCGCCGGTTGGCGGCCCGCCCAACCTCTCTCAAACCTGTACAACGGAAGGAAGGGCTCTCATGCATCCGTTCATCGAGACCCAGAAAGAGTACCTGCGCGACAACATCCCGAACTTCCGCCCGGGCGACACGCTCCGCGTGAACGTGCGCGTGCGCGAGGGTGACAAGGAGCGCATCCAGGCGTTCGAGGGCGTGTGCATCGGCCGCAAGAACGGCGGCGTGAGCGAGACCTTCAAGGTCCGCAAGATCTCGGGCGGCGTGGGCGTGGAGCGCACCTTCCCGCTGCATTCGCCGATGCTGGCCAGCATCGACGTGGTCCGCGAGGGCCGCGTGCGCCGGGCCAAGCTGTACTACCTGCGCGCCCTGCGCGGCAAGGCCGCCCGCATCCGCGAGCGCCGTACGGCCCGCTAGTCGCTGGACGCACCGTTTCCATATCGATCGCGGGGCTCGCCACTGTGGCGGGTCCCGCGATCGGTGTTTCCGGGTGACGATGCTCTCGTAGTGCGTCCGGCGGAGAAGCGGGTTCGGGCGTGTCCCTCCGCTGCGCTCCGGGCCGGGCTGCGCGCTGCGTAGGGCACGATACGACGGTGCCCAACGCAGCCGGGCCCACGGCGGCCCGCCCCAGCTTCGTCTCGCCGGAGACGACGGTGCGGGCGGGCCGCCGCGTTCCCGGCCCTCCGGGCGCGCATCCCTCACGCAGGTCTGCCCGAACTCTACGGACCGCCGTCGTCCATTCTGCGCATAGTGTAGCAGTTGTGTGCGGATTCTTCACAAACGCCTCCTCCCTCGCTAGCATTCTCCTCGATCATCACGCACCTCGCGCCTTAACGGAGAATACCGCCGCCAGCATGATCGCACTCGGAACGGGCATCTACACGCCCGGCGAAGCCGCCGCGCTGCTGCACGAGAAACCCGCCACCGTTCGCAGGTGGGCGTTCGGCTACCGCCGCGTGCGCCCCACCGGGCCCACGCGCCACGCGCCGCTGATCGCGACCGACCTTCCCGTCCTGGAGGGAAAGCCGGCGATCTCGTTCGTGGAGCTGATCGAGCTGCTGTACATCCGCGCCTTCACGGCGGCGGGCGCGTCGTGGGGGATCATCAAGGAGGCAGCGAACGTGGCGGCCCGCGAGCTCGCCGAGCGCGGCCACGCGCCGGGAGGCCGGCACCCTTTCGCCATGCGGAACTTCTTCGTGGATCCCGAGGGGCTGCTCTACGTGGTGCTGAACGAAAGCGACGACAGCGAGGCGGTGGTGCTGCTGCGCGGCCACGGCCAGCACGCCTTCCCGCAGCTGGTCAAGCCCTACCTCGACCAGATCGATTTCGGCCTGGACGACGTGGCGACGCGCTGGTGGCCGCTGGGCAGGGAGGGCGGCGTCTGCGTCGACCCGCTTCGCGCGTTCGGCGCGCCGATCGTGGAAGAGGCGGGGATCCGCGCCGGCACGCTGGCGGACGTCTACGACGCGGAGCTCCCCCAGCACGGCGCGCGCACGGTGGACCGTGTCGCGTGGCTGTACGAGATCCCGCCGCGCAGCGTCGAGACCGCCCTGGGCTTCCGACGGTGGCTGACGGCGGCGCGGGGGCGTAGTCTTCCTCTTTGACGAGAACGCGCCCTGGCGGCTGGTCCGCTCGCTGCGCGAGCTGGGGCAGGACGCCTGGCACGTCAACGACCTGGATCTCCGCGGCGCACCCGACCAGGAGGTGCTGCGCTACGCCGGCGAACGGCGATGGGCGGTCGTGGGGTCGGACCGGCAGATCCTGCACCGGCCGCTGGAGCGCGCCGTGCTGCGGGAGATGAACGTGGGCGCGTTCTTCTTCAACGACACGATCCGCGGCCTCTGCAAGATCTCGCGGACCGTCTATCGTCATTGGCCCGAGATGAAGCGGCTGGCCGGCACCCTCGAACGCCCCTACCTCAACCTGATCCGCGAGACCACCATCGTCCCCATCCGCAGGAAACGGCTGGGGCCGGAGGTGTAGGCACGACCCTTCCAGGCGTCCCCCATCATCGTCCGACCTCCCCGCCGCTCCCCGCCGCTTGCCGACTCCGTTGCGCCGCCGTGCGCGGGTGGCGTAGTTTGGGCACATTCTCCGTTGCAACGCGTGCCGCCCGGCGCGCCGCTCCACCCTCCCCCGCACTTCCATCTCCCGTCCCGCATGCGCGCATCCGACGCCGCCGTTCCGGCGCTTCGCGTCACCTGCTGGGGAACCCGCGGCTCGATTCCCTCGCCGGGGCCATCCACCGTGCGCTACGGCGGCAACACGAGCTGCGTGGAGGTGCGCACCCCGGTGGGCGAGCGGCTGATCTTCGACGCGGGCACGGGGATCCGCTCGCTGAGCCGGCAGGTGAGCGAGAACGGCGAGCCCTTCCACGCGCAGCTCTTCGTCTCGCACTACCACTGGGACCACATCCAGGGCTTCCCCTTCCTCGCCCAGCTCTACGAGCCCGAGAGCCGGCTCAGCGTCCACGGCCCGCGGCAGGGCGCCGTGCCCATCGCCCGCGCCTTCGCCGGGCAGATGTCGCCGCTGTACTTCCCCATCCCCATGAACGCGCTGTCGGCGCAGGTGCGCTTCGCGCGCGACGACGGCACGCCGTGGGAGTGCGACGGGGTGAAGGTGTCGGCCTTCCGCGTGAACCACCCGGGGGTGACCTACGGCTACCGCGTCACCACCGGCGGTGCCACGCTGGTGTACGTGCCCGACGACGAGCTGGGCGACGACCCCGACCCGTCGTGGTACGGCGAGCTGGTGGAGTTCATCGGCGGGGCCGACCTGCTGCTGCACGACGCGATGTACACCGACGCCGAGTACGCGCGCTACCGCGGCTGGGGGCACTCCACCTTCTCGCAGGCGGTGCGGCTGGCGGAGGACGCGGGGGTGCGCCGCGTGGAGCTCTTCCACCACGCCCCCGACCGCACCGACACCGAGCTCGACCGCATCCTGCACGAGCTGCGCGACGCCGCGTTCGCCCGCGGCTCGCACCTGTCGCTGGGGCTGGCCGCCGAGGGCGAGGAGATCGCGCTGGGCGGGGGCGCCGGGTGAGCGCCGTGGTGAAGGAGGAGGCCGAAGCCGTCGAGGAACGGCGCCGGGGCGCGCGCCCGCTGCTGCTGCACGCCGCGGGCGCGGACCTGTCGCCGATCGCGCACGTCCTCGCCGCCGACGCCATCGAAACGCGCGTGGTCGACTCGCTGGACGACGCGGCGGGGCCGTGCACGCAGCCCTGCGTCTTCCTGCTGGACGAGGCCATGGCCGAGGCGACGCACGACCTCGCCGCCACCCTGCGCCACCTCCCCGAGGCGGTGACCGTGATCGCGACCGGCGAGCCGGCGTCGCGGCTGGCGGCCGGGTGCGACCGCGTGGCCGCCGTGCTGGCGGCGGACCCCGCCGTCGCCGCCGGCACGCTGCGCATGGCGTTCCGGCTGGCGGCCGCCCGGCTGGGCACGGCGCGGATGGAGGCCGAGCTGGCGCGCACCCGCGGCGAGCTGCGCGAGCTGACCTCGGTGGGGATGGCGCTGATGACGGAGCGCGACCCCGCCCGGCTGCTGGAGCGGATCGTGGAGAAGGCGCGCCAGATCACCGACAGCGACGCCGGCAGCCTCTACCTGGTGGAACCGGGCGAGGACGGGCGCCCGCGGCTCCGCTTCAACCTGGCCCAGAACGACACGCTCCCCGGCGTGCCGATGGTCTCCTTCACCCTCCCGCTCGACCCCACCAGCCTCGCGGGCTACGCCGCGGTGACCGGCGAGACGCTGCGCGTGGCCGACGCGTACCAGCTTCCGCCCGAGGCACCGTACACGCTCAATCGCAGCTTCGACCAGCGCTTCGGCTACCGCACCAAGAGCCTGCTGGTGGTGCCGATGATCGACCACGCCGGCGACGTGGTGGGCGTGCTGCAGCTCATCAACCGCAAGCGCATCCCCGCCGCGCGCATCGTGGACGAGGACGACGCCGCGCGCTGGGTGCTCCCCTACACCGACCGCGAGCAGGTGCTGGTGCAGGCGCTGGCGGGGCAGGCCGCGGTGAGCATCGAGAACTCGCGGCTGTACCGGCAGATCGAGGGGCTGTTCGAGAGCTTCGTGAAGGCGGCGGTGATCGCGGTCGATTCGCGGGATCCCACCACCGCCGGGCACAGCGTGCGCGTCGCAACCCTCACCTGCGACCTGGCCGCGGGGCTGGAGCGCGCCCCGCCGCCGGCGTACGGCGGCGTGCGCTTCACCGCCGAGCAGATGCGCGAGCTGCGCTACGCCGCGCTGCTGCACGACTTCGGCAAGGTGGGGGTGCGCGAGGAGGTGCTGGTGAAGGCGAAGAAGCTGCCGCCGCTGCTGATGGAGCGCGTGCTCTCGCGCTTCGAGCTGGTGCGGCGCACGCTCGAGGCCGAGTACCACCAGGCGCGCGCCGCGGCGCTGGAGCGCGGGAGCCGCCCCGGCCCGGAGCTGGACGCCGAGCACCGGCTGCGGCTGGAGGAGCTGGAGGCGGTGCGCACCATCGTGCTGCGCGCCAACGAGCCGTCGGTGCTTCCCGAGCGCGCCGCGGAGACGCTGGAGCGCGTGGGCCACCTCACCTTCCGCGGGCCCGACGACCAGCCGGTGCCGTACGTGACGGAAGAGGAGATGCGCTTCCTGCACATCCCCAAGGGCTCCCTGAACGACGAGGAGCGCCGCGAGATCGAGAGCCACGTGGAGCAGACGTACCGCTTCCTGGTGCAGATCCCGTGGACCGGCGAGCTGCGCAACGTGGCGCACATCGCCTACGGCCACCACGAGAAGCTGAACGGGTGCGGCTACCCCCGCGGCGTCACCGCCGACCAGATCCCGGTGCAGACGCGGCTGATGACGGTGTCCGACATCTTCGACGCGCTCACCGCGGCCGACCGGCCGTACAAGCGCGCGCTCACCACCGAGCGTGCCCTCGACATCCTCACCGCCGAGGCGCGCGAGGGGCTGCTCGACGCCGACCTGGTGCGCCTGCTGGTCGAAAGCCAGGCCTACCGGCGGATCCTCGACGTGGACTGGCGCGACCTGTAGCGCCGATCCCGGTCCCTCGATGGACGTCGCCCGCCGCTGCTCGGTTCGAGCCTACCTCTCCCTCCTCGTCTTCCCTCCACCTCGACAGAGCCCGTCCATGCGGATCGCCCGTATCCCCACGCTTCTCCCGCTCCTCCTCGTTCCCGCGACGCTGCTGGCGCAACCCGCGGCGGATGCGTCCGTTTCGCGTCACGTGGCGTATCTCCTCGACCTGGCGCAGAGCGAGTTCCGCGGCATACGCGGCGCCCCCACGTACGGCCACGGAACGTCGTTCACCACCACCGGCCTGGCGTCCGCCTACCCGATCCGCTTCCAGGGCGCCGACGCGCCCACGGAGCTGAGGGTGAACGCGGACTGGAACATCCTGCACGTCACTACGCTTCGCGTGGCCGGCGACCGCGCCGCCGCCGCCGCGGCCTGGGCGCAGGTCGCGGACAGCATCGCCGCCGTGATCCCGGCCGGCTGGCGGCAGATACGCACGCCCGGAACGCTTCCGCACGCATCGTGGCTCGAGTGCGACGATCTCGCGGGACGCCAGGTGACCCTGCAGATGTCGCTGCCTTTCGAGGCCCCCGCGCTTCTCCTGATCGTCTACAAATTCAAAAACGACTGCCCTTAGAATTACCTCCGGGCTGAGTCGCAGGACCGGCACCGCCTGCTTCCGATCCGTACCGAGGTGCGGTGGAGGCGGCGCATCTTCCACGTAGAGCGTGATTTCCGTCGAGGGCGAAGCGGCCGTCCACGCGCGGCGACGCTCCGCCGGCGGGGCGGGGGACAGGCGGGGCGCGGCCGTGGAGGGGGAACGCCGCGCGTCGGGCCGCGGTATTTGGCCGCCCGGCTGGGGGAACGGCGGCCGCGCGCGGTTCGGGGGACGGTGCGGCACGGCTGTCGCAAGGGAGAGATGCGGATGCGGCGGGCACCGAAGCCTGGCCGCGTGTTCTTGCAAGGAGATGCGACGATGAACCGTATTCGAATCCCGGCGCTGGCGATGGCGGCCGCGGTGGCGCTTTCGGCCTGCAGCGGCTCCGTGCAGCGCCCCGACATCGAGCTGGAGGGGGTGACGCTCGGCAGCGTGGGGCTCACCGGCGGCACGCTGATCGCCAACGTGCGCGTGCACAACCCCAACCGCTTCAACCTCCGCGCGAGCGACCTGCGCTACCAGCTCTTCCTGCGTCGCGCCGGCGCGACCACCGGCGATAGCGCCTGGACGCGGCTGGCCGAGGGCACCTATGGCGACACGCTGAGCGTGCGCGCCGGACAGACGCGCACCTTCCCGATCCCCGTGTCGTTCGGCTTTGGGCAGCTCGCCGGCGCCGGGCGCTCGCTGCTGGACTACGGCCGCGTCGACTACCGCGCGCAGGGCACGGTGGACGTCCGCACCCCCGTGGGCATGCGCCAGGTGCCGTTCCAGAAGACCGGAACCTTCATGATGGGCTCCACCGGCAGGTAGGCCGCCTCGCGCGCCCGCTCCTCCCGCCACGGCAGGGTCGCCGGGAGGACGGGACTGGCGGAGTGCAGGACGATCAGAAGCGCCCGGACCATTCGACGGTCCGGGCGCATCGTTATGTATTGCTACAACTTAGGATTTTCGTCTGTCGACTTCACACCTCCATCGGGCCATTTCTCCTGGTTCCTGCGAACTGACGGGAAAGGAACTTGCATCGGGGGAAATGCGCCGGCCGAATCCAGTCGTGCGCATGCGGCCATTCGCGTTGCGCAGCACAGGCACGAGTGCCCCCATCCAACTCCACCTTTGCCCGGGAGGACCACATGCACAAGCTCAGGCTCACGCTCGAAGACCTGCAGATCGACAGCTTCAGCACCACGCCGGTGAAGAAGGAGAAGGGCACCGTCTACGGCGAGCAGTGCACCTGCCCCACCGCCTGCACCTGTCCCGGCTGCCCCACCTGCGACGCCTCGTGTAACGGCACCTGCGGGGGGACGTGTGCCGCGTCGTGCAACGATACCTGTGGCGACTCGTGCGGCTGCGGGACGTGGGACTCGTGCGACTCGTGCTACTACGGTTGCTACACGTACCAGACGCTGGGTGAAAGGGGCGTTTGCGAGCTCTGCGCTGCCTGGTGACGGTGCGGTGACGCGCGTGGCCGGCTCTGAGCTGACCCTTCGCCGGCACTGGCCGACGAATGCGCCTTCACCCATCCCACGCCCGCCGGAGGACCGCATGAACAAGCTCAGGCTCAAGCTGGAAGACCTGGCGACAGCTTCACCACCACTTCGGTGAAGAAGGAGAAAGGCACCGTCTACGGGGAGCAGTGCACCTGTCCGACGGCGTGTACCTGTCCGGGCTGCCCCACCTGCGATGCGTCGTGCAATGGCGCGTGCGGGGCAACCTGCAACGGCGCAGCGTGCGCCTGACCGGCGGGGTAACCGCGCTGCGGCCGCTGGGGGCACGTGCGGAGCCTCGTGCGGCTGCGGGACGGCAGAGTACTCGTGCAACTACTCCTGCGGCGGCACCTGCGACGCGAGCTGCAACGGGTGCGAGTACACGGGGCCCGGCTTTATGACCTAGGGCGGGCCCGACCGGGAGTGCATCATCTGCGCTGGATGACGGTTGACCCTCTCCGGCGCCGGCACGTACCGGTGTCGGCCGGATCATCGAAACGATTTTGGCGGGCGGTCCCCCCGGGCCGCCCGCTTCGTTATTCTTCACCGCCGCCAACAGCGTGGCGGATCGATCGGGCATCTCACGGCAACCACTTCACGGGCACGGCATGACGCTGGTGCGGCTGCAGGACGCGGGGAAGCAGTACGGCGACCGCTGGGTCGTGCGCAATGTGGCATTTCACGTGGCGCAAGGTGAGCGCTGGGGGATCGTCGGCCGCAACGGGCAGGGGAAGACCACCCTGCTGCGCCTGATCACCGGCGAGGAGGAGCCGACCGAGGGCGAGGTCTGGCGCCACCCCGGGCTGCGCTTCACGCACCTGCGCCAGAACCGCGGCGAGCAGAGCGCCGCCAGCGTGGCCGAGGCCGCCCTGGAGCCGTTCGCCGACCTGGTGGCGATGGAGCACCGGCTGCACGCCGAGCTCGAGCAGCTTTCGTCCATCGGCCACGACTCGGACGAGGGCGTGCGGCTGCTGGCCAGCTACGACCGCCACGTGGAGGAGTTCCGGCGCCGCGGCGGCTACGAGATGCACTCGCGCGCCGAGGCCACGCTCGAGGGGCTCGGCTTCCCCGCCGCGGAGTGGACCAAGCCGATCCGCGCGCTGAGCGGCGGCGAGCTGGGGCGGCTGCGGCTGGTGCAGACGCTGCTCTCCGCGCCCGACGTGCTGCTGCTGGACGAGCCCACCAACCACCTGGACCTGCGCAGCACCGAGTGGCTCGAGCAGTACCTGAAGGGCTATCCCGGGACCGTGATGCTGGTGAGCCACGACCGCGTGTTCCTGGAGCGCCTCGCCGATCACGTGCTGCACCTGGAAGAGGGGACGGCGTTCGCCTACACCGGCGGCTTCGAGAGCTTCCTGGAGCAGCGCGAGGCCCGGCGCGAGCTGCAGCGCAAGCAGTACGAGCAGCAGCAGGCGCAGATCGCCCGCACCGAAGATTTCATCCGCCGCAACCTGGCGGGGCAGAAGACCAAGCAGGCCAAGAGTCGCCGCACCCTGCTGGAACGCATGGACCGTGTTTCCTCTGTGGCGCAAGAAGGACGGTCGATGGCGCTGCGCTTCGGGCAGGCGCAGCGCAGCGGCGGGACGGTGCTGCGGGTGGACGGGGTGACCTGCGCGATCGGCGCGCGTCGGCTCTTCGCGCCCTTCACCGCCGAGGTGTCGCGCGAGGAGCGCATCGCCGTCATCGGCCCCAACGGCTGCGGCAAGAGCACGCTGATGAAGGCGCTGGCTGGCGACAACGCCCTCTGCGCGGGGGCGGTCATCGCGGGGACCGGCGTGGTGCGCGCGTACTACCGGCAGGACTTCGCCCACCTGGACGCGGCGAAGACGGTGTGGGAGGAGGTGAGCGACGGCGCGAAGGCGACCATGCCCGAGCTGCGCGGCCACCTGGGCCGGTTCCTCTTCTCGGGAGACGACATCCAGGCGCGGATCGGCGACCTCTCGGGGGGCGAGCAGGCACGCGTGGCGCTGGCCAAGATCACGCTGCAGCGCGCCAACCTGCTGCTGCTGGACGAGCCCACCAACGACCTCGAC